>Ga0137409_10006917_pt1 | contig 11707 bp, 11 predicted proteins | sample CZODoug1_16funga_FD_122059 | JGI IMG/M metagenome (GOLD analysis project Ga0137409, IMG submission 122059) | Vadose zone soil fungal communities from Angelo Coast Range Reserve, California, USA - CZODoug1_16fungal (Hybrid Assembly) | ecosystem: Environmental > Terrestrial > Soil > Vadose zone... | reverse complement strand
GCGTTCAAACACAATCAAAGAATTCTTCTGGAGGTACTTGAACGCGGGCATAAAGCCCACGGCTACGAGTCCGCTGTCGCCAGGTGCAAAAACTCAATTCGGCTACCCGCCACAGTGCCCCTAACGCTCATTTCGGTTTTTGCGAATCGGAAGGCGTGCAGTTCCCGCCCTGGCAGCGGTTGTTTTCTTCGCAGACCTGTTCGAGCAGCGACCAGGTCGGGTGAAGCTTCATTTGAAAGGTCTGCGACCACGGGCGCGTGAAGATCTTCGGATCGTCGATTGTGATTTCATAAGAAACTGTTGTCGGATCGATGTGCTTCAGGCGTTCGATCGTGTGCAGCGCATCACTATGCCAGAGGTTGCTTGCCGATAGTGTCCATTCCCGCAGCCCGATCGTGTCGATCACCAGCGTGTCGCCGTCCCAGTTCGCCACGGCATCGCCCATGAATGTCAGTTCGACGTCGGCTGGATGGGGTTTACCGATCGGGATGACGCGAAAGAAGTGCATGAATTCGTAAAGGATGACGACCATATCCGGCGTCTGCACGATCTGTTGGGAGTAGGGCGCAAGGGCCTCGCGCGGATGGCCGTCCGGCAGGCAGAGCGCCGTGGGATCGTCATTGCGCAGGTCGCCGGTCGGCTTTCGGAAAAACTTCGCTTCGGCGCCCGGCAAAAACGGAGCCATCTTACTTCGATCGAAACTCGTGACGCGGGGAGTATCCGTGTCGTTCGGTCCCACGACGTGAATGAACGCCGGCCCTGCCCAGACGCCATCAAATCTGGGCTTACGGTCGGGCATGCGGGGGATATTGGGAACAGGAGCCGATTGACCGGCGACTAGACGCGCCGCAGCGATGAGCAGGATGAATAGAAGGATAAAGCGTCTCGTCACGCCGTCCCTATTGTTTCTTGCCCGCGCCGGGCCTGGCTTCGGTCGGATTCAAGGCCTGATCCTGACCAATCAGCGCATCACGCCCGTCGGCAAACGTCACCACGTTGCCGGAAGCGTTATTCGAACCGTCTTTGGCGCGATGACCGGAAATCGTGAGCACTTCGCCGACCTTGAGACTATTCTTCGTAATGCCTCGCCGTTGCAGCATGCCCGGAGGAGACGCGGAAAAACCCCAATTGGTGACGTTGCCCTTGTCGTCTTTTACGTCCAGGTAAAGCCAGATGTGTGGATTGGACCACTCCACTTTGGTAAGGACCCCTGACAGTTTTATCGGCCTGGTGGCGTCGAACTCGGCGGTGTACGCGTGGTGCGCAACGGCGGCGACGGCGGCGAGCTGCAATGTCCACGTCAGAATAAAGAGCCGCCGGAGTCTGGTCATCGAAATCATTTTAATCGCGCCATTATAGTCGCAGGCAGGTGCCGCGACAAAATGAAACAGGCAGTATTCCCCTCCTCGGAGAGGAGGGGTGGCTGCGCCATCAAGAAAACGATGCGAAGCCACCTTTGAAGGCGCAGACGGGGTGGTCAGACCGGCGCGCAGTCGTTTTTCGCCGAACTGACCACCCCGGCCGCACCATTTCGGAACGGGAACTTCTTCTTAATGGTGCGTCCACCCCTCCTCCTTGAGGAGGGGAATACCCTCTTGCGAATTCATTCACACCTTCGCAGATGCGGCGGAGTATTGCGCAACCCAACGGTCTCTCTACAGCTGGGTTCCGATAACCGTGGCGGGATCGATCCTTGCCGCCCGGCGGGCGGGGACCAGGGCGGCGGCCCCTGCCGTTGCGAATATCAAAAGAACGGCACAGACCAAAGTGACGAGATCGGTTGGGCTCACTTCGAATACGACGTTGCGCAACACGCCCTGGAACACCAGAGTAAGGACGAGCCCAACAGCGACACCGATCATCAGGAGACGGGCGACTCCGGAGGCAACTTCGTTGACAATGCGCCCGGGGGCGGCGCCGAGCGCCATGCGGATTCCAATTTCGCGGCGGTGGGAAGTCACAATAAGAGTGACGAGGCCATAAAGGCCGATTGAAGCCAGGCCCAGCGCGGCAGCCCCAAATACCGTGACGAGTTCCGTATTCAGCCGAGTTTGTTCCCAGGATGCATCGATAGCATTCTGCAACGGCTGAGCTCCAAAGACGGCGCGCGTCGGTTCGACATCGTGAACAACGGATCGAATTTGAGCCAGCAGCGCGCGCGGATTTCCACGCGTTCTGACGACGTAGTCCGGATCGGGCCACCCTCCAGGCATGATGCACCAATAAACATATGCCACCGGCGCAGCGCTCACACTGTCTTCACGCACATCGCCAACGACACCGACGATTTCAATGGGTGGATAATTGGGCGGGAAGTCGGCGAACCGGAAGTGCCGGCCCACGACGTTCCGGCCATTGGCATACATCTCGACCAGGCGACGATTCACAAGCGCTTTCGGAGACTTCGTATCGATCGCTTTGAGTTCCGGACACCACGTGCCGGCTAACAGAGGTGCGCCAATGGCGCTCAAGTAGCCGCCGCTGATGCTTCGTTCTCCGACATTGATTTTCCCGCTCTCTTCGGTCCGCGCGATGCCTTCCAGTTCCATCTGATAACGCAGCGTCGCTTGAGACGCAGGCAGGAAGTTGGCAAATCCGGCGGCCGTCACGCCGGGCAGCGCTTGAAATTTTTCGAGTAAATCTTTTTGAAGTTCCCCCACTCGCTTCCGGTCTTCGTCCCATGCAGCGCCAACGTGGAACGTGACCGACTGCGATGGATCGAAGCCAACCTCGACCCTCGCGAGGTTGTAATAGCTTCGAAGCATCAGTCCCGTGCTCGCCAGCAGCATCAGCGTCAAGGCGATCTGTGCCGTCACGAGGACCCGCTGCCAGTTCTGCCGATCGCCGGAGACGCCACGGCCGCCATGCGCCAGAATCGAAGCCAGATCGGCGCGTGTGACATGAATCGCCGGCAACAGGCCGCAGACCAATGCCGCCAGAGTGCCCGCGGCGGCCGCAAAAACGAAAGCGCGCCAGTCCAGAGCAAATTCAACAGAGTGTGGCAGCGACCGTGTCAGCTTCGACAGCAGCCTGAGGATTATGGTTGAAAGAGCGCCGCCGGCAGCCACACCCGCCGCGCAAACGAGCCAGACCTCTCGCATGACCGCACCGATGACCTGGCCTCGCGTTCCGCCAATCGAGTTGCGAATTGCCAGTTCCCGCTCGCGACGGTGGAGCTGAGCAAGAATCAGGGCGGCAACATTGGCGACAGCAATGAGAAGGAGCAATCCAACGGCGCCGAACACAAAGAAGAGGGCGCGCCGGTGACTTCCGACACGAAACTCTTTGAGATCCCCGACCAGTGCCGACCAATCTCTGTCCGTTTGCGGGAACGGTTCACCCAATTGCTTCTGAACATGAGCTATATCCGCTTGCGCCTGGAGGATGGTGACGCCGGGCTTCATGCGGCCGACACCGCCGTAGAAACGGGCATCACGTTGTCTCATCAGGAATGGAACTAGCGCCGCCGGCATCCAGAGATCGATGGGCGAACCGGCAAATTCCTTCGGCATGACACCGACAATCGTGAAAGGCCTGTCTTTGAGGATGAGTCTCTTGCCGACCGTGCCGGGATCGCGATGGAATCGTCTTTCCCAGAAGTCGTAACTGATGACAGCCGCTGGCGGACCTCCGAAGACTTCTTCGTCGGCAGTGAAGGTTCTGCCGATTACGGTCTTCGTGTTGAACACATCGAAGTATCGAGGCGAAACGCGTCTTCCGGCGAGCCGCTCGGGCTCTTCGCTGCTGGTGTCCGTAACGTTTTCAGCATAACTCCCGGCAATGGCATCGAATGTTCGATTCATCCGATTCCAGTCTTCGAGCCGCGGCGGCGCGATCAGACTTTCCTGGTTGCGGGCGGCAGAGCTGGCTTCCATAACCGTAACGAGCCGGTCAGGATCCGGATAAGGCAGCGGCTTCAATAAGACGGCATCGACGATCGAGAATACCGCCGTGTTGGCGGCAATACCGGATGCAAGAATCAGAACCACCGCGATCGCAAACTGCGGACGCCGCGCTAATGCGCGCAAGGCCTGCTGCCATCGTTTCATGCTTCACCCCAGTCTTTTCGGATTAGAAACGATGGATGGCCTTTTGGTTGGCTGGCGTGGAACGTGTCGTATTGAGCTCAGACCGATATCCGAAGCCGTCCGCCGCTCTCTACGACACATGTATTGCTCCGGAATTTCCGCACATCGGCCGAGGAGAAGTTCTGGTTGTCGGTGATACCGAATCGGATCTCCGCTTCGCCGCCAATATCGGGGCGCGGAGCTGCTGGGCGGCGTTTGGCTATGGCGACGAAGAGGCATGCAAAGCATTAGGTCCCGATTTTGTTATTTCGGATGTGCGCCAATTACCTCACATTCTCAGTGTGCACTCAGGTGGGCCTACTTCACCTTGACGTACTTCCTCAACTTGTGCGGGCCGACGTCCGCGGCGTAGATGGTGCCCTTCTCATCTGCCACGATGCCTGACGCACCGGAAATGCGGCTCACGTCCGCCTGGGCCAGGTCCGGGTCCGGTATAAAGGCCCTGAGCGAGCCGTCTTTTGCGCTCCCAACCGTGATGCCCCTTGTATAGCCTGGATTGACTGTCGAATTCGACTGTGAGTCGCTCACGTAAAGAGTGTCGTCTTTTCCAACAAACACCGCGCTGGGCCGGCCAAATTGCTTCCAGGCGGCGATGAAGTTGCCATCCTGATCGAAGATCTGGACCCGGCTGTTACTGCGGTCGGCAACAAAGATACGGCCTTGAGAGCCACCGATGGAGATGTCGTGGGGTTGGTCGAACTCGCCGGGCCCTGCTCCGTGATGTCCCCACGTCTTGATGAACCGACCGTCTTTTGAAAACTTCACGACGCGGTCATTCTTGCCATGGCCATCCGTCACAAAGATATCGCCGTTCGGTGCAATGGCAATACCGCTGGGTTGATCGAACGTGTCCGGACCATTCCCCGCGATTCCCGCCTTGCCGAGAGTCATCAACACCTTGCCAGCCGGACTCAACTTGAAGATCTGGTGGCCCCTGGTCACACCATTCGAGTTCCTGGCTGAAATACCAAGCACGGTCTCGTTTGCATTTGCGTCGCTCGCCCACACGTTTCCCTGCGCATCAACAGTAAACCCGTGGGGAAACGCGAACATTTCCCGGCCAAAGCTCGTTAGAAGCTTGCCTGACGGATCAAATTCCAATATCGGAGGCTCCGAGCGGCCGACACAGGTGGCGGCGCCGGCGGGCACGGTATTGAAGCATCGATGAAAGACCCAGATGTTGCCCCTGGAATCGATATCTGCCCTGATTAACTCTCCCCACTGACCTCCATTCATGCTCTTGGGAAGTGTCGGCCAGCCCTCCACCAGTCGATACGAATTGGGGAGTTGAGTTTGTTTGGGATACTGGCTTTGTTGGGTCTGTGCCGCCACTCCAAACATGGCGATCGCCGTAAGCACGGCTACAAAAGTGGCTGTCGTTCGGGTTGAAATTGTCATCGCAAACTACCTCTTGAGGCGACAATATACACCCGAGGTCCTTCCCCGATCCACGGACTGTTCGCACCGTCGGCATGTCAGGACCAAATCCAAAGCGATGTCGATGCGGATGGCGGACGCCAGTGTACGGCCTGTTTGTCGCAACCGCACATCCGCATCCCGAACAATAAAACGGCACATCCTTTTACAGCCGCGGAGCGGCGGTAGCATGTAGCCCCGGGCGCCAGCCCGGGGTTAACGTCCCAGGAAGTTGGAGTCCCGGAGGGACGAAAGACTCAACACAATCTGTCGCCCCTCTGGGGCTTCAGAACTTGCCACATCAAGCCCCGGGCTGACGCCCGGGGCTACATTCTGTCGCCGCTCCGCGGCTATAAAACGATGCAGCTGCAGGACGTCACTGGGCAATCTGGTGAGAAATGCGGCACTAGCCGCACATGTTGCCGAGAGGGCCTCGGCCACCGCAGTAGCTGACGTCCTGGAGCTGGATTTCGACGCCGTCGGGGGCGTCAACCAGAATCTCGGTGGTCGCGCCCTCTCGCAGCCTCGTCCGCGCGCTCACGCCATGCTCGGCGAGCCTCGCTTTGATTTGATCGGGTGCGAATCCTTGGACTCCGAATCCTACGTGCGGCCGGAAGGCTGCAGGCCCACTTCCCTGGACCAACGCGATGAACTGCGGTCCTGACCCTACCCGAAGGATCGGAATCGGAGGTCCCTCATATCCGGGTGTTCGCGGTCCTTCCGCTGGCTCCTGGTATGTCTGCCGCCGCATGTCGGTCAGCCTCAGATACCATTCGAGCGTGCGCTGCACATTCGGTACGACTAGCTTGACATGGTTCAGCGTTCGGACCGGGATCGGCGGCGGGCTGCCTTGCGGCCGCGCCGCCTGGGCGGCGGTGTCGCACACGTCACCAAGAAATCCGCCTCCGCCGCAAGCGTTCACAGGATTGAACTGAAGCGGGAAGCCGTCCGGGTCGTCGAAATTGACGCCGTTTATCGTTTTGCCCTCCCGAAGAACCGCCTGAGCGGGAGCCTGCATTTCCGAGAGAGCCCTTAGAATTCGGTCGACATTGAAATCCTCGACTCCCCAGCAGAAGTGCGGACGGCGGGATGGCTGCTGCCCAATGCTGTTGGGGTTCCGCTGCGACAGCGCCATATACGCTGGTCCGTCGCCGATTCTCAGGACCGTCTGGCCTCCGCCGTAGTCCTGAAAAGCATGAACCGGCATTCCGAAGACTCGCCCATACCACTGGACGGTGCTCCTCAGGTCGGCACACCCGACACTCACATGGTTCAGCGTGCTGACGCGTACCGGTAGTTGCGAATCCTGCCGCTTCGACTGGAGTTGCGCCATCGGGGCGCGAGGTCGCCAAAGCCCCGCCGCCAGAGCGATGAGAAAGTGCCTCCGCGGAACCTGACCACCTTCATTCCCCTCCTCCGATCGCTCGTTCACCGCACTCATGGGTGTCTCCTTTCGATCCGATGAGACCGTGCTTGGATGGTTCTGCGCTGGTGCTTAAGCCGTTCTCTTCTTCACGGGCACCGGCACGCCTGGGATCTTCACATTGACCGAGAAGAGAGTGCTCCTGGTGGTGAAGTAAAGCGTTTTCCAATCATCGCCGCCAAAGGCGATGTTGGTGGTGGCGGGCTGTCCGTGGACGATGCGGCCGAGTTTCCTGCCCTTGGGATCAATGATGTAGAGACCGCCTGCGCCGCCGCTGTAGAGGTTGCCCTGGGTGTCGACCTTGATGCCATCGGGCACGCCAGGTTCGGCGCCGCCTAGATCCACGAACACGCGGCTGGTATCCTTCGCTGTCATGCCGTTCGGCAGCATGTCGTAGGCCCGCACATGACGCCGCCGAGAGTCCGCAACGTAGAGGATGCTTTCATCGTGTGAAAAGGCGATACCGTTGGGCCTGACCATGTCGTCGATGACGAGCGACATCGTTCCGAGATCCGCCGATACGCGGTAAACGCCGGAGAGCGTTACGTCCCATTGGTCGGGCGCCGCATTGCCGCCGGGATCGGTGAAATAAATGGAGCCGTCGGATTTCACCACCACATCGTTCGGCCGCAGCAGGCGCTTGCCCTGGAAGCTGTTGGCGATGACCGTCATGCTGCCGTCAAGCTCGTAGCGCGTGACGCGCCGGGTCAAGTGCTCAGCAGAAATGATGCGCCCCTGCAGATCGCGCGTCATGCCGTTGGCCTCGTTGGTCTTCTCCATCGCCACACTGGCCCCCTGACCGGGGGAGTATTTCATCCGTCTTGCAGCATTGATATCGTTGAACAACAGATGGCGGCCTTCCTGGACCCACACCGGGCCTTCCGCGGGACCGATGTCGCCGCCATAACCGGTGGCGAGCTCCCGGATCGGCTCAGTCGTGGTGAGAATGCTACCGAGCTCGGGCGTCATCTGCTCGATGCGCTTCGCCGATTGCGCGCCGAGGCTGCGGTCACCGTCCACGATCAGGAAGCCGCCTACCGCGCCTGCCATGCCCAATATCTCCCGACGTGAGATTGCGCTACGCATGCTGATCTCCTCTCTCGCGAATGTTTGCGTCAATGAACTCCGGACTGTCTTGCCGATGGATTTGTGCTGGCGAATATAGCGCGTTTAGGGTCCGACCAGCAAATGTACGGCTTTTATAGCCGGCTATCCGATTGGGTAGTTCCCTGGCAGTGACCACACTCCCTTTTCCTGAAGCAATCGAGAGTTATTGGCGCCCGGCATGTGGAGAGCAGCGTGCACGTACGGCGCCCGTCAACTGGTGCGGACGCAAAAGAACGTCCCACGATTCGAAGGAGAGACCTATACATGATGTTCGTCACTAAACGTTTAGTCCCAACTTTGCTTTGTATTTTACTCTCGGCGCTGGCTGTATCGGCGCAGGACGATGCTCCCAATCCGTGTGCGTCACTGACCCCCGCTGCCCTGCAGCAGGTGATTGACGTGATTGCCCAAAGCCGTACGAAGGCGCAGAGCGACGTTGCCGCAAACGGCGTGACCGGTGCTTATGCGATCGCAGCGCAGTACAATCTCGATTACCTGCAGGATGCTTACAACAAAGCGACCGCGCTGCAGTCCTGGCTGCACACAAATGGTCTCGATTTCCCGTACGTGACCAACGCGAGCGCGGCCTACTCAGTCCACGGCTACGCGCGAGATGTCGTAATCTCCCTCCATTATGCGCGCCACTGGGCGACCATCAGCGTGGTCTATCACAAGAGCGCGGACGCGCGAGACTCATTTGAGCGGACGTCGCAGGCACTCAACCTCATCGAGGCCCTGGGAGCCGAGGGCGGACGTTGTTATATCCAGGCGTACTTCCCGTAATTCAGGAGATCATCTCTCGTGGCCCGGCTTTATGCCGCGTTATCGAACGCCGGCGTAAAGCCCGCGGCTCGAGTTCGAAGACCGACAAAAAAAGAATCCGGAATTAATTGGATCTGATTAAGTGTCCGGCGTATAAAAGTGCGACCAGCTCTTCCTTGACACTCCAAAAGGGGGGACAGACGGAGGATATGGAGCGCAGAACGATCATCCAACTCCTGGCAGCGGCGGCGACGAGTCTCTGGTCCAGTCACCAACTTCTCGCGACTTCTCTTCTCGAAGCGGGAACCGCACAGGATCAGCCTCTTCCCGAAACGCTGCTCCCGCTTTTCCCTTTAGACCTGGTCCTGCTTCCCCACACGAATCTTCCGCTGCACATTTTTGAAGAGCGCTACAAGGAAATGATTCAGGATTGCCTGCGAAACCACTGGGAGTTTGGAATGCTGGCCGTCGAGGGCCAGTCGGTCAACAGCATCGGCTGCACCGCGTCCATCTCTGACGTGCTGGAAAAGTTTCCGGACGGCAGGATGAACATTATGGTTCGGGGCCGGCGACGTTTTGAAATCTCGATGCTGAACGACGAGAAATCCTACCTGCGAGGGAAGCCGGAGTTTTTTGACGATGATGCGAACGAGGTTCCCGTCGAGGAAAAGCGGCGGCAACGCGCGATCGAGCTTTATGGCCGCCTTAAGGAGTTAGCGGACTGGGACGATCAGTCGCTGCAGAAACCTTTTCCCGTATTTACTGACACGCAACTTTCCTATCGGATGTTGGCGGGACTGCCCGCGAGCCTGGCCTGGAAGCAGAGTTTGCTGGAACTTCGCCTGGAGCGCGAACGTCTCGACCGCGTTATGCGCTATTTCGAGCAGCTCATCGAGTATCTGGAGCGGTCCAGCTCCCCTCGAAAGATCATTTAGCAGCCGCCGGGGGACCAATTCAATGGCGCATGATACGAAAAGCGTTATGACATTGCGGGCGAAGCCTGAAGCAATCGGCATCGAACCCGCAAGTACGGCCGTGATCGTCGTAGATATGCAGAACGACTTCGGCAGCAAGGGTGGCATGTTCGACCTTGCGGGAATCGATATTTCCAACATCCAAAGAGTCACCGGCCCCATTGCAAAGGTCCTCGCTTCGGCGCGCGACGCGGGTCTCAAGATCGTCTATCTCAAGATGGGCTTTCGTCCCGATCTGTCGGACCTGGGCGCTCCGGACTCTCCCAATCGAACGCGGCACATGCGAATGCGGGTAGGCCAGACCGTTCGCGCGCCGGACGGCAGCGAAAGTCGGATCCTGGTCCGAGATACCTGGAATACAGACATCCTCCCGCAACTCGAACCGCAGGCCGATGACGTTGTGATTTACAAGCATCGATTCAGCGGCTTTTATCAAACCGATCTGCATGCTCAACTCCAACAGCTTGGGATCAAATGCCTCATCTTTGTTGGATGCACCACGAGTATATGTGTGGAATCGACCGTCAGAGACGCCATGTTCAGAGACTATGCGTGTGTGTTACTGGCGGATTGTATGGCGGAGCCGATCGGAAATACTTTGCCAAGAAGTAATCACGAGGCAACACTTTTGACGATGGAGACGCTGTTCGGCTGGGTCTCGTCTTCGGACGATCTCGTTAAGGCCCTTGACGCCCAACCTGTTGCTGGGTCCGTGGACACCCATCAGCCCCAGGCTGCGTTCCGCCGAGTCAGTGACCCGCAGTGACTTCGAGTTGATTGTTCTTGAATCCTTGTATGATTACCGCAATGGATCGAACCTTCTTGCTGGTCGGAGCGGTACTCGGCTTTCTCGGTGTAGCGCTCGGAGCTTTTGGCGCTCATGCCCTGAGAAGCCGGCTTTCGCCGGAGATGCTCGCGGTGTTCGAAACCGGTGTGCGCTATCAGATGTACCACGCCTTTGCGGTGCTGATCGTCGCCGCCGCGATAGGGCACATCGGCAACGCCCGCCTGCTGGGGATAGCCGGTTGGTTGTTCTTCGCGGGCATTCTGCTGTTTTCGGGGAGTCTCTACGCTTTGGCGCTCACCGGCGTGGGAATATTTGGGGCCGTCACGCCGATCGGCGGGCTGCTTTTTCTAGTCGGCTGGGCATGCCTCGCACTCTTCGCCGTCGCCGGATAGCGTGTCGGTGATCCCGGCCTTTCCCCACCTCCTGCCGGCGAATCCCTCGGAAATTCTTCCCTCCATAACTGTTGGCCGATATACTGCATGCAATCGCCGAGACTGCTATTCGCGAAACCGCGAGGCAAGGAACTTCCAGGCGAATGAACCGGAGGCTACAGAATGAAACGTATGATACCTGTCGTTCTCAGCATATTGGCGGTTTCGGCCGTCGCATTCGCGCAAACGCCGGCGGAAACCATTGAAAAGGCCCTGCTCGCCGCTCCGCGGCAGATGAAAGAAGGGGCTACAGTGATCAAGTGGAAACCGGACTTCACGTACGAGACGCTGAAGAAAGGCACCAACCACATGGTCTGCTACGACCGGACTGGACAGCCCGGGCAGCAGCCATTCGCGGTGGAGTGCACCAGCATGGCCAACCTGGATCGGGTGGCTCAGAGCCTGAAGATCGAGGCGACGGTCCCCGACAAGAAAGAACAGCGAGCGGCATTCGAAGCGCTCGAGAAATCCGGAAAATGGACGAAACCCGAGTTCGGATCGTTGTGGATCCACATGAGCGGCCCCAGCCAGGCGATGGCTCGTCAGCATGTTACGATCGCCGTGCCCGGCGCCACCACGCAGTCACTCGGTTTTCCGGAGAATCCCCAGCAAGGCGGCGTGTGGATCATGGAAGCAGGCACCACTGCTGCTCACCTCATGACGCCCGGCAGCTAAACAGACATGAAGCCTCTCGTCTTTAGTCTGCTCGTCCTCGCAGC
>Ga0137409_10006916_pt1 | contig 11707 bp, 10 predicted proteins | sample CZODoug1_16funga_FD_122059 | JGI IMG/M metagenome (GOLD analysis project Ga0137409, IMG submission 122059) | Vadose zone soil fungal communities from Angelo Coast Range Reserve, California, USA - CZODoug1_16fungal (Hybrid Assembly) | ecosystem: Environmental > Terrestrial > Soil > Vadose zone... | reverse complement strand
CAAGAGCTGCTGGGTGCGTTGAAGAAACGTGAATACGACGGCTTCCTGTCCTTCGAGTGGGAGAAGAAGTGGCATCCAGAGCTTGCGGACGCAGAAATTGCCCTGCCACATTTCGTCGAATGGTTCCGGAAGAACTCCGCCATGAGTGAACAGAATGGCGCGTGAACACGATGGCGGATGAACACACCGGCGAAGGACTTCTGCACTCGGAAGATATAGCGCCAGCGCTTCAATTGTCGACGCAAGCGGGCTGGAATCAAACCGAAGGCGATTGGCAAACGCTGCTCGACCTGGCTCCAAAGAGCTGTTGGGCCATCGAGATAGACGGAAAGCTGGTAGCGACCACGACTTTGCTCGGTTATGGACGCCGGCTGGGATGGATCGGGATGGTGCTGACAAACAAAGAATATCAGCGGCGAGGACTAGCCCGAAGGCTGCTGACAACGGTGTTGGCGCAAGCCGACGACCTGGGCATCGAAACCGTCAAATTGGATGCGACGGAACAAGGGCGTCCGCTCTACGAGAAATTCGGCTTTCGGTTCGAACAGGAAATCGAACGCTGGTCGCGGACGCGCGATGGCGCACCACGACTGCCCTTCCGCTCGAATTCCGAGGAAGTATGGCGTAATTCTGATGCGGTCGTATTTGGTGCCGACCGCTCGCCATTGTTAGAAAAACTCGCGCAGCGGAGCCCTCCTGTCTCACAGTCACACTCCTATTTGTTTGTGCGGAAGGGCCGGGTAACCGCCCACTTGGGCCCCTGCGTCAGTAAGAACGCCGCGGCGGCACGTTCCATAATCGAACAGTCGATCGGAGACACAGGCAACTGGTCCTGGGATTTGCTCCCCAAGAATCGCGAAGCGGTCGCCGTGGCACGCGATCTTGGCTTCTCTCCGCAGAGGCACCTCATACGCATGGTTCGCGGCAAAGACTTGCGCGGCAATGAAAGCGCAGTCTACGCCACTGCGGGATTCGAACTGGGATGAACATGAAAATCCAAACCGAAGCAGAATTGGAAGAGCGCCTCTCGCGCCCGGACGATGCCACAACGTCGGCGATGGCTGCCCTGGATGGCGATCTCCTGATCCTCGGCGTCGGCGGCAAGATGGGTCCAAGTCTGGCTCGGCTCGCGCGGCGAGCGGTGGAACAGGCCAGCGTCCAAAAGCGAATCATCGCTGTCGCCCGCTTCACCAACAACAAATTGCCCTCCGAACTCGAGTCGGAAGGAATTGAAACGATTGCCTGCGACTTACTGGAACCCGGAAAACTCGCCCAGCTTCCCGATGTTCGCAACGTAATCTTCATGGCAGCACGCAAATTTGGAACCGCCGGAGGCGAACACTTCACCTGGGCCATGAATACGTATCTCCCCGGATTGGTCGCCGAGCGCTACCACAACTCGCGCATTGTCGCTTTCTCCACCGGCAATGTGTACCCACTGCGCAAGCTGGCAGACGGCGGAGCCTCGGAGAAAACGCCCGTCGGTCCAGTCGGCGAATACGCCCAGTCCGCTCTGGGCCGCGAGCGTATGTTCGAGTACGGATCGGCCCGTTGGGGCACGCCCGTCGCCATCCTTCGTTTGAACTACGCGGTCGAGCTGCGCTACGGGGTTCTCGTGGATATTGGCCGCGCCGTTTTTGAGCGGCGTCCCATCGATCTCTGCATGCCGTTCGTGAACGTGATCTGGCAGGGCGATGCCAACTCGTTGTGCCTGCGTTCGTTCGCCCATTGTCAATCGCCGCCCTTCATCTTGAACATTACCGGCGCCGAAGCTCTTTCCGTGCAAGACATTGCGCTGGATTTCGGCCGTCAGTTTGACATTCAGCCCACATTTATTGCTGGCGAAGAGAGTGCCAGCGCCTTACTCAGTGACGTCACGAAGGCGCATGATCTTTTTGGAACGCCATCGGTTGACAAGGAAGAAATGATCCAATCCATCGCGGATTGGATCCAACAAGGCGGCGCCGGGCTCGACAAACCCACGCATTTCCAGACGCGGGATGGGAAATTCTAGATGACTCTTCGCGAGAAACTTCGGTCCGGCCTCGTCATCCCAGCGCACCCTCTCGCGCTGAACAGCCAGCGCAAGTTGGACGAGCGTCGTCAGCGTGCGCTCACGCGGTACTACCTGGCAGCGGGCGCGGGCGGCATCGCGGTCGGAGTCCACACCACGCAGTTCGCGATTCGCGATCCTCAATTCGGATTGCTGAAGCCAGTGCTCACGTTAGCGGCAGAAGAATGCCGCAAGGGCGTCGTGAAAATCGCAGGCGTTTGCGGAAAGCGCGAGCAGGCTCTGGCCGAGGCGGCGCTGGCCGTCGAACTAGGCTACGACGCGGCACTCTTGAGCCTCGCCGCCCTCAAGGGCGACAGCGTTCCTCAGCTTCTGAAACACGCCCGCTCTGTGGCGGAGGCAGTCCCCATCATCGGGTTCTACCTGCAACCCGCAGTCGGAGGCCGCCTTTTACCTTACGACTTCTGGCGCCAGTTCGCGGAAATTGAGAACGTTGTCGCGATTAAAATCGCCCCTTTCAATCGCTACCAGACACTCGACGTAGTCCGAGCCGTTGTGCAGTCAGGCCGCGCCGAAGATATCTCTCTTTACACCGGCAACGACGACAGCATCCTGATCGACCTGCTGTCGCAGTTCAATTTCGGATCCCAATCCATCAGAATCGCCGGCGGACTGCTCGGCCACTGGGCCCTATGGACCAAGACGGCCGTATCTCACCTCGCTCTCGCGAAGAATCACTCCGAGCAGGTCCCTGCAAATCTGCTCACGCTCGCCCAGCAAATCACAGACGCAAATTCCGCTATCTTCGACCCTGCCAATCAATTTCACGGATGCATCCCCGGAATCCACGAGATTCTAAGGCGACAGGGCCTACTCGAAGGCCGATGGTGCCTCGATCCAAATGAGGATCTTTCTCCAGGCCAGAGCGACGAAATCGATCGAGTCTGCGAATCCTATCCGCACCTGCCCGACGACGCCTTCGTAAAGGAGCATCTCGATGAATGGCTTCGCTAAAAGCCTGCTGCTGACCCTCTCGCTTTCCGCCGCCGCCCTCGCCGCCGACCCGGCAGTCATCGAAAGCGTGCAAGCGCAGCAGGACGTCTCTCTGAATCTTGATCCCACGTCCAAGTTCTGGAGCGCTTCGTCTCGCATCTCCATGGACAAAGATCCACACGGGAAACTAGTTCCCCGATATCGCACGGAAGTCCGCACGCGTTGGACCACGAACAACCTGTACTTCCTTTTCGTTTGCCCCTACGAGCAACTGAATCTCAAGCCTTCGCCGAATACACAACAGGAAACCAACAAACTTTGGAACTGGGATGTCGCGGAAGTGTTCCTCGGTTCCGACTTCCAGGACATCCAGCGTTATAAGGAATTTGAAATATCTCCGCAGGGCGAGTGGATTGACCTCGATATCGACTTGCACAAGCCGCACCACGAAGAGGGATGGACCTGGAACTCCGGATTCGAAGTCCTCGCGCGTATTGATCCGAAGACGCATATCTGGTACGGCGCGATGCGAATACCGTGGAAAGCAATTGATTCCCGGCCTCCAGCAGTCGGCAACAAGTTGCGGATCAACCTGTTCCGCAGCCAGGGCCCGCCTTCGGAAAACCACGAAGTAGCCTGGCAACCACCGATGAGCAAAACATTTCATACTCCCAAGCGATTTGGCCTAATTCGTCTAGTAAGCAGCCGTTGATATTGCGTTTGGAGACTCCCAGACGTGAAAAAGAACCTCATTTGCGAAAGTATCCGACTAAGCAGTTGGATAGGAGATAGACATGAAACACATTTCGAATCGTTCGTTGGTTTTCGCTATTGCCGCCTTGCTTATGCTTTGCGGCGCGGCATTTTCACAAGCAGGCTCTTGCAGTGGTATGACAGTCGGGCAGCTTACCAGCTTGAACGGATTTGTCCCATTTGGCACAAACAGCTTATGGAACACCGATATCTCCGCCTCGCCAGTCGATCCCAACTCGGCGAACATCATTAATTTCATTGGATCCACCGTAACCCTCCACGCCGATTTCGGTTCGGGCATGGTACAACACCAGACAATCGGCATTCCTTATCAGATTGTCGATGGTACACAAGCCAAAGTGCCTGTCACTCTCGGAACGTTTTCTGATGAAAGCGATCCCGGGCCCGAACCCATTCCAGCGAATGCGCTCATCGAGGGCTATCCCAAGCCTGGCAACGGAGATCGTCACGTGCTCGTCCTCGAGAAAGACGGCTGCTGGCTGTATGAGTTGTACAACGCCACCTTGAAGAATGGAAAGTGGAACGCCAACTCGACCGCGATTTGGGATATGACTACGAACGAACAACGGCCCTACACGTGGACGTCCACCGACGCCGCCGGCCTACCCGTTTTTGCCGGCCTCGTTCGCTACGATGAGGTGGCTGTGGGTGCGATTCATCATGCTCTGCGCTTCACCGTGCCTACCAGCCAAAAGGCGTTCGTGCTGCCCGCGACGCATTGGGCGTCGACGACGACGAATACCAGCGCTCCCCCCATGGGAACCCGTCTGCGCCTGAAAGCAAGCTTCGATATCTCGACCTATCCGGCCGACGATCAGGTGATTCTCACCGCCATGAAAAAGTACGGCCTGATCCTCGCGGACAACGGCAGTGGCATCTTTTTCACCGGAGCCCCAGACGACCGCTGGAACAACACGAACCTCAGTATGCTAAGGAACATCACGGCTTCCAATTTCGAAGTCGTGCAGATGGGTACGGTCTACACGCCGGCCAACGTACCCACTGGTCCCGGACCAACCATCAGCAGCTTCACCGCCAACCCCACCACCATTACTGCGGGATCGCCAGTGACCCTGAGCTGGACGGTGACGAACAGCACCTACAACATCATCGATCCGCAGGCTGGGCCGGTGCGCGGCACTAGCGTCGTGGTCATACCGTCGGCAACGACAACCTATACGCTCAACGCTACCAATCAATTTGGGAGAACTACCGCGCCTGTAACGGTCACGGTTCACTGAGCCAGCACTCCAAAAGGCATCCCGCTGGGGGTCCTGACCGCTTCGGTCATGGCCCGGCGGGCATGCCTCAATCTCGCACACCACCAACCCACCAACACCCACAGGAGTCCCCATGTCGAGCACGCTATCGAAGAGCATCTTCCTCGCCCCGGCTCCCCGCACCGTGTCCGAAATTTTCGCCGAGAGCGATCTGAAACGACTGAGCGCAGTAGCTGAACTGATCGTTCACGATAGCGGCCACATCACGGACGCCGTCTTTGAAGAGAAAGCCGCAAAAGCCGAAATCATCATAGGCCAGATCGATCTTCCCGAATCACGGCTGAAAAGGGCCGCGTCTCTCAAAGCAGTCTTTAATGTGGAGGGAAATTTTCTTCCAAACGTCGACTACGATTACTGCTTTCGGAACGGTATCCGCGTTCTCAATATCAGTCCGGCATTCGCGGAACCCGTCGCCGAAGCCGCCCTCGGCATGGCCATCGATCTAGCCCGCGGCATCAGCCGCTCAGATCGCAGTTTCCGGCAGGGAAGCGAAGAGTACGGCCTGGCCGCAAATCGCGAGGCTTTTTCGCTCTACCGTGCCGATGTGGGACTGGTCGGCCTCGGTGATCTCGGCAAGGCGATTCTGCCATTGCTTCAACCATTCGGTTGCCGCATTCGCGCTCACGACCCCTGGTTGCCCGCGGAATACATGCAATCGTTAGGCTGCGAAGCGGCGTCTCTCGAGGATGTATTTCGCCTTTCGCGCTTGGTCTTTATCGTTGCAAGCGTCACGTCGCAGAACCAAGGCTTCCTGGGCAAGCAACAGTTCGCCTCCATGCAGGCAGGATCGGCTCTCGTTTTGGTAAGCCGCGCGGGAGTAGTAGATTTTGATGCGATGCTCGATTTCGCGAACCGGGGACATATCCGCTTCGCCACCGACGTTTTCCCAGAAGAACCGTTGCCCCCGGCACACCCAGCCCGGCGCAGCGAGAATTCTGTTCTCTGCGCACACCAGGCAGGCGCGCTGCACGCTACTCTCCGGCGGATTGGCAAGATGGTTGTTGCAGATGCAGAATTGATTGTACGGGGACTCCCGCCAATCTTGTGCAAGTCAGCCCAGCCTGAGACCGTGACTCTTTCTCGGAGTCAACCGGTGAGTAAGAGCTAGGCAAAATCACCGGCCGGAAAAAATGTGGGGAATGTCCCGAATGCAAGCTTCAGATGTAAGCGTGCAAACATACCGTCTCATGGTTGTTGCATCTGAAATGGCCTCCGGAGCGCCGCTACAAAGCGCGATTTCCGGTAGCACTCGCCGTATCGAAAAACCCCGCAGTTTATGGTTGGCGCGTGTTCAGTTTGTCGAGCGCACGCTTCAACTCCTCCAGCTTCTGCCCAGCCTCGGCAAGCTTCCCTTCCGCCGTCAGGCGCTGATAGTCCGCGAGGTCCTTGGCAGCTTCCGCGATAAGCGTGTTGCGATCCGCTCCAGGCGGGGGCGAAGCACCGGATGCCGATGCCTTTCGCTCCGGCTCCCCGGGAGCTGCGCTTGCTGACGGAGCGCTCGTTGACGAAGAAGTCGGCGAAGAGGTCAAAGACGAGGCCGCTCCCCCAAAAAGCGACGCCATCGCTGACTCAAACGTCGGTCCATACGCCAGCCGATCCTGCAGCGCGAGCACTACCAGGCGCAATTCCGGCATTGGACTCCGCTGTGCTTGCAGGTAAATCGGCTCCGCATACAACAGAGCTCGTCCCGTCGGTATCACCAGCAACGCCCCGCGCCGCACGTGCGAGCCTTGCTGATTCCACAACGTCAATTGTCCGGAAAGCTGCGCATTTTGATCGATTCGCGCCTCGATCTGCAGTGGTCCGTCCACCAGCTTCGTCTTCGGAAAGTTGTAGACCACCGACGTCCCGTACTGCGAGCCGTCACTGCGCCCGGCGATCCAGCCAATCAGATTATTCCGGTTCGCTGGTGTAAACGGCAGAATCTCCACAAACTCCTCGCCGCTTTCGCCCGGCAGTTTCATCAACACGAAATTCGGCTCCATCGCCTGTGTCGTTTGCTGACCGCCCTCGCCCAGGCCGACTTCAGTGGCCACCGTCCACAGATCCTCCCGGTTGTAGAACGCTTCCGGATCCGTCATGTGATACAAGCCGTAGACTTCCGCCTGAAGTTTAAGCAGCAGCTCGGGATAGCGCACGTGTTTTCGCAACCCGGCTGGCATGGCGGACGCATCCTTGAACAAGCTCGGAAAGATGGCGCGATAAGCCGCGATGATCGGATCCTCTGTATCAAATACATAGAACGTAGTCGTGCCATCGTAAGCGTCCACCACCACCTTGACGCTGTTCCGCATGTAATTGATCCGGTCGTCACCCAGCTGGTAATGGGTCGAGTAGGGATAGCTATCTGAAATCGTGAAGGCGTCCATCATCCACGACAGCCGCCCGTCGTCCCCAAGCACAATGTACGGATCGGCATCGTAAGTAAGGAATGGTGCCAGCGTCGAAACGCGATCCCGAACGTTGCGTCGCATCAGCAGCCGGCTGTCCTTATTGACATCGTCGCTGAACGGCAGCTTCGCCAGGTCGTCGCGGTCGAAGGCGATAATCATGCGGCGCAGGAAACCGCCAAGAACGATCCCCCCTGTTCCTTCATACGACGTGAGGTTGTTGGTCTGCCCCTGCGGATAGTTGAATTCCTGCTGCCGCGTCTTCACGTACACATCGGTGTTGGTCAACTCGCCGAAATAAACCTCCGGACGCTTCACCGCCAAACTGCCCACCGTGCTCTGCACCGGCATGTTGCTCAGAATCAGTGTGGGCAGGCCTTCCGCCGTGAATCCATTGACCGGGTTCATCGTCATGCCGTAGCCGTGTGTATAAATCAACTTCTCGTTGATCCAGTTGCGGCTGCTCTCCGGCAGCTTCTCCACGTTCAACTCGCGCGTCGCCAGCATCACCTGCCGAATCGTTGCGTTGATTTCGTAACGATCAATGTCGATGTCGGGAAAGTCGTAGTACGTGCGGATTTCCTGAATCTGGCGCAGCGTGTCCTGAAGCGCATGCCAGTCCCACAACCGGATGTTTTGCAGAGTGGCCTGATTGTTCGCCGCATCCGCCGCCTCGACGGTCGTCTCCGCGGGAAACTCCCGCAGCATGACCCGGTTCAATCCGTAGGCTTGCCGCGTCAGTTCGGTGTTAAACACAATGTAGGGCTTCTCGCGAACCAGTTCATTCGGCTTGACGATAAAGTTGCTGACGTACCACCCAATCCCTTGCACCGCCACATAACAAACAGCAGCCGGAAGGATCGCCGCCACCAGCCACCGCCCGCGTGGTTCTCGCACGGCGTTGAAGGCGGCAATCACCGCGCCCAGAACAAGCGCTGCGCAGACGATCAGCATCCCTGTGAGCGTGACGTGCGCGTCCGTGTAGGTCACGCCTCCGAAGATCGTATGATCGTCCAGCAATCGCTCGAACCGCCCCAGGTAAATCCGCATCGCGAGGATCAGCAGGAAAAATGCATAAGCAATCGAGAGCCCGCGCCACGGTAGTGTGACCGCACGGCTGAGACGCCCAGAGAGCGCACGAGCCCCGCCCGTGATCATGACGAAGAAAACGGCAACTGCGCAGACGATCACGACCAGCGTAAGCAGCCATCCCGCGATGACCTGCCACGCCGGTAGAGAGAACAGAAAAAAATTCAGCGGCTTGCCAAAAATCGGGTCTGCCAGGCCGCCGCTGCTGCGGGGTGCAAACCAATAAAGCGCCAGCGCCGGCCATTCCGCCATCATGGCGGCTCCGCTCGCCGCCGCAATAACGAGCGCAGCCCCCAGCGCAATGAGCCGTAGAACCGGCTCTACCGGCAGCTTCACCGGACGTCCGCCAATCAGAATGGTGTGCCCGATCGGCAGATCAGGGAGGTGCGCTCGCTTCAGCGCCAGAAACGATCCGTACAGAACAAGAAAAGTGGTCGCTCCAAAAGCCGCGAAGATGCCCCACTGCACCGTCAGCGTTTTCCAGAACACGTCCCCATAGCCCAGCGAGTCGAACCAGAGCACGTCCACGTAATATGACAGCGCGCCCCGCCCGCCAAAGAAGATGAGGGCAAGGACAGCAACAACGAAAAGGAGCCGGCGGCGAGGGCGACGTCCCCCCGGCTCGATCCGCGGCCAGTCTATGGACTCAGTCATTGTTCAGCTCCGTTTTTCCTCTGCCGCCCTATTGGTTATGCGCATGATACTCCCTCCGTTCCGCTGATTCTCCGTTCCCGTTGATTCTTGGACGCGGGAAACGATCGGTAGGCGGGCCCGTGGCCAGCGCCCCTGCAAGTCAAGATCGTCGCGTGACGCATCTCCGCATCAGCCAGATGCCTCAGTTGACAGAAATTCCTATTCCAACCACGACTTGATGGGATGGAGGCCGCTCGGGAGTAACAGTGCCCGGAAACATGCGAGAAGCACGCGATTCTACGCAGCATCCCGATCTTACTGATGAATGGTTGTGTCGTTCGGACAAGGCTCATTCTTATTACGTCAAACGCGAACATCGCCGCGTACGCTGATGAGAAATTCAGAGTTGGTGAGCCCTTGGCGATCGTCTCAGGCAAACGTCTCGGCCCCTATGAAATCCTGTCTGCCATTGGGGCTGGCGGCATGGGTGAGGTCTATCGTGCTCGGGACATCAAACTCAACCGCAACGTGGCATTGAAGGTCCTTACCGAAGCGTTCGTGCAAGATCCCGACCGCATGGCTCGCTTCGAGCGCGAAGCCAAACTTCTCGCGTCGCTGAATCATCCCAATATCGCTTCCATCTATGGCCTGGAAGACTCCAATCACATTCGCGCGCTGGTGGGATGGAGCTGGTGGAGGGCCCGACGTTGGCAGGCCGCATCCAGCAAGGAGCCACCGCCATTGATGAAGTGCTGTCAGTCGCGAAACAGATCTGCGAAGCGCTGGAATACGCCCACGAGCGCGGCATCATCCACAGGGATCTGAAGCCTGCAAATATCAAGCTAACTAGCAATGACAAGCTAGCGACTAACAATGTTGTGAAAATTCTTGCTTTCGGCCTGGCGAAGGCGCTGGAAGGCGATGCCGCTTCAAGTGACATCGGCGATTCACCAACCTTCAGCGGTCTGGCCACTCAATCGGGTTACAGAGGCAACGATGGCTCCGGCTCGTCGCTTTTGGTGGTCCCAGCTCTGCATTAAACCACGAAAAAGTCTGCAATCCCGAAACCCTAAGCCCATGGCACACGGCTACCACCGCAGAACTCTCGGTAGAGATTTTGGCTGGAACTCTCTCTGGCGGAATTACGTGGATCGTGTCTGCGGAAGCGAACCCATCGGAATAGAAGTCTGCTCTTCGAAGCAGGGCTTCTCGCACTCCATGCGTGTCGGCCCTCTCTTACTCCGCGTTGCTCACACCCGAGGAAGCACTTCGAAAAGAAAGAATTAACGCCAGACCGCAGGCCGCCAACACCCCGACAGCCAAGGCGAGCGCCAGGAACACAGAGCTTCGGATCGCAATCACACCCACAGATGCACCGGCAAACATCGCCATTATCGACGCCGCGCGCCGTCCCCAACGAGGGTTATTTCCGTGAGCCAGAGAGGAATCGGCGGCCAAACCCGTGATTGTCAGAGTCAGCACCGTTGTCGTCAGGTCCGGAACGGCCAGCTTGCGAACCGCGGCGTTTCGCGTGCCCATAGCGAACGCGGTGAGAGCGATGAGTCCATAGCTCTGGAGGACGTTTGCGGATGAAGGCGCCTTGTAGCCTACAGAGACGAGCGTGGCCGCTGCCAGAAAGGCAAGTTCGAACGCGAATGCGACGACCGCGGGACGAAACTGCGAGTCCGGAGTTGTCCGCGCCATGATGCGACCTCCAAGAACTGCGCCTACAAGAAATGCCGAGACAGCGGTCAGGGATCGCGCGACGGACACGTCGGGGACGCCCATAGCCGCGAATGCGAGAAAGACGATGTTTCCAGTCATATTCGCCACGAAAACGTGGCCGAGAGTAAGCAGGCTGACCGCGTCTACAAGGCCTGTGACCGCCGTCATTCCGAGCAGGGCGTAAGGTATAACCTTTTCAGTGGTTGGAATGCTCGCCATGGTAACTAGCCGACCGAGTATATTGCTATTGCTGATTGTCGGCACTCCTTTCGAAACATGCCATTTGCGTGGGCGAATCTTCCTCGGACGGCCGATTTCCTGCAGCACCTTGGATGCTGGCGCGAGTCCTGCAGGCAGCGCGCGGGATGGAGTAGGACTCATGCTCACTAGCAGATCACGACTCGGGTAGGCGACGCGCCGCCACCGAAGCGATCCATGATCATCTTCGGCGCAACGACGCCGAAGCTCATGGCGAGAATAATTGCAATCGCCGTCATGGCGTCGGCAATGGTTGCACGCAGGAGGTCGAAGGTTGCATTCGGGGAGTTAGCGAGTTGCACAAGTCCGCTTGCCATTCTGAACAGGTAGACACCGGGCATCATCGATACTACCGAGGCAAAGCCAATGGCGGCGAATGGCATCCGCCAGCGACGAGCGACGGGAGCAAGGATCCCGCCGACCAACAGACAGGCGACCAAGGCGCCAGTCGCGACTCCTGCACCAGCCTTCAGAGCACCCCATCTCACGGCATGAGCCAGCATGCCGATCGCGACTGGCCACCCCAACATACGCAATGGTGTCGAGAAGAAAAC
>Ga0137409_10006914_pt1 | contig 11708 bp, 12 predicted proteins | sample CZODoug1_16funga_FD_122059 | JGI IMG/M metagenome (GOLD analysis project Ga0137409, IMG submission 122059) | Vadose zone soil fungal communities from Angelo Coast Range Reserve, California, USA - CZODoug1_16fungal (Hybrid Assembly) | ecosystem: Environmental > Terrestrial > Soil > Vadose zone... | reverse complement strand
GAGTCCGAGCGCGCCGACCCAGAGCAGATCCGGGTTGGCGTCCTTGATGCGCGCCGCGATCGGTCCAAAATCGCGCGTGCCGAACTCGTACTCGAGATAGAGCAGGACCTTGAGCCCGCGCTGGGTCGCGACGTCGCGCGCGCCGGAGGACTGGAACTGGGCCGACGGGAACTTGCTCGTGACGATCGCCACCGTCTTCGGAGGGTTGGCGGTGGAGGCCACCGCGTCGAAGACGACGGCCGGCACCGTCTTGTTCGGCTCGGGCCCGAAGGGCGCCGCCGGGAATTGCATCTCGTACTTGGCCAGGTGCGGCATGCCGAAGCTGTGGTGGATGAGCAGCTTCTGATAGCGCTGGGCCACGCCCATCGCGGCGATGATCGCGCCCGTCGCGTAGGGCCCCATCAGCAGATCGACCTTGTCGACGGTGATGAGCTTCTCGTAGAGCGTGCGGGTGACCTCGGGCTTGGACTGGTCGTCCAGCAGCACCCATTCCACGGGGCGGCCGAGCAGGCCGTTGTTCCGGTTCAGCTCCTCGACGTAGATCTCGGCGGTGATCTTGTGCAGGAGCGCGGTCGCGGCGAGCGGCCCGGTGAGGGCGAGCGTGCCCCCGATCTTGATCGGCGGGCCCGAGGGTGCCGCGACCGCTCCCAGGGCCACCGCGACGAGGACGACGGCGGCGAGCACGCCGGTGAGCGCCTGAGTCTTTCGCGAGAGCATCGTCTGCCTCCTCCGCAGCGTGGAACAGTCGCGCCGGATCAGCCGTCGTCGCGCCGATCGGGAGCCACATCAGACGTCGGCGGGCGATATCCGCGAGCGATCGGCGCGAGCCTAACCGGGCGGGGAGTCGCGAGTCAAGGGGACGGAGGTGCTCGAAACCGCGAGGACTAGTGCGACCGCGCTTCGAGCTCACCCCGCAGCTGGGTCAGCTCGACCGGCTTCCTGAGCACGGCCACCACGCCCGCTTCCTTCCGGTATCCGTGCGCGTATTCGTCGAAGCTCGTGATGACGATCGCGGACGTGTTGGGTTCGTAGCGCCGCGCGAATCGGAGAAGGTCCAGGACGTTCAGGGCGACGTGACGCTCCGACTGGACGTTGTCGTCGAGCAAGAGCAGCTCGTAAGGCTTCGAGAAGATCGACGCGAACCCCGCCCACATGTCCTCGGCCACCTCGACGTCGTGACCGTCGGCGGACAGGATCGCCTGCAGCCCTTCCCGGGCGTGGCGCTCTCTCTCGACCACGAGGATGCTCAGCGACATGTCGATCTCCTGAGCCATCTCAGAAGCAACGAGCGTGCCCGCATCGCACACGGGGTCGCGGTGGGTGCCAAGTAGCGGAAACCGCAGGCCGCGTGGAGACGCGGGGACGCTGCGCCGGGAGAAGTATGAAAAAACTACCTCGTACGAGTTACTTGGTCGCGCTGGCGAGATCGTCGGTCAGCGCCCGAGCTTTGCCGGCCAGGTTGGCCGCGCGCTGATAGTCGCGCTGGTCGAGAGCGCTGCGGGCCTGGTCGATGAAGCTCTTCGCGGTCCGTAGCGCCTCCTGCTGAGGCGGCTTCATCGGGCGCCGTTCGAGCTCGTCCACGGTTCGGGTGACGTCGCCGATGCTCTGCCGCGTGCTCTCGAGCAGCCGTTGCTCCTCCGCGGCCGACACTTCCGGCCGCAGCGGGCCCGCCGGCGGGGTGGCGCCGGTTTTCGGCGGAGCCGGGGCGGCCGGCGGCGGTGTGGGGCTGGTGGTGGTCGCGGGCGCGGGCGGTGTCTTGACGACCGCGTCGGTCGCGCAGCCCGACAGCAGCGCCAGCGCCGAGACCGGAAGGAGGATTCGCCGTTTCACGCCTGCATGCTTCCCGACGCCACCGGAAGCGTCAGGACCATGACCGTACCGCGGTCCACTTCGGATTCGACGTCGATTCGGCCGTCGTGCATCTGCACGATGCGATAGACCATCGAGAGCCCGATCCCCGATCCCTGCGACTTCGTCGTGTAGTACAGGCGAAAGATCTTCTCGAGGTCGTGCGCCGGAATGCCGACGCCCTCGTCCGCGACGCGGATCTCGACCGCGCCGTCGGGTCCGACGCGGGCGCCGAGCGTGACGGTCCCGCCCTTCGGCATCGCCTGGATCGCGTTGGTCACGAGATTCGTGAGCGCCTGCTGGAGCAGCTCCGCATCGCCGGCCACCGGCGGCAGCTCGGGCACCACGTCCTCGGCGAAGCGCGCGCCGGCGCCCGCCGCTTCGGGTGCCATGAGCCGCGCCACCTCCGTGAGCAGCATCTCCACCCGGACCGGCGCCAACCGAATCTCCTCGGGACGCACGAACTTCAGAAAACCCTGGACGACACGATCCAGTCGCACGATCTCCTGAGCGATCACGTCCAGGTTTTCGCGGACCGCCGGTTGCCCCCCGCCCAGGCGCGCCTTCAAGAGCTCGAGGTGAATCCGCATCGCGTTGAGCGGGTTCTTGACCTCGTGGGCCACGCCGGACGTCAGCCTGCCGAGGGCCGCGAGCTTCTGCGAGTACGTCACGAGCGATTGCACGGCGCGGACCGGCTCGAGGTTCCGGAGCGCGAGCACGCCGCCGCCTGCCCGGTCGCCGTCCGGGATCCGGTAGCTGGACACCGCGAGCTCGCGAGACTGTCCGTCGGGGCAACGGACCTTCACCGCGGCGTTGCGACGCTCGATGCCGGCGTCGAACAGCTCGGTCACCACCGGCGCCAGCGGATGATCGGCCGGCAGGAGGCCCGAGAGGCCCCGGTCGCTGGAATCGTTCGACTGGCCGAGCAGTCCCTCCGCGGCCTGGTTGCAGAACACGACCTCGCGCTTCGCATTCAACACGACCACCGCGTCCTCGAGGCTGTCGAGGATGCCTTCCATCCGCGCCCGGTCGCTTTGCCAGTGCGATTGCTCCGCGTGGACCCGCTCGCCGAGCTGGTTCACCCGCGCCGCGAGCTCTCCGAGCTCGTCGTCACGCGTCAGCTCGACGGTGGCGCCGTACTCGCCGCGGGCCAGCCGCTCCATCCCCTGAGCGATCTTACGGAGTGACTGCAGCAGGAGATGGCCGACGACGAGCCCGACCGCGACGGCGACGCCGAGCGCGGCGAGCGCGACCGCCACGCTATAGAGCCCGGCCTGGGTCAGCTCCTGCTTGAGGAGGCTGGTCGACACGCCCACGCGCACGGTGCCGAACGGGCGCTCGCCCAGACGCATCGGCACCTGTGCCTCGTACACCTCGGGTTGCCCGAAGAGCGAGGCGACGATCGCGAGGGTCGAGCGCGACTTCAGGCGCTCGAGGCTCTCCCGCGGCGGCAAGATCTCGCCCTCGAGCTTGGGATTGCTGTGGGCGAGGATCCGATCGGCCGGATCAACGACGGCGGCATAGACCACCGTGCGCGAGTAGCCGATCATGCCCTCGAGCAGGGCGCGGATGCCGGGGTCTTGCCACAAGAGAGCCGATGAGGGCGTCGGCGAGGCGGCGACGACGCGCGAGCTCTGGTGATAGAGCTGCCGCGCCATCAGCTCGCCCTCGTCCGCCGCGGCGGCGAGGGAAAGCCGGGCCACGTTCGCCAGATGCGCGACCGTCGACGCCACGACGACGAGCAGGACCACGATGGCGAGCGCCAGGACCTGCCGCGCGCGAAGCGTCAGACGCATGCGCTTCAGGCGTTGTATTTGTGGAGCTTGTTGTGGAGCGTCTTGAGGCTGATGCCCAGTATCTCGGCGGCGCGGGTCTTGTTGCCGCCCGTCTGCTTCAGGGTCCGAAGAATCAGCTCACGCTCGGCATCCTCGACGGTCGTGCCGACCGGCAACACCAGGTCGGCCTCGGTCGCCGTGGTCACGGGCTCGCTCATAACGCCCAGCGGCGGGAGATGCTCGGCGCGGACCACGTCGCCCGAGCAGACGATGACCGCTCGCTCGATCACGTTGCGAAGCTCGCGCACGTTGCCCGGCCAGCGATGTCGCCGCAGGACGTCCAGCGCTTCCTCGTCGACGCCCCGAACGTTGCGGCCGTGACGGTCGTTGAACTCCTCGACGAACGCCTGGGCGAGATCGGAGAGATCCTCCAGCCGGTCGCGCAGCGGCGGCAGCGCGATGGCGAAGACGTTGAGCCGATAGTAAAGGTCTTCGCGCAGGGTGCCGTCGGCCAGCGCCTTCGCCGGCTCCTTGTTGGTCGCCGCGACGACCCGGACGTTGACCCGGATCTCGGCTTTGGCACCGAGACGGCGGAACTGGCCCTCCTGGAGTACGCGGAGAAACTTGGCCTGCGTCCCCGGCTGCATCTCCGCAACCTCGTCCAGGAACAGGGTGCCTCCGTCGGCGAGTTCGAAGCAGCCTTGACGTCGCTCGACGGCGCCGGTGAACGAGCCCCGCTCGTGACCGAAGATCTCGCTCTCCAGCAGGGTCTCTGGAATGGCCGCGCAGTTGACGGCGACGAACGGCCCCCGCCGGCGCGGCGACAGCTCATGGACCGTCCGAGCGACCAGCTCCTTGCCGGTGCCGCTCTCGCCGGCGATGAAGAGCGTCGCGTCCGTGGGCGCGGACACCTCCACCTGCCGCATGACTTCCATCATGCCGCGCGAGCTACCCAGGAGTCGGCCGAACGCGCCCCGTTGCCGGAGCTGGCGTCGCAGCAGCTGGACTTCGCGGGCTGTCTCGGAACGCTCCAGGGCGCGGTCGAGCAGCACCTGAAGGCGCGTTGGGTCGACCGGCTTGGTGAGATAGTCGTACGCGCCATCCTTGATCGCTTGCACGGCGGTCTCGATGCTGCCCTGGCCGGTCAGGAAGACCACGGCCGTCGTCGGATAGTCGCGCTTGAGCCGGGCGAGCAGCTCGAGCCCGTCGATTCCGGGCATGACCAGGTCGGCGATCACGAGATCGGGAGCACGGGCGGCGGCGCGATCAAGCGCCTCCTGACCATCGCCGGCCGCGGACACGTCGTAGCCCCACACCGTCAGGAGCTCCTGAAGCCCCTTGCGCGAGGCGGGCTCGTCGTCCACGACCAGGATTCGGTGATCCTTCATCCGGTCCGCATGGCCAAAGCGCTCCGTTGCGACGGAAGCTCCCGCCGCTTCGGACGGCGCGGTCGAGGCGCTCGAGTCGGGCCGCGAGCCACCCGGCGGGGCGGCGCTCGAGGCCTCAGTGTACTCCAGCGGACTCTTGCTCATGATGTCGCGATACCGGCGCGCGCCGGCCTCGCGTGAACGAGCCGTACCTGCGGCTCCGGCCACGACGGGATCGTCCATTCGAGCCGCGCCGCGAGCTCGACCCGATGCCCGCAGGGGCCGAGCTTGATCGACATCATCTCGTCCCGATTCTCTCTCCAGTCTTCCACCCATCGCAGCGCGTGACAGCGTCCGCACATCATGGTCTTTGTCGGGTTCATTGGTCCCTCGCGTTCTCAGGAGCCTCGTCATCGTCGTCCCCGTCCGTCGCAACCGTCGCAAGAACCACCGTGTCCTGGAGAACCTGGATCGCGTCCACCCGAATGCGCGAGAAGCCCATGGCGACAGCGCCGCGCAGAGAGGTATCGAACGCTTCCCTCAACGCCTGCTTGACTGCTGGATCGGAGCGATCGGTCAGGCTCACAACGGTCTGCGTGCGGGCCACACGCGCCCACGCCGGCGAGACGGCGACGATCGTCGCCATTCCGAGAGCCACGAGCCCGGCCAGTATCCGCACGATGCCCCTCCCGATCGATCAAGTCTTCGCTGGTGCCGCCCGGGTGAGCATCGGCCGTGCCAGGGCCCGGTCGCATGACGCTAACTATTTGATTCTACGGAGATTCGAGCTCTCGGATGCCTGCCGACTAGGCAAGATCGACACGGGTTCAGGCAAGAAATACTTTGTAAGATTTACACGAATGTCGGCGACCCGTCAGGATCGCAACCAGTCAGCGATCGCCCTGAGGCGTACTTTCCCCGGGCTCCCGCGCTGGACGCCGGAACCATTCCGTCAGGCGATTCCACCCGTTCACGACGTGATCGATGACGCCGCGGTGCTCGTCGCACAGCGGGGGCTCGGTGCCCGTGAGGAACGCTTCCCGAACGACTACGGGGCACGCTCGAGCGGCCCGCTTGCCGTTCGTCACGTCGATGTCCGAGAACGAGATACCGGCGGGCACTTCGAAATCCGACTGCGGATAGGCGTCGATCGCCTGTTTCATGAAATCCAGCCAGATCGGGAGCGCTGCTCGGGCCCCGCTCATGCCGTGCGGCTCGCCGCTGTCGAAGCCCACCCAGACCAGGGCCAGGAGTCGTGGCGTGTAGCCGACGAACCACGCGTCGCGGCCGTCGTTGGTCGTGCCGGTCTTGCCCGCGACGACGTCGGGAAGTCCGCTCGCGCGCACCGCGCTCCCGGTCCCCGACGTCACGACGCCCTTGAGCAACGACGTCACCAGCCAGGCTTCGGCGGGCGAGACGACACGCGCCGCTTCCTCGGTGCTGGCCGGCTTGACCTCGTCGTCGCCGAACTGGACCGTGCGGATCCCGGATACGGCGGCCGGCCGAGCGCCGCCGTTCGCCAGGGGAAGATACGCGCGAGCCAGCTCGAGCGGCGTGACCTCGAACGCGCCGAGCGCCATCGCGGGGACCGGCGCGAGCTGGCCCTGAAGACCGAGGGCTCGCGCCATCTCGATCACGTTGGGGAGACCGACCGTCTGGGCGATGCGAACAGTCGCCGAGTTGAGGGACTGCTCGAGCGCCTGCCGTACGGTCACGATGCCTTCGTACCGGTCGTCAGAGTTTCGGGGGCTCCACGACTCTCCGTTCGACTCCAGCGTGATCGGCAGGTCCTCGACGCGCGAAGCCGCCGTGAAGAACGGCGCGCCATCGCCGGCGCGGAGCGCGGCGAGATACACGATCGGCTTGAAGGCCGAGCCGGGCTGGCGGCGTGCCGAGGTGACGCGATTGAATTGGCTCACGAGATAGTCTCGACCGCCGACGAGCGCTCGCACCTCGCCGGTCGCCGGGTCGACCACGAGCATGGCGACCTGGAGGCGCCGGCCGGGATCTCGGCGATAGCCCTTCGGAAGGCTCGATTCCAGCCGATCGAGACCGCGTGCGGCCGCCGCCTCCGCGAATCGCTGCAGGGCGAGGTCGAGCGTGGTCGCGATGCGAACGCCGCGCACGCGCGACACCCCCGTGTCGAAGCGCTGCTCGAGCTCCTGGCGCACGTAGTCGATGAAATACGGAGCCGACTGCCCCGGACTCGCCAGGGAGCGCACATGCACGGGTGCCCGGCGCGCGCGCTCGAATTCGTCGGGCGTGATCATTTTCAGGTCGCGCATCTGGGCGAGCACGATGTTGCGGTGGTCGCGCGCGCGATCGGGGTCGACGGCGGGCGAGTAGATGTTCGGGCCGCGGATGATCGCGGCGATCAGCGCCGCCTCGGGCGTCGTCAGCTGGTGGACCTCCTTGCCGAAGTACGCGCGCGACGCCGAGCCGACGCCCCGGATCGCGATCGGCCCGCGCTGGCCCAGATAGATCTCGTTCAGGTAGGCCTCGAGGATCCGTTCTTTCGAATAGCGCGACTCGACCACCGCCGCCAGCCACGCCTCGCGCAGCTTGCGAAAGAACGTGCGCTGCGGGCTGAGGAGCCGGACCTTGACCAGCTGCTGCGTGATCGTGCTGCCGCCTTCTTTGACTCTGCCGGCCCGCAGGTTCGCCCACGCGGCGCGGAGCAGGGCCCGCACGTCGACGCCGCCGTGCTCGAAGAACCGATGGTCCTCGGCCGCCAGCACGGCGTCGATCAGCACCCGCGGCATCTCGTCGAGGCGGACGGGCTTGTGGTCCTCGCCCGGCCGGTCCGCCGCGCTCGCGAGCACTTCGGGCTCGAGCGAGACGCCGGCCACGTCCTGACCCGCCCGCGTCACCTTCGTGATTCGATCGTCGACGATCTGCAGCCGGACGAGTCCAGTCCCGCCGGCGCCGGCGTCGTCGCCGCCCCGAAGATAGATGTCCCAGTTGCCTCCCGCGCGCCGGAAGAGTCCGGGCGAGGGGGGCGTCGAGCGCGTCTCCGTGTATCCCAGGCGGGCGAGAGTGGCCGAGAGTCCCACGCGCTGGACGTGCACGCCCGGGGCGAGCGCTTGTCCGGAAGCGTAGATGAACGTCGCGCGACGCGCGTCGGCGCGCTCGAATCTCGCGAGCTCGATCGCGGAGTAGACGAACGGCGCGCAGACCGCGGAGGCGATCGCCACGCCCAGGACCAGTCGTCGCCAGCGGCGGAATTTCTCGATCAATTTCACCCCGAGTGTATCAGGCTCGACTGTCTACGACGGCTGCGCAGCGTGCACCGGATGTGCCAGAGATCTGCGCGGACGCCACGAGGATCGAGCCGACCGTCACCGAGGTGACGGTGTGACGACTAGGCGCGGGGCGGAGCGAGCGGATCCGGTTTCCCGAGCGCCGCGGCCACCGTCTGGTGCAGCTTCCCGAGCCCGACAGGCTTGGCCACGTAAGCGAAGGCGCCCATCCCCATGGCCTTCGGCTTGAGGGTGGCGTCGGGACTGCCCGAGATCATGATGACGCGGATGGCCGGATCGAGGGCGCGGATGCGCTCGAGCACCTGGACGCCATTGAGACCTTCCATCATGACGTCCAGCACCACGACGTCCGGACGGTACTGCGAGACCGCGATGAGCGCGTCACCACCGTGTGACGCGGCATCGACCGCATAGCCGGCTTCAGAGAAGTACTTCGTCAGGATCGTGACGAGGTCCGGCTCGTCGTCCACCACGAGAATGCGGCCCGAAGTCCGAGTGTCGCGCATCTCCCTACGATTATCCCTCTTGCGGCCCCGCCGTCGTACGGGATTGCTCGGGGCGTCCGGAGCCTCGGGGCGTGGCTCGAGGGAACAGCCGAAGCTGTAGAATTCACGGATGCTTAGGGCTGCGGAAACCGGGCAGCGGCTTATGCGACCGGCCTGGCCCCGGCCTCGACAGGGGCGCTCAGCTCATCGGGAGTCGTCATCTGGTCGAGCCAGAGGGAGTGGCCGCAGAGACAGCACTTCCACAACAACCGAGTCGTGGCGAGGCACGCGAACCGTCGAGCCTCGGAGATGTGAGACTTGTCCAGCGTGAGCGAGCCACCGCATCGGCACGTCATCATGGGAGCACCTCCCGTGCACGGGGCGGGTGCATCCTTTGGGCCAGCGATAAGCGTTCGATTCTATTGGAGTCCTGAGCGATCTCGACCGGGCGGATTGGCAACGGCGAGAATGGCAGGTGACCGTCCTCGTCACGCCGCGCCGGAGGTCCGGCTCTGACCGCGACGCGGCTCATCGACCGGCTGCAGGCGCTCTATCCCGAGGCCTCGCACCGCAGCCTCAAGCAGTGGCTCACCGGATCGCGCGTTCGGGTCAACGGCGCCGTCGTCGTCCGAGGTGACACCGAGGTAAACGCCGGTGACCGCGTCGAACTGGCCTCGTCCGCATCGCCCGCGTGCCCGGCGCCCCTGCGGCTCGTCCACGAGGACGAGGACGTCCTGGTCGTCGACAAGCCCTCGGGTCTCCTGACCATCGCCACCGAACGCGAGCGCGAGCGCACCGCCTACCGGCTCCTCCGTGACTGGGTCGCGACTCGCCGCGCGCGCGCGTCACTCTTCATCGTCCATCGGCTCGATCGAGAGACCTCGGGCCTGATCGTGTTCGCCAAGTCGGTGCAGGCCAAGCAGCACCTCCAGGCGCAATTCGCCGCGCGCACGGCCGAGCGCGTCTATGTCGCCCTCGTCGAGGGCGTGGTGCGCCAGGCCGAGGGCTCGCTGATCTCGCGGCTCGTCGAGGATCGAACGCTGCGCGTACGGATCGCCGAGCGCGGGGGCGGCAAGGAGGCGATCACGCGCTATCGCGTCCTCGAGCACCGGCGGGGCGCGACCTTGCTCGAGCTCCGGCTGGTTACCGGGCGGCGTGCTCAGATCCGAGCCCAGCTCGCCGCGGCAGGCCATCCGATCGCGGGTGACGCTCGGTACGGCGGTCGTACGGACCCGATGCGACGACTGGCGCTTCACGCTACGCGGCTCGCGTTCCTGCATCCCCGCGGCGGTCGCCTGAGCTTCGACAGCCCGTTGCCGCCCCCATTCGGCCGCCGCACGTGACTCGGTGCTATGATCCGCTGGCAAACGCGCCTATCGAATATGAATGCCCCTGAGAACCGTGTGAGCGCGGACGCTGCGGGACTTGCAGCCGCCGTCGAGCGTGCCGCAGCCGACCTCGCAATCGCCGAGGAGCCGGCCGGCTTCGTGCTGGCGCTCGAAGGCGAGGCGAGCGCCGCCGAGCCTCGTGACTGACTGGACGATCCAAACCCTGGCGCGGGCGATCGCCGCGCGCAAGATCTCGCCGGTCGAGGCGACACAAACCTGCCTCGATCGCATCGCGCGGCTCGATGGGCGGATCCACGCCTTCATCACGCTCGACGCCGACGGCGCGTTGGCGGCGGCGCGAGCCCTCGAAGCCGACCTCGCGGCCGGACGCAGCCGGGGCCCGCTGCACGGCGTGCCGATGGCGTACAAGGACCTCTGCCACGTGCCCGGCCTGCCGACCTCGTGCGGCACGAAGACCCGCGACTACTTCGCCTCGCCGGGCGAGTGCACCGCGGCGGCGCGCTTGCGGGAAGCCGGTGCCGTCACGCTGGGCAAGCTGAACATGACCGAGCTGGCGATGGGCCCGTTCGGGGACAACGCCCACCACGGCGACGTGCAGAACCCGTGGAAGCTCGGCCACTGCGCCGGCGGCTCGAGCAGCGGCTCGGCCGCCGCGGTGGCTGCCGGGTTCGCGCTCGCGACGCTCGGCAGCGACACCGGCGGCTCCATCAGGCTGCCGGCCGCGTGTTGCGGCGTCGTCGGGCTCAAGCCCACGTACGGCCGCGTGAGCCGCGCCGGGGCGATGCCGCTGTCGTGGTCGATGGATCACCTGGGTCCGCTGACGCGAACGGCCGCCGACGCGGCGCTGATCCTGGAAGTCGTCGCTGGACATGATCCGCACGACGCGACGTCGAGCCGACGTGGCGTTCCGTACTACCAGCGCCTGCTCGAGAGCCCGGTCGGCAGGCTGCGGGTGGGCGTGCCGGAGAACTACTACTTCGACGGCATCGACCCCGAGATGGACGCGGCGGTCCGGGCGGCCGCGGACGTGCTCGCCGGCCTCGGCGCGCTCGTCGCTCCGGTCCGGATCCCCGATCCGCGACCCCTCACGGACATCGGTAACGTCATCTCGCGCTCGGAGGCCGCGGCGCTCCATGTGCGGCTGGCCCGCGAGCGGCCCCACGAGCTTCAGCCCGCGGTTCGGGCGCGGCTCGAGATCGGATTCCACATCTCGGCCCACGACTATCTGCAGGCGCTCCGTCTCCGGTCTCGCTTCACGCGGGAGTTCGTCGCCGAAGTGTTCGGCGAGGTCGACGCGCTGGTCGTTCCGGTGATCCCGGAGCCGGCGCCGGCGCTGGAGGCGGTGAAGTCCGGCTCGGTCGACGAGTTCGTCGCCCGGATGGGGCGATTCTCGAGGCTCACGCGGCCGTTCAACACCTTGGGACTTCCGGCCCTCACCGTGCCGTGCGGATTTTCTTCGGACGGCCGGCCGCTGGCTCTGCAGATCGTCGGACGCGCCTTCGACGAGGCGACGACCCTCCGCCTCGGCCACGCCTACCAGCAGGCGACCTCGTGGCACGTCGGGGGTCCCCAGCTCTGACGGACGCGGGCAAGGGCTTGGTCGAGCGTCCACGACTCTGGCCGG
>Ga0137409_10006912_pt1 | contig 11711 bp, 10 predicted proteins | sample CZODoug1_16funga_FD_122059 | JGI IMG/M metagenome (GOLD analysis project Ga0137409, IMG submission 122059) | Vadose zone soil fungal communities from Angelo Coast Range Reserve, California, USA - CZODoug1_16fungal (Hybrid Assembly) | ecosystem: Environmental > Terrestrial > Soil > Vadose zone... | reverse complement strand
TGTATGATTTTATTTCCTCTCAAGGCGCGAAACACAGACTGAAGTCGGCGCCGCTTTACACTTCACCAAGCCTTCAGTCTGAGCCTGGAACAGTTGAGCCTTGCACTTCAGTCCCAATCGACGGGAGCAGTCCTATCAAGCGACTGTTTTCTTCCATAGAAGTTACCACCGCCAATGAAGCCTATACCGGTGACGACCTGAGCCACCAATCGCGCGGGATCTGTGTACGGGGCGCCACCGCCGATATGGCGCGAAACAATCATAAATAGAGCGGCGCCCACACAGATCAGAACGTTGGTGCGCAAACCCGCGGGCTTGCGGCTAAGTTCGCGCTCGAGTCCGATGGCTCCGCCGCAAACTACGGCCACGAGCAGCTTCACAGCGATCAGCATGTTTGGAGAGTAAGGCATTCGTAGTTCAGTGATGTCGGTGTCCGGCGCCTCGCTCAGACTATCAGCACAGGCGGGCCCTGGCGACGCGCTTACTTAGAGCCGCTCTTTACTGACTTCACTCGATGATAACGCTCCAGAATTGAACTGATGTACGCCCGCGTTGAGGCAATATCGATACGCGCGATAAATTGCTGTTCGGTTAAAGGAGGCGCGCCTTTGGGCACGCGGTTCCAGTCCGCGGCGCGACTGGGACCGGCGTTGTAAGCTGCCAGCATGCGCGCCTCGACGCCGGGGGTGTCGCGATAATCCTGGCCGGCTTTCTCAAGGTACCAGCAACCGATCTGAACATTGCGTTCCGGATCGCTCAATAAGGTGGTGGGGTCGGCGAGGCTGCGCGGTTCCAACGGCGCCGTGGCCGTATCAGCAGCCCATTCGCGCACAACTGCCGGCGTTACCTGCATCAAGCCGATCTCGCCGTTGCGGCCCTTCTTCCAGGGACTGAAGTAAGTCTCTTCATAGACGATGCTCCAAACCAGGTCGGGGTCAATGTGATGAATGCCGGCCTCGCGGGCAATCAACGAGTCGTAGCGATGAATCCAATACTGGTCGAAAATGTAGAGGCCCAAAAGGCCCAGAACCAGGAGTGTGAGGATGATGACAACTAGTCGCTTCATTCAACAAGAAACAAAAACCGGCACGATCAAGAACGCGGAAATCAAGCGACCTGATTTTTGGCAGCGCTCGAATTCACGAGTTAATTGCTCCTGGAAAAGCGTGACCAGAAGCTTCCAACTACCGAAGCGCGATCGACTCCTTCATATCTCAGGCGCAGGGCCCGGTCGTCAAAGACGTGTCCCTGTAGCCATACTTCGGCCGACAGGGTGGCCCCGACGTGAAGGCGGCCGCCGGTAAGCGAGCGCGTGTTGACGAGCACTTCCAGCTTAAGCTTTTCAAGATCGAGATAGATCCAGTACAACTCGCTGCCGGAAAGCGGATTACGCAAAGGCTTAAACGCCAACACGCGACCGCGAACGCTCCAATCATTTTCGTGGGCGGCCCGCGACGGCGCGGCCCGCTCCAGCGGTAGCCAGCGCGAGTTCATCCCGCGCGCGCAGATCCGGGCCCGATAAGCTAATCCGCACAGACCAACATGTAATGCGGGCGCGCGAAATCCCGCTGCCCCGACCTCAGTAAGATTCTGCAGTTCAAACAAAACTTCCGTGTCGGTGCCGTCGCAGTAACCGTGTACTACTGCCTCGCCTTCTTCATCGTATTCGGTTAGCGCCCACGGGGCGATGCGTTGCATGTAGCGGGCGCGAAAGCCCGGACGGCAGTTCGCATAAAACACATCGCCGGTTCCCGATTCGTAGAGGACGGTCCAAACCTCGAGGCCTTCACCGAGTTTCCAGCAACGCCCGTGCAGGACGGCACCGCGCCGCAAAAGTCGGGTCGGCTCTCCCTGGTTTTCAGCGCGTTCAGCCAAAAAATTGATGGCTTTCTCGCTGGGTACTTCCAGACCGATGGTCTCAAACGTGGCGTCCATCATGCTGACTCAGGACTAGGATCTTCAAATTTGAAATTTGAAATTCAAAATAAGGCCCTATCGTGTTACTCGCTTCCGCTCCTCAAAAGGCGGAGCTTCCTCAGGCTCGTCGTTTCGTGGCGCACGCTTCTTGAATCCGCGAATATTGCGCTGGGGACCAAAGTCCGGCCGGACACCGGTGCGCACCATTTCAGCAAACAGATCGACATCGTAATCCGCTTCCCGGGACATGGTCTCGCGTATTTTGTGGAGCACGGTCAGGAATTTTGGTCTGCGATACATTGCGCGCATCTTCAACTCTCAAACGCTCAAGCCGATTCTCCGACTTTCAAATGCTTCCGGCGGCCATGAAAGCTGCCGCGGCTAATGATTCTAACAATGGTCCGCTCTCGCTTATCTATTCTTGGCTTTCTTGTTCACAGATTGCAAATCAAATTCCGAGATCTGGAGAATTAAAACCTCAGCTGAGGAATCACCTCACGTCGTGGTCTCGCGCTCAGTTCCCTCGGAAACCAAAAATTCCGGAGTCACAATCATGGGGACAAAAAACCCGGCCGCCGTATTAAACAAACGGATGCGCGCCTGGCGGCGCACGTTCGCGAGGTGACCAAAGTTCCAGGTAACCAAATAATCGATCTTGTGGAACGAAGCAAGGGCTACATGTAAAGCATCCGCGATGAACTTGCGATGAAAGATCCCGCGCGACACATATCCTTCGGCGAGGATGGCTGCTTCCTCAGTGAGTTCGACCTGTTCCAGTCCGGCCACCAGCTTGAGATAAGCGGACCGATGCGGTTCGGTGACGCGTTGCAGTTCGCTGGTTACCAGTGGCGAGATTACGGCGCGGTACTCTGACAACTCATGCTCCCACCAGCGAATGGTGAGGTCGCGGCGGAAGGGCTCGCCGTTATCAAGATAGGCCCCGATAACAGAAGTTTCCAGGTAGGTGCTGGGCTTCATGTTATTCCCTTGTTCCTTCAGGTTGGGGACTCGCGCTCTGGATTGGAGCGGCGTCAAGCGGCTGCAAACGGACGATGCCCTTTTGAAGGTCGAACGCTACGCGAAAGTGTCGCAGGAAATTGGCGCCCAGTATGCCGCTCTGCTGAAAGCCCGCCGTTTCGTTCACCGGTTCAAGATCAAGCACGGCGGCGTTGATTTTTTCGAGAGCGTACGTGCCAATCATGACCTTCGGCAGCAACGCCGTCTTCACGTCTTCAGCAATGCCCGCCGCGCCAAAGACTCGCATTCGACCCTCTTTGATGAAAGTCCGCGCCTCCTCAAGAGCCGCTGTTTTCTCAGACAAGACGCTCACCGTGGCGCCGGTATCGATAATGAAGTTGAGAGGTTTTGTGATTCCGTCAATAAGAACTTCGCCGCTTAGAAAGCCACTGGAAGTCGTGCGCACCGGCACGCCGATTTCAGGTCGCGGCTCGACGGCCTCGGCCTTCACCGGTTTTCCCTGGCCGGCCGTAACTGTTCCCACTTCCGTCTGGGAACTTCGTTGACGCGTGAGCGTCAGAGTGCGTACTCCATAATCCAAAGTGATTAGGAGACGGCTAAGCGCGGCGATTCCCAGGTATCCGTCCACGGGGTTATGTTCATCATAAAAATGGCGAATGTAGACTGGCACATTGCCAATCCGAACCTCGCCGAGCTCCATCGTATCGAGATATCCGTAGACGATTTCAAAGCGGCCGCCGCCACCCACGGCCCTTGCTAGTCCTCCTTGCGCCACAGCCTTAACGCCGAGCTTGCGTGCCGTTTCATCGGAAATCACGGACATTCCCGACCCGGTGTCGAGCACGAAACGAAGGAATTCCTTCGACCCATTGATGCGCAGCTTGATGATGGGACGACCATCAGGCGCGTCGAACTGCAGCACCGTACGGTCAGGACCCTGAAGGTTGTAAAGGTTGCCCTGCTGTCCCAGGTAACGCAGAAAATCAATCAGCCCCCGAATCCGGGCCCGCCGGTCAGTATCGGTGTGGGGGGCGACGACCAGGAATCGTTCATAGGCATCCGCAGCCTCCTTGTAACGCTCAATGCGCGCCGCGGCCTGGCCGAGGTTGAATAGGTAATCAGCCTCGTTCGGATCGATAGAAGCAGCGCGGCGCAATCCTGCGACACATTTGGCAGCTCGGTTTTCGTAATAATCCACCATCGCCAGCCCGGCGATGGCCATCGCTTCGTCACCATTCAAACTGAGCGCTGTGCGAAACTCTCCCACGGACAGGCGAAAATCTCCGCTCGCCAGGAGGGCCGAGCCCAACAACGAGTGAGCGCGCGCCGACATGGGATCGGCGGCCACTACTCGCGCAGCATGATCATATGAATCTTGCAGACGGCGTTGTTTCAGCAAGGCATGACTCAAGCCCAGGCGAGCGTCCGTGTCCCGATCATTCTTGGCGAGCAGTTCGCGATAAAGTTGTTCAGCGCGCTCAAAATCGCCGGAGCGCAAAGCTCGCTGGGCGCGGTTACGAGTTTTCTCCTTATCGACAGCCTTGACAGGGTCCGCACTGGTCAGCGCCAGACAGAGCAAGCCGGCGGCCAGCGTGCGAATCACGATTTGATGAAATGGTGACTTGATAGGTCCGAACTGCATGAGCTTGATCGTCCGCAATGTCAGACAAATTATCGACGGCTACTTTAGGATCTCACCGGTTTTCATCGACCAGAGAAGCAGATCGAGTTCGTCAAAGTCTATTTGCACGGCGGCAGCGAATTCCCGCATGCGCGCCTCAGTCGTCAGATAGCGGTGGCGACCCGTAGGCGGCTTTGGTGAATCTATTACCCCAAGCTCAGCCAGCGAGCGGACAATATGCTTGTCCAGAATACCGTAACCTTTGAATCCCACATTGCGTAAAAAGTGGCTCGCCTCTTTGTAGCCGAGGCCTTTGATCTGCGGTTCCTGAGCCAGCCAGTCGCGGCGCTCGAAGGGGTCGCGAAAACTGTCCAGTCGGTCGCGCAGCCGCATCGAAATTGATTTCTGCAAATAACTCCTTGTGCTTACTACATACGCGGGCCGGGCGTTTGGAAAGCGATGCGCGCCGGCCTCAATCAGCGCTCGCGTCATCGCGGGCCGTCGTCCCGATTTCAATAGTGGCCGTAAAGCCTCCACCGAACGCAAGCCCATCTTTGCCGATGCGCCGGCGGTGAAAATGCAATACACCAGTTCTTCCCACAATCGCGCATCCGAGCCTGTTCTCCAAACCTGCTGGAACTCTCTTAGTCGCGCTCGAATGTCTTTGCGCCGCGCCGCGTGGGTGACGCGCAAACGGGCGATCGTTATCGGTACTCGACTTTGGGGCACGAACTTTCTTTAGACAAAACAAATTTTAGGTTCGCACTTGTTTTCCTGTCAACGAACTTGCGTTCGTGAACCACCACGCCGGCAACCGTAGCAAGTGCATCCCGGTGTGGCCGCGGGACATCAAATGTTGCTTTTCTCGGCTCGCCGAAAGCGCCGACTCGTTTCATGCTATGATGCGCGGCGGGAGCCAACGATGGGCTGACACAGTTTGGTTCGTTTGTTTTCTTCAAGGATGCACCAGTTATTGACAAAGATCGGCAGCGCGCTCGCGTCGGTATTAATCGGCGCGACGTTTACTTTCGCGCAGCAGGCAGCGCCCGCCGGATCGCAATCCCCTCCCACCCAGACGCGGCCACCCGCGGGCTCGCCTCTGTTGGGCAACTCTGGCGCGGCGACGCCGAATTCGTCAAGCGCGCCGGGATTGGCACAGCCCGCTTATCTGACTCCGATCAGCGGACTGCAGGGGGTATTAGCGGAAACGCTCGAGGGGACCACGCTCGCGGCGCAATCAGTTGACGATAGATTTAACCCCGCATCTTCAGTCAAGCTGGCTACAGCGCTGGTAGCGCTACAGACCTTCGGACCGGACCATCGCTTCGTAACCTCCGTTTGGGCCAGTGGAAAAATCGATAGGAGTACCGGGACGTTGACCGGAGATTTGATCGTCACCGGACGCGATCCCTCCTTCCACTACGAGCACGCAGTCATGCTGGCGCGCGAGCTGAACCATTTGGGTGTGCGGAATGTCACCGGCAATCTGATCGTCGCCCCCGGCTTCACCATGAACTTTAATTGGTCGGCAAAGCATTCAGGAGAAGAATTCCTGGAAACGGTGGATGCCGCGCGCCGCTCGGCCGCCGCTACGCGGGCGTGGCTTGACGAGCGCACTCTGGTCGGCGACAACGAAAGCCTGCGCAGTGTTCCCAGTCTCGTAATCTCCGGAGAAGTGATCGTCGGATCGGCGCCCACGGGATCGGTCCCGCTGCTCACTCATAAGTCAAGCAAGCTCGTCGATGTCCTGAAGGTGCTGCTCTGTTACTCGAACAACTTCATGGCCGAACGGATCGGCGAAACCCTGGGCGGACCACAGACGATAGGTGCGCGGCTGGCGGACAACCTAAAAATTAGTCCCGATGAAATCAGTCTGGCTTCGACCAGTGGTCTGGGTATTAACCGCGTCACGCCGCGGGTGATGATGAAAATCTTGCGGGCACTGAGCGCCGAGTTACAGAAGAATAGACTTGTCCTGTCGGACATCCTGCCGGTCGCGGGAATCGATCCGGGCACCCTGGAAGAGCGCTATGCCGACCAGGTATCGCGCGGGAGCGTGGTTGCCAAAACCGGAACGCTAGTGCGGACGGATGGCGGCGCCAGTTCGCTGGTCGGTCAAATGAAGACGAAGAGCGGTCGCGTGGTGCTGTTCGTGATCCTCAATCAACGCGGCAGTGTGCTGCGGTTCCGCCAGAATCAGGATCAAATTGTTACCGCGATCCAGAATACGTTGGGCGGCCCAGCACCCTTCGATTATCGACCTGTTAGGCTGTCCATGCGTTTGGCCGATTCGGACTATGAAACCGCAAAGACCCGCGGCGAGTACGAGCCAAAAAACCAGTAGTAGACCGCGTCGGTCTTCCTATCACCGGACATTCTGTCATGTGAAGTTACCTGCCACTCTCTGTCACAAAGCGTGACGCTAAATGACCTGACGTAAATAGATGACAGGTGAGATATCGCGACATTCTTCCAGGCGGAAGGTGGCATGAGTGTTGCTCAGTGCGAGGTTGGACAGGACTGCGTTCCCTGGATCCAGACCTCAAGAGCCCGCCTAATTAAAATGAGTTCCGTTGAAGCACACATCGAACTTTGCAATTCGTTAATGGCCGCCAACCGGATGTGGGAAGTGACCATCGACACGCTTCCCGATGCTGTTTATATCTTCGGTCCCGACAAGCGTCTCAGTAGAATCAATCGCGCCGGCGAAACCCTGGAACGCGCGACGCGCTCATTCCTCACCGGGCGCTCGTGTTGCGACATGCTCTGGGGGGTGGAAGGTACTAGCTGCATGGTTGACCGGGCCGTTGCCAACGGTGCCGCCGTCGAAGTTGAACTTTCTGCGGGAAACAAATCACAGCGGTGCCTGCTGGTTCGGGTCATTCCGGCAGAAAAGAGTCAAAAAGCAAACGCTGCGGGCTGCATCGTAATTGCCCGTGACGTTACAGAGCTCAGAGGCGTGGAAGAGGAAGCCGGTAAGCAACGTGCCTTTCTGGCCAGTCTGGCCGACCTCGCTCCTGACGAAATTTATACCCTCGATACTGAGCGGCGGTTTACCTGGATGAATCAGCGCGCTGAAGTTGACAGCGGCTTTACGCAGTCGGTTTTACTGGGGCAGGAGTTCAACGTAATTCTCACGGCTGACTCGAGAGCGGAAGGATCTGCCGCGGTCGCCTACACGTTGGGCGGTGAAGAAAAGCAATTCGAGGTGCGCACGCTCTGTACCGATGGCCGCGTCCGCTGCATGGACGTGCACACCTCGCCTTTGTGGAGTGACGGAAACATCACCGGCGTAATGGTTTTCATGAGCGATATTACTGAGCGTAAGTTGGCTCAGGAACGCGCGGCCCGGTCAGACAAGTTACGAGCGCTGGGCGAGCTGGCGGCCGGTGTGGCCCACAATCTTAATAATTCTCTGACGGTGATTCAGGGGCGTGCGCAATTGCTGTTGATGCGTAGCAACGCCGAAGAAGGAAACAAAAAGAGTCTGGAAGTCATTACTCAGGCCGTGTCTGACTGTTCCCAGACTTTGCGGCGCTTGCTGGACTTTTCTCGACGCGATGCGACCCGCAATTCGGCGATAGTGGATTTGAGTGAGCTGATCACTTCCAGCATTGAAATCGCGCGACCGAAGTGGCAATCAGACGCCGCTAGTCGCAGCGGAACGATCGAAGTGCGCATTGAAGCTGCCAATTCAGTTAATGTGCTTGGCGATTCGTCTGAATTGCGCGAGGTTGTGCTAAATCTCATCTTTAACGCAGTAGACGCAATGCCAAACGGCGGTACGATCGTAGCCGGAACGCGAATCGAAGGACAAACCGGCCGTTTCTGGGTGGCGGACACTGGAAGCGGCATTGCGCCGGCGGTAATGGCACGTATTTTCGAACCGTTCTATTCCACCAAGGGCGAGCGTGGCACCGGACTCGGCCTTTCTGCCTCGCACGGAATCATTGAGAACCACGGCGGCGATATCGACGTTACCAGCGAGTTAGGGAAGGGAACACGCTTTGAAATCATTCTGCCGCTTCATGAAGTCGCCTCACCAACCGTAGTTGCTGACGCAAAACCGATTTCGGGCGCGCGAACGGCGCGCGTACTGGTCGTGGAAGACGAAGAGAATATTCGTACGCTCTTGAACGACGCGTTCTGTGCTGAGGGTCATGACGTAGTTGAAGCCAGCACCGGCGCCGAAGCACTCGAACGTTTGGAAAAGGGCAAGTTCGATTTAATGATTTGTGATCTGGGCCTACCGGAATTGAGCGGACTTCACGTCGCGCGATGGGTCAAGGAATTCCGTCCTGATCTGCCCGTGATTATCGCGACCGGTTACGCCGAGATGATCGCCGAAGAAGATTATGGGAAAGCCCGCATCGACGACGTGATCCGCAAACCCTATGCGATTGCCGACGTATTGGCCCGCGCGAATCTGTTTCTAGCGGCGCAACCAATTAGCCATGACGAAAACCTGGTGGTTTGAGCTTCTTAGGATCTAACCGCTCTCAACTTCACTCTTCTGCCAATCCTATTTTTCTAATCGGGAAGTTCGTTGTTCCGGCGCCGACCTCTGTTTGATTGGCTTTGTTTGTAACACGCGACGCTGCCACGCGATCCAGCGGCGGCACAGCCGTTTCACTTTTCAAGCTGGGCCCGTGTTACCTTTTTGTTCCGCTTGACACTCCGCAAATCGCAGTGAATGATGAGCGCGGGAATGCGGATTTCAAATCTCAGATTCTGAGATTCGAGATCTTGAGATCTCAAATGTTCATTCATGCCTGACATTCTTCTTGTCGAGGATAAGGAAAGTCTGCGCCGGGTGCTGCGGCTGACGCTGGAGCACGCGGGTTATTCCGTCTCTGAAGCAGCCGATGCGCGCGAGGCAATCAACGAAATCGGCCGCGTCCCCTATAAGATCGTCCTCACTGATTTGCGCATGCCGAACGGCTCGGGTTTGGACGTCCTGCGCGCAGCGCGCGCCGCTGACGGAAATGTGCCGGTAATCGTCATGACCGCGTACGGCTCGATCGATGAAGCGGTGCAGGCGATGAAAGACGGCGCGCATGATTTTTTGCAGAAACCGGTGGATTCGAATCACCTGCTGCTGCTGGTTGAGCGGGCATTGGAAGAGTTACGGCTGCGCACGGAAAACATTCTGTTGCGCGAAGAATGGTCAAAGCGCTACGGCTTTCCACGCATCATCGGCGAATCTGAAGCAATCAAGCGCGTGGTCGCTGAGACGCAGCGCGTCGCCCAGACCGAGGCCACGGTCCTGCTGCTGGGCGAGTCAGGAACGGGCAAAGAACTTTTCGCCCGCGCTGTGCATCATCTTTCGAACCGCCGCGATCACCCCTTTGTCGCCATAAACTGTGCGGCTATTCCTGAGACGCTGATCGAAAACGAGCTGTTTGGCCATGAGCGGGGAGCGTTTACCGGCGCCGGTGACCGCCGTCTGGGGAAGTTTGAACTCGCCTCCGGCGGTACGGTGTTTCTTGACGAAATCGGCGAGCTGCCGCTGGCCGTGCAAGGAAAACTTTTGCGCGTAATCGAAGAAAAGTCGGTCGATCGCATCGGTGGCCGCGGACCCGTACCGGTTGACGTGCGCGTGGTTGCTGCGACCAACAAGGACTTGCGCGCAGCCGTGAATACCGGTGAGTTTCGCGGCGATCTTTTCTTCCGACTGGCAGTGTTTCCGATCGAGATTCCGCCGCTGCGCGATCGCGGAGAAGACGTGGTGATGCTGGCCCGCCAATTCGCCGCGCAACTGGGAAAAGAATTGCGTGGCCGCGAGGCGACCATCAGCGACGCCGGCATTGCCGCATTGCGCACGCATCGCTGGCCTGGCAATGTGCGCGAACTTGAGAACGCAATCGAACGCGCGTGCATCCTCGCGGATGACATAATGCTCGAGCCGCGTGATCTTGGTCTCGGCCCGGAAGACGCGCGCGGACCGGCCGACTTTGGCTTCGATACGACGGGAACCCTGGGTGAAGCGGCCGCACGGGCGGTGCACCTTGTCGAGCGCCGCAAGATCGCCGAGACTCTGGCAGCGCACGACGGCAATAAGACCCGAGCGGCTGAAGCCCTCGGGGTCAGCTACAAAACGCTCTTAACCAAGATTAAGGACTACAGCCTTTAGCCAGTCGTTCAGAGTTCGAGCCTCAGCTTGTGCCTAACACAGCAATCTAAAGGTTGAACTCTGAACCAACTCTAAGAAATGAACGACGAGCAGGACCCAGATTCCAAGTCTCAGTTCCCCAACGAGTCTCAAGGCGGCAGCTCCCAGTCCATTCCTCCCGATGTTAACGACCGTGACGACCTCAATCGCAACGCCGCCGAGATAGCCGGCGAGACCACAGAGGTAGTCGGCGAGTCCACGGGCCGGTTTCCGCGTCCCCTGACGGCTGAGCGCAGTGCGCGCGAAAGTACGGCCAAGTCTGCGTTCCTGGTCGGCGCGGGCATCCTCATCAGCCGCATTGTCGGCGTAATTCGCCAGCGAGTCTTTGCTTACTACTTCGGAAACTCCCTCGCAGCTGACGCCTTCACAGCGTCATTCCGGATCCCGAACTTCCTGCAAAACGTCTTCGGTGAAGGAGCGCTTTCGGCTTCGTTTATTCCGGTCTACGCAAATCTTCTTGCTCGCAAAGACGAGCGGGAAGCGAATCGCGTGGCTAGCGCTGTGCTTACGCTGCTGGCCGTTGTGACTTCAATTATCGTCCTGCTTGGCGTGCTGGCTACTCCATATCTCATTTCCATAGTTGCGCCGGGGTTTGTTGGTGAGCGGCGGGAACTGACGATTGAGCTGGTTCAGATCTTTTTTCCAGGCGCCGGCCTCCTGGTGATGTCCGCATGGTGTCTCGGGGTGCTGAACAGTCACCGCAAATTTTTCCTGTCATACACCGCGCCGGTCATCTGGAATCTCTCGATCATAGCTGCCCTGATCTTCTTTGGCCGCCATTCCGGTCAACTCGATCAGGTGCAGTTAGGCCAGTTCCAATTTCGCCTGGCAATTCTTACCGCGTGGGGATCGGTAATCGGCAGCGCGCTGCAATTCGCTGTTCAGCTTCCGACTGTGCTTTGGCTGGTCCGCAGACTCCGGCCGGTGTTTGATTTCACGAATGCAAATGTCCGGACTGTCATTCGTAACTTTTTCCCCGTGTTCATGAGTAGAGGCGTGGTTCAAATTAGTGCGTTCGTCGAC
>Ga0137409_10006910_pt1 | contig 11713 bp, 10 predicted proteins | sample CZODoug1_16funga_FD_122059 | JGI IMG/M metagenome (GOLD analysis project Ga0137409, IMG submission 122059) | Vadose zone soil fungal communities from Angelo Coast Range Reserve, California, USA - CZODoug1_16fungal (Hybrid Assembly) | ecosystem: Environmental > Terrestrial > Soil > Vadose zone... | reverse complement strand
GCTACCGCGCGTGCCTTCGCGAGTGCTGCGCGTACCGTCTCGCTGAGCATTGTCAATCAGCGGCTCGCCGCCAATTATCTCGACACCCGTGGTGTTGTCGCCGAATACGATCAGGCCGCGGATCGCTTGACACTGACGCTGTCGAGCCAGGGCAGCCACATGGTGCGCGATGTGCTCTGCAACGACGTGCTCAAGATCGCGCCCGACAGGATGCGCGTGGTGACGCCCGACGTCGGCGGTGGTTTCGGCACCAAGCTGTTCACGTATCGCGAGTACGCGCTCGCTGCGGTCGCGGCGCGGAGCCTGAAGCGGCCGGTGAAGTGGATCGCCGAGCGCTCGGAGCATTTCATCGCCGACACCCAGGGCCGCGACAATCACACCTCGGCGCGGCTCGCGCTCGATGCCGACGGACGCTTTCTCGCGCTCGACATCGATCTCGTCGCCGATCTGGGTGCCTACCTCTCGACGTTTGCGCCGTTCATTCCGTTCATCGGGGCCGAGATGTCGCCCGGCCTTTACGACATCAAAGCCTGCAGCGTGCGCGTGCGCGGCGTCTACACCCACACCGTGCCGGTCGATGCCTATCGCGGCGCCGGCCGCCCCGAGGCGGCTTACCTGATCGAGCGGCTGGTCGACGTGGCAGCGCACGAATGCGATATCGCGCCGGATATGATCCGAAGGCGCAATTTCATCAGGCGCGGCGCCATGCCGTATAGGACCGCGACCGGCAAGACCTACGATTCAGGCGATCCCGCCGGACACCTGGCGCGGGCGCAGGAGCTGGCCGGCTGGCGCGCCTTTCATCGGCGGCACGCGGCCTCGAGGAAGGCCGGGCGGCTGCGCGGCATCGGCATCGCAAGCTATGTGGAGGCTTGCGGCAACAACGGTCCCGACAACGTGACGCTGCGGCTTGAGGCCGATGGCGCGGTGACTGTGCTCGCCGGCACGCAGTCGACTGGGCAGGGCCACCAAACGGCGTTCGCGCAGATCATCGGGGATCGGCTCGCGCTGCCGCCCGAGCGGGTGCGGGTCGTGCAGGGCGACACCGATCTGGTTGCGACCGGCACCGGCACCGGCGGGTCGAGCAGCATTCCCTGCGGCGGCGCCTCGCTCGCGGGCGCAGCCGACAAGCTCGCCAATAACCTCAAGGAGCTCGCCGCCGAGGCGCTCGAAGCTTCGCCCTCTGACCTCGAGCTTGCCGATGGCGCCGTGCGCGTCGCCGGCACCGACCGCGCCATCGCGTTTGCGGAGCTCGCGCAGCAAACGCAGGCGCGCCGGAAGCTCACCACCGAGCATGCGTTCGCACCATCGGAGGCGACCTATCCGAACGGCACGCATATCGCCGAAGTGGAAGTCGATCCCGACACCGGTGCCACCACGATCGTCAACTACGTAGTGGTCGATGATTTTGGTGTCACGCTCAACCCGCTGCTGCTCGCCGGCCAAGTGCATGGCGGCGCCGCGCAGGGGATCGGCCAGGCGCTCATGGAGCAGGCGATCTATGACGAAACCTCAGGCCAGATTCTGAACGCGAGCCTGATGGACTACGCGCTGCCGCGCGCTGACGACACACCGGCCTTCATCTTCGAGACTCGCAACGTTCCGTGCCGCACCAATCCGCTCGGCGTCAAAGGGGCGGGCGAAGCGGGTGCCATCGGCTCCTGCCCGGCGGTCATGAACGCGGTCGTCGACGCGCTCTGGCGCGCCTATCGCATCCGCCATGTCGACATGCCAGTCACGCCGCTGCGGCTGTGGGGGGCGCTCGCCGAGGGCCGGCGGCTTCACACGATGTAAGGTGAGGCAAGGTAGCGTGCTGCCGTTCACGAGTTCGTGAATGCGTGGGTCCCGCTGTTATTATCTCGCCCCCGTGCAATCTGGAGGAATAACAAAGTAGGTTCGGTGTTGGTCCACTGACCCCGCGCTCTTGGTGGCACGCTCTTGGCGGCATTTGCGATGCCGGTCGACGACGAGTTGATTGGCGTTTGCCCTCAATAGACAGTGGGAACGAAAGTGGGAAACAGGGAGGAAACCACATGATCCGTAGCGTCATCGCCGCGACCGTATTTCTGGGAGGAATTACTGTCCTCCTGGCGCAGTCCGATCAGATTACGGACCGCCAAGCGCTCATGAAGTCGAACGCAAAGAATGCCAAGAACGTGACCCAGATGGTGAAGGGCGAGTCGCCGTTCGACGCCGCGGCAGCCACGGCCGCCTTCAATACCTGGCACGAGAACGCGAAGAAGATCCCGACCCTATTCACGGCGCCGCCGCCTGCTGACGCCAAAAGCCGGGCACTACCCAAGATTTGGGAAAACAAGGCCGACTTCGAAGCCAAGGCTGCCGCCCTTGCGAAAGCCGCTTCGGAGGGCAAGCACAGCACGCTGGATGAGCTCAAGGCCTCGTTCCCCAACGTGCAGCAGGCCTGCGCCAATTGTCACGACAACTATCGGCAGCCGGCGCCACCGGCCGAAGGCAAGAAGTAGTCCCGCTCGCTCTACTCCTGGTCGCAATAGCCACGCTGTCGCTCCGTAGCGACGGCGTGGCAGCGCTATGCTAAGAACGCTCCGCCGCGAAGGGCTGAAGGAGCGGACGCATGCGCCGATCGATCATTGCCCTGTGGGCGCTTGCAGCGCTTCACGGGCTGCGTGCGGTTATGGGACCGATGCCGTTGGACCTGAGCTAGCGTCCGCGGCCGATGCATCTCTTCAAGGCTATCCTGCTCAAGGTCGCCTCGGCGTTTCTCTTTGCCGTGATGTCGGTACTGGTGCGCTGGCTGGGTGACCGCTATCCGGTCGGGCAGGTGGTGTTCTTCCGGTCCGCCTTCGCGGTCTTGCCGGTCGTCATCATCTACGCGTTGCGGCGTGAGCTGATCGCGGCGCTGCGTATCGGCCGTCCAATCGGTCACCTCGGGCGCGGCCTCACCGCGGTCGGCGCCATGTTCTGCAATTTCACCGCGCTCGCGCTGCTGCCGGTGGTCGACGCAACCGCGATCTCGTTCGTGGCGCCGCTGTTTGCGGTCGCGCTCTCCGCCCTGATCCTGAAAGAACGCGTGCGCATCTATCGCTGGTCGGCGGTGTTCCTGGGTTTTTCGGGCGTACTGGTGATGCTGCTGCCACAGCTCGATATCAGCCGTTCGGCCGCCGCCGGCTCCGCCACCGTGGGAGTGATGATGGGACTTGTCGGCGCCGTGTTTGCGGGGGGCTCCAGCATTCAGACCCGCGCGCTGACGACGAGCGAGTCGACCTCTTCGATCGTGCTTTACTTCTCGCTGATCTGCACGCTCGCCGGGCTTGTGACGTGGCCGCTGGGCTGGCTCATGCCGAACGGGCCCGAGCTTCTCGCGCTGATCGTCATCGGCATCTGCGGCGGTGTTGCGCACATCCTGTTGACTGAGAGCTATCGGCTGGCGCCGGCTTCGCTGATCGCGCCGTTCGATTACACCTCGATGCTGTGGGCGCTCGTGCTCGGCTTTCTGGTGTTCGCCGAGGTGCCGAGCGTGCTGGTCTTCGTCGGCGCCGGCATCATTGCGGCCGCCGGCCTGTTCGTGATCTGGCGCGAGCGCAGGCTCGCGGCGCAGCGCGCGATGGGAAAGCTGAGTAGTGAACAGTGAACAGTGAGTAGTGCGTCGTGAGTAGTGCGTAGTGCGTAGGAGAGGGCGAGCTACTTACTACTCACTATCTCACTACTCACTCATTTCCCAAACGCCTTGAAGGTCAGGATCGTCCGCGTGTCCTGGATGCCCGGGATGGTCTGCACTTTCTCATTGATGAAATGGCCGATGTCGGTACCGTCGTCGACATAGAATTTTACCAGAAGATCAAACTCGCCGGCGGTGGAATAGATCTCGGAGGCGATCTCGGCGTCGGCGAGCCGGTTGGCCACGTCGTAGGACTTGCCGAGGTGGCATTTGATCTGGACGAAGAACGGAACCATGGGCGCCTCCTGCCGCCATCCCGGCGGCGGTTGGCAATCCAGCAAAAACCTTGTGCCCTGGCAAGGCGTGGCTTGCGTGTCGCCGATCGAGTACGATTGTCGAGGAGGAACGGACAGATGCCAGCACCGCAGGTTGATCTTCGAGTCTACGCGCTGGTCGACCCGGAGCGCGCCGGCGGGCACGGCCTTCCGGAGCTGGCGTGGCATGTCGCGGCCGGCGGGGCGACCCTCGTGCAGCTACGCGACAAGCACGGCAGCACCCGCGCCATGATCGAGGAGGCGCGCGCGATCCGCGAGAACCTGGTGGCGATGCGGGTGCCGTTCCTGATCAACGACCGGGTCGACGTGGCGCTTGCGGCGGATGCCGATGGCGTGCATGTCGGCCAGGACGATATGGCGGTCGAGGACGCGCGGCGCCTGCTGGGGCCGGGCGCCATCATCGGGCTCTCGATCAAGTCGGTCGAGCAGGCGGAGGCCGCGCCGGTCGAGCTCCTCGACTATGCGGCGATCGGCGGTGTCTATGTCACCACCTCCAAGGACAATCCGGATCCGCCGGTGGGTGTCGCTGGTCTGGCGCGCATCGCGCAAGTGCTGCGCCGGCGCCGTTCGGAGCTGCCGATCTGCGCCATTGCGGGCATCGATGCGTCGAACGCGGCGGCGACCATCAAGGCGGGCGCCGACGGCGTTGCTGTGATCTCGGCGCTCTCGCTCGCCGAGAACCCGCCCGACGCCGCGCGCGAGCTGCGGGGGATCGTCGACGCCGCGCTCGCCGAGCGGACGGGAAAGTGATGCGAACAAGCTTGCTTCGCCGAGCCGTTTGTTGTCGTCCCCGCGAAGGCGGGAATCGAGCGTGCTCAAGTGTCCTTGGCACCAACCAAGCCGCTGTCGTCCCCGCGCAGGCGGGGACCTATAGCCACCGAGGTTTCGGTTATCGCTGGCCCTGCCACATCGCCTTGCTGCGGCGTATGGGTCCCCGCCTGCGCGGGGACGACAGCGGAGAGTCATTGTTTCACATCTTTGCAAGCGGGGACGACAGGCGGAGAATTCGCGCCACACTTCGGACCGCGCCATGACCGCGATCGCGGTCACCATCGCGGGCTCCGATTCCGGCGGCGGTGCCGGCATCCAGGCCGACCTGAAGACCTTCTCGGCGCTCGGCGTGTACGGCGCTTCCGTCATCACCGCGCTCACCGCGCAGAATACGCAGGGCGTCACCGGCATCCACGACGTGCCGCCCGCGTTTGTCACCGCGCAGATCGATGCGGTGTTCTCCGATCTCAAGGTCGATGCGGTGAAGATCGGCATGCTGTCGCAGCCCGGCGTGATCGAGGCGGTTGCGGCGGGGCTCGATCAGTGGAAGCAGCGCAATGTCGTGCTCGATCCCGTGATGGTCGCGACCTCCGGCGACCGGTTGATCTCGCCGCAGGCGATCGATGTGCTCAAGCGCGTGCTCATTCCGCGTGCGCTGCTCATCACGCCCAACCTGCCGGAGGCGGCGGCGCTGCTTGGCGGCCCGATCGCACGCGACGAGGACGAGATGCGTGCGCAGGCCGTGCGGCTGGTGGAGCAGGGTGCCCGCGCGGTGCTGATCAAGGGCGGGCACAGCGAGGGCGCGGAAAGCGTCGATGTGCTGCAGGCGCCGGGCTCGTTCACGCGCCTTGCAACCGAGCGCATCGCCACCAAAAACACCCACGGCACCGGCTGCACGCTCTCCTCGGCGATCGCTGCCGGGCTTGCCAAGGGCCTCGACCTGGTCGCCGCCGTGCGCGAGGCCAAGGCCTATGTCAGTGCCGCGATCGCGGCGGCGGATCGGCTGACGATCGGCTCCGGGCACGGGCCGGTGCATCATTTCCATGTATGGTGGTAATATATACTTCAGCTCGTCTGTATATTCGTAAGGTTATGCTCGATAGAATCGCCTAATTACTATACAAAAGTACCATTTTAGGTAATATAAAACGTCAATACATTTGCATTAATTCTTTGTGTAGCGGAATTATCACATCATTCAATTGGGTGATGAGGTACTTTACTCCCCTAACACTGTGGCGTGTGTAGGGGGTAATATGAAAGCATTGCTGATCAGTGCAACTTCGGTTGTCCTATTGGCGGCTGGACCTGCGATCGCTGCCGATATTCCAGTAAAGGCCCGGACGGCGCCGGAGGCCATCTACACCTGGACAGGTTTTTATGTAGGCATTCAGAGTGGGTACTTGTGGGGTGATGCCAAGCACTCATTCAATAACGGCGCGCCGAGCGATACGTCGAACCTGAAGGGTTTTGTTTCTGGGCTGCATGCCGGGTATAATGTTCAAAGCGGGAGTTTCGTCTTTGGTGTCGAGGTCGACGCCGAGGGATCCACCGCCAAGGGCGATTTCGAGAACATCACCGGCATAACCTCGGAAGGATCAGCTGATCTCGTCGTGCAGGGATCCGTTCGTGGCCGGCTTGGATTCACCACCGGTCCTGCGCTCTTGTACGTGACCGGCGGCTGGGCCTATGGCCAATTCCGCTTTCGGGGTGGCCCATTCGATCCAAACCACGGTGCCTGCTGCGGCTTTTCGGACAATATGAGTGGCTGGACCGCTGGCGGCGGCTTGCAGTATGCGATCTCTAGTTCTGTCTCGGCACGGGTCGAGTACCGCTATACGGATTACGGCAGCACGTCGGGCGGTTTGCCTCCCACCTTCCCTGGTGTGACGATGGGGGTCGACGTCACCTCGCATGCGATCCGCAGCGGCTTCAGCGTCAAGCTCAACTGAGCGGATGCTGCCGTCGGATTGAAGAACAAGCCCTCGGGGCAAGCGCCGGGGGCTTTTTCTATCGCGCACTTCTGTTGCCGGTGTGTTGGAGGGCTCGCAAAACACTCCCGAATACGCGCCACCATCGATCATCAGGTTTTGTCCGGTGATGAAGCCCGCCTGCGCCGAGCACAGGAACGCGCAGGCGGCGCCGAAGCCGTCGTGATCGCCGAGCCGCTTGGCCAGGATTTGACGCGATGCGCTCGACCTTGCCTCCCTAAGCTGATGCCTCTTGCGTGCGCCACCGGTCGCGATATGCCGGTATGATCATCCTTATTGTTGTCCACTGTCGCGCCAAAGCCACAGCGCGAATCTGGGTATTGGGGTATAGTCAAAAGAGATACGCGAATCGAAAGCGGCTGCTGCCGGGGGCCTGAGCGCCCGTTTCAGGGGGATATGCACATGAAGTGGCTTCTGATGAGCATGGCGGCTGTGGCCGCTCTGGCGATGGGTCCGGCAAGCGCTGCGGATATGCCATTGAAGGCTCCGCCAGCGGCGACCGCTCCCTGGAATTGGTCGGGCATCTACGTTGGCGGCCAGGGAGGCGTGAATTATGGGACCACCCAGTCCTTCGATCAGGCTTCGGGCAGCGCCATCACGGACAAATACAATCCGGTCGGATTGCTGCTGGGCGGAACGGCCGGGCTGAACCGGCAGTTTGGCAACATTGTCATTGGCGCGGAAGGCGACATAGCGTGGACCAATAAGCGCGATAGCACGCATGACATTGCGCCATTTAATACCTCTTTTTTTGAGCAGTTCGATGAGAGATGGATCGCCACGTATCGAGGACGACTTGGATTCGTCTTTGGTAGCCGAGGCCATTGGATGATCTACGGAACGGGCGGTGGTGCGTCTGCGAGCGTCAAGATCGCGGTCAATAGTGGCGCTGGAGCGCAGATATCGGAAACGAGAACCTTGACTGGCTGGACTGCTGGCGGCGGCGTCGAAACCTTGCTTGGCCCGAATTGGTCGCTGAAATCTGAGGTTCTCTTTGTTCGCTTTGACGACAAGACCTACTTTACCCCGTCGCCAAACGGGTCGTTCTTGAGCAATCGTATCGTTCAGACCGATCAGATTATCGGCAGGGTGGGAATCAGCTACCGCTTCAGTCCGATGGGTTGGTAACGGGTTTGGCTTGTGCTCCCGGTCAAAAGCCCCAGCGAGTGGCTGGGGCTTTCTGCTGAGGGGCTTTTGCTGCACCGCTGATCGGATTGGTGCCCTTGAGCTCGGGTCGTTTCAGCTGCGCTCTACGCACCCGTTATGATGCGGGTCGATGTGACCACTCACGCGATGCCACCAGCTTGACGTCAAGCTCAACTGAGCGGTCGCCCCTCAAAACACGCCCGGAAACGCGCCGCCGTCGATCGTCAGATTCTGCCCGGTGATGAAGCCTGCCTGCGTCGAGCAGAGGAACGCACAGGCCGCGCCGAAGCCGTCGAGATCGCCCAGCCGCTTGGCCGGGATTGACGCGATGCGCTCGGCCTTCGCGTCCTCGTAGCTCAGGCCCTTGCGCTTGGCGGCGTTGCCGAGCACGGTCTTGAGCCGGTCGGTCTCATAGGCGCCGGGCAACAGATTATTGATTGTCACGTTGCCGGCCGCCACCTGCCGCGCCACGCCTGCGAGGAAGATCGTCAGTCCACCGCGCGCCGCGGAGGAAAGATCAAGCCCCGCCTGCGGCAGCTTCACGGTGCCGGACGTGATGTTGACGATGCGGCCGAAGCGGCGCGCCTGCATGGGACCGATCGCCTTCTGTATAAGCTCGATCGCCACCACCATGTTGGCGGTCACGCCCTCGAGCATCTGCGCGCGCGTGAGGTCGCGATACTCGCGTGGCGGCGGCCCGGCATTGTTGTTGACCAGAATGTCGGGCTCCGGGCAGGCGGCAAACAAGGCGGCCTGGCCCTCCGTGCTGGCGACATCGGCCCTGACCGGAATGATCTTGGCACCGGTTGCCTTCTGCAGCTCGGCCGCCGTCGCTTCGAGCCGCGCCGCGTCGAGCCCGTTGATCACCACCTCGCAGCCTGCGGCGGCAAGCGCCTGCGCGCAGGCGCGCCCGAGCCCGCGGCTGGAAGCGCACACGATGGCCTTGCGGCCGGCAATTCCGAGATCCATGCAAGAACTCCAAGGCGGGGGCGGGAAACCGACAGTCCCTTATCGCAAGTATTGCCGCAATTGGAGGTCGCTGGTCTCAAAGTGTTGGGCGGCGGCTCAAAAAATCGAGCCATAGGTGAGCGTTAGTATTTTAATACCTCCAGTAAGTATTCCGTTACGGATTTTCGTCGGCTGTATCATACCTGCAACAGCTTTTTCCACCGAATAGGGTTAATAATACCTCACTTGTTGTTCCTGTAGCGTATCAGCGAGGTAGCGTGATGAGGCAGAGTATCGTTGCTGCTGCGGCAGCTCTTGCGTTCGCGAGTGGCGCCGCCCTCGCTGCGGACCTTCCGGTCAAAGCACCGTACTACAAGGCGCCGGGGGGTTATTACGGCTGGTCGGGGCCGTACTTCGGCGTGCATGCGGGATGGCTGCGGTCGGATAACAGCGTCACCGACATCAACGGTCTGCAGGATGCCGCCGGCACCCGTTTCGGTTATTCCGACGAATCGTTCGTAGCTGGTGGTCACATCGGCAACAATTGGCAATACGGCATGTTTGTGCTCGGTGGCGAGGCCGACATCTCCGGCACAAGCGCAAGATCAAGCGTTGTGCAAGACAATACCCCCGGTTCGGGCTTTACGCGGGACGGCTTGGCGCGCACCAAACTCAGCTGGCTGGGCTCAGTCCGCGGACGGGTTGGCATCACCCCGACGTCCCAGTGGCTCATTTATGGGACGGGAGGCTTTGGGTTTGGCCAGGTCAGGAATGAGACCTTGGATTTTGACTCCGGCGTATTCCATGCGGGCGACTCGTCCAGCAAGTCAGGAGTTCGGACCGGTTGGGTCGCCGGCGGTGGCATTGAGGTCTCGCTGTACCACCATTGGATCGGGCGGGTCGAATACCTCCACTATGACCTAGGAGACACCACGACCGTCACGCCAAACAACAGTCGATTTCGTTTCAGCAACGAGATCGACGTGGTGCGGATCGGTGTGTCCCGCAAGTTCTGGTAACATTCCGAAGGGTTGGCACGCGAGCATCGGCGGCGAACGGCCGCCGATGCCTTTTTCAATGTGATGAGGCTGCGGTCCAGAGCTCAATCGCGGGGCTCGACTGCCATTGCTGCGGCATCCCGGCGGGAACTGCTCACTGACGCAGCACTGGCTTCCAGCGGTGTTTGACACCGCCTTTGCCGTATGAAATTGCCATCTGAAAAAGTTCCGTAAGCCCATGATACCTTTTACGAATTGCCTCCTATAATCTCCCCACGATGGTCACCTCGTTGCAGCATTCTCGCCGCACAATTCGTGCCTATGGACCGAGTGTCCAAAAGGCAAGGGGATGAATTATGCAGCGATGGCTTCTCGGTACGGCGGTGGCGTTGGCCATGGCAGCAGGGCCTGCGATAGCGGCCGACTTGCCCTCCAGGGGACCGATCACCAAGGCGCCGCCGCCCGTGGCGCCGATCGGCTACAATTGGACCGGCTGCTATGTGGATGGTGGTGGCGGCTACGGCCTGTTTAATCAGGACTCGTTCACGATCGACGAGGGCGGCGGCTCGAGCTCAAAGGTCACCAACGGTGGCCGTGGCTGGTTCGGCACTGTCGGCGCCGGCTGTGATGTGCAGTTCGGAAGCTGGGTTCTCGGCGCGTTCGGTGACTACGATTTCACGGATCTTAAAGGTGATGTCGTGGTTCCTAACTCCAATGCGGTGGGACGTGAGAAGCAGGACTCGGCATGGGCCGTCGGCGGCCGCCTCGGCTATACGCTGACGCCCACGATCCTGACCTATGTCAATGCCGGCTACACCCAGGCGCGATTCGCGGGGGTCAATTTCGTTGACCAGAGTAATGGTGCGCCTCTGGATGCACAGATTGGCGCCCACACCTACTCGGGCTGGTTCGTCGGCAGCGGCTTTGAATACAATTTGGGCTTTATGCCAGGCCTGTTCTGGAAAACTGAATATCGCTTCGCACAATATAACCGCGACAACTTGGCGATCCTCAACAGCGCCGGCGCGCAGACTGGCGACAGCTTGGCAAGCGAAAAGACCATTCAGACGATCAGGTCGGAGCTGGTCTGGCGCTTCAACTGGAGTGGTGGCCGCTACTGAGGGCGGGCTTCCAGTACAACTGACAAAAGTTCCAGGCGAATCAAAAGCCCCAGGCGAATCACCTGGGGCTTTTTTTACTATGGAGCATGGTTGGCGTCGTGTTCCTCGTCTGAGTTGACGGTTTTTTCGTCAAAGGGCGCCGGAACCAAGACTTGACTGCGCGCTCATGCGATCGCCTGTTGTCGGACATAAAACATTGTTTTCACAACTGAAATTGGCAGCTCAGGCTCCCCTTCGCCGGTCTTACAATACCTGTCGATAGTTATCCTCTGTGTCCCTACGGTGACACCTCCGATACCCGTTTTGCGGTATAAAGGTGACACTTTGATTCAACCGGGGGATCCCATGAAGCGGATACTTTTCAGTGTAGCGACAGTGGTGGCGATGGCGGCGCCTGCGGTGGCGGCAGATATGCGGGCGCCCGTGATGAAGGCGCCCCCGATGGGACCAGTCATGAGCTGGACCGGCTGCTACTTGTCAGGCGGCGGCGGCTACGGAATGTGGAACCAAGACGTCACCAGCTTGAACAACAACGTGCGGACCGACCACGAGGTCACCAATGGCGGTCGTGGCTGGTTCGGCACCGTCGGTGGCGGTTGCGACCTGCAGGTCAGCGGCAGCTGGGTGGTTGGCATCTTCGCCGATTACGATTTCTCCGGCGCCGATGGTGACGCCGCCGTGCCCGTGAGCGGCGCTTCCTATGCCGGCAACGAAAAGATGCGATCGGCATGGTCCGTCGGTGGTCGTCTCGGCTACCTCATCACCC
>Ga0137409_10006909_pt1 | contig 11717 bp, 8 predicted proteins | sample CZODoug1_16funga_FD_122059 | JGI IMG/M metagenome (GOLD analysis project Ga0137409, IMG submission 122059) | Vadose zone soil fungal communities from Angelo Coast Range Reserve, California, USA - CZODoug1_16fungal (Hybrid Assembly) | ecosystem: Environmental > Terrestrial > Soil > Vadose zone... | reverse complement strand
GACCGACAAGGTCATGACCATGGTGCGCCGGCTTGAATCGCGCGATCTCTCCCTCGATGCGCAGGTTTGGGACGACTCGGCCACCACCGTGCTGGACACGCTGGTTTCGCCGGGCAACGACCAAGAGACGCAGGTCGGCGATCGCGAAGTGCGCATCAACGTCGAAGCGGTCGTGCGCGACTCGCTCAAGCACCTCGACAAGCGCGAGCGCTACATCGTCGAAAAACGACTGATGGCCGACCGCGAAGACGAGCTATCGCTGGCCGAGATCGGCCGGCGCCTCGGCGTATCGCGTGAACGCGCACGCCAGCTCGAAGCGCGCGCACGCCGCAGGCTGAAGGGCCACATCAGCCAAATCTCAGAAGCCGCCGGCGTCGCGCTCGACCTCAACGCCGCCTGAGCTGGACCTGGGACGGCGCGAAGGCTATCTTCGCGCCGTCCGAGAGCTACAGGCGCTCGCTCGAGCTTTGGCTCGAGAGGAAAGTCCGGGCTCCGCAGGGCAGGATGCCGGGTAACGCCCGGTGAGGGAAACCTCGAGGAAAGTGCCACAGAAAATCAGACCGCCTGCACCGACTCAACATCGCTACAGGTAAGGGTGAAAAGGTGGAGTAAGAGCCCACCGCAGAGCCGGTAACGGTTCTGGCACGGCAAACCCCATCCGGAGCAAGGCCACGTAGAGGGGCGTTCGAGGGCTGCTCGCCCGAGCCCCAGGGTAGGCCGCACGAGGTGCGCGGTGACGCGCATCCCAGAGGAATGACCGCCACCGCCGAATAGGCGGAACAGGACCCGGCTTACGGGCGGCTGCAGCAGAGTCGGCGAGGCCCAACAGCCTCGCCGACTCGTTTTTTCGCGGGATCGGAACCGGCGCCTGCGCCGGTTCCCGCGACGACTCTTACGGTCTTGGAAGACCAGATCGCGATCGGAAAGAGAGGCCGGAACCCACGAGAGTCTCGGCGAACCCGAGCGCCAGCTGTTGCTCAGGTCGCGGCGGTCGGCACACGGCTACGCCCGACGAAATGGTGAGCGAACTATTGTGCGGCGAAGACGAACGGAACTTGGGCAGTCGTGGGCGCGTTCGATCTGGGGAACTTCCAGCCGCGTACCTTGGACTCGATGCAGTGTGCGAGATTCGGGTAGCCCTTGGGATCGCCGGTCGTCGTCACGTTGTCGACGGCGCCGGAAGCAGCGATGTTGATCGTCACCCCGACTCGAGCGGTGCTCGGAGCGTCGGGCGGGCGCGAAGCGAGGGCACTGTCCCAGCAACCGCGGCGGACGCTGCTGCTGAAGTTCGCGACGACGCGCTGAATCGCATTTCCGTCGAGCTGCCCGCCGGGGAGATTCGCGGCGGCCGTCACGTCGGGCCCCTGCGTCGCCGGACCGAGCCCGTTGATACCGTTGAGGCCCTGCAGACCCTGGAGGCCCGACTTACCCGACGGAACGGGCACCGGGGGTTCCGTCTTTTGCGCCGTGCCGACGGCCTTCTTCGTCCCGCCACCCGACACGGTCGACTCTTCGATCGTCATCGGGTCGTTCGCACTGGACGGCGCGGCCTTCGCGCTCGCAGGCACCTCCACGTATTTGACGACTTCTTGCTTCTCGGTCTTGCTGAAAAGCACGATGCCGATGGTCACGCCGAACGCGAGCGCGACGATGAGCGCCGTCCATGCGACGGGATGCGAAACGCCTTTGGCAGGGCGCGCGCCGATCTGTTCGAGTAGATCGCTCGGAACGTCCGAGCTCGCTGCCTTCGCCTTCATCGCTTGCGCGGCTTCGAGCGGAGAGGGAGCGGGGATCGTGCGCAGAGCGTCCTGATCGGAGGGGCCATCGCGGCGTGCCTCTTCCACCAGCGCAACGAGCTCGGGGAACTCCTTGAGCGGCTTCCATTCTTCGAAGCCCTCACGCCAGACCAGCGACTCGAAGGTCGCTTTGCGTTCGGCGGCCTTCTGACGCAACGCCGGCAGACCGTGAACAGAAGCGCCGCGGCCCAGGATGATTTTTTTGGACTGCGCTTCGAGAATGCCGTCCTGCCAGCGAGCGGAGTCGGACGGCCAAGTGGCAGTGTGCTGCCAGTGCAGAAGCATGATGTCGAAATAATCGGTGTTAGCGAGCTTGCGCAGCTCATCGAATTTTTCGGCGGGATTGGCGCCATCGTGAAAGGTGGTGACCTTGGACATGATGCTGTAGGTTTCGCGCGGAATGCCTTTCAGTGCGATGCCCAACATGCGATGCATTTCCCCGTAGGACTCGGCGGTTTCAAAGAAGCGGATGCCGCAGTCGTAGGCATAGCGGATGAGGCGCGTGAATTCGTCCTGGCCGAGATCCCGCTGAACCTTGCCGCTGAACGAACCGGTGCCAAACGCGAGGCGAGTGACTTTCACGTTGGACTTGCCGAGTGTGATCCAATCGGTGGCGGATTGTTTGCCGGTGGGGAGAGGAAGATGGCCCGTGGCGGCAACAACGCCGGCAGCGAGGCCGGACTTCAAGAGTTTGCGTCTGCTGAAATGCGACATGTGAACACCTCTGGATAGGGGCAGAGAGAAGTCATTTTAAGATGGCGGGTGCGGCGATTCAATCGGGATTTGCGGCCGCCGCCGGAGAAAACTTAACACAGAGAACACAGAGGCAGGAGCACAGAGGGCACAGAGAAGAGTTTTCGCATTGGAGAGTTAAGTCGTGTGATTTGTTAATGGTAGATGACCCGACTCCGGTGAATGCCGATGGCCGTTTTACGGTTTCCACCTGATTGGTTTCCAGATGAGGCCGAGGCATAACTGGTGGCGCAGTGAGCGTTGTCCGATTTTTGGGTGTGTATGAAACAAAACTGATACCGGCCAGCGGTGTGATGACGTAACGACCGATCACACTGCCGAGACAGCTGACGGAGACGTGCGCCAGTTTTGGTAACGCTTCCGTCGCTCCCTTCCCGCTCGGCAGTGCGCCCGGAACGACGGCAAAACAAGACGCCGTCATGCGGGCCAGGATCCGGGTCGGCGCGCGATTTTCATAACAAGCTGGGTCCCCAGCCAGCAAACGAGGAAAAAATGAAGAAGGTATGTGTGTTGGTATTGGTGTGTCTCGGGCTGGTGATGGCGCCAAGCGTGAAGGCGCAGGGCAGCAACGCGGAGCTCAACGGGAATTATGCGTTCACGTTCGACGGAATCACGGGGGCAAACGGCGTCTCGAACGGATTTGCAGGCGTCGGAAGTTTTACCGCGGATGGTGCGGGGAACATAGCGAACGGCGAGGCAGACACAAACGCAGTAGGTGGAGGATTAACAGCGCAACCGTTCACGGGCACTTATTCCATCGGCGCGGATCATCGTGGAGTGATGACCTTCAACATCGCCGGCAGCACGAAAAAGTTCGCGATCGCGACGCTGGCGGACGGAAGCGCGAAATTCATTGAGACGGATGCCGTGGGCGGAGCGGGAACCATCGGCTCCGGAAGAATTGAGAAGTCCACTCCGGCGGCTTTCAGCACAGCGCAGATTACCGGCGAGTACGCATTCGGAATCGCCGGACAGGACAATGCAAACAATCGCGCGACGATCGCGGGGCGATTCACGTCCAGTGGCAACGGAACGTTGACGAACGTGGCAGGAGACGTGAACGCGTACGGCACGGTATCGGCGCTGACTTTCACCTCTGCGACTTATACGGTATCGAATGCGGCGACGGGACGCGGAACGATGCACCTTTCGTTTCAATTCAGCGGCGGACCGGTGAGCCTGGACCTGGTGTTTTACGTGGTGAACGGAGGAAAGTTGTTTGCGATGGTGAACGATACGGTGACGCCGGCGAGCCCACTGCTAAACGGGACCGTGCTTCGGCAGAGCGTGCCGACGGGCGGATTCACGAATGCGTCCTTAAACAGCAACATGGTGCTTTACATGACTGGACTCGCCGCATGCGGGAATGTCACGGGAACGGTGCCGAAAGCGGTTGCGGGCGTGCTGACGAGTAATGGCGCCGGCAGTTTCAGCTTGAGCTTTGACGAGAATTTCTGCAGTGCGCCGCGTACGGTCACGGCCACGCCGGGAACTTATACCGTCGCAAATAATGGGCGGACGACGATGGCACTCAATGGGGACGGGATAATCGGATATCTGGTGGGTGCGAATCAAGGTTTCCTGATCACCACAGATCCCGCTGTTTTGTCGGGATTCGGCGAGCCACAGGCGGCGGGTGCGCTGACGAATAGCGCTGTTGCAGGCGGCTACGCAGGAGTGGCGACGGACCCGACGGCATTCACCGTGAACGTATTTTCTGGAGAATTTTCGGCCAACGGCGCGAGTCCCACGGGCAATCTCACAGGGCGCGTTGATATCGGCGACGCGAGCGGCTCGCAATCCGGCGCTTCGTTTGCGGCGACATACTCGGTGAGTTCGACGCCGGCGAACGGACGAGGAACAGTGAACCTGACATCGCCGACCGGTGGGAGCGCTGTCGCGTATATCGTGTCTCCGACGAAATTTGTTGTGGTGCCCTTGAGCGATCCGAATCCAGCGGTGTGGGAATTCGACCGGGCACCGTCTGCGTCCGCTGCAGTGACTCTTTCCGCGTTGGCGCTGAATCCGACCAGCGTTACCGGTGGAACGCAATCTTCGACGGGAACGGTGACGTTGAGCGGCGCGGCGCCGTCCGGCGGCGCGGTCGTATCGCTTTCGAGCAACAACACGACGGCGGCCCGAGTGCCCGCAAGCGTGATCGTTGCAGCAGGTGCGACGACGGCGAGTTTCACAGTGAGCACTAGCGCGGTAAGCGCTTCGACCGCGGTGACGATCAGTGCGGCGTACGCAGGGACGACGAGAACGGCCACGCTTACGGTGAACCCAGCAGCACCACCGCCAGTCACGTTGTCGGCGTTGACGCTGAATCCGACTGCGGTCACCGGCGGAACACAGTCTTCGACGGGAACGGTGACGTTAAGTGGAGCTGCGCCGTCGGGTGGCGCGGTTGTTTCGCTTTCGAGCAACAACACAGCCGCGGCACGAGTTCCCGCGAGCGTGACCGTTGCAGCGGGCGCGACAACGGCTAGTTTCACGGTGAGCACGAGTGCGGTGAGCGCTTCGACCGCTGTGACGATCAGCGCGGCCTATGGCGGAACTACAAGAACGGCCACGCTTACTGTGAATCCAGCGGCACCACCGCCAGTCACATTGTCGGCGCTGGCGCTCAATCCAACGAGCGTTACCGGCGGAACACAATCTTCGACGGGGACGGTGACCTTGAGTAGAGCTGCGCCGTCTGGAGGCGCGGTCGTTTCGCTTTCGAGCAACAACACGGCGGCGGCGCGAGTTCCAGCAAGCGTGACCGTTGCAGCAGGCGCGACAACGGCTAGTTTCACGGTGAGCACGAGTGCGGTGAGTGCTTCGACCGCTGTGACGATCAGCGCGGCCTATGGCGGAACTACAAGAACGGCCACACTTACTGTAAATCCGGCCCCGCCACCACCAGTCACGTTGTCCGCGTTGGCGCTGAATCCGACGAGCGTTACCGGCGGAACGCAATCTTCGACGGGAATGGTGACCTTGAGCGGAGCTGCGCCGTCTGGAGGTGCGGTCGTGTCGCTTTCGAGCAACAACACGGGCGCTGCGCGAGTACCCGCGAGCGTGACCGTTGCGGCGGGCGCGACGACGGCGAGCTTTACGGTGAGCACGAGCGCGGTGATAACGTCCACCACGGTGACAATTACCGCGAGTTACGCCGGGACGACCAGAACGGCCACGTTGACGGTAAAACCGGTGCTGCTGCCAACGGTAGCCTCGCTGACGCTGAATCCGTCGAGCGTTGTGGGAGGGCTGCAATCTTCCCTTGCCACTGTGACGCTAAGCGGGGCAGCTCCCGCCGGCGGCGCGAGCGTCGGACTGGCGCGGAGCAACTCCGCGGCCAGCGTTCCAGCGAGCGTGACGATACCCGCCGGGGCGACGAGCGCGACGTTCAGGGTGTCCACGTCCATCGTGCTGATTACGACGTCGACGAACATTACGGCGTCGTATAACAACTCGTCGCGAACGGCGACACTTTCCGTGTTGCTGTAGGCGGCAGTTCAGTGAGACGTTTTCGCGGCGGCACAGGAGAAGTTTGCTGCGTCGTTGGGATCGCCGGAACCTTTGTATTCGGCAGATTGCGGATAGGCACAGATAGGACGTGAAAGTTTTACGCCTTTCGCCGGATCGTCGGAGACGAATTTGGTGGCGATGATGGCCGAAGGGGCGGTTCCCTTTTCGACCCAGTTTTCGAGCGCGGTGACGACGTTGTGCTGGGCGTCACGCAGGCTGGGTATTTCGAGAGTTGATGCGAGATCTGGACCCGGCCCGCCGCTGCAGTGCTGCACGCCGGGAAGCATGTAGAGACGGAGGAAAGATTCGGTTTGCGCGGCGCCGAGTTTATCGCGGACGGCACCGAAATAATCGATGGTGTTGAGCGCGGTGATGGCTGGATCGTTCCAACCGTGATAGACGATTAGTTTGCCGCCACGTTCGTGGAAGGGCGCAAGGTTTGCATCAGTGGCGTTGAGGATGGCGGAGGTTTTTTCGTCAGCGAGTTTTACCGCCTGAGAAAGATCGGCAGTTTTCAGATTCCAGTCGGACTTTTGATAAAGAATGTCTGCAAAAAAACCGTAAGTGAAAGCGTTGATAAGGCTTTTGCCCGGCTGTGGGCCAGTGATCCACGTGAACCATCCGCCCGGGCCTTCTTCGGCTCCCGGAAGAAAACCTGGAAAAACCTTTTTGCCTTCTGCGTCACGTCCACCTTCGTAGAGTTTTTTGAGCGCGGTGATTTGCGGCGCGGTCAGGCAATCGGCCGCATCTCCATTTTTGCAAAGCATCGTCTCGGGGCGAAATTTGCATTTGCGAGGATCGTTGAGGATCCCGTCGGCGACACCATCTTGCGCATCGCATGCCGCGTTGACGGCGTGCGCGATTGCGGGGAGTTTGCTGGCGGGAATGTAACTGGCTGCGTCATTCGTGAGCGCTTGCAGATTCCATATGCCGTTAGAAAGAAGATGGGTCCAGAAGTTGGCGGGGGCGCCGGCCAGGATGCCGTTGTAGTCGGCGGGATAGCGCTGGGCTTCCATCAATGCCTGGCGGCCGCCGTTCGAACAGCCGAGGAAATAAGAGTAGTGAGGCGCGTTGCCGAAGCGAGCGCTGACGACTTGCTTGGCGATTTCGGTCATGAGGTGGATGGCGCGGTAACCGAAGTCCGTGACCTTTTCGGGATGGCCGAGGGCCCAGGCTGCGTCGACGGGGGTTCCGGTGTGTCCCGTGTCGGTGCTGGAGGTGGCGTAGCCGGAGAGGATGGAAGTGGCGAGGTGCGGATAGTCGAGTTCGCCGGCGAAGCCACCGTTGCCGTGGGCCTGAAATCTTCCGTTCCAATTTTCAGCGGGGAGCCAGACTTCGATGAGAATGTCGCTATCGGAAGAAGGATTTGCGCGGACGGCAACACGGCAAAAAGCGGGAAGGGACTTGTAGAGTTGGGCGGCGTTCGGCATCCACGGAGGAGCTTCGACGGGAGATTTGAAAGCGCCGGCGGGAACGGTTTCCGCGGCGACGACTTTCGCTTGCGGAAGCGAAAGCGTAGCTAGAGATTCGCAGGTGGGAGAGGTGGACTGAGCGTCGGTTGCGAACGCGAACGCGACGAAAGAAGCCATAGCAAGAAGGACTTTCATGGAGCGCTCCCGCGCACGCCGGATAATCATATGGAGTGAGGCGGTATTGTACAACGCAAGGGCCGCGCGGCTGCTGCGCCCAAAAAAACAGGGGCACTCACCGTGGAGTGCCCCTGGTCGGATAAAGAAGAGCGGGACGCGCAGACGTCAGTTGCTGGCGGGAGATTGCAGCCAGCGGAGGACGCGATGGAACGAGGACTGGCCGTTAGTGATGGCCATCGGCGATTTGAGCCAGCCGAAGAAGCCGGGGCCTGACGATACCAGATGAATGGGATTGTCTTTTGAAGTGACAAACGATTGTGCCGGCTGCGACGGAGTGGGCGCCAGCCAATACGGGCTCGGTTCTGGCGGGCGTGAGTGAACCGGCGACTCCGCTTGGTGATCGGCGGACTGGCCGGAAACGGAAAGCTTGAGCAAGGCGCCGACTTGCTGCTGCGAGGCGCGAAGAGTCTTGAGAATTTTGTCAGCGAACCAGATCGCCACGAACAGAAAACCGAATTGAACAAAAAAGCTGCCGAGTTGATACCAATTTCTTTGGAACCAATCGCCAAAGTCGGTCATGGCTGTACCTCGAGGTTAGTTTGGCACCCGTGACGGGCGCCAGAGCAGGGTCTGGGATAAGAAAAGACTACCGGATGGGAAGGGGCGGGAAAACTGGCTCAAAGGACAAAAAAGGTGCAGGTGGACGCGAGGGGCAAAAAAATATGAGCCCACATCGGAAAGTCAGAAGTGGGCCCGGAAGGCGACGGAGAAATTAGAGATTCCAGAAGGTGGCGTCGGGCGTATCGAAGGCGAGGCCGACGTCCCACGCTTCATGATCGCGCCACACGACTTGCGCTTCGGCGGCGCGGCCCGTTTTGGGATGGATAAGCTTCACACGCTGATTGAGCGGGAGCGGGGCGCCGACGATGGCCATACAACCGGAGTGGGAAACGTCCACGGTGACGCCATTGGCTTGCTGGCGTTCGGCGCCATCTTCCCATTCGACCTGAAAGCGCACTTGAGAAATGATGCGCTTGTGGGTGCGCATCTTGGCCCAGCGGTCTTCGACATCTTTTCTAATCGGTCCGGCAATTGTGTTGGTGACCATGACGTGCCTCGCTGCAAAAATGAGGTATACCGGGGAGGGGCAAAGATTACGGTAAACCCTGTACGGGGACCGGGTCAATAGTACTTGAGCAAAAAGTTAGGCGGGGTACGGCATGGTGCAATTGCACAAGGTGGCTGCGACTCCAAGCGGAACTGTCGTCGAACCCCATGGTAGCGCGCCACGGGATGGCCTGTACCGTGGGACAGGATACTCGGAAGAGACAGAAAGCGGCGGTACTCTTGCCGAGAACGTTCGACTTGCCAAAAATTGAATCATTATGCGAACCACAAAAATCTCAGGTCTTTTGTCATTATTGCTGGCCGGAACGTGCTGCGGAACGATCGCGGCGCAAGAGCGAGTGTTTAACTGGCTGCCGGCGAACGAAGAAAACGTTCGCCTGGATCCGGCGAACTATCACACCGCGCGGACGTATCACCCGAGTTCGCCCGGCGCGAACAATCATGTGGACATCCGGGCGCAACAACCGGTGACGATTTTCATGGCGTCTGAGGCTGACTGGAACGCGGTGTTGCAAAATCCGCTAAACTCGGGCCAGCTACGGCGATACTGCGTGCAGGAGCACGTTGTGAATATAACGTACGTCTGCGAGATGCCGGTGGAGCCGATGACGCTGGTAGTTCTGGACGATCGCCGCGGCGGTGCTGGCCAAGTGGCGTTCGCGGGAGTTGGGGCCGTTCTGGATCAAGGCAATACCGAGGCTGAGCGCAGGATTGGGTCCGGAATCGCGGCGATACTGTCAGCGAAGGCGGCAGTTCCGCGCCATTTCGTTTCGCCAAACGACGTGCACATCCAATATTACCGGTGGGATTGCGTCCAGAACTGCATTCAGCCGGAATTTGCGTGGACGCAGCAGGTGCGGGAAAAATACAAGCTGAGCGACTTCTTGAAGGTATACGGAGGATTCGCAGCGGACCATGACGGCGAGCAGGTGAGCATTCGAATTAAGGCTCCGGTACCGATGCTGGTGGCGATGCTGCCTTCGGCAACCGCGAATCAATTGCACGCGAGACCGGAACTGTTGGAAGAGGCGTTGACGAAAACCACTTGCCAACAGCGCGGCGTGCAGACCCTGGTGTTTGAATGCAAGTTTGACGTGAGCGACGGACCGCAATCGTTGATCGTGGTGCCCGAAGCAAACGGCCATGTACCGCACAAGAACGCGGAGATCGCAATGTTCGCGGCGCAATGCGTGGCGAATTGCGAAATGCTGCAAAGCAAGAACTGACGACCGCGGACAGCTGAATTGCCTAGCGAGGCCAGAGCCAGCCGAAGGTCCCGGCGGTGAGCGCCGCGTAAATCAGTCCGTCAAACGCTTCGAGAAGAACCATCTTCCAAGGATAACCCTTCCAGACGCCATTGCTGAGGCCGCCGATGCCGTAAGCAAGAAAAGAAGCGATGCCGACCACAGCGAACACGTGGCGATAAGTCGCGCCGCGAGCCATCGTGTGAACGGCAAGATAGGCGACAACAGTCCCAACAATGAGGCAAAAAACAAACCACAGAACAAGAAACTTGGGAAGAAAGACCGGGCCGTTCGGGAGAATGATCATGTGACCGACGGGACCTTCGGTGAATTTCGCTTTCGTCTCGGGAGAGTTCAAATCCTTTTGTGTACAGAATGGAAAGTTGTACAGGCCGGGGGACGGGTTCGAAGCGCGGATCGCTGCGCGGACTTTGTCTTCGTCGGCAAGTTTTCGATAGCTGCTCTTGTGATAAGGCAGAATCATGTGAATGATCGAGCTGGCGATAAACACGAAAACCGCCGCGAGCAAAATGGGCAGCCACAAAACGGAGAATAATGCCATGGTAATCTCCTGAAATTCGGGATTGGAAAAAGTTAGGCGAAGGCTATCGCGAGAAGCGGAGGCGGTCAAGAAGAACAATGGGGCGAGCCTTGAAGGGACCCAGAGCCAGGGTGCGCTGGTCTCGGTGGGGAGATTCGGATGCCTACGGGAGATTTGAATAGAGGGTTTTGCCACCGCTTTCGGCCACGAGATGCAGTTCTGTGGGATTGATGAGAGCGCGAAGGTGGCTGATGCCGTCTCCGTCGGAAAGAACGTAACAACGGGAACCGGCTGACCATTTCGAAAGGAACTGGCGGTCGTCAAGGAAAACGTCCGGGCTTCCCGGGGCGTAGGAACCGTACTCGAGATTGTTGACGCGGCCGTTCCAGAGAAGCGCGGAACAATTTGTGTAAAAGAAAACGGAAGAAAAGCTGTAGTACTGGCCGTTGAGAATGAGCTGGCCGGCCGGAGCGTGGAGTAGCGCTTCGGCAAGCGGACGCGAAGAACTCCGGAAAAAGACCCATTCCAACACGTATGCGCTTCGTCGGACGGCAACAGAGAACTTACCCCCGTGAGTATGGCTATGGGGACTGCGTCTGAACCGCTGCCTCCAGTCTGATCCCAATAGAGTGTGCCCGCATTGGGTCCGACGTTGTCGAAGATGAAGTAACTGTCGCCAGCACTGGACGCGGAAAAAAGGTCCGAAGCCGTCATCGGGCATCGTTCCTAGCGAAAGCATCTGGGACGTCAAACGGTGTGGTTCGTGTCAATGAGCCGGATCAATCCGCATCACAGATGGCGGCCGCCACCGTTAGACGTCGATTGTTAAAGGGAGGTTCATATGAAGAAACTAATTATGATACTGCCGGTGTCATTGATCGCGATCAGCGGATTTGCGCAGGATGTTCGCTATAACTTCGCGCCCGGTCAGGATTTCTCTAAGTACAAGACGTTCAAGTGGGTTCAGATCAAAGGCGCCGATCAACTGAACGGGTTAGCGGACCAACAACTGAAGGCAACCGTTGAGGCGGAAATAGCCAAGAAGGGCGTGGTCAAGTCGACCGGCGATACTGCCGATCTCTTTCTCGGTTACCAGGTTTCGCTCGGTCAGGAAAAGCAGTTCACTACCCTCGATAGCGGTTGGGGATATGGT
>Ga0137409_10006908_pt1 | contig 11717 bp, 10 predicted proteins | sample CZODoug1_16funga_FD_122059 | JGI IMG/M metagenome (GOLD analysis project Ga0137409, IMG submission 122059) | Vadose zone soil fungal communities from Angelo Coast Range Reserve, California, USA - CZODoug1_16fungal (Hybrid Assembly) | ecosystem: Environmental > Terrestrial > Soil > Vadose zone... | reverse complement strand
TAGGGCGCCATGGCCAAGCCCCGCGCGAAATCCGCAATGAAGCGGGCGCCCGCGAAACGCACGCCGCGCAAGGCCAAAGCGGGCACGCGCGGCCTGCTGCCTTCCGAATGCCGGCTCGATTCACTTCCCGACGACGCTCAGGAAGTGCGCGACCGGATCGAAGCCGAGGGCGGCCTGGTGATCGGCGCGTACAACGATCCTCTGGGGAAGAACGCGCTGCTCCTCGCGGTCCTACCGATCGCGCGCATCGAGCCGACGCCCTTTCAGCGCGATCTTTCGCAGACTCACCACAGGAAGCTTGCGGACGTTCTGCACCGCACCGGAATGTTCCTCGACCCGGTGATCGCGGTCGTCGCGCCCAAGGAGGGGTTCTGGACGCCGAACGGCCGGCACCGGCTCGAGGCGATGAGGAGGCTCGGCGCGCGCTCGATCACGGCGCTGGTCGTCCCGAAGCGCGAGATCGCGTGGCAGATCCTCGCGCTCAACACCGAGAAGGCGCACAACCTGCGCGAGCGCTCGCTCGAGGTGATCCGCATTTACCGCGGCCTCATGGAAGAGGACGCGAAGCGCGCCGAGAGCGGCTTCGCCTTCTACCTCGAGGAAGCCGCGTTCGTGACGCTCGGCGTGTGCTACGAAAAGAACGGCAAGTTCGCCGGCGGGTCGTATAACCCGATCGTGCGACGCCTTAAGAAGTTCTCCGACGAGCCGCTGTCGAAAGCCATCAAGGAGCACGAAAAGCACGCGGAAATGCTGATGGACCTCGACGCCCGCGTCGCCGAGGTGATGGCGAAGCTCAAGGCGCGCGGTTTCGTGAGCCCTTATCTTCGCGCCTTCGTCGTCGGGCGCATCAACCCCCTGCGCTGGATCCAGGGCGAGCCGCCGTCGCTCGAGGAAGTGCTCAAGACCATGCGCGAGCGCGCCGCGAAGTTCAACACCGAGAGGATCAAGCAGGAGGATCTCGCCGGAGCGGGCGGCGCCCCCGACGACACCGAGTGAGGTATCCTATCCGCGTTTCGCCATCGTAGAAGGAACGTCCATGGCCACCCGACCCGTAGTGAGAATCGCCCCCAACAATCCCGTGTTCGACCTGCCGGTGATCGTCGGCATCGAGGAAGGCCTGTTCGCCAAGGCGGGGTTGGAGGTGAGTTTCTCCGCAACCTACGCCGATCGCGAACGTGACAGTGCCGAGAAGCCGGTGCTGTCGCGGCTCAAGGAGCAACTGTTCGAGTGTGGCTCGGCCGACAGCTACAACGTCTGCGAATGGGCGAGCATCGACCGCCTCGAGCGCGGCAAGCGCGGCGGCAGCATTGCGGCGCTGCGAGCGGCGGTGGCGGCGCAGGCGATCCTCACCTTCGACGAAAAGCTGCAGACGCCGCGCGACCTCGCCGACGTCCCGGTGGTGGTGCAGGAGCTGACCGGGTCGCACTACACGACGCTGCAGATGCTGGAGAGCGCAGTCGGCAAGGAGCACGTCAATATCCAGAACGGCGGCCTGCCGCAGCACCGCTGGCAGGGCCTGGCGAACGGCAGCTACCGCGCGGTGGCGGTGATGGAACCCTTCATCAGCCTGGGACTGAAATCGGGCGCGCACATCATCGCGGCTTCGTTCTACCGCGGCGGCGAGGTGGTGGCGGCCGACCTGACGCCGGAGGAGCGCAAGGCCTACTACGACGCGGAGAACCAGGCCGTCGACCTGATCAACGGGGATTTCTATAAGTACGCCCACCACGTGGCCGCAGCCGCGAAGGGCGCGCTCGAGCCGCGCGAGCTGCTGCGCGCGTTCGTGCACTACAAGCACGTCGATTACTACGATCCGGCGCTGTTCAACCGCGCCTACGACTGGATGAAAGCGCGGGGCATGACCGAGGGTCAGAGCCAGCACGCGGCCCTGGTCGTCGGCTGATCGAAGTCGTTTCTAGCTTTCCAGCCCGAGGAATTTCGGGGTTCTTCTTCACCATGAGGTCGACGTCGGCCTGCGACAGGCCCTCGCGCTTCATGATTCCCCCTTTTTGTGCTTCCGGGCGCCAGCACACCTCAGTTTGGTGCGGGCGTGACGTGAGCTGTCGCCCCGGAGTGACGCACCGGACCGAACGCTCTAACGATTTGTTTCAGAAAAACGTCAACTCCGGAAGGTAAAATGACGTCTTCGAAGTCGCGCCGCGGCCATGAAGACGCAGTCCGAATCCGCAGTTCTGGAGTCTCTGGCCGTCGGCCCCGCCGCAGTGCCACGGCGAGACAGCTGGGACGTTCTCCTGATCCTGGCGATCTTTGCGGGAATAGGCGCGCTCGCCTACGCGGCGCTCGCGACCCCGCTGCTGCAGCCGCTCGTGGACGTCGCGCGCCGCGAGCACTGGAGCACGCTGTGGGTGCGCCCGACGATCATCTGGATCAGCATGGGGGTGCTGCTGCTCCTGATGCGCACCGTTCTGTGGCTCGCATATCGTCCGTTCGACGCCGTCCGCGAAGAAGACGCTCCCCCCATGACCGTGCTCATCCCGGCGTACAACGAAGGAGCCATGGTCGAGGAAACCATCGCTTCGGTCGCGGCCGCGCGCTATCCCCGCGAGCGCCTCCAGATCATTGCCATCGACGACGGCAGCACCGACGACACCTGGCACCACATCCGGCACGCGGCGCTGCGTTTTCCGGCGCTGGTCACGCCGGTTCGCCTCTCCATCAATCAAGGCAAGCGCGGCGCGCTCGCCGAGGGCTTCCGGCGCGCCACGGGCGAGATAATCGTCACGGTTGACTCCGACAGCATCGTCGAGCGCGGCGCGCTCCTCGCGATCGCCGGCCCGTTCCGCGATCCGCGCGTCGGGGCCGTGGCGGGGAAAGTCGCAGTCCACAATCGCATGGCCGGGCTCATTCCGAGGATGCTGCACGTGCGTTTCATCCTGTCCTTCGACTATCTGCGCAGCGCCCAGTCCGTGTTCCGCACGGTCTACTGCTGCCCGGGCGCGCTCGCCGCGTATCGCGCCTCGGCCGTGGGGCGGGTGCTCCCTGAATGGGAGCGCCAGCAGTTTCTGGGCGCGCAGTGCACCTACGGCGAGGATCGCGCGCTCACCAACGACATCCTGGCCGCAGGCTACGACACCGTGTACCAGCGAAGCGCCGTCGTGCACACCGTTGTGCCCGAAACCTATTCCAAGCTGTGCAGGATGTTCCTGCGCTGGGACCGGAGCTACATCCGCGAGGAAATCCGTTTCGCCAGGATCGTGTGGTCGCGGCCGCTCTGGTCGCGCGCGCTCGCGTTCTACGAGAGCACGATCACCAATCTGCGCTATCCGGTAGGCTACGCCTCGATTGCGCTGTGGGCGATGAACGCGCTGAAGGACCCGGGATCGATCGTGCGCATGCTGCTGGCGATCATGGTGGTGTCGCTGGTCTACGTGCTCTACTACCTCAGGAGCGAGCGCTCCTGGGACTTCGTGTTCGGAATTCTCTACGCGTACTTCTCTTTCTTTGCGCTCACCTGGATCTTTCCCTACGCGGTGCTCACCGTGCGCGCCCGCGGCTGGCTGACGCGCTGAAAACCGCGCTGCGGCGCTAGAATGAACGCCCAGCCCGGAAGCGGGGTATCCCATGAGACCAAGACACCTTCTGACCGCAGCGATCACCGGCTTGTCTCTTCTGTGCGGGCCGGCTCCGGGCTCGGCCCAGCAGGCTGCCACGGCCCTCGCCGGGCAGGTGAGCTCCGCTGAAGAGGGCCCGATGGAAGGCGTTGTGGTCAGCGCCAGGAAGGCGGGCTCGAGTGTCACCCTCAGCGTCGTCAGCGACGCTCGCGGCCGTTTCAGCTTTCCCTCGTCCAAGCTCGAGTCGGGTCACTATGCTCTCCGCGTCCGGGCGACCGGGTGGGAACTCGACGCCCCGGTCGATACGGATGTCGTCCTCGCCGTGACGCGCTCCGTCGATCTGAAGCTGCGCAAGGTGCGGGATATCACGCCGCAGATGACGAACGCCGAGTGGATCGCAAGTTTTCCCGGCACGCCGGACCAGAAAAAATTCCTCTACGGCTGTGTCGGCTGCCACACGCTGGAGCGCATCGCCAGATCGAAGTACGATGCCCCGGGGTTCGCCCAGGTCATGAAGCGCATGGCGAGCTACGCCAACAACAGCCACATCGAGCGGCCCCAGCCTCGCGTTCGCCCGCGGGACACCATGCGCGACTTCGGCCCTGAAGCGGACAAGCAGGCCGAGTACCTCGCGACCCTCAATCAGAGCTCGGGTGCGTGGTCGTACGCGCCGCGGGCGCTTCCCCGTGTAAAAGGCAAGGGGACGCGCGTCCTGATCACCGAATACGACTTGCCCCGCAAACTGATGCCGCACGACGTAATCGTCGACCGGGCCGGTATCGTTTGGCTGTCCCAGTTCGACGAGCAGTTCCTGGGCAGGTTCGACCCGGCAACGCTGAAGTACGCGGAGTTCGCGATCCCGGTGCAGCGGCCCGACTATCCCAAGGGCACGCTCGATCTCGAAGTCGATCCCGAGGGCAATCTGTGGCTCTCGCACATGTTCCAGTCAGGCATCGTGAAATTCGACAAGAAGGCCGAAAAATTCCAGGCGTTCCCGCTTCCGGCGGGTGTCGTCAACGAGAACTCCCAGCAATCGATGGTCGGCCCGCAGCGCTGGACCGTGGACCGCAAGGTGTGGCTGAACGACGCGGGCATTCCGGGTCTGCATCGCCTGGACATGGCGACCGGGAAGTTCGAGACCTGGAAGCCCTACGAGAACATGAAAGGGCCGCATTCCGTCTACGGCATCTACGCCGATTCGAAGAACAACATCTTCTTCATGGATTTCGGGGGAGAGAACGTCGGCAAGATCGAGGCTGCTACCGGCAAGCTAACGCTTTTTCCGACCCCGACGCCCAGGTCGCGGCCGAGACGAGGCAGGATGGACGATCAGGATCGCGTCTGGTTCGCCGAGTGGCGCGCCGAGAAAATCGGCATGTTCGACACCCGGACCGAGACCTTTCGGGAGTGGCCGGTACCGGCGCCGTACACGGCGCCTTACGATGTGGCACTCGACAAGGCCGGCAAGGTCTGGACGGCGGGGATGAACACCGACCGGGTGCTGCGCATGGACCTGGAGACGAGCGAGTTCACCGAGTACCCGCTTCCGACCCAGACCAATGTCCGCCGCGTGTTCGTGGACAACTCCACCACGCCGCCGACGTTCTGGGTGGGAAACAACCACCATGCGTCGATCGTGAAGCTGGAACCGCTCGACTAGGCGCAACAAACAAATCGGGGCGCCGAGGCGCCCCGATCACAAATCCTGCCGACGTTCAGTTCCGTTCCCTCTCAATCAACTCGTCGCGGCCCCTGAAGGTGATCGCGTAGTTGCCGCCCCTGAACTCGGCGCAGGCGAGCTGGGTCAGCCTGTGCACCACGCTCGTGGGGATGTCGGCTGAGGACTGGTTCGCCACCTTCGCATTGCGAAGCTTGCGTAGCCAGTCGATGTCTTCCTTGGTTAGCCTGCGGTCTATCAAGGGGGTCTCCATGGCGGGTGCCGCTAGCGAGTCGCAACGTCCATGCCAACCCTGGGATACTTGATTAATCAGATAGTTAGATAAGGCGCTGCGCGCGCCTTCGTCGCCTGAAGGCGACGGCCCCGTGGGAAGGGATTTGCTAACTCGTTGATGCCGAACTGTTTCGCAATGTCGGTGCGGAGCGACGTCGGGCCGAATTATGACGAAGGCATGCCGCGGTTCAGCGCGCGAGACTCGCCAGGGCCGCGACAGCGGCGAGGAGCCCGGCGCCTTTGCGCAACGTGAAGGGCTCGCGCAGGAGGAAAAAACCGAGGAGGGCGGTGACGACGAAACCCATCTGCGCGATCGGCACGATCACGCTCGCCTCGCCGCCCTGCAGTCCCTTGGCAAGGAAGATGAAGGCGACGACGAGCAGCACCGCAGCGACGGGTGCATGGCCCAGGGCGGCCCGCGAAGGACGGATGCCGCGGTCGATGCGGGCGGCAAACGCGGTCGCGAGCGTCACGGCGACCATGCCCTGTGTGACCACCAGCGAGATCGGCTCGGCACCCGCGAGCAGTCCGAGCTTGTAGGTGAAGCTCGCGACGCCCACGGCGGCCGTGGCAATCAGTACGCGCAACAGCGACGCCCGGCTCTCCGGATCGGCACGGCGCTTCGCGGCGTCCGGGGAGGCGAGCAGCAACCACACCGCGACGAGCGCGAGAGCCAGCCCGGCGATCTTGGCTGCGGTCACCGGCTCCCGCAGGATCAGCACGGCGAGCGCCGCGGTAACGGCGAAGCTCAGCCGGAAGATCGTCGCGTGAGTGCTGACCGAGCCGTGCCGCAGGCTCCAGGCGAAGTTGTAGTAGCCGACGACGACGAGCACCCCCGCCGCTGCGCCCCACAACGCTCCGGCGCCGAACGTGAGCGTCCTGGAGGCGAGCCCGTAGAGAAGCGCGAGCGAGGTGAAGAACCAGGTCTGCACCATGAGGAACTGGTGCGGCTGCGCGCCGGCCGCCGCGCCGCGCTTGTAGACGAAGTCGGCGAGGCCGTAGAGCAGCAGCGCGCCGAGCGCGTAGGCAACGCTGTCGCTCAATCTAGAACTTCATCGCCCGCTGTATCGCCGGCCGCGCGGCCATCTCGTCCACCCAGCGCGCAACGTTGGCGAAGCCCTCGACCAGCGCGGGCTGCACGCTTTTCATCCGGCCGAGCGCGCCGTAGAGGGCGAAATCGGCGATCGTGACCTCATTGCCGGCCGCATAGCGCTGCTTGCCGAGTCGGGTGTCCCAGACCGTGACGTAGTTCTTCCACATGGTCCTGAAGACTTCGATCGCGGGCCCATGCTGATCCTTGCTGCGCGAGAGAACCAGGATCGCGGTGACCATGGCGCTGATGTCGCTCGCCGCACTCACCAGCGCCTGCCAGAACGCCGGCCGCGTGGCGGGGTCCTTCGGCAGGAACTTGCCCGACTTCTCGGCGCAGTACAGGAGCACCGCGACCGACTGCGAAACGGTCACCGGTTTGCCGCCTGGGCCTTCCGGGTCGACGATGACCGGGATCTGCCCGTTCGGGTTCATAGCAAGGAACGAGGGCGTCTTCTGCTCGCCCTTGGTGAGATCGACAGGGTGGAATGCGTACGCTAGGCCGCATTCCTCGAGCGCGATGCGAGCGCGCATGCCGTTGGCGGTACCAGCCGCGTAGAGGTCGATCATGGTTGTCCGCTTCTCTGGAGGTGGATGGTGGGGCGCCATTATCTCCCGGGCAGGACGATCCGGAAAAGGCTGCCTTTCGCTTCCTCGCTCTCCAGTTCGACGCGGCCGCCGTTCGCCGTGACCGCCCACAGCGCGATGGCGAGACCGAGGCCCGCGCCGCCCGATTCCCTGGCCCGGCCGGGGTCCGCCCGGTAGAAGCGCTCGAAGATCCGCTTGTGGTGCGCGGCCGGAATCCCCGGGCCGGTGTCCTGCACCTCGATCGAGGGCTGCCCGGAAGCGGTCGCCTTGGTCCGGACGTCGATCGCGCCGCCGGGGGGCGTGTACTTGATCGCATTGTGGAGCAGGTTCATCAGGCCGATCCTGAGGATGGCGGGATCGCACACGGCCTCCACGCGCGCAGCGGCATGAACGCTCAGGCTCTGCTGCTTTTCCTCCGCGAGAACGCGCAGATGCTCCGCGACGCTGCCCGCGAGCGCCGCCAGTTCCACGACTTCGCCCACCGGCCGGGCCGCGCCGGAATCGGCGCGCGTGAGCAGGAGAAGGCTGTCCGCCAGCCGGGTGAGCCGGTCGACTTCTTCCAGCATGCTGCCGATTACGTCGCGGTACTTGCCCGGATCGAGCGGGGCCTGGAGGGCAATTTCGCCCACGCTGCGCATCGCCGTCAGCGGGGTGCGGAGCTCGTGCGATGCGTCCGCCGTAAACCGGCGAAGCCGGTCGAAGGCATCATGCAGTCGCGAGAGCGTGTCGTTGAACACCGTCGCGAGGCGCCCGAATTCGTCCTGCGGGTTTCCGACAGGGAGCCGTTCGCCGAGAGAATCCGCGGTGATCTCCCGCGCCTTGTCCGCCATCGCGCCCACCGGCAGGAGAACGCGCCCGGCGAGGAAATAGCCTCCCGCGATCGCCAGCCCGACGGCGAAGGGAACGCCTCCCGCAAGGATCGCAGCGAGCGTCCAGAACGTATCGCGGCGGGCGCTTTCCTCGATCGCGGCGGCGATCGAGAAGGAAGGCCCCCCCACCGCTTGCACGCGATACCAGCGCCCGTCCTTACCCGTGCGCGAGGTGGGCGGCATCGCGACCTGGTCCCGCACGGCGTCCGCGAGACCCGCTTGCTCCCACCCCTCGGTCTGGTGGCGCAGCTTGCCGCCTACGCTCAGCTGAAACAGGGTGATGCCGGATTCGGACGCCAGCTCCCCGATCTCGTGCGGCTCGTGGTGATAGACCCAATCGATGGTCGTCAGCGCGCGGCGCAACTGGCGGTCCAGTCCTTCGAGTAGACTCGCCTTCACGAAAATCAGGATTCCTACCGAGAAGGCGCAGACGATGAGCGTCAGTACACCCGCGTGCCAAAAGGCGAGGCGAGCCCGGACGCTCAGCCGGCTCCGCATTCCTGTCTCGCTCCCAGGACGAACCCCACGCCGCGGACCGTGTGCAACAACTTCTTGTCGAACCGATCATCGACCTTGCGGCGCAGCCGCGCCATCGTGACGTCGATCACATTGTCGAGCGGCGTAGCGCGCGCGGCGACGTGCCACACGTAGCTCGCAAGCATGTCGCGCGAAACGATGCGGCCCCGGTGGCGCAGCAGACATTCGAGAACCTCGAACTCCTTCACCGTCAATTCCACTGACTGTTCCCCCCTCGCCACCTTGCGCTTGGCCAGATCCACGTGAAGGTCCTCGTGCTGCAGCCTGAGGACGGGATCCACACGCCCGCGGCGGAGCAGCGCGCGGATTCGCGCGAGCAGCTCCGGGAAGGTGAACGGCTTGATGAGATAGTCGTCGGCGCCTCCGTCCAGGCCGAGCACGCGATCCTCGACGGCGTCCCGGGCGGTGAGGATGAACACCGGCGTTTGAACATCACGTTTTCGCAACGAGGTGAGCACGTCGATGCCGTCGCGCCGCGGAAGCGCGAGGTCGAGGAGCATCAGGTCGAACCGCTCCCGGCTGGCAAGCAGGAAGCCCTCCTCGCCGTCGGTGGCCATGCTGACGGCGTAGCGCTCGGCTTCGAGGCCTTCCTGCAACGCCCTCGCGACTTTTTGTTCGTCCTCGATCACCAGGATGCGCACGGCAGCGTCCCTCCGCGACTTTTCCGGCGGTCAGTATAGGCGCAGTCGTCGCGCGCTTAAACCCGGCAATGACAAAGCTCTTGAAGATCTCCGGTCAACTCCTTGTTTCATAGATTTTAGCGCAACCTCATCTTCGTCCCGCAATCGGCGCCGGTCGGCGTAGTCGGCGCGGGCGGCGATGTCACGGCGGTGGGCGCGGGGATTTGCGGCAGCAATAACGGATGGATCGGCGTCTTCATCCACCGTGTCGACCGCGATCGCGACGACCACGACGGGGACGATCACGATCACGACCACTGAGCAGGATGCGGTTGTCCTGACTCGTAACATGTAGTCGAACAAGAAGGGCCGGCGGATCGCCGGCCCTTTTTTTCGACCGGGCCCTGCCTGGCTAGCGCTCGCTGCGCGCTACTTTCTGGGTGAGTTCCGGCCGGAACACGCGCTTGTCGGCCGCGGCGCGCTCGAGAGCGGCGACCGGGATTGCAACCTCGGCGCCTGCTGCGTCGCGAAAGCGCAGGGCCGGCTTCTTGCCCAGGGCGCTGCCGTTGCCGATCTGGCTCCAGTCGGACGGGACTGCGACCGCCACGGCGTTGCCGCCGAAGAGGGTGTAGACACGCAGGCTCTCCCAGCGGAGATCGTCGGCGCGGGACAGCGCGGGAGCGGCGACGAGGGCCGCTGCCAGCAAGCTGGTGACTGCGAAACGGGATTTCATATAGGCCTCTCTCTGATTGTCCTTGTGGTGACGGCCACTATACAATCCGCCGCGCTTTTCACGCAGGAACAAATCCAGCCCAAGGCGTAACCAGCGCCGTGCGTGGCCGGGAGTTGATCGCCGTCAAGAAAAGCGCGAGATGAAGTTGATCCAGATCAAGATCGGCTACTTCGGGGTACCCCACGAATCGCGCAGCGAAACTGAGCGGTTGAAGGCGGAAGGGGTGTCGCGATCGGCGACGAAATAGCCGTGGCGCTCGAACTGGAAGAGCTCTTCGCCCTTCGCGTCCCTCAGCGCGGGCTCGAGCTGCGCGGCGACGACCTTTTTCGACTCGGGATTGAGGTCCTTCAGGAAATCCGTGTCTCCGGCGCCAGGGTGAGGGATCCGGAAGAGGCGGTCGTAGAGCCGCACTTCCGCCCGGTGCGCATGCTTCGCGCTCAGCCAGTGGATGTTGCCTTTCACCTTCACCTTCTCGGCGCCCGGCGTGCCCGAGCGCGTGTCGGGGTCGTACGCGCAGCGCACGGCGAGCTCGCCCGTTTTTTCGTCCTTTGTGTGGCCCAGGCACTCGACCACGTAGCCGTAGCGCAGGCGCACCTTGTTGCCCGGGAAGAGCCGGAAATAGCCCTTCGGCGGCGACTCCGAGAAATCCTCGCGCTCGATCCACAGTTCGCGCGAGAGCGGGAGCCCGCGCTTGCCCCACTCGGGCTTCTGCGGGTGGTTGGGCGCCTCGCAAATCTCTTCCTGGCCTTCCGGGTAGTTCTCGATCACCAGCTTGACCGGATCGAGCACGGCGATGCGCCGCGGGGCGACCTCGTTCAGGTGCTCGCGCATGCAGTCCTCGAGCACGGAGAATTCGATCCAGGAGTCGGCCTTCGCGACGCCGATACGCTCGGCGAAGAGGCGGAAGCCCTCGGGCGTGAAGCCGCGCCGGCGAGCGCCGACCAGGGTCGGCATGCGCGGGTCGTCCCAGCCGTCCACGTGCTTCTCCTCGACGAGCTGTATGAGCTTTCTCTTGGAGAGCACGACGTAGGTGAGATTGAGCCGGGCGAATTCGATCTGCTGCGGCAGCGGCCGCTGCAGCAGACCCGGCCGGGGCACGCCGTCGTAGCCGGTCCAGTCTTCCGCGAGCCGCTCGTTGAACCAGTTGTACAGCGGCCGGTGATCCTCGAACTCGAGGGTGCAGATCGAGTGGGTGATGTTCTCGAGGGCGTCCGACACGCCGTGGGCCCAGTCGTAGGTCGGGTAGATGCTCCAAGCGTCGCCGGTGCGGTGGTGATGCGCGTGGCGGATGCGGTACATGGCCGGATCGCGCAGGTTGATGTTGGGCGAGGCCATGTCGATCCGGGCGCGCAGCACGTGCTCGCCCTCGGCGTATCTGCCCTCGCGCATTTCGCCAAACAGCTTCAGGCTCTCGTCGACACTGCGCGTGCGGTAGGGGCTCTCCTTGCCGGCTTGGGTCAGAGTGCCCCTCAGTGCCCGCATCTGCTCCGCGGAGAGGCTGTCGACGTAGGCGTGGCCGCGGCGCACCAGCTCTTCGGCGAATTCGTACAGGTACTCGAAGTAGTCCGAGGCGTAGTACTCGTTTCGCCCGCCGCTCTTGTCCTCCCAGGAAAAACCGAGCCACTGCACCGCATCGCGGATCGAGTCGACGTACTCCGTCTCTTCTTTCGTCGGGTTGGTGTCGTCGAAGCGCAGGTGGCAGGCGCCGCCGTAGTCGCGCGCCAGGCCGAAGTTGAGGCAGATCGACTTGGCGTGGCC
>Ga0137409_10006904_pt1 | contig 11720 bp, 12 predicted proteins | sample CZODoug1_16funga_FD_122059 | JGI IMG/M metagenome (GOLD analysis project Ga0137409, IMG submission 122059) | Vadose zone soil fungal communities from Angelo Coast Range Reserve, California, USA - CZODoug1_16fungal (Hybrid Assembly) | ecosystem: Environmental > Terrestrial > Soil > Vadose zone... | reverse complement strand
AGTTCCGGCGATGTGGCGACGATTGCTGCCGACAGGCGCGAGCCGACCAGCACCGCGACGTACTGCTTGCCCTTGACCGAATAAGTGATCGGCGGCGCGTTGATTCCGGCGCCGACATTCATGCTCCAGACTTCCTTGAGCGTGCGCGCGTCATAGGCCGAGAACGTGCCGTCAAGGTGGCCGGTGAAAACGAGGTTACCCGCGGTTGTGAGCAAGCCGGCATAATTCGGCAGGTCGAACCGCGCCGTGGCCTTGAGTTCGCCCGTCACCGGATCGACGGCCTTGATGGCGCCAGGCTGGCGATCCTTGGTGCGGGTGCCGCCGCCCGCATAGCGGTCACGTGGCTTGACGGTTCCGCCCTGGTCGACGAAGTCCTTCTGCACCTCGGTGTAGACTTGGTTGCAGCCTTCCTTTGACGGGATGTACAGCAGGTTGAGTTCCGGATTATAGGCGGTCGGTTCCCAGTTCTTGCCGCCGATATGCGCCGGGCAGAGCGGGTCGCTGTCCGGGTTGGCACGGGTGCCGTGGCTGCGCGGCGTGTATTCCTGTACGTCCTTGTTCGGATCGTAATTGAGCGGCCGGCCGGTCTTCGGGTCGAGGCCGGTTGTCCAGTTGAGCTTGTCGACGTATTGCTTGCCGGCCACGAACGAACCATTCACGCGATCGAGCACATAGTAGAAGCCGTTGCGCGCCGCATGGACGACGAGCTTGCGGTCTTCGCCGTTGATCTTGGCATTGATGAGCTGGTGCTCGGAGATTTCGTCGAAATCATAAGGGTCGTTCGGCGTGTATTGGTAGCCCCATTTGATCCCGCCGGTGGCCGGATCGAGCGCGAGCACGCTCGCAGCCCACTTGTTGTCGCCCGGCCGGTATTCGGCGTCGTAGTCGGGGCCGGCATTGCCGATGCCCTGGTAAATGGTGTCGGTATCCGGGTCGTAGGTGGCCGTCACCCAGATTGATCCGCCGCCGTGCTTCCAACGGTCCTTGCCGTCCTTCCAGGTCTCGTGGCCGGGCTCGCCGACGCCCGGGATCGTGAAGGTGCGCCAGGCCTGCTGACCGGTGTTGAGGTCGGTGGCGTCGATCCAGCCGCGGATGCCGAATTCGCCGCCGGCCGACCCGATGATGGCGAGATCGCGTACGACGAGCGGCGCGAGCGTCACGGTTTCGCCCAACGCCGGCTCCGCCGTCTTGCGCTCCCATGCGAGTTCGCCGGTTGCGCGGTTGATCGCGAAGATGCGCCCGTCGAGCGCAACCGAGATCACCTTGTCCTTCCACAGCGCGACGCCGCGGTTGTTGATGCCGCAGCACGCGACATCGCCGGCCCACACGCGATCGACGCCGGGATCGAACTTCCATTTGATCTCGCCCTTGCGGCCGCTTCTCACATCGATCGCGTAAACCGCGCCCCAGCCGTCCGGGATATACATGATGCCGTCGTCGACCAGCGGCGTCGCTTCGAGGTTGCCGTTGGCATAACGCCCGCCCGCCTGCAGGCCGCCGAGTCCGACCGTGAAGGCGAGCCGCAGGTTGGCGACCGTGCCGGTGTCGATCTCCTTGAGCGCAGAGAACCGGTGGCCCTGATAGTTCTGGTGATGCAAGAGCCAGTTTTGCGGTTCACGATCAACGCTCAGGGCGCGCTCGAATGACATGTCGGCCGCGTGCGCCGCCGGCATCCCTGCGGCAATCGAAGCCGCCACGATCGCAAACATTGAAACGGATTTCATGATGTCCCTCCCTGCCGGCGACGTCCCTCTGTCGAATGTGTTATTATACCAATAATAAGACAGGAGGAGACGATGACAACGAGAAGCTTGTGTGGGGCGTTGCTGCTGTCATGCCTGCCGTCGCTTGCTTTCGCCCAGACGGCAGCGGTCAAGATCGGGGTTCTGAACGATCAGTCGACCGTCTATGCCGACAGCCAGGGCATCGGATCGGTGATTGCGGCGCAGTTTGCGGTCGACGACTATGCCGGTCGGCTCGGCGTGAAGGCGGAGGTCGTCGCGGCGGACCACCAGAACAAAGTCGACATTGGGGCGACCATCGCCCGCAACTGGTACGAGGTCCAGGGCGTCGACATGATCATCGATCTGCCCAATTCGGCGGTTGCGCTTGCGGTGAACGTGCTGGCGCGCGATCTCAACAAGGTGCTGGTCGGGTCAGGCGCCGGAACCGCGGACCTGACCGGCAAATCGTGCACCCCGAACACGATTCATTGGACCTACGACACCTGGGAACTTGGCCACGGCTTCGCCAAAGCGATTTTTGCGCGTGGCGGCAAGAAGTGGTTTTTCATTTCGGCCGACTATGCGTTCGGCAAGGACCTGGAGAGCAATGCGGCTGACGAGGTCACCGCGCTGGGCGGCCAGGTCCTGGGCGCGGTACGCGCTCCGATCGGCAACGCGGACTTCTCGTCCTATCTGCTGCGCGCCCAGGCTTCCGGGGCCGACACCATCGCGTTCGCCAATGCGGGCGGCGATCTGTCCAACGCGCTTAAGCAGGCGGCCGAGTTCGGCCTCGTCGGCAAAGTGCGAATGCCGGGCTTCGTGTTTCAGATCAACAACGTGCAGGCGCTCGGCCTCGCCGCAAGCCAGGGCGTGCTTGCCCTGATGCCGTTCTATTGGGATCAGAACGATGCGAGCCGCGCTTTCGCCAAGCGCTTCCAGGACAAGCATCCGCGCAAGATCATGCCGAACGACATGCAGGCCGGCGTCTACGCGGCGACCGCGCATTACCTCAAGGCAGTCGCGGCTCTCAAGAATGGCCGCGACGGCAAGGCCGTGGTGGCGAAAATGAAGGAAATGCCGACCAGCGATCCGCTGTTTGGCGACGGCACGATCCGCGCCGACGGCCGAAAGATTCACGCGGTTCACCTCTACGAGACCAAGAAGCCTGCGGAATCCAAGGGCGAGTGGGATTATTTCAAGCTGATCTCCACGGTCCCGGCCGACCAGGCGTTCCGTCCGCTCGCCGACGGGGGCTGCGCACTCGTCAAGGGTTGAGCACGCTTGCGGCGCAACGCGGGTAGGGTGGGCAACGCGTCCGCGAATAACGTAGCGTATAATACGCGAACGTGAGGGCGCGTTGCCCACGCGGTCCGACTTCTGGGGTGTGACCGCGTGGGCAAAATCGCCTGCAGCCATTCTGACATTTACGATCGCCGAGCAAGCGATTTTGCCCACCCTACTTTCGCGTCGCCGGGAAGACGCCCATCTGCTCCTGAACCTCTGCGGGCACCTTGTAGTCGCGCATCACGGTGCGGCTGTCGCGCAGCCCGCAGGATTCACGCTGGACCACGAACATCCACAGCGCATGGCCGGCCGCGGCCACCAATGTCCGCCGCGTCTGCCGTTCCTCAGGCGAAGCCTCCGAGCGTGGATGCGCGGCGTCGAACTCTCGCAGAGCCTTGAGCGCCGCCTCCAGGCCGCGGCCGAGACGCCCGAGCGCCGAGGCCTGTTCCTGGACGATTTCATAGTTCAGGACGTCGACAGGCGCCCAGAATCGGTGAATGGGCAGCATTGGGGCTCCGGTTCTTATCCGCATGAAGCGGGGCGCAGCCGTGGTGAGAGAGGTCACAACGGGCGCGTCGGCCCAGGCAGAAGATCATCGAACTCGTTAAGGTGAAATTGCAACATGAAAATTTGCCGGATTGCGGGGGTAAAACAGCGTCTGCTATAGGCTGTCGGCTGACCATCGAATTTGTTTCCGTCATTCCGGGGCGCGAGCGCAGTTCGCGAGCCCGGAATCCATAACCGCCATCTAGGCGTATGGATTCCGGGGCCCGCCGCAAGCGGCGTCCCGGAATGACGTCGACCAGATGAGCCGCAGCTCCGGGAACATGGGCATGTCCGTCGATACCGCAACCGTCCGACGCATCGCGCATCTTGCGCGTATTGCCGTCAAGGAGGACGAGGTCGAGCATCTCAAGGGCGAGATCAACGACATGCTGGCGTTCGTCGAGCAACTGTCGGAGGTCGATATTTCTGGCGTCGCGCCCATGACTTCCGTCACTCCCATGGCGATGAAGAAGCGGCCGGACGTGGTGACCGACGGTGACATCGCCGACGACATCCTGAAGAATGCGCCGGCCGCCCAAGACCATTTCTTCCTTGTGCCGAAGGTGATCGAATAAGATCAAACAGGAATCTGCGATGTGCGACGAATGCGAGGAATTCCCGGCCCAATACGTGGCCTATTTCAACAAGGCGGGCGGCAAGCTTTGGCGTCCAGCCCAGAAGATGGCGACGACGCAGTGGGCGATCGACATCCGTCCGGTGGAGCCCCCACTCTACCCTCCCCCGCAAGCGGGGGAGGGTAGGGTGGGGGGCGTGGTACGGGAGGTGCGCCACTTTAGTTGTGACGAACCGGCGGGGCCTCTACCGCCCGAACGAAAGGCCTCCTGATGTGTCTCGCCTGCGAAATGGATGCGCTGTGGTTCGCCGAAATGGAAGCGGCGGCTCCTGGGACCGCGGGCGTCCCGCCCGCTTCTTCTCCCTCTCCCCGCTTGCGGGGAGAGGGTCGGGGTGAGGGGGCCGTTCCACAAGCTCAGACTTGCGGAGAGGTCAAAGGCGCGGGCGAGACGCCCGCGGTCCCAGGGTTTCGTTGCGAGGAGACGGGCTATTAATGAGTGCGCTCACCTCGCTGACCCTGGCGCAAGCGCGCGATCTGCTGCGCAAGCGCGAGTTCTCCGCGGTCGAACTGACCAAGGCCCACGTGGCGGCGATCAGGGAGGCCCGTGCGCTCAACGCCTTCGTGCTGGAAACGCCGGAACAGGCCCACGAGATGGCGGTGCGCGCCGATGCGGCGCTCGCCAAAGGGGAGGGCGGGCCACTCGCCGGCGTGCCGCTTGGCGTCAAGGACATGTTCGCGACCAAAGGCGTGCGCACCACCGCGTGCTCGCACATGCTCGACACCTTTGTGCCGACCTATGAGTCGACGGTCACCGCCAACCTGTGGCGCGACGGCGCCGTGATGCTGGGCAAGCTCAACAACGACGAGTTCGCCATGGGCTCGTCGAACGAGACTTCGTATTTCGGGCCGGTGGTGTCGCCGTGGCGCCGCCAGGGCTCCGACGTAAAGCTCGTTCCGGGCGGCTCATCGGGCGGCTCCGCCGCGGCGGTGGCGGCCGGCCTCTGCCTCGGCGCCGTCGGCACCGACACCGGCGGCTCGATCCGCCAGCCGGCGGCGCTCACCGGCATCGTCGGCATCAAGCCCACGTATGGGCGCTGTTCGCGCTTCGGCATCGTGGCGTATGCGTCCTCGCTCGACCAGGCGGGCCCGTTCGCCCGCACGGTGCGCGACGCCGCCATCCTGCTGGCCTCGATGGCCGGCCACGACGCTAAGGACACGACGTCCGCCAATGTGGCGGTGCCCGATTATGAGGCGGCGCTGACGCGCTCCGTCAGGGGCATGAAGGTCGGCATTCCGCAGGAATATCGCGTCAAGGGAATGCCGGACGAGATCGAAGCGCTGTGGCGCCAAGGCGCCGATTGGCTCAAGGCGGCCGGCGCCGAAATCGCCGAGGTGTCGCTGCCGCACACCAAATATGCGCTCGCCACCTACTACGTCGTGGCGCCCGCGGAGGCGTCGTCGAATCTCGCGCGCTATGACGGCGTTCGCTACGGCCTGCGCGTGGGCGGCCGCGACATCATCGATATGTACGAACAGACCCGGGCGGCAGGCTTCGGCAAGGAGGTGCGCCGGCGCATCCTGATCGGCACCTATGTGCTGTCTGCCGGCTATTACGATGCCTACTACCTGCGCGCCCAGAAGGTCCGCACGCTGATCAAACGCGATTTCGAGGACTGCTTTAACGCCGGCGTCAACGCCATCCTGACGCCGACCACGCCGTCGGCCGCCTTCGCGATCGGCGAGAAGAGCGCCGACCCGATCGAGATGTATCTCAACGACGTGTTCACCGTGACGGTGAACATGGCGGGCCTGCCGGGCATTTCGGTCCCGGCCGGGCTCGACTCCCAGGGCCTGCCGCTCGGCCTGCAACTGATCGGCCGGCCGTTCGACGAGGAGACTTTGTTTTCGCTCGGCGCGGTGATCGAGGCGGCGGCGGGACGGTTTGCGCCAGAGAAGTGGTGGTGACCCATGAGCAAGCTTGGTAAGCGACTCATCGTGGCAGCAGACGAAGCCCTCGCCGAATGCGTAACCCGCCGGCCGCTTGAAGCTGGCTACACGCGCATGGCCCGAGAGCACGGGAAATGTGAAAGTCCGCCTTTCGGACGCAGCCCCAGATCCGTGCCGTGCGGCGCTCAACTGCGCGTAAAATCGCCATGACCAAGAAGGCTCTCCCCCCTCTGCTTCCCTCTGCCGTAGGCCCTTTCCAGCGTCAAAGGGCCTGGAAGTTCAAGGCGTTGGTAATCCGGCTTTACTGTTCCGTTGGAATGACGATATCATTGCTATCAATGTGGAGATCGAGAGATGCCTGATCTGCTCGTTCGCGGCGTCGATGAAGAGATTGTGCGGGCCCTCAAGGAGCGCGCGGTGGCGCATGGACGGAGCGCCGAGGCCGAGCACCGGGAAATCCTTGTCGCGGCACTTGTCCACCCCCGAAAGCGGAGCTTTGCCGAGGTTCTGGCCTCAATCCCCGATGTCGGCGTAGATGCAGATTTCGAGCGCGTGCAATCCGGCAGGGATGCGCCGCATGTATTTGATTGACACCAACGTTGTCAGCGAAACCAGGAAAAAGGAGAGGGCCAATCCGGGAGTCGCAAGATTTTTCGATCGCGTCGCTGCTTCCGGCGAGCCTGTCTATCTTTCCGCGGTTTCGGTCGGAGAACTTCGTCGTGGCGTCGAACTCATCCGCCATCGCGGCGACGCGGATCAGGCAAAGCGGCTGGACACGTGGCTGACGACGGTCCTCGATCAGTATGGGGAGAACATCCTCCCTTTCGAAGCCGATGCGGCGCAGGTGTGGGGTCGCCTGAGGGTCCCAAACCCCGGAAACGAGCTGGATAAACAGGTCGCGGCGACCGCCTTGGTGAGTGACCTGACGGTAGTGACGCGCAATACCGCTGATTTCGAAAGTACGGGCGTGAAGCTGATCAATCCATTCCTGCCCGAAATCCTCCCGGGTTAAGGGGAGGCGGGCGCACCCCGCCCCCACCCTTCGCCTTGCATCCCCTCCCGCGTGCCGCTATATACGCGCCATCTCACACGCGGATCGTGGCTCTAAAGCCGTCCGGTGGCCCAGCGGTATTCCCGTTCAGGCTCACGGGTCCGCGGCGGAACAACCGGAGAATACCAATGGCGCTTCCCGATTATTCGATGCGCCAGCTGCTTGAGGCTGGCGTACATTTTGGTCATCAGTCCCATCGCTGGAACCCGAAGATGAAGGTCTACATCTTCGGCGCCCGCAACAATATCCATATCATCGACCTCGCCCAGACCGTGCCGATGCTGCATCGCGCGCTTGCGGCGGTGAGCGACACCGTCGCCAAGGGCGGGCGCATCCTGTTTGTCGGCACCAAACGCCAGGCCCAGGACGCAGTCTCGCAGGCCGCCAAGAAGTCGGCGCAATATTACGTCAATTCGCGCTGGCTAGGCGGCACCCTCACCAACTGGAAGACCATCTCGGAATCGATCAAGCGGCTGCGCCGGCTCGACGAGCTGCTGAATGCCGGCGAGGCCCAGGCGTACACCAAGAAGGAGCGCCTGACGCTGACCCGCGAACGCGACAAGCTCGATCGCGCGCTTGGCGGCATCAAGGACATGGGCGGGCTTCCGGACCTCGTGTTCGTGATCGACACCAACAAGGAAGACATCGCCATCAAGGAAGCGCGCCGCCTCAACATCCCGGTCGCCGCCGTGGTGGACACCAATTGCGATCCGGACGGCATCACCTATGTGGTACCGGGAAACGACGACGCCGGCCGCGCCATCTCGCTTTATTGCGACCTCATCGCCAAGGCGGCAATCGACGGAATTTCCCGCGCCCAGGGCGAGTTGGGCATCGATATCGGGGCTGCCGAGGAACCGCTCGCCGAGGAGGTTGCGGCGGAAAAGACCAACGGACCGGGCTTTGAAGCGCTGTCCGGTCCGCGCGGGGTCGCGGACGATCTTAAGAAGCTTTCCGGGGTGTCGCCGACGATTGAGAAGAAGCTTAACGACTTAGGAATCTTCCATTACTGGCAGATCGCCGGCCTCGGCCCTGCCGCCGCTCACAATGTCGGCGAAGAGGTGGGCTTGCCGGGCCGCGTCGACGGGTGGATCGCCCAGGCCAAGGAACTTGGTGCCGAGTAACATACTTTTTCGCGGGCCTTAGGGATCGGCGAAGCCGATCACTTGGGCCAACGTCCCGCGTCTCCCTCCCCCTGTCCCTCCCCGTAAGCCGGGAGGGGCGAGAGGCGAACGACGCTGACAGACAGGATCACCGCAATGGCGAAAACAAACGTAACCGCTCAAATGGTCAAGGAGCTCCGCGACAAGACCGGCGCGGGCATGATGGATTGCAAATCTGCGCTTGGTGAGACCGACGGCGACATGGAAGCGGCGGTCGACTGGCTGCGCAAGAAAGGGCTCGCCAAGGCCGCCAAGAAGGCCGGGCGCATCGCCGCGGAAGGCCTGATCGGCGTCGCGGTCGGCGGCCTTAAGGGCGTCGTGGTCGAAGTCAATTCGGAAACCGATTTTGTCGCCCGCAACGAGCAGTTCCAGGGCCTCGTGCGCATGATTGCCAATGTCGCCCTCGATGTCGGCACCGATGTGGAAGCGATCAAGGCCGGCAAGGTCGGCGACTTCACCATCGATGACGCCATCAATTCGGCGATCGCCACCATCGGGGAGAACATGTCGCTGCGCCGCGCCGCGCAGGTCTCCGTCGCGGCCGGCGCGATCGGCACCTACGTGCACAACGCGGTGTCGGAAGGTCTCGGCAAGATCGGCGTCATCGTGGCGCTCGAATCGGGAGGACAGAAGGACGAACTGACCGCGCTCGGGCGTCAGGTTGCGATGCATATTGCCGCATCCAGACCTCAAGCCGTCGACCCCGGCGGGCTCGATCCTGCGGTGGTGGCACGCGAGAAAGATATTCTCGCCGACAAGTTCCGCGCTCAGGGCAAGCCGGAGGCGACGATCGCCAAGATCGTCGAGTCCGGGCTCAAGACGTTCTACAAGGAGGTCTGCCTGCTGGAGCAGCCCTATATTCATGATCCCGACAAGAGCGTCGCCAAGGCACTGAAGGATGCCGAAGGCAAGGTCGGCGGCGCCATCAAGGTCACGAGCTTCGTGCGCTACGAGCTGGGCGAGGGCATTGATCGGCCTGACACTGATTTCGGCAGTGAGGTCGCCGCAATGGCGGGCAGGTAAGACAGCGCATCGAGGTGGGCCGTGCCGGGATATCGCCGCGTGATCGTCAAGCTCTCGGGCGAGGCACTCAGCGGCCCCGAGGCGTTCGGCATCCATCAACCGACCATCGATCGCTTTGCCGCCGATATCGTCGCGGCCCGCAGCCTCGGTGTCACCATCGGGGTCGTGGTCGGCGGCGGCAATGTATTACGCGGCGTCCAGGTCGCGGCCCAGGGGGTGTCGCGGCCGACCGGAGACGCCATGGGCATGCTGGCGACCGTGATGAACGCGCTGGTGCTCGAGGCCGCGATCGAACGCGCCGGCGCGTCGGCGCGCACCATGTCGGCTTTGACGATGCCGCAGGTTTGCGAGACCTATGAACGCGCACGCGCCCTGCGTCATCTCGACGACAATCGGGTGGTGGTCTTTGCGGGCGGCACCGGTAACCCGTTTTTCACCACCGACACCACGGCAGTTCTGCGCGCGGCGGAGATGGGCTGCGACGCCGTCCTCAAGGCCACCAATGTGGACGGGGTGTACACGGCCGATCCGAAGCTCGACCCCAAGGCCAAGCGCTACGACCGGTTGACGCACGAGGAGGCGTTTCGGCGGGAACTCAAGGTCATGGACGCGACAGCGTTTGCTCTTGCCCGCGAAAACCGTACGCCTATCATTGTATTCTCCATACTGGAGCCTGGCGCAATCGAAGCTGTCTTGAGCGGAGCCGGCCGGGCGACGATCGTCAGCGAATAGGCTTCGGCGATGCGGTTGTAGGGGTGGGGACGCGGAGCCTGCCGTCGGGCCCGCATAAGGCGGGACCCGGTGGCTTTGCCCACCTACCAAAGGAGCGCCCGGGCGCTCGGGCAGGTACGACAAACCGAAACGGCTACATCTCTTGGCCGGATGTTGAGGAGATGTGAGATGGCGACCGCGAACTACGACCTCAACGAAATCAAGCGCCGCATGCATGGCGCGATCCAGGTGCTCAAGCAGGAGCTCGGCGGGCTGCGTACCGGCCGCGCCTCCGCCGGCATGCTCGATCCCGTGCAGGTCGAGGCCTACGGCACCCACATGCCGCTCAATCAGCTCGCTACCGTCAGCGTGCCGGAGCCCCGGTTGCTCAGTGTGCAGGTCTGGGACAAGTCGATGGTGCACGCGGTCGAGAAGGCGATCATCAATTCCAATCTCGGATTGAACCCCGCCACCGAAGGGCAGGTCCTGCGGCTGCGCATTCCCGAACTCAACCAGGAACGCCGCAAGGAGATGGTCAAGATTGCCCACAAATATGCCGAAGCGGCGCGGGTCGCGGTCCGTCACGTACGCCGCGATGCGCTCGATCTGCTCAAGAAGCTCGAAAAAGACGGCAAGATCAGCGAGGACGACCACACCCGCATGTCGGGCGAGGTCCAGAAGGCGACGGACGAGATCGTGGCCGACGTCGACAGGACCCTTGCCGGCAAGGAAAAAGAAATCATGACGGTTTAGAGCGTCATGGCCGGGCTTGTTCCGGCCATCCACGCCTTGCCCCTCCCTACCCTCCCCCGCGTGCGGGGGAGGGTAGGGAGGGGCAAAGAAAGACGTGGATACCCGCGAAGACGGGGCCCCGCCGCGTAGCGGCGGGGTGTCACTGCGCGGGCATGACGGTGGAGACATGACTCGATCACGCCGAACAGGTTCTCGATCCGTACCTCGACAGCCGGAGAAAGAGGATGCCCGAAGCTTCGGCTTCGCCCAAAGTGACGCAGCCCGCCGACCCCCCTCCCAACCCATCCCAGCAAGCGGGGGAGGGTAAGGAAGGGGTAGAGCCGCCGCGCCATGTGGCCATCATCATGGACGGCAATGGCCGCTGGGCGGCCGAGCGTGGCTTGCCGCGCGGCGAGGGGCATCGCCGTGGCGTCGAAGCGTTACGCCGCACCGTGCGGGCGGTCGGCGAATTGGGCATCGAGATTCTGACCATCTATTCGTTCAGTTCCGAGAACTGGTCACGGCCGGCGACCGAAATCCACGATCTGATGGGGCTGTTGCGCCGCTTCATCCGCAACGATCTGGCCGAGCTTCATAAGAGCAATGTGCGCGTGCGCGTCATTGGCGAGCGCCGCAATCTTGAGCCGGAGATCGGACAGCTGCTGGAGGAGGCCGAAGAGCTGACCCGGAACAACGACAGTCTTCTGCTGGTTGTCGCGTTCAATTATGGCGCCCGCCAGGAAATCGCGCGGGCGGCAGAGCGTATCGCCTCGTTGATTGCTGCCGGCGCCATGCAGCCCGCGGACGTAACTGCGGACGTCGTCGCGCGCCATCTCGACGCGCCGGACCTGCCCGATCCCGACCTGGTGATTCGCACCAGCGGCGAACAGCGCTTGTCGAATTTTCTGTTGTGGCAATCCGCCTACAGCGAGCTCGTGTTCGTTCCGACCTATTGGCCGGATTTC
>Ga0137409_10006902_pt1 | contig 11722 bp, 12 predicted proteins | sample CZODoug1_16funga_FD_122059 | JGI IMG/M metagenome (GOLD analysis project Ga0137409, IMG submission 122059) | Vadose zone soil fungal communities from Angelo Coast Range Reserve, California, USA - CZODoug1_16fungal (Hybrid Assembly) | ecosystem: Environmental > Terrestrial > Soil > Vadose zone... | reverse complement strand
GAGCCGGCGGTGCGGCCGGCGGACCCCCAGGCCTACATGGGCGCCTACAGCGGCGCGCACAAGGGCCGCGACCCCGATCCGCGCGTCGACCACGACCCCTCGGCGCGTATCGCGGACATGGACTCCGAGGGCGTCGATGTCAACCTGTTGCTGCCCTCCGGCTGGTTCGGGACCTGGACGACCGTCGAGGACACCCGGCAGGAGCTCGCGCTGTACCGTGCCTACCATCGCTGGATGGCGGACTACTGCTCGGCTTACCCCGAACGCCTGAGCGGCGTCATCCTGGTCTCGGGCCGCGACGTGCGCGGAAGCCTCGTGGAGGTCGAGCGGTGCGCGGCAGAGCGGTGGGCGCTGGCGCTTTTCTGCTATGCGCCGTACGGCATGCCCCTGGATCATCCTGATCTGGAGCCCTACTGGGCGGCAGCGCAGGAGCACGACCTGTCGGTCGTGCTCCACACGTTCACGGTCATGCCGCCCTACGCGCCCGGAGGTCTCGACACCTGGGACAACCTCTGGCTCCAGCGCTCGGCGGCGCATCCCTGGTGCGGCATGCGCAACATGGCGGCGCTCATCGGCGCAGGCGTGCTCGACCGGTATCCGAATCTGCGACTGGGCGTGCTCGAAGCCGGGCACGGATGGCTTCCGTTCTGGGCCAAGCGCCTGGACGAGCACGCCGGGTCCGTCGCGCGGGCTCTGCCGCCGCTCAAGCACAGGCCAAGCGACTACATCACCTCTGGTCGCTTCTTTCAGACTATCGAGATGTCGGAAGGCGCCGACCTCACGAAGGCCGTCATCCAGCTCCTGGGCGAGGACATCCTGATGTACGCCTCGGACTACCCGCACGGAGAGAGCTGGTTTCCAAAGTCGGTGGACACGGTGATGGCCTGGGATCTGCCGGAGCCCATGAAGCGCAAGCTCTTCTGGGACAACGCCGCGCGATTCTACCGCCGCTTCAACCGCGCGCCGGCGGGCGCCGCCTCGACCACGGCTCGTGCCTGACCGGGGGGCGAACCGACCTTCGACCAAGCTCCGGACGCTGCTGGCTCGCGACGATCGGGTCCTGGCGGTGCTGGGCGCGCCCAACGCGTTCCACGCGAAGATCATGGAGGCCGCCGGTTGCGAAGCGGCGTTCGTCGGCACCGGCATCACCGGTGGTAACTACACGGCGCTCCCCGACACCGGGCTTCTCTCCGCCACCGAGTGCCTGCAGTTCGCGGGCTACATCGCGCGTGCCGTGTCCTTCCCCGTGATCCTCGACGGCGATACCGGCCACGGCGGTCCGCCCGCGGTGCGCCGGCTCGTGCACGAGAGCATCCGCGCCGGGCTTGCCGGCATTCGCATCGACGATCAGCCCATCGAGGGCAAGCGCGCCACGCAGTCGGCCGGAATCGAGGTCGTCTCGCCCGAGGCGGCCGTCGAGCGCTACCAGGCCGCGGTGCAGGCGCGTGACGAGCTCGACCCCGACTTCGTGGTCATGGCGCAGTGCTACGCGCGCGACGCGGTGAACGGCGGCATGAGCGAGCTACTCGAACGGCTGAACGCGTATCTGAGCCTCGGTCGCGTCGACTGGGTACAGTTCGAATCACCGCATTCGATCGACGAAATCAAGGAGGCGCGCGCCGCGGTGCCCGGCGTTTTTTCAGTCATGCAGGGCAAGCTGCCACGGCCGTTGAGCTTGTCCGAGCACTTCGCCCTCGGACTCCGCGTGGCGTGGTACACGTTCCTGCCCGACCAGGTCCTGAAAACGGTCAGCTGGGAGTTCATGCGCGAATTCATGCGGCGGGATATCGACGCCTGGGGCGACTTTCAAGCCAACCATGTCGGCAACCCGTATCTTCGCGGCCTCCGGTCGAATCCCTAGCCTCGGTTGCCCGCCTCGCACGACGTTGCCAGTCTGACCACCCGAGGCCGCCGTTAGCGACGCGATTTTGCGTCGTTCTTGGCCGCCGGCGCTCATGGCATCGCCCATGCTTCCCTTCACTGAGCCATCCATAAATAGGGCCTGAACGGAGGAGCCAACGCCATGAGACGCGTACTTCTGATCCTGACCACGATCGCCCTGCTGCTGCCGCCGACCGTATTGCTCGCCCAGTCCCCGAGCCCCGAGGTCAAGAAGACCGCGAAGGCGGACGAATCGGCGAAGCCGAGCGGCGACGGCACCGGCCAGACCATGAAGGATTCCTGGATCACGACCAAGACGAAGCTCGCGCTCACGACGGACGGCCGCACGAAGGCCCGCCACGTCTCGGTCGAGACGCAGGGCGCCACGGTCATGCTGCGCGGCAAGGTCTCGAGCACCGAGGAACGGGCGGCGGCCGAAGAGATCGCGCGCGGCATCTCGGGCGTTACCTCCGTGTACAACGCGCTCCAGATCGTGCCGGACGGCCAGCGCAAGACGGTCGACGCGAAGGACGACGGAATCGAGACCGCCATCCGGGAACGGCTGATGAACGACGCTCAGCTCAAGGCGGCCAGCATCAAGATACGCTCGGACAACAGTGTCGTGACCCTGCGAGGCAAGGTCGCGGACCCGAAGGCCAAGTCGCGCGCCTCCGACGTGGTGCGCGGCGTGCCCGGTGTCAAGTCGGTGAGGAACGAGCTCGCCCTGTAGGGTTGGCTCGACGTCCGACCACGCATGCTGGCTCAGGCGGACTTCCAGAGAGCCCTGGCGCTCGCGCTCGGCGAGTTCGCACCGGCGTGGGCGATCGTTGGGGATTGCGCGCCGGTCGATCGCTTCGATGCGAGCCACTGGGGCTCAGGCCCGCAGAGCTTTCAGGTGACGCTTCGCCACCGCGTGACCGGACATCTGAAGGTGCTCGGCCGTCGGGCCGCGTATGAGCCGGGCGCGACCGTCCATCCGGCGGTCGCGCTCTCGCTCATCGGGGCCTATCGTCATGGCAACTCCGAACCGATCCGCAGCTTCCTGGAGGAGATCGGCGCCGCGGCGGTCACCACCAGCGACACAACGCATTTCTTCAGCCGTCCCTCGGCCGTGCCGTCGCAGCCGGTGGCGAGCGCGGAGCCTGCCGAGATCCTGGCGGCGGGGATGGCGGTCGAGGCGCCCAGATCCTGGAGCCTGAGGCCAAAGTGGCCGTCGCTCCTGACCGGCGGCTCTCGTGCGCCGCATGAGGTCACCCCACCGCCCGAGGTCACCTCACCGCGTGAGGTCCCCTCACCGCCCGAGCCGACGATCAGACGGAGCATGCGGAGAGCACCGGAACCCGAAGCCCGGAAGCCGATGCTCGGCCGGCTCAGGCGAGAGCTGCAGATCTGGTACTGGCGTCGGGGCGCGGGCAGCGGTCCGGAAAAGTGGCACGCGCGGGATTGAGGCGGGCGAGACGGCCGTAGCCGTCCCGCCCGTTCCCGCCTAGTTCTTACGGAAGGCGTCGAACAGCTCTCCGAACAGATCCCACTTCTCGCCGTTGAACTTGGCCAGCTGCTCCTGCTCGATCGGCGCGAAGTCGGTCGCGCTCGTGTTGACCTTGACTCCGGGTAGCAGCAGCGGCAGCTCCAGGTTCTTGACGCTGGCCGCCTGCCGCATGATGTTCTCGCGCGAGAGGTCGTTGCCGCACTGCTTGAGCACCTGGGTCATCAGGATGGCGACGTTGTAGCCGTAGGCGTTCGACTGATCGTCGAGGGCGCCTTCCGGGTAGTACTTCTTCATGAACGCCACCCAGTCCGTGAAGCCCTTGTCGTTGCGCCACTGCGGATCGGTGACTTCCTTCATGTAGAGCGCGGTGATGAGATCCTTCGACGCCTCGAGCCCGGCCGGCTTGAGCACCGTGGCCAGGGAGCTCGATACGTTGTTCAGATAGTGCGTGGGCTTCCAGCCGATGTCGTGTGTCTTCTTGATGGCCTGGACGGCAAACTTCGGGATCGTGATGTTGAAGAACACGGTAGCGCCGCTGTTCTTGAGATTCACGATCTGCGAGTCGATGGTGGGATCGGTGACCTCGTAGCTCTGCCGGAGCACGATCATCTTCTTGTTGGCCTCGCCGAGGCCGTCCTCGAAGCCCTTCAGGTAGTCCTTGCCATAATCGTCGTTCTGATACAGGATCCCGATCTTCGCGTTCGGGTGGTTCTTGAGCACGTGGGCCGCGTACACCCGGCCTTCCGTCTGGTAGTTGGGCTGGAAGCCCATCGTCCACGGGAAGTTCTGCGGGTCGTTCCACTTCGTGGCGCCGGTGGCCACGAAGAGGTGCGGCACCTTCTGCTGGTTCATGTACTTGTGGATCGCGCTGTTCGGAGGCGTGCCGAGGGTCTGGAAGAGCGCGGCGACCTGGTCCTGCTCGACCAGCTTGCGCACCATCTCGACGGTCTTGGGCGGCGAGTAGCCGTCGTCGTAAGTGATGTAGTTGATCTTCCGCCCGTTGACGCCGCCTTCGTCGTTGACCTTCTTGAAGTAGGCGCCGATGACCTTCCCGATCGTGCCGTAGGCCGAGGCCGGGCCGCTGTAGGGGTTGGTGTTGCCGATCTTGATCTCGGTGGCGGTGACGCCGACCACCGTCTGAGCACCGGCCGGGACGGCGGCCAGGACAGCCACGCCCAGCGCGAGCACGATGGCGAGCAGTTGCCGGGTACCTCTCATGAGCACTCCTCCATTTACGTCGTGGTATGGGCCTGCGTGGGGACGGCGCTCCGCCCCGCTTGTTGAGCTCGAGACCGGGTGGCCCGGATCCAGAGTAGCCGGATCCCCCCGGCGATGCCAAACGGCATGAGGTACATGAAGCCGATCAGGAACACGCCGAAGATCGCCCAGGGCGCCGCCTTGGAGATGTCTTGCGCCCAGTTCGGGACGAACTGGATGAACAGGGCGCCGAAGACCGCGCCCGAGATCGACGCCAGGCCGCCGATCACGCTCCCGATCAGGAGGGTCACCGACAGGAATACGTTGAACGAGTCCGGCGCGACGTAGGCGATGACCGAGGCCGATAGCGCGCCGGCCACCCCGGTGTAGGCCGCGCTCACTCCGAAGACCAGCGACTTGTAGAGTGCGGTGTTGATCCCCATCGCCTCGGCCGCGATGTGGTTGTCCCGGATCGCCACGATGGCGCGTCCCACCCGCCCTCTCAGGAGATTCGCCCCGAGCCAGAACAGGAGCACGAGCACGCCCAGGGTCACGAAGTAGAGCCACTGATCCGGGTTCAGCTTGAGGCCGAACGGGGCGTTGGGCTTACTCAGCACGATGCCCTGCGAGCCGCCCGTCCAGTGCTCGAAGTATTTGAGGATCTGCGGCACCGCCAGCGCCAGCGAGAACGTCGCCAGCGCGAGATAGAGCCCTTCGAGGCGAAGCGCGGGCAATCCGAAGAGGAACCCGACGATCAGGCACAGTACGCCCGCCACCGGAATGGTCCAGCCGTAGGCGATGTTCCAGCGATCCATCATGATCGCGGACACGTAGGCGCCGATCGCGTAGAACGCGCCGTGGCCCAGCGAGAACTGACCGTTGTAGCCGGTCAGCATGTTCAGGCCGAGGATCGCGATCGCGTAGATGTACACCTGGGAAAACTGGAAGAGGCGGAAGTTGGTCATGACGAACGGCAGCGCGCACGCCGCCAGCACGAGAGCCAGCAATCCGGCGGCGCGCGGCAGGTGCCTGCCGCTCACACTCGCTTCACCACGGAGGAGCCGAAGAGCCCCGTCGGCTTGACCAGCAGCACCACGATGATCATCGCCAGCGCCACCGTGAACTTGAGCTCGGTGCCGATGAAGCTCACGTAGGTGCCGACCAGGTTCTCGACGACGCCCACGATAAACCCGCCCAGCACCGCTCCGCCCGGGCTCGTGAAGCCGCCGAGGGTGGCGGCGGCGAAGGCGTAGATCTGCACCCCGCCCATCAGATTGGGCTCGAGGGTCAGGACCGGCGCGACCATCATTCCCGCGACGGCGCCGAACACCGCGGCCAGCCCCCAGCCCAGCGCGAGCATCCAGCCCACGCGAATCCCGACGAGCCGGCTCGAGACCGGGTTGTGCGCGGCCGCGCGCATGGCCAGCCCGAGCGGCGTGAAGCGAAAGAAGAGATAGATGCACAGGAGCACGAGCAGGGTGACCTCGATCTGCCCGAGGTCGTGGGCGCCGAAGACGATGTTGCCGAACTTGAACGGATTCGCGGAGAAAGGGCTGGGGAACGGCTTCTGCACGTAGGTCCAGATCCAGCCCGCGACGCTGTTGCAGATGACCAGCAGCCCGAGCGTGACCATGACGATCGACAGGATCGGCGCGCTCTCGACCGGGCGGATCAGCACGCGCTCGATCACGACGCCCCCCACGAACGCGATGGCCAGGGTGAACAGGAACGCGACCCAGTACTTGAACCCCGCGTTGATGAACGACCAGCAGATGTAGGTCGCGAACATCGCCAGCTCGCCCTGCGCGAAGTTCACGACGTCGGTCGCCTGATAGATCATGACCAGCGCGAGCGCCAGGCTGGCGTAGATGCCGCCGGTGGCGAGCCCCGAGACCACCTGCTGGATGAAGATGTCCATTCAGTACCCCAGGTAGGCGCGGCGGATCGCATCGTCACGGCGCAGCACGTCCGACGGCCCTTCCATCACGACGCGGCCGGTCTCGAGCAGGAACACGTGGTCTGCAAGGTCCAGCGCGAGCGCCGCGTTCTGCTCGACGAGGAGAATGCTGACGCCGGTCTGATTGATCGTCCTGAGAATCCTGAAGATCTCGCGCACGACGAGAGGGGCCAGGCCCAGCGAGGGCTCGTCGAGCAGCAAGAGGCGCGGGCGCAGCATGAGCGCGCGGGCGACCGCGAGCATCTGCTGCTCGCCCCCCGAGAGCGTGCCCGCCGCCTGCCGCCGCCGCTCGCGCAGGACCGGGAAGTAGCCGAACACGCGGTCGAAGTCATCCCTGAGGCCGCCGCGCTCGCGGCGAGCCCACGCGCCCAGTCTCAGGTTCTCCTCCACGGTGAGATGGACGAAGGTGCCCCGTCCCTCGGGCGCGTGGGCGATGCCGAGCTGCACGACGTCCTCGGTGGCCTTCCGGTCGAGCGCCTCGCCCTCGAAGCGGATGGTCCCGTTCGTGCGTACCATGCGCGAGATGGCGCGCAACGTGGTCGTCTTCCCGGCACCGTTGGCGCCGAGGATCGTGGTGATCCCGCCCTTGGCCATGCTGAAGCTGACCCCGTGCAGCGCTTTCGTGCGTCCGTAGAAGGCTTCGAGCGCCTGCACGTCCAGGAGCGCGGTCACGCGGCCTCCCCGAGATAAGCTCGGATGACCTCGGGGTTGCGCTGCACCTCGGCCGGCGTGCCCTCGGCGATCTTGCGGCCGAAGTCCAGCACGACGACCTTGTCCGACACTTGCATGACCAGGCTCATGTGGTGCTCGACCAGCAGGATCGTGAGCCCGCGCTCGGCGCGGATCCGCCGGATGAGCCCGCTCAGGGTGCCGACCTCCTCGTGATTGAGCCCGCCCGCGGGCTCGTCGAGGAGCAGGAGCTTGGGACGGCTGGCGAGCGCCCGCGCGAGCTCGACGCGCTTGAGCGTGGCGAACGGCAAGCCGGCCGCCGGATGGTGCGCCACCGGGCCGAGATCGAGGAAGTCCAGGAGCTCCTGGGCGTAGGCCCGGCACGCCGCTTCCTCTCGCGCGACCCAGCCGAGCTTGAGCGCGTTCGAGAGAAAGTCGCTGGAGGTGCGGCAATGCGCGCCGACCATCACGTTCTCGAGAACGCTCTGCGTGGGGAAGAGCGCGAGATTCTGGAACGTCCGGCCGATCCCGAGCCCGGCGATCTTGTGCGCCGGCTGCGTCAGGAGGGGGGCGCCCTCGAACGTCGCGGTGCCCGCCGACGCCGTGTAGAGCCGGCTCAAGCAGTTGAACAGGGTGGTCTTGCCCGCGCCGTTCGGCCCGATCAAACCCACGATCTGTCGGGGCTCGATGTCGAACGAGACCCCATCCAGTGCGAGGATGCCTCCGAACCGGACCGTGACGTCGCGAACGCTGAGGATGGACACCTGGCTCTCCGCGCAGGAGTCGGGCTCCCGCTGAGCGCGGAGAGTATATGCGAAGGGTGGGCTTTCGAGAAGCGCGGCTACTTCGAGGTCCGCGCCTGCTCGTAGAGCGGAAGCACCTTCTGCGAGAACTCGGTCAGGTCCCTTATGCGCGCTTCGTTCGAGGGGTGGGTGGAGAGCAGCTGCGGCGGCGCGCTCCCACCCGACAGCTTCGCCATTTTCTGCCACAGTGCGATCGCCGCCCTTGGGTCGTACCCGGCGCGCGCCGCGAGCTCGACGCCCATGCGGTCGGCTTCGGTCTCGTGAACCCTCGAGTACGGCAACAGGACTCCGACCTGAGTCCCGAGCCCGGCGCCCTGGGTCGCGAGCTGTCCGCTGCCGGGGAGGAAGATGTCGGCCACGACTCCCGCCAGGGTCGTGCCAGCGCCCGCGGCCACCTGCTGGGAGGCGCGCTCGCGACTGTGCTCGCGCAGCGCGTGGGACATCTCGTGTCCCATCACCGCCGCCAGCTCGTCGTCCGTGATCTGGAGCTTCTCGATGATGCCGGTATAAACCGCGATCTTGCCGCCGGGCATGCACCAGGCGTTGACCTCGGGAGAGGTGATGACGTTCACTTCCCACCTCCACTCCAGGGCGTCCTTTCGAAAGACCGCGGTCTGCGGGATGAGGCGCTTGGCGATTCCCCGGACGCGCTCGACCTGCTTGGGATCGCGATTGACGGTCCCCTTGGGAGTCTCGGTCTGGATCACTTGCTGGTACTGGGCCGCGGCCGCCTTGTCCAGCTCGGCCGACGAGACCAGGAGGAGCTGGCTGCGCTGGACACCGACGCTGCCCTGCTCGGTCGTCGTCGAGCACGCGGCGAGGACTATGGCGCACCCGAGTATCCGTGTCTTCATGGGCGCCTCCCATTTCGATGATAGAGACTAACGCGAAAGGGTCAAGCACCTTGACGCGCCCGGTCCGCCGGAGCAGTATGGCCCCCTCGCGTGCTGGCGCGCTCGTGACTACGATGCTTCGCAGAAGGAGGACGTGATGGATCGCCGAGACATTCTCGCCGAACGCCCACTCGAAAGCGGTCGCGGCTTCATGCCCGGTGTGAGTATCAACCCGTCGAGAGTGCTGTTCACCGCCGGGTTGACCGGGAGAAATCCCGACGGCAACCTCGTCGCGGGCGGGATGGGGCCGCAGGCACGGCGCACCTTCGAGCGCCTGCAGGCCATCCTCTCGCGCGCCGAGGCGCGGTTCGACAACGTCATCAAGCAGCTCGTCTACGTGACCGACATCGACGCCTACAACGCGAGCGGCCGGGCGGAGCGAGCCAAGTTCTTCGGCACCCGGCCGGCGTCGACGGGGCTGGTCGTACGGCGATTGGCCGACCCCAACATGCTCATCGAGGTCGAGCTGGTCGTCGACCTCGGCGGATCCGCCGCTGGAAAGCCGTTGCTCGACAAGTACAACGTGGAGAACCACGGCGGCGATTTCTACCAGGGCGTGATCGTCAACGGCGGTCGCCTGCTCTACCTGGCCGGTCAGGTCGCGAACAACCCCGACGGCTCGGTGGCGGGCGTTGGCGACTGGCGGCGTCAGGCCGAGAAGGTCTACGAGAACATCGGCCACGTGCTGCGCGCCGCCGGCGCGACACCGGCGAGCGTCGTGAAAGAAACCACGTGGGTGCTCAGCATCGATTCGTGGCGCCAGCACGGCCCTGCGGTGCGCCGCGCGCTCTACAAGACCGACTTCCCGGCCTCGACCCTGGTCGAGATCCCGGGGCTGGCGCGCCCGGAGTTCCTGGTCGAGATCGAAGTCATCGCGGCCATCGCGTAGTACGGCCGAGGAGGAAACGATGCCGTTCAGCACGATTTCGACACCCGAGGCGAAGCCGGTGGCGAACTACAAGATGGCGACGCGGATGGAGGGCGGCCGGCTCCTCTACATCTCCGGCCAGGTCGCGTGGGACGCGGCGGGGAACATCGTCGGCAAGGGCGACGTGCGCGCCCAGGCCAGGCAGGTGTTCGAGAACCTCCGCGGCGTGCTGCGCGCGGCCGGCGGCGACCTCACGAGCCTCATGAAGATCACGACCTACATCACCAAGCTGGAGGACTTCCCCGCCGTCGCGCAGGCGCGCGGCGAGGTCTTTCAGGGTGAGCTCCCCGCCAGCACCCTGATCGTGGTCAAGAGCCTGTTCCACCCGGATTTCCTGCTCGAGATCGAAGGGGTCGCGGCGGTGTAGGCGACGGCGGCACCCTCAGGGCGACCGCGAGCGCCACCCCGGCCGCGGCGAGCATCGCGGCGAGCACGCAGCCGGCGCTGAACGAGCCCGTGAGGTCGCGCACCCAGCCGGTCGCGGTGGGTCCGACGATCGCTCCGACGAAGCTGATGCTGTTGCTGAAGCCGAACGCCGTGCCCAGCTCTTCGGCGCGCACCAGCCGGGCGAGGAGCGTGTAGACGGCGCCCCAGATCGACCAGCAGAAGAACGCGGCCACGAACAGCACGACGGCCAGGCCGGGGATCGAGCGCTGGGCGATGACGAACGCCATGGCCAGCATCGAGACGACGAGCCCGCCGAGCCCGGCGACGATGACGCTCTTCGACCCGTAGCCCCGCTCGACCAGGCGGTCGTGCGCCCAGCCGCTCACGATCATTCCCAGCGACGCCGCGACCCCCTGCAGCGCCGCGTAGCTGCCGGCACGCCCCGGGTCGGTGACGCCGACCTCGGCGAAGAAGAGCGGCGCCCACGTCGCGAGGATGAACTGATCGCCGATCGCGCACAGGCTGACGAGCGCCAGCACGCAGAGCCGCCCGTTGGAGAAGAGGCTCCGCAGGCGCTGCCCGACGGGGACCCGCGACGGCGGCGGGGAGAGCGCCGGCACGTACCGCGCGATGAGCAGCGCGGCGACAATTGGCCCGAGCCCGAACAGCATCATCACATTCCGCCACGGCAGGATCTCCAGCAGCAGGCCGCCGATGACGAGCCCGAACGTGAGACCGAGCCCGGGCCCGGAGAACGAGACCCCCTGACCGAGACCGATGCGATCGGGAGGCGTCACGGTGGCGATGATCGCGCGATCGTTCGAGAAGAGTGTCCCCTGGAACGCGCCGGTCAGCGCTCGCGCCACGAAGAGCGTGGCGAACGAGCCGGCCAGGCCGGTGAGGCCCGCCGCGAGCGCGCCGCCCAGCAGGCCGAGGACCAGGATGCGACGGCGACCGAAGCGATCGCCGAGGAGGCCGGCCGGAAGCTGCATGAGCACGTACGCGTAGAAGAAGGCGGACGCGAGCAGGCCGGCGCGCGCGTACGACAGCTGGAGCTCGGTGATGATCGACGGCAGCAGCGCCGAGAACCCGACGCGAATGACGAAGTTCGTCGCCCACGCGAAGATGAGCAGGAGCCAGACGACGACGTACGAGTGAAGAGGCGACACGCGTTCAGGTCTTCAAATACTCCAGGAGCCGGTCCGGGAAGTTCACGGTCATGCCGTCGCATCCCGCCGGCACGACTCGCCGCATCAGGTCCTCGTCGGTCACACCCCATGCCCGGACGACGAACCCCTCCGCGTGGAGACGCTGCACGAGATCCTTCGTCACCCCGGGCGCGCGCGGGCAGAGCTGGCGCAGCCCCATCGCGCGCGCCTGAGCGATGAGCGTCTCACTGACGTCCGCGACCAGCCAGCCCGTCGGCAGCTCGGGCGCGTGGGCGCGTGTCTCTTCCAATCGCGTCTTCTGGAACGAGGTGATGGTGACCTGCTCCGTCATTCCGTGGCGACGCACCAG
>Ga0137409_10006900_pt1 | contig 11723 bp, 12 predicted proteins | sample CZODoug1_16funga_FD_122059 | JGI IMG/M metagenome (GOLD analysis project Ga0137409, IMG submission 122059) | Vadose zone soil fungal communities from Angelo Coast Range Reserve, California, USA - CZODoug1_16fungal (Hybrid Assembly) | ecosystem: Environmental > Terrestrial > Soil > Vadose zone... | reverse complement strand
GCCGGCGTAGCTCAGTGGTAGAGCGAGGGTCTCATAATCCCTAGGCCGTGGGTTCGATTCCCCCCGCCGGCACCACTTCCGTGTTCAATATCGATCGGGATCTGTGGTGGTAATCCATCGCTTGAGCCACTGATTCCCCTCCACAACGATGCTTCCTACGACTGTCCCCAAAACGAAGAGCGCCAGGGCCAAGCGGTTGTCCAGGCCACTCACGGAGAATGAGCCATTGGGGGGCAAGAACCAAGCTAGCGGCAAGGCCCGCAGCCGCTATGCCCCGTTTCGAGCCCCCGAGTTTGGCGATCAACAGAACCGAGAGTAAGAGTGCTAGCAATGCACTCTTCTCTAGAGCGAGCGTGTAACAGGCCCCGCACACTGCCAGAAGAACTAGTGCGGCCAGAAAAACCTTCCGGTTCGGCACCTGACCCTTTGGGGCGTTCTCTGGCCCTTTTATGCCTGAGACGATCATCAGCACCAAGAGAGTGAGGACTATTCCGATAAAGTTGCCGGTAATTAATCCTGCGAAAAAACTGCTCATGAAATACCCCCGCCTGTATCGTGACAAAATAGCCCTGCATCGTTTCCGCGTCAACCAACTAGACCTTCAAATTGTGCAACTCGATTCTCACCGAGCTGCACGCATGATCAGTTCAGAGGTAGTATGCTCAACTCGCATCCCGGCGAATAAAATGCTCCCACAAACCGTGAAATCGCGCTTGAGAAACGGTTTACTTCACCCTGGCGGCTGGAGCTGATGATCAGATGCATGAATAATGACGCGGAGACTCCCAGCATCCTGCGTGAATCTGCAGTCGCTGTATTTTTCAACCCTGCCGCCGGCGGGGGCCGCGCGGGCTTTCATCTCGCACAAATCCGGAAATTGTTCGATTCGTTTCAAGTTCATTCGCAGTTTGTAAGGACAAACAGCGCCGCGGAGCTTGAGTCTTCTGCGCAGAATGCCATCTCACAAAAATGCCGCGTGTTAATGGCGATGGGAGGCGACGGAACCTTTCAGACGCTGGCGAATGCGGCGTTCGGGGCTGAGGTGCTCTTGGGCGTTCTTCCCGTGGGAGGTGGAAATGATTTTGCCGCCGCACTCGGATTGCCCGACGACCCCATCAAATCAGCGAAAGCCGTCCTCCAGGGTACTCCGCGTTTTGTGGATCTTGTGAGAGTACGCACGGCCGAGGGGCGGACGCGCTTGTATGTTGGTGGAGGAGGCATTGGACTTGATGCAAGGGCGGTGCACTTCGCGAGTGGTGCGTACCGGCGGCTTCCCGGTCGATGGCGCTATATTGCGTCAGCGCTGCGAGCGTTAGTGGGATTCGTACCTCTCGAAGTCCGTGTTGATTTCCCGGGGAGCGATCTCATTCCCCACGAAGCCAAAGTGTTGCTTGCCGCAGTGCTGAATTCTCCCACCTATGGCGGCGGATTGCGGCTCGCACCCGGCGCGACCGTTGACGACGGGTCGCTCCACGTTGTTCTGATCGAAGATATCGGCGTGTTCGAAGTATTGCGGCTACTGCCGCGGCTGATAGGAAGCGGAGAACTCCGGACTTCCCGCGTGAAACGCTGGCAAGCAAGCAAAGTGGGGCTAACAACCAGGAAGCCCAGCGGGTTCCATGGAGACGGCGAGATCCTCGGATCAACGCCGGTGGAAATCGAGCTGGTGCCTCGGGCAATACAGGTCTTGGCGCCTGCACTGTACTAGGGCGTTGTCCGTCGAAGGCAGCCCGAGCTACAACCACGGTAAACCCGCGGCCCTCTCTACTGAACCCAATCTAATACGAGCCCGGTGTAGCGTCTCTGGAAGCCCGCAAACTGGCCGAAAAAGGGCGACGTAATGTTGTTGAATACATCGTGCGGGTTTTGGCGATTCGTGATGTCGGTCGAATACACGCCGAGTCGAACCTTATGTCTCTTGGAACGCTCAGTGTGCGGTATGTGAAAGCCGAATTCGCGGTAAAGTCTTACATCAAGCGAGAAATAAATCGGGAAACGCTGGCTATCGGGAACACCGGCGTAGTTCTGCAGAACGTCCACATTTGAATACGGCAATCCCGTGTGCACGTCGGCCACTGGACTGATCACCATCTTCCAGGGAAGCCCGAAGAATCCCGAAGCTACAACGCGATGAGAAACGTCGGAAGACAGGATGCCGCTAGTATTCGGGCGGATCACCGGAATCTGGAAGGGGACAAGTGTGTCCGCGAGCGGGTTGAGGTCACCACGCCCCCGGCTCCAAGTGTAGGACAGGCTCATATCCGCGTGGTTGCCAAAGCGATAGTGCGCGGTGATATCGGCCTGCCGATAATTTGCAACTCCCGCGTTCCTTATGGCCAGCAACCCGCTCCCACTCGCGGTGTCAACCAATTGATCCAGAAGAAAAAGTCCCACGGTGTGGCTGTTGAGATAGCTAGCCCGTAGATTAAGATTCTTGCGGAATTGGTGTTCAAGCACGACGTTCCAACTGAATGTTCGAGGGCTTGATCCAGGGTCCCGCGGCGCACCAGGCACGGCCGGGGGCGCGCCTGAAATCAGATAGGTGTTTACTAGAACTACGGGCTGGCCTATTAGTGCCCCGGTAGAATTGAAGAAACTGAGCACACGCTCCTGATTGCTGGTGAAATCTGCCGCAAGCAAAGGCACATGCCCGTAGACCTCCGCAACACCCGCACGAATTACTGTGTTCCCGCCATTCAGCGAATAGGCTCCACCGATGCGTGGCGCGAACGCCGCACTGCGGCCAATGGTTTGCGTGGACAAACGCGCACCGTAGTTGAGCGTCAAGTGGCTGTTCAGAGTCCAGTGATCCTGGATAAATTCTGCGATCTCCGAGTCTGTTGCGCTCAAGAGGCCGGGCCCTTGAAAGTCAATCCGTTCAACAACCGCGCCGTCCTGCGCCAAAATCTGGATTGGATGGGATATGCTCGTACCGTCGTAGCTCCGATATAGGATGTCCGCCCCAAATCTCACTTCATGGGCGCCGTGCCAGGACTTCCCAGAGAGCTGATACGCTGGCAGGACCTCCAGCTGGTTTGCCCTGCGGTTCCAACTATTGAAGTAATTGCCGCCCCACCCTTCAGGAGAGATTTCCATGTCGGCGGCTCCCTGCCCGTGGGCGTTACTATCGAAGCGGGTGTACCTAACCATGGTGTTCAGCAGTGCTCCGGACTCGAACTGATAGGAATCGGAGAAACCGCTGGAAACCCCGCTTCGACCATAGTTTGTGGACGCCGTCTGCGGGATCAGTGCACTGATATTGGCAAACTCGAGTTCCATTGGGAAAGTATTGACATGGAAGTTCAGTACGTGCCGGGGAGAAAGTATGATTTGAAGGTTCGTAAGGGACGTGACACTCCGCGTCTTGACCTCATTCACGGGAAACGATAACCCGCGTATCGGCTGCCTCCGCAGTTCGTAGGTAACCTCTTCGGTGAAATTCACTTTGTTCTTGATGAGCGGGCCACCAAACTCAAATCGGGGCGTCCAATTGGCGAGTCCCACGAGGCTGCCGTTTTTCCCACGGAACGCCGGGATGAAATCCCGCAGCTTGTATTCCCAAGTGCCGGAGGGGGGCTTCGTTTCAATGATCGTTAGCCCTCCCGTGAAACCTCCGTACTCGGAGCTCTCCGGCAAACTGTAAACGGTCATGGATTGTATGATGTCGACTGGAATGGGAATCGAAAAGCTTCCCGAGACGGGATCCACGTTTTCCGCTGAGTCAACCACGAGCATCCCCTGGCTCTCCGCCTGGCCCTTGAACGTCAGCTTGCCTGTGGCAGTCCGAACGACACCTGGAATCAAGGACAAAGCCTCCGTAAACTTCTGAGTCGGCAAGGGCAGGCTCTCCAATTGTTCCGTGTTGACTGTGGCGGTTATCGCCACGTTCTGGGTCGCAATTTCGGCGGCCTCTCCTTGAACTTCCACTTGCTGATTGACGGAACTGATTTGCAGAACGACGTCTTTGACAAGCGACTGCTCCGCTCCGAGGGTAATCGTCGTCGACCAGGTCTTAAAGCCATCGGCACTCGCTTCCAGTGTGTAGGCGCCGGCGGCAACGTGAGTGAACTCGTAGCGGCCTTCCGCGTCCGTAACCGTCGATTGTGGCGCTAGTCCCACGGGCGGGCCTATAAGCTTGACAGTCGTCCCAGGCAGGACATTGGTAGCTCCGTCCCCGGAAACTGTAGTGATCCTGCCAGTCACGGACGCCTTGCCATCATTTGAATTCGCGCCCTGTGCCTGCCGGGCGCGAATCGGATGAGCGAGCAGAATTAGCGCGACAGAAATCGTGCTGCAAGCGTGGAACACAATTCTTCGTGCCGTTTTCATTGTGATTGCGGTCAGTCTCCAAAGATGAACAGTACGTTTTGCGGCGAAGACAAGTTTTCCACCCTCGACTTATGATTCGACGACAAAAGCCTTCCCGCTGTTGCGCGATTTTTCTTCCGGTGTGTCCAAATCACCCACAAGTGCGCCGCTGCACAAAGGTCCTTGCTGCAGTAGCTTGAGGTGAACTACGGCGTGTCCTTATGAAACACCTTGCGGCGGATATCAGGCCAGAATTCCTTCAATTCATTGTTCATGCCGTCATACAGGATCAGAAAGGCAAAAGTAGACGCATTACGCGAGGCAGTCCGATCCTCCGGCACATGGTAAATATTTGACATTGCGGCGGCTAAGGCATTGCCAATCGATTCTGAGTAGTTGAAATGATCATGTCCTGAATCCGTCCGGCTGACAAACAGCCGGTTGACGGCATGGTAGGCACGGTGGGCAAAGCGCCCTTTTCCCAACTGGTAGTACCGGGGATCTTCATGGAGCAAGCTGGGGAAGATCGCCGTCGTCATATAGGTGCCAATGCTGTTGTCGGCAAAGGATGCGCCATAGCGTTTTCCGTAGGCGTCCCATCCCTGTCCCCAGGCTTTTGGTTCATTTCTCGCTTGTTCAATTCCAGCGAGGATGCCATTGAAGGGATAGGAGCCCCAATCAAAAACGCCGGCAGTCGCCAACCTGAATTTCTGGCCTATTGTGAGAGGAGGAAGCTCCTTGGCGTTCTCGACGGTTCCGTAATTCGGCAGGACCTCGAAAATGCGATCATTGATGGTTCCTGTTTCTTTCTCTGACTTGCTCTTTCCAACGGTCGCATTCGGTTTATCTCGTTCTTCCTTCCCGTCTCTCGTCTTCGCTGATTGCAGGTCTGAAGAAGCCGGAGCGGGCGACGGGGTGTCTTGCTGCCATGCCGATGCCGGCGCAACAACGATCAGTACTCCAATCAGGAGGGCACCCACGACATGCCCCGTCATTCCAATCTGTCTGATCATAGACAGCTCTGATTGTCTCCCCGGAGACTTGCTTCTCAGCAACAAGGAGACGGCGACGTTTCCACAATGCTGGGTCCCAACTTAGATTCGCTGTGCGAAGAAAGCGTTTTATCCTCTTACCAACCATGAGCATGGATTCAGCCAGGAATCGGCGGCGGTTTCGGCGACAAACACCGTTGCGGGCAGCTCCCGAGGGCAAGTCGCCCGCCGGCAGGAATTTACAGTTAGGTCTTTTTCTTGTCGATTTTGAGATTCAGAACGATGTCCTTGCGACTGTCAAAGCTGGAGACCGTACGAGTAGCAGACCTGGCACCTTCCTTTTCCGCGTGCAATTCGTAGTCGGCATTCGGATCCAGACCGCTGAAGCGGTAGCTGCCGGTGTCATCGGTGTAACTGCTGCGGACGGAATTGGTGCGCACGTTCTTCAGAAAAACAACGCTGCCGGAAACGGGGCTGTCGGACTTATCCGCCACCACGCCCCGGACCGTGCGAAGCTGGGCCTCATGTTTCTTGTCCTGAGCTGCCCCAACAACCGCGAAGACCGCAAAAATCGCGGCCAGACCGCAGATGCGTCGCCCTACGTTCATCCCTTGCCTCCAGCAGTCGGCTGCATTCGGAACACTATGTCTCCCTCGTTAGCGCCGGTTCTTGCATCGATGGTGCGTGTCTGTTCCGCGAAACCCTTTGCGCGGACCACTATCACATACTCTGAACCCTGAGGCACACGGACTGCAAATTCGCCGCGCGAATTCGTGTAGCTCTCCCATCGGAATTTCTTCTCCCCGGCCTTCCGGATGCGAAGCTGTACGCCCGGGAAAGAGAGCGCTTTGTCGGTGAAGACGGTCCCGCGAATCAGAAAATCATTTCGGTGGCTGTATTTTTGCTTGCCCGGTTTGCCCGGCGCGGCGGCGGGAGTTTGCTGAGCAGGCGTGGCAGTGGGCGGCGAAGGCACAGGTTCCTGAACCCACCCAAATGCAATACTGGAGGAGGCCATAAGCGCTGCCGTGCAGAGAATCGCAATCCACTGCGGGCGGTGCATTCTGTTGCTCCTTGCTAGCTTAGATGGCGGCACGCGAACAGTAGGGTGCCAGGCACCGGGTGACGCGCCTGTTACTCCTCGTCTTCTTCCTCGTCTTCCTCATCATCGTCATCGTCAATGAGATCGCCATTTTCTCCCGGCTTGTCTTCTTCGTCTTCGTCGTCCTCTTCGTCCATGTCATCGGCGATGAGATTCAGGTGGACGGGATGCGTCTGCGAGACCTCGAGTTCAGATTCGCACTCGGGACAGCTCAGAATCTCGCCTTCTTCGACTTCATCTTCATCGACATCGATTTCGGCGGAACATTCAGGGCAACGGATCACGGCTCCACCCTCCGTACAGTCGTCTGCAAAGTGGGGGTACGAGGACCGCGCCCGCCACCGTGCAGCGTATTATATACCGCGGCATACGAAGTCAACTCCCATGCATGGTAGCACTACTGCTTTGAACGTCATCGCTTCACAGCTGGAAGGACCATTTCAATGACCTCTCCCAGAGAATACCCCGAACGGCCGGTAGTTGGCGTCGGCGGCGTGATTATTGACCGGGGGCGCGCGCTGCTGATCCGCCGCGGCAGCGAGCCGCTGCTGGGAGAATGGTCAATCCCAGGCGGAACCCTGGAACTGGGCGAAAGTTTGGGAAACGGAGTCGCTCGCGAGTTGCTGGAAGAAACAGGAATCGAAGTTCGCGTTCTCGACCTCATTGAGGTGTTCGACCGGATTTTCCTCGACGATGGGGCAACCGCCGCGGAAGAGAAACAAAAGCCGCGATTTCACTTCGTGATCGTGGATTATCTTTGCGAACGCCTCGCTGGCGAGCCCCACGCCGGAAGCGATGTAACCGATGTCGCCCTCGCGCGCGAAGAGGAACTCCCTCGATTTCATCTTACGGAGACGGCGACGCGTGTCCTGAAGAAAGCGTTCGCGATGGATCGCGCCAGGCGAGCCACGAAATAATGGCATGCACAATCAGGGAGCTTTCGCGATTTCGATGCTTCCATTCGAATCCGTGAGCTGAAGCTGGCAGCCTCCTGAGCCGATGGTGCCGTTCAGCGTGTCGCCACCGATGCTGCCCGTCGAAGTAACCGGTATTTCGGAGGAAATCCGGCCGAAGGACGTCCTTGCCGTGACGTTGTAGCCCACACCCTCCGGAACGCGCACGCGGATGGAGGAGAACGAGGTCTTCAGCGATATGTCGCGGCAGCCGCTGGCCGGCCGCATGGCCGTCACCGAGATTGCCCCGTTCTGATTGTCCACTGTAATACGCCCGCCGATCGATTCCAGCGTGACCCCGGCGAATGATGTCTTCACGCTGGCGTCGCCCTTTGCGCTTCTTGCGGTGACAGAACCATTGCTATTTTCCACGGTCAGACCTCCACCGATGCGCTCGGCCAAGACACTTCCGAAACTGGTCTTGGCAAACGTATCTCCGCCAATGTCGGTAAGTGTGATTCCCCCATTTCCGGTGACGGCGCGAATCCCCTTCGGGATGTTCGAGGCTTCGATGGCGCCAAAGGAGGACTTCAGCGTGACGCTCCCGCGCGCGTCGCGCACGAGCACTTTACCGTTGGAAGTCTCCGCGTCCAGCGCCCCACTGATGGTGTCTAGCTCGATGTTGCCGAAGGAGTCGCGAATAGTCACAGACCCTCCCGCTGAGCTGCCCTTGACTCGCCCATTGTTCGTCGTGCAATTCACACGGCCATGCACGTCGGTAAAAGTGACGTTACCGAAACTGCTGGTAACGTCGGTAGCTCCGCCTATGCTCGAAATTTCGACATTTCCGTTGTTGTCGTGCACCGAAAGATCGCCACGAATGTTCCGTGCTTCGACACTCCCAAACGAAGTCGTGATGTTTCCCGAAGCCGCATCCGTCAAAACAACCGCGCCGTTGCCTCCTGTAATTGTGGCAGCGCCTTGAATATTCCGTGTGGTGATGCTCCCAAAACGATTTCGTACCTCGAGGGCGCCCTTTACGTCCGACACTTGCACGGATCCGTTGTTGTCGCTGACGGAGGCGTTTCCCCCAGCCCCCGTGAGTTCAATGCTGCCAAAGGCATTTGTCCACCGGCCGGTGCCGGCGTCTCGGACGATGAGCGTACCGTACCCGTTCTCGACATCCGCGGCTCCGTGAACACCTGTTATCTCAACGCCTCCGAAACTGTTTCGCACGGTAATCGGCGCCTCGGATGGCATCCCAATGTCATAGCTGACGGACCATGAGGAGTTCTTGCTGGAGTGGAACCATTTCTTCTCTTCCTCGGGATAGATGGTCTTGATGCGCACTCCTTCGCCCGTTTGTTGCACTTCGATCTTGATTTTTTGCGCGAAGGATTCCGCTTCCTCATGCGAACTAGCCTGCGCTCGGATCGTCGCGGAAATCTTGACTTCGCGGCCGGACTCGCCATGCAGCCTGACGCTGCCGAACTTGTGCTCGACGTGCACAGATTGGCCCGCACCGAGTGTCACCGTCTGCTGAAAATCCCTCGACGCTTGTTCTTGGCCGGAATTTGCGGCGCGCATCGGCCTCGCCGCGAAGAGCAGCGTCACGGAGAGGAGCCCCGCAGCCGCTGCAAAACGCAACGGCTCCCTCCGGAGGATGGGAAGAGTGCGAATCATTATGGTTTAGCCTCCAAAACTTCCTCCAACGTGCGCTGCTTTTCCTGATACACGGCAAGCAACTGGTAACGCAGTTGCGCGTTTGATGGATTCAATCCGGCTTGCGCCCGCAGATCCGCGATAGCGCTATCCAGCACCAGCAATTTCTCGTGATAGTTGGCGAGCAATGGCGTCGCGGGATTTTCAAGTTGCGGCTTGGTCTCCGTGGCAAGTTTGTCGATCGCCCGCTCGTACGCCGTTTCCGCGCTTTCCACTTGCTTCAGAGCACTGCTCCTCAAGAGCGATTTGTCGTTGTCCACTGGGGCAACGGGCTGGTGAATGTAAATCCAGCCTCCGGAAATGGCCAGCAGGAGAACAAAGGCTCCGGCTAGAGCGGTTTGCCATCCCAGTGAAAATCTCGGCAAGCGCGAAAACCAGCTCCACCTTTGGCCACGCTGTGTCCTTCGCTCGGCGTCTTCAGCAAGGGCACGCTCAATCCGCGCCCACAACAAAGGACTGTCTGAGTAGTCGCGCAGCTCTTCCGCCGCGACGCCCAGCGACTTCCAGGCGCGAACCTCTTCCGCACACAGCGGGCAGGACGCGGCATGCGCTTCCAGCGCCGTCCATTCCGCGGATGTGCCGTCTTCAAAAATCCGCTCTTGATCGCTACAAGTAACATTCATCGTCGTTCACCGTTTTTCCGCGCCGCTGCTGCGTGGCGGTTCAAGCATCTGTCGAAGATTTTTCTTCGCCTGAAAAAGCGTGTTCTTCGAGGCCGTCTCCGTCATCTCCAGCATCCCGGCGATTTCCGCATGGCGGAAACCTTCGACCTCGTACAAGAGGAAAACATCGCGCTGGTGTTGCGTAAGTTTCGCGAGCGCGCGCTCCAGCGCCATGCGGAGAGAAGGATGCGCTCCTGGCGCGCGAGGCTCGGGGCGCGGCGTCTCCGCAGAATCGTCATTCGCCACTTCCCTCTTGCGCAGTCGGCTGCGCCGCGCGTCGTAGCAGGTGTTAATCAGGATTCGGTACGTCCAGGTGACGAAGCTCGATTGCCCCCGGAAGCCAGCGATGCTGCGCTGAACTTTCAGAAAGGTTTCCTGCACCGCATCCTCGGCGTCAACCGCGCTGCCAAGAACATTCCGCGCCACGTTTTTCATGCGCGCACCGTGCATGGCGTAGAGACGCTCGTAGGCGCGCAGGTCTCCGGACCGGCATCCAGCAGCCAGAGCGGCATCCTCACTCACGGCATCCATGGCGGCCGGGTTGGGGCCACCGGCAAAGTGCTCGGAAGGTTCCACTCGCGTCCCCCGTTCGCGCGGCGTGGAAGAGATTCTAGCCTTCCAAGGCAGCGCAAGTCCCATAGTTCCCATTCCTGGCTCCTGACGTATAGACGACCAGGAAGAGCCAAACGTCAGGCAAAAGCGCCCGGAACGCCTGCATTGGCAAACTGTTTGTTCTCTGCAGATTAGTGCTCAGGCTCAATTAGCGATGGCAAGATCCTGCCTTGACGTGAAGTTTGCGATCGAACTCGCCCAACTCCCGGAGTCCCGTTGTTTCCCATTTTTCCTTGACTTCCATTAATGTTCTGATATACTAGTTTGTAGGTAAATCTTCGTTACTCTCCGCTTTCCGCGCCTGCTCCGGTTCCAGGTATTGAGCGTTTCGTTCCTCAAGAAACAAGGAAAAGAGGCCCGATTTTGCACAATTTTCGTGCAATGTAAGCCCCTTTAGAATCAACACTTATAGAAATGCCCGCAAGTGTTGATTCTAAACCACTTCCACCAAGACCTAAGCCCTTTAGATGCAACACTTACGAAAAACATAGGGGGTGGGGGCACTGTCCCATAGACCGGTGCTGGGAAGGAAACGCCTGTCACAAATGCCCAGAGACTCCATCTATCAGAATCTGTACGATTTATCGAAAGCAGGGTACCCGCCGTTTCGATGTCGAATTGTAACCGGGGAACGGGTCCAACCAGCCACCTCATCCCTTTCACCCTAAGGGTGCCCCTTTGGAGGTGTGAAGTGTTTAACTTTCAAGTCCATCGGAACCTCAGGCTTGCTTTGGCAGCGGCCGCTGTCTTAGCTATGGCGGGCTGCTCGAACAAGGCCACCAACGAAAAAGCCACCGCTGCTAAGAGACCTGCGGCACCAAAACCTGCCGCCGTAGCCAAAGCGGCGGAGCCGACGACAATGATCACCTTGCCGAAAGGCACCGCGATCAGCGCGGCGGCAAGGCAAACGCTAGCCACCGACAAGAACAAGGTCGGCGACACCTTTGCCGCCAGCCTCACCGAGCCGATCCAGGTAGATGGAAAGACGGTGATTCCCAAGGGCACTCAAGTAATCTGCCGAATCGTCAAGGTTAAAAAGAACGAACTGAAGGTGACGCTCGCTTCGGTGGTAATCCACGGGAAATCCTACGCGCTGGACACCAATTCGATCACCGGACCGAAGAGCCAGCCCAAGACCGATGCCAAGAATACGGATAAGGCAAAGGCGAACAAGGACGTAACCTTACTCGCCGCCAAGAGTAAGTTGACGTTCAAACTCGCGAAGCCCGCAACCATTCCCGTGAAGGGATAACGATGAAGTTGCAAGCCGCCGCGCCTCAGCCAGCGCCAGCTGGCTGGGGACACAGCGGTTTTCGTTTCAGGCTCCAGGAATCCGCATTGCTTCAAGGCCCAAGTAGATCTTTTTGTGGTATAGGCTGTTTTCGTGGCCAATCACAAAATGAGTTTCGGGATCATCCTCAATAATGAGCAGACG
>Ga0137409_10006899_pt1 | contig 11723 bp, 10 predicted proteins | sample CZODoug1_16funga_FD_122059 | JGI IMG/M metagenome (GOLD analysis project Ga0137409, IMG submission 122059) | Vadose zone soil fungal communities from Angelo Coast Range Reserve, California, USA - CZODoug1_16fungal (Hybrid Assembly) | ecosystem: Environmental > Terrestrial > Soil > Vadose zone... | reverse complement strand
GCCCGCACCGATATCAAGCGCTGGGCGGTCGGGTCGCCGATTCAGGCGCCCCTCGATTCGCTGCTGGAGCTGATCCGTGCGCAGCGGGTGCGCGCCGAGGAAGTCGAACGCGTGATCGTGCGCGTGGCCCATCTGGGTGCGAATACCACGGACAACCGGGACATGCCCGACATCTGCATGCAGCATCTGTGCGCCGTGATGCTGCTCGACGGGACAGTGACCTTCAAGTCTTCTCACGATGCGGCGCGCATGCGCGAGCCGAAGGTGGTCGCGTTGCGCGGACGGATCGAGCTCCGGGGCGACGACGCGCTGACCCGGGCGATGCCGCGCAGAGAGGGCATCGTCGGGATCAAGCTGAAGGACGGGCGCGAGATCGAGCACCACACCCGGGCAGTACGGGGAACTCCGGAAAACCCGATGTCCCGTGCCGAGGTCGAAGCCAAGAGCCTGGATCTGATAGCGCCCGTCCTCGGGCGTGCCCGCGCGAGGAAGGTGTGCGCCGCCGTCTGGCAAGCGGAAAAGATCCGGGACATCCGAGCGCTCAGGCCGCTTGTGCGCGCCTGAGGAGCGTTCAGATCGAGCTATCGAGCCGGCGGTACTGAATGGCTTCGGCCATGTGCGCCACGCCGATGGTGTTCCGGGCAGCGAGGTCGGCGATGGTGCGCGCGAGCTTGAGCACGCGGTGATAGGCGCGCGCCGATAGATTGAGCCGCGCGATCGCCTGCTTCAGCAGCGCCGTGGCGGCGTCCTCGACGGGGCAATATCGTTCCAGCTCGCGCGGGCCGAGCTGGCTGTTCGGCTTGCCCTGGCGCGCGGTCTGCCGCACTCGCGCCGCTGCGGCGCGTCCGCGCACCGGCTCCGAGCCTTCGCCGCGGCTGGAGGACGTCAACTCTTCCTCGCGCAGCGCCGGCACCTCGATCTGGATGTCGATGCGGTCGAGCAAAGGCCCGGAGATCTTGCCCCGGTAGCGCGCGACCTGATCGGGCGTGCAGCGGCAGCGGCCGCTGAAGTGGCCCAGGTAGCCGCAGGGACAGGGGTTCATCGCAGCGATCAGCTGGAAGCGCGCCGGATACTCCGCCTGGCGGGCCGCGCGCGATACCGCGACGCGTCCGGATTCGAGCGGTTCGCGCAGCGCCTCCAATACTCTGCGGTCGAACTCCGGCAGCTCGTCCAGGAAGAGCACGCCGTGGTGAGCCAGTGAAATCTCGCCGGGCCGCGGGTCGCTGCCGCCGCCGACGAGCGCCACCATCGAGGCGGAGTGGTGGGGCGCGCGAAACGGACGCTGCTTCCAGTGCTCGGGCCGGAATCCGGCCGACCCCAGCGAGGCGAGCGCCCCGGATTCGAGCGCTTCGGCGCTGCTCATCGGCGGCAGCAGCCCGGGAAAGCGCGCCGCCAGCATCGATTTCCCGGTTCCCGGAGGACCGACCATGAGGACGCTGTGGCCGCCGGCGGCGGCGACCTCGAGCGCGCGCTTGGCGTGCGCCTGGCCTTTCACCTCCGCGAGGTCCGGATAGGCCGGCGCGACCATCGCCGGCGGCGCCCCGGGACGCGCCATCGCTTGCCGGCCGGTGAGGTGCGCGCATACTTCGAGGAGCGAGCCCGCCTGATAGATATTGGCGCCCTCGACCAGCGCTGCTTCGTCGGCGCTGCGCAGCGGCAGGACGAATGCCCGGCCGTCCTGCGCCGCGCGCCAGGTCATCGCCAGCGCGCCGCGAACCGGGCGCAACGCGCCGGTGAGGGAGAGCTCGCCGGCGAATTCATAGTTCGCGAACTCCTCCGTTTCGATCTGCCGCGATGCGGCGAGGATGCCGAGCGCGATCGGCAGATCGAACCGCCCGCTCTCCTTGCGGAGCTCGGCCGGAGCGAGGTTGACCGTGATGCGGCGGGCGGGAAATTCGAAGCGGGAGTTCACCAGCGCCGCGCGAACCCGGTCGCGGCTTTCCTTCACTTCGGTATCCGGAAGGCCGACGATGGTGAACGAGGGCAATCCATTGGCGAGGTGCACCTCGACCGTGACCTCGGGGGCATGCAGTCCCGCGAGCGCACGGCTGTGGAGCACCGCGAGCGACACCGCGGGCCTACTTCTGCCTGAGCCTCGCCTCGAGCTCGACGACGCGCCGCTCCAGCTCCGCGAGCTTTTCGCGGGTGCGCGAGAGCACCTTGGCCTGCACTTCGAATTCCTCGCGTGTCGCCAGGTCCAGCTTGGCGAACGCCGCCGCCAGCAGGGCCCGGAGATTCTTTTCCAGGTCCTTCGCAGGGCTTGCGGCGAGGAATTCGCTGATTCTCGCGCTCAGATCTTCAAAAAATGAGGTCTGGGCCATCGTTTGCGTGTCGTCGGTCGAGTCTAGCACGGTGAAATAACGCCGCCGCCCGTGCTTTGGAGGACCGCACGCTGCCGGTGCATGACGATTCGGTTACGCCCCATGCTGGTGCTCTGAAGGTCGCCCCGGAACGACAGTGGCACATCAACCTCTTGAATGAGAAAGCAAAAAAAATTGGCACGGGCCGTGCTGATACGCCTTCGTCTTTTTTAACTAACGAAAGGGTGCAGCAATGAAAAAACTCGTCCTCGCTTCTGCCATTTCCGCGCTGTTCGCCGTCCCAGCGACGGTGCTCGCGCAAGCCAAGCCGCCTGCGGTACCCACTCTCGACAAGATTCTCGAAGCATCGGGGATCACGGCAACCGGGTATATCGATGCCGGGTACACCTACACCAAGAATGGGGCTGGGTTCACTGACCGGGTGTTCGATGCGCAACAGAACTCCTTTGCACTGAACCAGTTTGGCTTGACGGTCGCGAAGCAACCCAAGGAAGGCTTTGGTGGTCTGGTAAATCTGACGATAGGCAAGGACGCGGCGTTCATCCACTCATTTCCTGAACCAGCCGGCGCCGCAGCCGCCACGTTCGATATTACCCAAGCCTTCCTGCAGTACGCTGGAGGGCCGCTCACTGTGATCGCCGGCAAGTTCACTACCCTGCACGGAACAGAAGTGATCGCGAGCACGGGTAACATGAACATCTCCCGTTCCATCCTGTTCGGTTCGGTGCCTTTCACGCACACCGGCGTGCGCGGCACGTGGGCGCTGAGCGACACCTTCAGCCTCATCGCCGGCGTCAACAACGGTTGGGATCAACTCACCGACGCGAACAAGTTCAAGACGGTGGAGCTCGGCCTGACCGCCAACCCGGTCAAACCGCTGAACATCGCCCTCTCGGCCTACTCGGGGAACGAAAATACCGCCCCGTCCGGAGCACCGCTGGCGGCCGCGTCCGGCACGCGTACCAGTTTCGACTTGGTCGTGTCTTACCAGATCACCGATCCCCTGAGCATCGGCTTGGAGTACTTGAACCTGTCGCAGGACAAATTCGTCAATCTCACGGACGGCAGCACCATGAAGGGGAAATATAGCGGCTTCGCCGGCTACGTCACCTACATGATTACGCCGAAATTCCGCGGCACCCTGCGACTGGAGTCGTTCGACGACAAGGACGGGGCGAGATTTGGCCTGCCGGCAACGGCGCAAAAGTACAAGGAAGGCACTTTGACGGTGGCGTACCTCCCGGCCGACAGCTTCGAACTTCGCGCCGAATTGCGTGAGGACAAGGCAGACCAAGCGGCATTCACCAGCTCCAGCGGCACGACCAGCAAGACCATGTCGAGCGTCGCGTTCCAAGGTCTCTACAAGTTCTAGCTCACGCCACCGTCACCCACTTTAGGGAGCACATTTCATGAAACTCGTAACCGCAATCATCAAGCCGTTCAAGCTTGACGAGGTGCGGGAAGCCCTGTCCGCCATCGGCGTCCAGGGCATCACCGTCACCGAGGTCAAGGGCTTCGGCAGGCAAAAAGGTCACACCGAGCTGTATCGCGGCGCGGAGTACGTGGTCGATTTCCTGCCGAAAGTGAAAGTGGAGGCCGCCATCAAGGACGAGATGCTCGATCAGGCGATCGAGGCCATCGAGAAGTCGGCCAACACGGGAAAGATCGGCGATGGAAAGATCTTCGTTTTCGATCTGAAGCAAGTCATCCGCATCCGCACCGGCGAGACCGGCGCGGAGGCGCTCTAGGGAGGCATTACCATGAAGAAATTATTTGCGATTCTCGCCCTGTTCGGCGCCGTGGGCTGGTGCGCGCCGACCATGGCACAGGACAAGCCGGCTGCTCCGGCGGCGGCTCCCGCGGCAGCGGCGCCGGCTGCTGCTGCACCGGCTGCAGCTCCGGCCGCGACGCCGGCTCCGGCACCGACGCCCAACAAGGGCGACGTGGCCTGGATGCTGACGTCGACGGCCCTGGTGCTGATGATGAGCGTCCCGGCCCTGGCACTGTTCTACGGCGGCTTGGTGCGCCAGAAGAATATGCTGTCGATGCTGATGCAGGTGTTCGTCGGGTTCTCGCTCATCACCGTGCTCTGGTGCATCTACGGCTACAGCCTGGCGTTCACGGAGGGCAACGCGTATTTCGGGAGCCTGACCGAGCGGCTGTTTTTAAAAGGCACCTTCGATCCGATAAAGGGTGAGTTCGCGAATGCGGCGACGTTCAGCAAGAACACGCCGCTGCCCGAGCTGGTCTACGTGGCCTTCCAGGCGACGTTCGCGGCCATCACCTGCTGCCTGATCCTGGGCTCGCTGGCCGAGCGCGCGAAGTTCTCCGCCGTGCTGATCTTCCTGACGCTGTGGTTCACGTTCAGCTACACGCCGGTCGCGCACATGGTGTGGTTCTTCCCCGGCCCGGATGCGTTTGTTGACGCGAAGACCGCGGATGCGGTGACGGCGAAAGCCGGCCTGATCTGGCAGTGGGGCGCGCTGGACTTCGCCGGTGGCACGGTCGTGCACATCAATTCCGGGGTCGCCGGCTTGGTAGGCGCGATTTTCCTCGGGAAGCGTGTCGGCTTCGGCAAGGAGGCCATGCCGCCTCACAACGTCACCATGACCATGATCGGTGCGGCGTTGCTGTGGACCGGCTGGTTCGGCTTCAACGCGGGATCCGCGCTCGAAGCGAACGGCACGGCGGCGCTGGCGTTCATGAACACCTACCTGGCGACGGCGTGCGCGGTGCTTTCCTGGATGGCCGGCGAGTGGATCTTCAAGGGCAAGCCGAGCATGGTGGGCGCGGCCTCCGGTGCGGTTGCCGGGCTCGTCGCGATCACCCCTGCCGCCGGCAACGTCGGCATCCCGGGCGCATTCGTCATCGGCCTCTCGGCCGGCCTGGTGTGCCTGTGGGGCGTGAGCGGGCTGAAGAAAATGCTGGGTTTCGACGATGCACTCGACGTCTTCGGCGTACACGCCGTCGGCGGGATCCTGGGCGCACTCCTCACCGGCGTGTTCAACGCTCCCTCCCTGGGAGGACCCGGCTCCGTTCAGGACTGGGTCACGATGAAAGTCGGCTATCCGGGGATCATGGCCCAGCTGTGGATTCAAGCGAAGGCGGTGGGATTGGTATTCGTCTGGACAGCCGTGGTCGCCGCGGTGGCCTTCTGGATAACGGACCTCATCGTCGGCCTGCGCGTCACCGAGGAAGAAGAACGCGAGGGGTTGGACATCAACTCGCACGGCGAGACCGCATATCACATGTAGAGCGAGCCCTGCGAGGCTCCTTCGAGCGGGCACCTTCGGGTGCCCGCTTTTTTTTGCGGGTCCACCCCGGAGGTCTCCCGCCGGGCGGCGCGGTTTGTGGGAAAATACGCGCCTTTTTCGCGCGGACCTCGCCATGAAAATGGAGTATGTGATCAGCAGCTGGGATGTCCCCTCGCTGCCCATCGTCGGATCGAACGCGCGCTTCCCGGTGCGCCGCATCTTCTGTGTCGGGCGCAACTACGTCGAGCACCAGAAGGAGATGGGGGGCGACGGCCGGGAGCAGCCGTTCTTCTTCACCAAATCGGCGCACGATCTGGTGCCGCTGAACGTCGGGCAGAGCGGCGCGGTGCACTATCCGCCGATGACCGGCAACTACCACTGGGAAACCGAAATGGTCGCCGTGATCGGCACGGGCGGCTACAAGATTGCGGCGGCCAAGGCGAACGAGCACATCTGGGGCTATGCCATCGGCCTCGACATGACGCGCCGCGATCTGCAGCAGGTGGGCAAGGACAAGGGCCGGCCCTGGACCTTCGGCAAGGATTTCGACCAGGCGGCTCCGGTGGGCGCGATCACCCCCGCCTCGAAGATCGCGCACCCGGCCAAGGGCAAGCTCTGGCTCAAGGTGAACGGCGCCGTCCGCCAGAACTCCGATATCGACCAGATGATCTGGAGCGTGCCCGAGCAGATCGCATTTCTTTCGCAGTACTACACCCTGGAAGCGGGCGATCTCATCATGACCGGCACCCCGGCCGGAGTCGGTGCGGCCAAGGCCGGGGACGAGCTTCTCGCCGGAATCGAGGGCTTGGGCGAGCTGCAGGTGAAAATTCTCGGCCCGCGCTAAGGGAGGCTCCGTGAGCATCAAACGCCATCAGCCCGGCAAGCTCTTCAGCGCTGCCGTGGAGCACGCCGGCCTGGTCTACGTCGCAGGCCAGGTCGCCGACGATCTCACCCAGGGGACCAAGGGCCAGACCGAGCAGGTGCTGAAGAAGATCGACGCCGTACTCGCCGCCGCCGGCACCGGCAAGTCGAAGATCCTGTCGGCCAACGTGTGGGTGACCGATATCCGCAACCGCGACGAGATGAATGCCGCCTGGAGCGCCTGGGCGGACCCCGCCAACCTTCCGGCGCGCGCCACGGTCGAGGCCAAGCTCGCCGACGCGCGCATGCTCGTCGAAATCATGGTGATCTGCGCCAAGTAGGCGGCAGGCGGCGCCCGCCGGGCGCGGCTATTTTCGCCAGAACGCCGGCGTGACGACGATGAACAGGGTGAGCAGCTCGAGGCGCCCGACGAGCATCGCGATGGTGCAGACCCAGGTCTGAAAATCGTTGAGCGACGCGTAGGTCGTCCCGGGACCGACCTGGTTGAGCCCGGGCCCGGTGTTGCACAGGCACACGATGACCGCCGAAAACGCGGAGATGACGTCGAGACCCGACGCCGCCAGAAGCATCGTCATGGCGATCACCGATCCTCCCCAGATCAGCATGAACGCCAGCACCGCGAAGATGATGTGGTTCTCGATGCGCTGGCCCGCGAGCTTGAGGGGCAGATACGCGCGCGGATGAATGATCGACATGATCTCCCGCAGGGCCTGGCGGACCATCAGCTCGGCGCGGATCATCTTGATGCCGCCGCCGGTGGAGCCGGAGCAGGTCGCAAAGCAGCACAGGAACAGCATCCACACCGGCGCGAAAATCGGCCATTGGTTGAAATCCGCGCTCACGAAGCCGGCCGTCGTCGCCATCGAGACGACGTTGAACGCGCCGTGCCGCAGCGCCGTCCAGAACGACGGGTAGACGTGGTTCGCCAGCAGGAAGTAGGCGATCCCGAGAACCGATGCCGCGAGCAACGCGAGGTAGACCCCCGTTTCGGGGTCGCTGCGGTAGGGCGCGAGGCTGAGCCTGCGGAACGCGAGGAAGTGCGTGCCGAAGTTGATGCCAGCGATGACCATGAACAGGATCGCCGTCGCCTCGATCGCCGGCGAATTGAAATAGGCGAAGCTCGCATCGTGCGACGAGAACCCTCCGAGGCTGAGGGTCGTGAACGAATGCACCACTGCATCGAACCAGCTCATGCCGACCGCCTTGAAGGCCAGAACGCAGGCGAGCGTCATGCCGGCATAGACCAGCCACAGCCCCTTGGCCGTTTCGGTGATGCGCGGAGTGAGCCGGGTGTCCCTCATCGGGCCCGGGGTCTCGGCTCTCATGATCTGGCTCCCGCCGATCCCGAGCAGCGGCAGGATCGCGACGGCGAGGACGATGATCCCCATTCCCCCCAGCCATTGCAGCTCACAGCGCCAGAGGTTGATCGACGCCGGCAACCGGTCCAGCCCCGACAGCGCGGTCGCGCCCGTCGTGGTCAGCCCCGCCACCGTCTCGAAGTAGGCGTCCGTGAAGCTGAGCCCGGGAAGGTAGAGAAGCAGGGGCAAGGTCGCGAAGGCGGGCAGCACGGTCCACACCAGGGCCACGAGCAGCAGCGCGTCGCGGGGCTGCAGCTCGCCGCGCCCGAAGCGCGTGATGCCCCACAGGCCCGCGCCGCTCGCCAGCGTGATCAGCACCGATTGGTAATACGCCGGGCGCGCGCCATCGCTGTAGAGAAAGGAGACAGCAAGGGGCAGGAGCATGGACAGCGCGAACAGCACGATCAGCGCGCTCAACACGTGGAGAACGGAGACCGGTCTGACCATGGCGCGCGGTGCCCTGCGTCAGACGAAGCCGACGCTGACCTCGAATAGCTTTTCAACTTTCGGCAGCTGTTCCTTGTCGGTAACGAACACGATCACGTGATCCTCGGCCTGCACCACCGTATCGTGGTGGGCCATGACCACCTCGTCCCCGCGCACGATGGCGGCGATCGCGGCGCCCTTGGGAAGATCGATCTCCTCGATCCGCCGGCCGACGCAGCGCGAGGACTCGCGATCGCCGTGCACGACGGCTTCGAGGGCTTCGGCCACGCCGCGCCGCAGGCTGTGCACCTGGGTGACGTGGCCGCGCCGCACGTGGGCGAGCAGGGTGCCGATGGTCGCCTGCGCCGGGGAGATCGCGATGTCGATTTCGCCGGCGTGCAGCAAGTCGACGTACGAGCGGCGGTTGATGAGGGACACCACGCGGCGCGCTCCCATGCGCTTCGCGAGCAGGCAGGACATGATGTTGTTCTCGTCGTCGTTGGTCACGGCGACGAACAGGTCCATGTCGGAGACGTTCTCCGCCTTGAGCAGCGCCTCGTCGGTGACGTCTCCCTGCAGCACCAGCGCGCGATCGAGACGCGTGGAGAGAATCTCGCAGCGCCGCTTGTCGTACTCGATCACCTTGACCGAGTAGTCCCGCTCGAGAGCCCGGCCGAGGCGCAAGCCGATATTGCCGCCGCCCGCGATCATCACGCGTCTTACGGGCTTGTCCATGCGCCGCAGCTCGTGCATCACCTGGCGGATGTCCTTCGTCGCGGCGAGGCAAAAGACCTCATCGCCGGCCTGGACCACGGTATTGCCGTCGGGCAGAACCGGTGTGTCGCTGCGAAAGATGGCCGCGATGCGTGCATCCACGTTGGGAATGTCCTTCTTCAGGTCCTTCAATGGGTGACCGACCAGCGGACCGCCCTGGAACGCGCGCACCGCTACCAGACTCACCTTGCCGTGCGCGAACTCGAGCACCTGAAGCGCCTCGGGAAATTCGATCAGCTTGACGATGTAGTCGGTGAGGACCTGCTCCGGGCAGATCGCCAGATCGACGTCGAAGCAGTCCGGACCCAGTACCTTTTCGTTGGTGAGGTAGTCGGTCGCGCGCAGCCGGACGATGCGCGTCGGGACGTTGAACAGCTGCTGCGCCAGTTTGCACGCGACCAGGTTGGTCTCGTCGCTCTGGGTGACCGCGATCATCAGATCGCAGTCCTCGATGCCCGCGTCGACGAGCACCGAGGGATGCGCGGCGCTGCCCAGGACGGTGCGCACAGCCAGACGGTCCTGGAGGTTGCGCAGCCTCGCGCCGTCGATGTCGACTACCGTGATGTCGTTCGCTTCGGACGCCAGGCTTTCGGCGACCGACGAGCCAACCTGGCCTGCACCGAGGATCACGATCTTCAAGTCGGCCGTCCCGGCGAAAAAGCACGCATTTTATGCCGAATCCCCGGGCAACCCAAATGCCGCGTCACTCTTCCTTTCGTCTGGCCAGAATACCGAGCGCCTTCAGCTTCCGGTATAGATGGGTGCGCTCGAGCCCGCTGCGCTCGGCCAGGCGCGCGATCGACCCGTTCGCCTGGGCGAGATGGTGCTCGAAATAGATCCGCTCGAACGCCTCGCGTGCCTCGCGCAGCGGCAGATCGAACGAAACTTCGGCTTCCGCCGTGCGTCGCGCGAACTGCGGCAGCACGCGCTCGGCGTCGCCGACTCCGATTTCCTCCTCGAGACTGGTGAGGGCGAGCGTGCGCACCGCGGCGGCGAGGTCCTCGAGGTTGCCCGGCCAGGAAAAATGCCGCATTACGTTCAGGGCGCCGGTCGAGAAGATCCGGGGCGGACAAAAACGCGTCTCCACGAGCTGGGCGAGCATCAGGGTCGCGATCTCGGGGATGTCTTCGGGGTGCTCGCGCAGGGCCGGAAGGGCGATGACGATTCCAGCGAGCGCCTGCATGAGGGCGGCATCGAAGCCCTGCGCATCCACCAGGCGCTTGGGCTCCTCCGCGGTAAACGACACCAGGCGCACGTTGCTTCTTTCCGCCCGTGCGGCCAGGAACGCGAGGTGTTTCTGCTGGTTCTTCGAGAGCGCCGCCAGCTCCGCGATGAACAGCACCCCGCTCGAGACCTGCTGAAGCAGATCCTGGGAGGCATCGTTGAGCGCCTGCGCCGCATCGAACCAGGGCGTGTTGGGCTGTTGCAGGTAGCGCGCGTAGAGCTCGGGCATCACGCCCTTCTCGCCGCGCATCAGCACCGCCGCGCCCGCGGCGGAGATCTTCGACAGCCGTTTTTTCAGCTCGGCGATGGTGGCGGAACGGCCGAAGCTCGCGATGCTGAGCGGCATGGCGGCTCGCGACTCTCCGGCGCGCAGCGCCCGCTTCACGGTCGCGAGCAGCTTCTGCAGCGCGATCGGCTTTTCCAGGAAATCCATTGCGCCGATGCGCGTCGCCTCGATCGCCGTGTCGATGGTCCCGTGGCCCGACATCATGACCACCGGCATGTTGAGATGTCCGCTCGTCGCCCACTCCTTGAGGAGCGTGATGCCGTCCGCGTCGGGCATCCAGATATCGAGCAGCACCAGGTCGGGCCGCCCGCGCGCGCGCAAGGACCGCGCCGCGGTGGCGTTCTCGGCGACCTGCACCGTATGCCCTTCGTCGGAGAGAATTTCCGAGAGCAGTTCCCGGATTCCGACTTCGTCGTCGACGACCAGTATCTGGGCCATTCGGGTCAGGCAGCGAGCGGAAGAGAAATTCGCACCGCGGCGCCGCGCCCGCCTTCCTTGCCGGCGCGGTTCTCGATGGTGACGGTCCCGTGGTGCTCGTCGATGATGCGTTTTACGATCGCGAGCCCCAATCCGGTTCCCTTGGGCTTGGTGGTGACGTAGGGCTCGAACGCCCCGTTGATGATGGCGTCGGGGAAGCCGCAACCGTTGTCGCTGATCCGCAGCCACACTTGGCCACCCGAAAGCTCGGTCGACACTTCGATTTTCGGGTCGGTGCTTCCGGAAAGAGCATCCTGCGCGTTTTGCAGCAGATTGTGGATTACCTGTCGCAGGCGGTCGGGGTCACCGCGCACCAATGGAATGCTCCTCTGGAGGTTGGCCTGTATCCGAGTTCCGGACTGTTCGTACAAAGCGAGTACCTCGGTAACGAGCCGGTTCAGGTCCAGTCCGCCTAACTGTGGCGGGGGCGTGCGAGCATAGTCGCGGAAATCATCCACCATGTTCTTCATGGCGGTGACCTGCGCGACGATGGTTTCCGTGGCGTGGTCGAGCGAGCGCGCCGCCTCGGGCGAGAGTTTGTCGCCGAGTTTCGCCTGGAGTCGCTCCGCCGCGAGCTGGATCGGCGTGAGCGGATTCTTGATCTCGTGAGCGAGCCTGCGCGCGACCTCGCCCCAGGCGGTGGCGCGCTGTGCCGCGATCAATTGCGTGACGTCGTCGAATACCACGACGTACCCGCCTTCCCCGGTCTCGGGCAGCGGCG
>Ga0137409_10006898_pt1 | contig 11727 bp, 11 predicted proteins | sample CZODoug1_16funga_FD_122059 | JGI IMG/M metagenome (GOLD analysis project Ga0137409, IMG submission 122059) | Vadose zone soil fungal communities from Angelo Coast Range Reserve, California, USA - CZODoug1_16fungal (Hybrid Assembly) | ecosystem: Environmental > Terrestrial > Soil > Vadose zone... | reverse complement strand
CGAGCTGAAGGGCCTCCAGGCGAAATTGTGCGTGCTCCAGGACTGGGTCAAAGCGAAAGGGCTTCGCGTCGTGATCGTCTTCGAGGGGCGCGACGCCGCCGGCAAGGGCGGCGCCATCAAGGCCATCACCGAGCGCGTGAGCCCGCGCGTCTTCCGGGTCGTGGCGCTGCCGGCGCCATCCGATCGCGAGAAGAGCCAGATGTACATGCAACGCTACCTGCCGTACCTCCCCGCGGCCGGCGAGATCGTCATTTTCGATCGCAGCTGGTACAACCGCGCCGGCGTCGAGCGCGTCATGGGTTTCTGCTCGACGCGCCAGTACCGGCGGTTCCTCGAGTTGTGCCCGGCGATGGAGCGCGAAATGGTGCGAAGTGGCCTGATGCTGGTCAAGGTCTGGCTCGAGGTCGGCAACAAGGAACAGGAGCGGCGCTTCGAGGCGCGTCTCGACGACCCGCTGCGCCAGTGGAAGCTGAGCGCGATGGATCTGCCATCGCGCGTGAAGTGGTACGAGTACTCGCGCGCGCGCGACGCGATGCTCGAAGCGACCGATACGACCACGGCACCGTGGTACATCGTCAGGTCGGACGACAAGCGGCGGGCACGGCTGAACATCATCGCGCACCTGCTGGAGTCGATTCCGCATCACCGGATCAAGCATCCGAAGATCAAGCTGCCCGGACGATCGCGCAAGCGTGCCTACGACGACGAAGCGACGCTGAGCGGCCGGCGGTTCGTGCCGGATCGCTATTGAAGCGTCCCGCATCTCTGCGGATACAACTCGACGGGTGACCTCACGGCGATGCGTGCCGGCTCACGAAGTACGGTGAGCGCGCGCGCGCTCCGCGACGTGATCTCGGGGATCGCAGCTTGCACAATCGCGTCATCGGACCATGTTTATCTGGCTGCTTGGCTTGGCGATGCTGGGCGCGGTCATGGCCGCGCCCATGCCGAAGTCCCGGATTACGGTGAAGGCGGACAAGCACACCGATTTCCGGACGCTCCGCACCTACGCCTGGACGAACGGATGGGTGGCCTTCGATCGCGTGCTGGATCGCCATATCGTCGCCGCGATCGACGCCGAGCTCGCGTCGCTCGGCCTGACGAAACGGATGGCGGAGCCCTGTGACGTGGTCGTCACCTACGGTGCGCTCCGCCGCACCGACGTCGACGTGCACGCGGACCGGCCGCATCACTCCGGGACCTATCCTGAATACCCGGTCGCGACCCTCGTCGTCCTGATGATGCAGCCGGGCAGCCGGCGGGAGCTCTTCCGCGCGCGTGTCGACGTGCCGGTCGAGACCGACACCTCGCACCTCGAACAGCAGATCGACACGATCGTGGCGCAGATGTTCGCGGACTATCCGACGCGCCACTGAACCGGAGCGACCGACCTATGCCAACGAACGCGGGCGTGCTCGAACAGATCGGCGAGCGGGGCCTCCTCCTGCCGGAGTTGATCAGCCGCGGCCTCGCCGCCAACGATCGGCTGAAGTTCTACCTCACGCTGCTGCAGACCGCGCACGTCCACGCGCAGGCGCCGGGACAGCAGGTCCCCAACCTGCGAAGCGAGCGGGAAGCCAGCGGGATTTCGGATCCCTCGCTGGACGAGGTCGTCGGCGCGAGCCGGATGGTGACGGGTTCGACCGTCTACATCCCGGGCGTCGCATCCATCGTCGAGCAGGTGCTCGGCGACGCGCGGCACATGGTGGAACCGATTGCCGCGGCCGCCTCCTGGCGCGGCGACCTGGCGGAACGGGCCGCGCTCTATGCCCGCCGGCTCGACGAACAGGCGGCGCGCGCGCCCGCGTGCACGGACGATCAGATTCCGGCCACGACGATCGACGCGTTCACCAAGCTGCCCGGCAACGGCCACGACAGCATGCACCAGCTCGTCATGGACCTGCACTGGGAGCTGAACCGCCTGCAGGCATCCGTGTCGGTCGAGGTGATCGACGGAGCGCATGCCTACGGCCTCGGCGACAGCGATCGACGGCTCGTGCGGGCGTTCATGAAGGGGATCAACGAAACGGCGCCGCTCAAGTTCGATCATCCCGGCCTCGAGACGACGGCCACGCGCGACGGCGATCACCTGTCGATCCAGAACGCCCTCGGCGCCACGGACGGCCACGTCGTGGTCCTCCACGTCGCGGGACCGGCCGTGACGGTGATCTACACGGACGTGCGCCGCGCGCGGGCGAAGTTCGTCCGCGACCTGCTCGCAGCGCACAAGGTGACATGGAGCACCGACGGCAACGGCCAGAACACCGACGGCAACGGCCGCAGCACCGACGGCAACGGCAGGAGTACGGGCGGCTTCGACGTGAACGTCGGGTCGTACACCGCGGCGGACGACGAGGGCCTCGAGCGGTTCCTCAGCCATCTCGGCTCGCGCCTGGTGTTCCTGATCGACTGGACGCGGGCGCGGAAGCGGCTCTCGCGCGTGGTCAAGAAGTCGGACGCCACGGAGCTGCTCAAGTGGGCGGCAGACAACAACATCGGGCACGAGGCGTTCCTGAAGGCCGGGGACGTGCCCGGCGTCCGTCAGCCGGCAGCATCTTTCGGCCGAGGCCGTAGGAGCTTGACCGAGCCGGCGAAATCGACTTGGAACTTCCCGTCGAAAGTAACATCGGTGGGGAGTTCGCCTTGAGGTCGGTCGGTGACGTGGAACACCTTGACCGCGAGGTCTGCCCCGACGGCGGGGACATCCCAATCCGGGATCGGCCGGTCCCAGCTGGCAAATTTGCAATTTGGATAGTTGACGCAACCCCAGAACGCATTCCCACCCCGCTTCGGCGTCCGTCGAGTCATCTTGATCCCGCAGCTCACGCAGGTCGGCACCCAGAACTCGCCCTCCGTGGCCACGCGAAGCAGTTCTTCCTGTTGCTCACCCGTGCGCTTGCGAATGAGGTCGAGCAACCCGGCCCGATCAAGCAACTGGAGGAAGGAGTTGAGCGGGTGGGTACCGGACAATTCGACCACCGCATCGTGATCTCTAGTGGCGACGAATTGGAGCAATTAGCTATGCGCTTCAACGAGATGGCATCAGAGCTGGAGATCTCCCAGCAAAAATCTGCCCGAATCAATCGGCTGAAACAATTCCTCGCACCACAGGTCGCTGAACTGGTTGAGCACTCTGACGAGCTGCTCGACGGACAACGGCGTGAGGTCGTCACTGTCTTTGGTGATTTGCGTGGCTTCACCGCTTTCTCGGCGCGCGCTGAACCCGATGTCATCATGGCCGTACTGCGGGAGTATTATGAAGCGGTCGGGGCCGTCACGACTCGCCACGAGGCGACGCTGATCCGCTTTGCGGGCGACGGAGTAATGGTCCTCGTCAACGCGCCAGTTGTTTGCGAAAAACCTGCGAACCGTGCTGTTCAGCTCGCGATTGATCTGCAACTGGCTGTGCAGTCTCTTGCCGGTAACTGGTGCGCCGCTGGCCACGCCATCGGTTTTGGCGTGGGCATCGCGATGGGGCCGGCGACGGTCGGAACGGTCGGCTACGAAGGTCGGCTTGACTACACTGCCCTTGGAAACGTCGTCAACCTGGCGTCGAGGCTGTGCGGCCTCGCGAACGATGCGCAGATCCTCGCGGACCCCATTGTCGCTGAAAGGGTAAAGGATAGCATCGCCCTCGTGTCACTCGGTGAGCACATCATTAAGGGTTACGATCAGGCATTGGAGATCTTTGCTGTGGCGCAGAGCAACATTCCTTCGAGATCTCCCATATCTGGGCTGCAGATGCTTGAAGTATTAGCCCAAGACGCGTGAGGAGGAATGTCTAACTGGAGCAACGACGGCGGGGGATGTCTGAAGGGCAACGCCGATGCAGGTGCCGCCTTTTTGGCGGCGTCCGCGTTTGCGTGAGAGCGTTTGGCTATCTCTATGGGTCCGCTGGGCTGTCGCATGAAGAGCAGTAAAAGTTACTGCCATTCTCGGATTGGATAAAATAAAAGCCTTCGGGAAGGTTATCCACGTGTACGGTCCATCCGTCCGCCTGCGAAAGCCGGGCTGCGCCGGTTTTTCGACAATCAGGACACCGAAGATTTTCAACCCAACGGTCGAGGACGATCATCCCTCAAATATCAGGCTATGCCGGGCATGTTCAAGCCGTTACCCAACACAGGCGGGGCCCAGAGAGGGTTTGCCCGGGCCTCTAGCATAGCCGGAACAGGCATCCTTCCCTCTAGCACCGCTCGGCGCGGCTAACCAAGATTCTCACGATGGCACTGCGCCGAAAGTACTTAATTTCACTAACCATGCGCGGCAATTAGCCACCAAGGGTCGAAACAGGCCATGCCCGCCGATCAACATCGGGCAACGATTATGATTGCGACGACAATGAATGCCGCGACTAGCGAAAGAATGCGATCAAGTGTTTTCGATCTGGGCTTTGCGGCAGGTCGGGCGGAGGCATGGCCTATGTTGGCGGCTGTAGTTCGCCAGCGAACCAGCCAACAGCCCCGGATTTCATCGGATCTAACGCCATAACGATTTGTTCCACGTGACCGCATTTGGAGAATCTTCTTTGGAAGTGGGCCGGCGTGTCGGGATTGGATCCCGCAAGCAGGGGGCGGGGGGCGAGGATCGCCGCCCATATCGTGATGAGCCCGACAGCGAAAACAACTATGGGACTGGTGAGCAGCGCGGTGCAGCCATATCTCTGGCGCGCCGCTAGCCACTTCCGGATCATGAAGCTTGCCTTCGAAGGCAAACTCGACAACGACCCGCAACGCTACGCCCATTACGTGTATCCCCAGCAGCTAGACGAGATCATCGACTTGGAGATCAAACGGATCCACGGCCGGATAGACCTCATCCAAAGCAATCCGATGCTCCTGCATCCGCCGGCGGCTGAACTAGCAATCCCTGACCATCTCAAGCTTTCGGGCTGGCCGGGATCATCCGGGAAACCGTGATCGTTTTGGGGGCGGCATATCGGTGGGCCTTCCTGACGGAACTGCGATCGCGCCGGCCAAGGATAGCACAGCGGACGTTATCGTCCCTTCGGCACGCTACCTTGCGATTGGTTCGGGCCAAACTCCGAAAGGAGCCAAGCTGCGATGCTCACGATGGCGACAAGCGCAGCAATTGGCATTTGGATAAGCTCCGCGTGCTGGTCTTTCACCGTCCACAAATTGAACGAAGCCTCTTTTCCTGTAACCGTCGACTACGGCTCAGCTGTGCCGTTCCGAATCTGGAAAGCCGCCGAATCAGTGAATGCATGATCACCTTCGCCACGCTGCGCGCCTCGACGGAGTCGACCCAATTGGCCGCCCGATTGCGGCTTTTGCCAAATCGAACGACCAAAATTGAGCAATTCAATAAGGTTGACAGGACACCCCTGCATCTACGTGCCGAATATGCAAGACGGCAGGGTGGTCGACAGCCACGGATTATGTTCGATTCGGAAGACGAATGATCGGCGATTTCCGCGACGGCCTCAGTGGCGCTGGGCGGTTTCTTTTGGCTCGTTGGGACGGTCTTACTTCGGCGGGACGAGCTCGCTGTCGATCCATCCCCGAACATCTGACTTCAAAAGGTCGGTGTGTGCACCTGCGCGTCGTACAGGAGACCGCAGCTCGTGCATCTGAGTGTCAGGTACTCGAACCCGGCGCGAATTTGGACAACGCTCGGGACAGTCGGACGGGCTCGGCATTTGGGGGCAGCGCGGACGCCCAAGCGGAGCGGTTGATGCAACGGGTTCTGACGGCCGCGCGTCGATGAGTCCCATAGGACCGTCCTCCACAGGCGCGGACAAGCCGTTCAGGCCAGTTTTGGTTCCAGGGCAGCTTAATCTTAATCTAGTGGCCCGCAACGGCCACGGCTCGCCGTATTTTAAAGCGCTCGAAACCCGCGCCCGCTGTGGCGGGCCGTGTGCCCTACCCGCCCATCATGGCCTCAAGCTCCTGAGCAATCTTGAGGTACAACTCTGCGATACGTTCGTAGAACTCGCGCGATCCTGGGCGCTAATCGCTAGATCAAGGTATTCTTGGGTGTTGGCGAGAGCCGCTATCAGCTCGGGTTTGGGACCGATCATCAGCCCCGGTCCATCCAGCCGGGTCTGGCAGCGCCAGCGTGACCGGTCACGCGGGATATAACAACTCTTCTCCAAGGCAAGGAACGGCGTCGCGCATTCGATGCACTTCGGCTTGCGAAGAGTCGCGTCCGTCTGATGGACGGCAACGTATTGGGTCCGACACTCCAAGTTTGGGCATCCATAGTTGTACGGGGTCGACTTGCTCACGGCCGCACGCTTACAGAGCCGCTCTATCTGAGGGGTGTTCCGCTAGTAGAACACCCTTTCACGAATGTTCTGCAGGCTTTGAGGCCCCTCAACGAACCCCTGCATGGAGGAAAACGGGGGTATCAAAACGGGGCATCAAGTGAGCTATGCAATAAAAACGCAAATAAATACAATAGTTTGATTGTATTTTTCGAATCCAGCCCGGGAAGACAAAACACGGTTGAATTCTCCAAAAGATGATATATACTATCAATATCATATATCACGGCGGGAATGATGCGCACATTGGTTGATCTCGGCGATACCCAGATTCAAGCGCTGGACGAATTGTCCAAAAAGGAGAAGCGATCTCGCGCGGCCCTGATCCGTCAAGCGATCGACGACTATCTCGCGAAGCGACGTGACAAACAGGAAGGCGATGCGTTCGGCCTATGGGGTAAACGCAAAGTGGACGGCTTGGCCTATCAGGAAAAAATGCGTGGCGAATGGTGAAGGCGCTGTTCGATACCAACATCCTGATCGACTATCTCAATGCGGTTCCCGAAGCTCGCACTGAGCTGCAGCGCTACACGGAAAAAGCGGTCAGTATCATCACGTGGATGGAAGTCATGGTCGGCGCCGATCACGATCTCGAAGCTGGGACGCGCAGCTTTCTGAGCGGTTTCGATATCGTTGCAGTCGATGAAGTAATTGCGGAACGCGCCGTCAGTCTTCGTCGCAGCCATCGGATCAAATTGCCCGACGCGGTGATCTGGGCAACGGCACAGGCGCACGCCATGCTTCTCGTCACGCGCAACACAAAGGATTTTCCGGTCGGCGATCCCGGCGTTCGGGCGCCTTACAGCCTGTGACGGACTGATCGGAAGATGCAATGCTGAAGATGCCGCCGAAACACGCAAGTATTTCTACTACGCTGCGTCTGGCTGATTTACGCCTGCCTGCGACCGAGTTTGCAGAAATACGCTGGCACGCGATGCAGGTTATTGAGATGCACCAAGAATATCATTTTCTTTCGTCATCGCGAAAGTCAACATCGCAGGGCCGCATCATCATGCGCGCAGAGCTATCGGCAACCCAGCGATCGAGCTACCATGAGCGCATCGTCAATACGCCGAAGCGAAGTCAACCCCGACGACCCAATTCGATTGTCCATCGCGGCTTCGTTGGCGTTTCCCGACGGATCGATGACCAGCTCCGGGCTCCGCAAGGAAGCATTGCGCGGCCGCCTCGTGATCGAGCGCATTGCTGGCAAGGATTTTACGACGCTAGCGCATATTGAGCGGATGAGGGAATTATGCCGCGTGTCAGTAAAGGCCCAAGGCTCTACAAACGAAAGGCCAAGAGAAGGAACGGACGCCTTATTGCCAACGCCGTCTGGACAATCCGCGACGGTGAACGGGAAGTTGCCACAGGAATCTTTGCGGGCGAAGCTGAACGAAAGCCGCCAAAGGCCGCCGAGGACGCCCTAGCCAAATACATCACCTCGAAATACCAGCCTTCGCGTCGCACCCGCGATATTGAAGATATCGATATCGCGGACGTGCTAGCAATCTATCATGCGCATCGCGAGGGCACTTATCTTGAGCGCAAGGCCAAGCAAATCGACATCACAGAATTCGCGGATCGCATTGGTCGCCTGAACGACTTCTTCGGCGGCATGATGCTGGTTGAAGTGAACGCGCATAGCTGCGCGAAAATGCGTCAAGGCGCGCGGTCGCCGGGGTGGCGCCCGCCGCGATCTGGAAGACCTGCGCGCAGCGATCAATCACCACTCGCGGGAAGGTCTTCACCGGGGTCTGGTCCGCGTGGCACTTCCAGCAAAAGGACGTGGCCGCGACCGATGGCTGACGCGCAGCGAGGCGGCGGCACTTTTGTGGGCCTGCTGGCGATATCGCGAAGTGCAAACACGACATCGCGGTGCTCTGAAAGATCAGAAAATTGAAACGGACAAGCGTCCGCTTCGCCACATTGCTCGCTTCATCCTGATCGGCCTCTATACGGGCACCCGCGCCGGCGCCATCGCGTCCGCCTCACCGTACCGCGAGGACGGCCGATCGTATGTCGATCTGGAGCACGGGATCTTTTATCGACTTGCACAAGGCCAAGCAGCCACCAAAAAACGCCAGCCGCCGGCACCATTGCCCGATCGCCTGCTGGCGCATATGCGACGCTGGGTTCGGAGCGACGCGATCACATCGCATTTTGTTGAGTTCAACGGCGCCGCGGTGAAATCGGTAAAGACAGGGTTCCGGAGCGCCGTCAGGATCGCGGGCCTGTTCACCCAATCAGGCAAGGTTACGCCCCATACCTTACGACACACGGCCGCAACCTGGCTGATGCAGCGTGGCGCAGACCCGTGGAAGGCGGCCGGGTTCCTCGGCATGTCCGTTGAAGTTCTACTTGATACCTACGGCCACCATCATCCGGAGTTCCTGCGCGATGCAGCCGTAGCCATCACGTCGAAACCAAAGCAGAACATCGTATCTGGGGTTATTTCCGGGGTTGACTTGGTGGCCTATCGTGAAAAAAGACGAAAAGCCTAGTGATATCTTGGTCGGAGTGGCAGGATTTGAACCTGCGACCCCTGCGTCCCGAACGCAGTGCTCTACCGGGCTGAGCCACACTCCGACAAGAACGCGGCTTATAGCCTTGGGTTTCGCACACCGCAAGAAGCCGAATTGAGGACCTGAAACCCCGTGAATGTGGGCCTGAAAACGCCAATTCTGCCCGCCGGCGAGGCTGCCGTGGCCGCGGCTGCGCGTTCGCTCGCCGAAGGCGGGCTGGTCGCGTTCCCGACCGAGACCGTCTATGGCCTCGGCGCCGATGCCGGCAATGCCACGGCGATTGCCCGGCTCTATCAGGCCAAGGGCCGGCCCGCGTTCAATCCGCTGATCGCCCACCTCAGTGATCTCGGCGCCGCGCAGCGGATCGCCCATTTCGATGCGACCGCGCTTCTGCTCGCCAAGGCGTTCTGGCCGGGGCCGCTGACGCTGGTGCTGCCAAAGACAACGGATTGCGCGGTGGCCGACCTCGCCACCGCAGGCCTCGATACCATCGCGGTCCGCCTGCCCGCGCACCCGGTCGCACGGGAGATTTTGCGCGCGTTCGGCGGGCCGGTGGTGGCGCCATCGGCCAATCTGTCGGGCCATGTTTCGCCGACCACCGCGGCGCATGTACAAAGCGACCTCTCCGGGCGTATCGATCTCATCGTCGATGGCGGGCCGGTGGCGGTCGGCGTCGAATCCACCATTGTCGGATGTTTCGAGGAACTGAGGCTGCTGCGCCCCGGCGGCCTGCCGCGCGGCGAGATCGAGCGCGTGCTGGGCCGCGCGCTGTTGCAGGCGCCCCAGGATGCCAACAATGACAGCGGCCAGCCCTTGGCGCCGGGCATGCTGGCCTCGCATTACGCGCCGCGCACGGCCGTGCGGCTCAATGCTTCCAGCGTCGAGCCCGGCGAGGCGCTGCTGGCGTTCGGTCCCGCCACGGTGCCGGGAGTTGACGCGGCGAGGTCCGTGATGAATCTATCCGCGCGCGGCGACCTCAACGAGGCCGCCGCCAATCTTTTCGGCTATCTTCGTACCCTCGACACCAAGGGCGCGCATCGTATCGCGGTCATGCCGGTGCCCGGGCACGAGCTCGGCGAAGCCATCAATGACCGGCTGCGCCGTGCCGCGACGGCACGGGAATGAGTGAAAAGAACACCAACAAGAGACCAAGATGAATATCGTGCAGCCCTCCGCGCCACCGCTCTCGCCCGAACTGATCGCGCGTTTCCGCGCCATCGTCGGCGCCAAATATGCGGTCACCGATGCGGCCGACATCGCGCCCTATGTCACCGAAGAACGCGACCTGTTTCACGGCCGCTCGCCGCTGGTGCTGCGGCCGGGCTCGACCACTGAGGTCTCCGCGATCTGCAAGCTCGCCAGCGAACACCGGATCGCGCTGGTGCCGCAGGGCGGCAATACCGGACTTGTCGGCGGCCAGACCCCGCATAATGGCGAGGTTGTGATCTCGATGCGGCGGATGGACAAGATCCGCGACATCGACACCGCGTCCAACACCATGACCTGCGAGGCCGGCGTGGTGCTGCAGATCGCGCAGCAGCGCGCCTCCGAGGTCGACCGGCTGTTTCCGCTGTCACTCGGGGCCGAGGGGAGCTGCACCATCGGCGGCAATCTCTCCACTAATGCCGGCGGCACCGCGGCGCTCGCCTATGGCGTGGCGCGCGAGATGGCGCTTGGGCTGGAAGTGGTGCTGGCCGACGGGCGTATCCTGAACGGGCTGTCGAAGCTGAAAAAGGACAATACCGGCTACGATCTGCGCAACCTCTTCATCGGCGCGGAGGGCACGCTCGGAATCATCACCGCGGCGACCCTAAAGCTGTTTCCGAAGCCGCGCGCGGTGGAAACCGCCTTTGTCGGGCTCAAATCGCCTGGGCAAGCGCTGAAGCTGCTCTCGATCTCGCAGAACGAGGCCGCCGGCGGCCTCACCAGTTTCGAGCTGTTGTCCGACATCGCGGTCGATTTCAGCGTGCGTCACGGCATCGACATCCGCGATCCCCTAGCGGCCAAGCATCCCTGGTACGTGCTGATGGAGCTGTCGTCGTCGCGCGACGACGCCCGCGCGGCGCTGGAATCGATTCTGGCCAAGGGCCTCGACGACGGGATCGTCGATGACGCCGTGATCGCGGCGAACCTCAGCCAGCGCAGCGCATTCTGGAAATTGCGCGACGAGATGTCCGCGGCGCAAAAGCCCGAGGGCGGCTCGATCAAGCACGATATCTCCGTGCCGGTGGCGGCGGTGCCTGATTTCATCGCGGAAGCCAACGCGGCCGTCGTCAAACTGATTCCCGGCTCGCGGCCGGTGCCGTTCGGCCATCTCGGCGACGGCAATATCCATTACAATGTCAGCCAGCCGATCGGCGACAAGCCTGAGGATTTTCTGGCGCGCTGGCACGAGGTCAACGAGGTGGTGTTCGCGATCGTTAAGCGGATGGGCGGGTCGATTTCCGCCGAGCATGGCATCGGCATACTTAAGCGCAACGAACTGCCCGACGTGAAAGACAAGGTCGCGATCGAACTGATGCGCGGCGTCAAAGCGATGCTCGACCCGCTTGGGATCATGAACCCCGGCAAGGTGCTGTGAACGTGTCAACGCCAGCACCGGTTGCCGCGCTCGCCATCGCGCCGATCGAGGACGCCGATGTCGCTGCCGTCGCAGCACTCTGGCAGGCTTGCGGCTTGACGCGGCCGTGGAACGATCCCGCCGCCGATATCGCACTGGCGCGGCGCGGCCCGAATTCGGCGATCCTGATCGGCCGTGACGGCGATGCCATCGCGGCCACGGTGCTGGTCGGCCATGACGGCCATCGCGGCTGGGTCTATTACGTCGCGGTCCATCCCAACCATCGCAACAAGGGTTTTGGCCGTGTCATTATGGCTGCAGCCGAAGACTGGTTGCGGCAGACCGGCATCGAGAAA
>Ga0137409_10006897_pt1 | contig 11728 bp, 7 predicted proteins | sample CZODoug1_16funga_FD_122059 | JGI IMG/M metagenome (GOLD analysis project Ga0137409, IMG submission 122059) | Vadose zone soil fungal communities from Angelo Coast Range Reserve, California, USA - CZODoug1_16fungal (Hybrid Assembly) | ecosystem: Environmental > Terrestrial > Soil > Vadose zone... | reverse complement strand
GTTTCGGCCGTGCGCCTGGTGGCCTTGTGGCCCTTGTGCAACAAGTGCTTGAGCTCGGGGGGTACCGCGCTGCCGGAGCGGGCGAGGCTAGACGACTCTGTGGAGTAAGCGTTCGGAGAGCTCAACCTATGCAGGGTTGGGCTCCCATTCGGGAAGTCTCAGTGACACTTGCATTTCTCGGGTCTGAATGCTCATCCGGGAAGCCAGCGGGTATCCAAGATAACGTGCAGACCCTCACGAGCCGATGTCGGGTCAGCACCCAGGGGCCGACCCACTGGCAGTGCTAATGCTCTTCGGCGTCGGGCCAGGAAGCAGATGGTCGTGACCTTCCGATAGGCTCCAATCCGTCGTGGAGTTGCGGTTGTCAGGCCGCTACTCATAAATCCGCCGCGCCTACGTGCGCCACGCAATGTCCGCTTTATCCGCGCGATAGTACGAAATTCCCAAAACGCCGTGCGACTGATTTTCAGCTAAGAGACGAACCAATCGCGTCGGTTCGACTACGCGCCGATCACTTCCGGACTTCTCCGAAAAGCAGACAATTTCAGAGCATGTCCGGACTTCGCATTTGTCACATGAAACCCGGATTGCGGGGCAGATACCCGGTCCAATCGCCAAAATCGCGTGTCGACATCAACAGCATCGGAAGGGTGATGCGCATCCCGTGCTCGACCGCGATCCTTAGAGCCGCTTCGCTCGCGCCAGGAAGAAAGGCCGTCACGCGCGGAGAACCAATCTCCGCCGCAAGAGCCAGCGCAGTCGTGAACGCAGAGCCAAGCGCGTCGGGCCGCGCGACGGCGAGCGGTCCGATGTGGCCGCCGGTGCTGACGTAGGTATAACCGACGCACTCGTCTCCGGAATAAAGGGCTGCACCTCTCGTCGTCCTGTCGTTGAGCAGATACCGGTGATGCTTCTCTCTTGAGACACCCAGAACTCGGGCATCAATATTGGCGAGTTTTTGCAGGTCCGCGGCTGTTTCCTCGAGGGATACTGGGCGGAATTGCGGGCCCTGCAAGCGGCCCATCAGGAGTTCACGCCAAACACTGAAATTGTATATGGGAAAGCGCGGAGATAGGCCGTTCCGAATATAAAGCCCCTGCGATACGGTGTTGAACGTGAAGGTGATCAGCGCCCTGTTGGTAGCGCCGGATTTCTTCGCATGTTCAAATGTCCGTTTCAGCAATTCGTTACCGATGCCGCGGCCCTGATGATCGGGCGACACGAAAAGCTGCGCGAGAAACCACAGGTCACAGCATACCCAGCTCCACGCGAACCCGAGGATTTCGTCGGCCTCTTCCGCCACCCACAGCCCGTCAGCATCGTCTTTTGGCGAAAACATTTGAAACGCCGGGGGATGCGACGTCGCCATCGGGCCAAAACCGTGCCGTCGGGTGAGGTCGTTGATGCTGGCAACGACGAGCCGATCGCTTCTTTCCAAATCCGCCTCGCGGGCGGGCCGGTACGTGATCGACATTGGCAATCTCGAGATGCTTTTGCTGCAGCATCAGGTGGGCTCAGGCCAACGGCCGAATGTTCTGGTTCATGCGGAAGAAGTTTTTCGGATCGTACTTCGTCTTGAGCTCCTGGAGGCGCCGGTAGTTGGCGCCATACGCGGCGGGGACTGGGTCGCCCGCCTCGTCGTCATCCAGGTAATTCACGTACCGGCCGGAGGCGACGAAGGGCTGCATTTCGGCAAAGGTCGCTCGCGCCCAGGCAATGCACGCGTCGGTGTCGGCTGCATCCGTCCATTGGGAGAGGACGAGGAAGTTATAGCCTTCCGTACGGTGCGGGAAGGCCGTGTCGCCGACACCGAACTGGACCGCGGCGCCGTGGACGTGCTCGAGGAGCAACTGGCCCATCGGGGTTGGGCATCGCGCGAAGCAAGCGATCATCGTGTCGATGGCATCGTCGATCAATCCGGCAAGGAAGCTCGATTTCCAGTAGTTGAAGGCCCCTCGCGGGTAGGCGCCATCGAGCATCCCATTGAGCTGACAGTAGGGCATCGGACCGATCGCATCGAGGACGGGAGACCCGAAGCGCTTGAGTGGCCGCATTGCTTCTTCGCCGGCCTCAAGTGAGCCGCAGTGGCACGTCGCCATGGCTGCCACCTTCGTGCCCGACCCGTCCGGAGCATGATTGAGGGTTCCGAAGATCGTATGTTCATCGGGCAGGGATGCCGTGCTGTCGCGAAAGAACCTCAGCAGGTCGCGGGCTCCGTCGAACGGGTGGACGATCAGACCGGCGGTAACCGCAGGACCTATCGCATGGAGCTCATATTCGAGTGAAGTCGCCACACCGAAGTTTCCACCTCCGCCCCGAACAGCCCAGAACAGATCGGGTTCCTCGTCCTGGCTGATCCGCACGACCTTGCCTTCGGCGGTGACGAGTTCGACGGATCGAAGATTGTCGAGGGCGAGGCCATGCTTGCCCATCAACCAGCCCAAGCCACCACCCAGGGTGAGCCCAGCGATGCCTGTGCTCGAAACAACCCCGCCCGTGACCGCCAGACCGTGCAATTGCGTCTCGCGATTGAGCTCGGCCCAGGTGACGCCACTCTGCGCCCGGGCCGTGCGGCCTTTGGGATCGACGTGAATTCCTTTCATCGGCGACAGGTCGATCACCAGTCCGCCATCGATGGTCGCGCGCCCTGCCACATTGTGACCGCCACCACGAACCGCGACTTCGAGGCCCAGCTTGCGCGTAAGGTTGACAGCATCGACCACGTCGGCGATGCCACGACATCTGGCGATCAACGCCGGGCGCTTGTCCACCAGACCGTTGTGGACCGTTCTCGCTTCGTCGTAGCCTGCGTCCGCCGGCCTCAGGAGTTGCCCGGAGAACGTGCCGGAAAATTCAGCGGCGACGTCGGCAACGGTTGGAACTGACCTCATCGGGTTGCACTCCTCGTTTGGGCCGCCTTCTTCCGCCTCGGCTGCACCAGGAGCAAACGCGAATAATTCAGCCCAAGGTGAACCATTTTCATCTACAATGCGTGGGATGAACAAGCTGCCCCCCCTCATCGAGTTGCGCGCCTTTGATGCCGCGGCGCGGCATTTGAGTTTCAAGGAAGCCGCGGCCGAACTCGGCGTGACGCCGACGGCGATCAGCCATCAGATCCGATTGTTGGAGCGTTATTGCGGGCGGGCTCTGTTCCGTCGGAGGCCGCGGCCTCTATCGTTAACCGAGGCCGGAGCCCGCCTCTTTCCGATCATCCGCGACGGCCTCGAAGGGTTTGTCGCCGCGTTCGCCGCCGTGAAGCGTGATGGGGACAGGCAGCCCCTTCGCGTGACGGCGACGAACGCCTTTGCGAGCCGCTGGCTTGTGCCACGCCTGCCCCGCTGGAGGAAGGTGCGCCCCAATGCGCCTCTCGACGTGATCGGCACCGACGGCGTGTTGGACCTCCATGCCGGCGATGCCGACGTCGCTATCCGCTATGCCCGAAGGTTGCCGGCAGACGGCATCACCAAGGAACTACTGAGCGATTCCTTTTGGCCGGTCTGCAGTCCTGAATTGCTTACCTCCGGCTTGAAGCGTGCTGCTGACCTTCGTGGACACGTCCTCGTTCATTGCTATTGGTCACCATCGGATCTAGGGGCGCCAACCTGGCAGAGATGGCTCGCCGCTGCGCGAGGCAAGTGGCGCGATGTGCCGGAATTCAAGGACATGGACCACCTGAGCTTCAGGGAGGAGCTGCATGCGATCGAGGCGGTGATTACCGGGCAGGGCATCGGCATTTTTAGCGATGTGCTCGTGGCGCGCGAACTCGTGGCCGGCAGGCTGGTAAGACCCTTTGATTTGTGTTTGCCGGGATATCGCTTCTACCTCGTCCGCACGCCCGATCATCCACGCGAGAAGACCATCCAAGCCTTCGCGACCTGGTTGCAGTATGTCATATAAGCCTCACTGCTGTTGCGTCTTGCAATACGTCCGAAACTGACTCTGAACAGACAATTTTCCAAAGCCCATAGACGCAACGGACTTAAACTGACACCCTGCCCCGCGTAAGGATCGTCAAGGGTTTGCAATGAAACCCGTGCTGCTTTGGCCAAAGCCCCAATCCACCATTTTGGCCACGCTGGACCGCAATCCCGATGATTTCACGGTGGTTGATACCGGCTCCCGTTATGAACTTCGACGGCTCTCCGAGTTGCGAAGCGACACTCCCATTCTCGACCCCTTCCCGGGCCACGGCAAACACTACCGCGAATTCCACACCCACATCGCGGCGAGCGGTTGCCGGTACGTCATCTCTGGGCTTCAGCCATGCCGCGACGTGCTGCGCCTCGGTTTGTGCGACAAGCCGCAAGTGGTCGCGGATGAGGCTCGTCGATCATCAGGCCCGTTGAGCCGCTTGCGCCGCGCTGTCGTCGATACCGGATTCACTCCCGGCACGGAGACCTTTTGGAGGACGGCTGCGCAAGGGGCAAGCATCGGCATCTTCATATTGCTGTTCGGAGCCTTTCTGGATCTGGCACGGGCCCTTCTACTTCCAATCGCCTCGGCACTGGTCATCGCAACGATGTTCGGCCCTATCTCCAGCCGCGTCGCACATCACCATGTTCCGCACTGGCTTTTCGCCGCTCTCGCGGTCGCGCTCTTCGTCGCCTTGCTCAACCTAGCAATTGTCTTGCTGTCGGCGCCAGTCATCGAGTGGATCGGCAAAGCGCCCGAAATCGCCGCAACGGTCCGCAACAAGCTCCACATCCTGGAACGTCCGATCGCGGCACTTCATGATCTGCAAAATGTCATTTCTCGAGGCAAAGGAGGAGATTCTGGCCTGGAGATCAACATCACCAACTTCATCCAAGCTGGTTTGTCGCTCCTGACGCCGGCCATAGGGGAACTCGTGCTGTTTTTCGGGACCTTGTTTTTCTTTCTTATGGGCGGCCCCAGACTGCGTGCGTACCTGGTGCTTCTTTCGCGGAACCGAGATGCTCGACTGCGGACATTGCGCATTTTGGATGACATTGAACATAACCTCACCCGGTATATGGGCACAGTGAGCATCGTGAACATGGGCGTGGGGCTGATCACGGCAATCGCTGTTTACCTGATGGGATTTCCCAATCCGGTTCTATGGGGAGTTCTCGCTTTCATTTTCAATTATGTGCCGTATATCGGCCCCGCGGTCATGGTTTTCGTGCTGTTCTGCGTTGGACTGGTGGTTTTCCCGTCACTTGGACACGCATTGATTGCCCCACTTTTCTTTGTCGCGCTCACGACGATCGAAGGTCACTTCGTGACCCCGAACATCGTCGGCCGGAATCTCAGCCTAAGCCCTTCGATCGTCTTTTTGGCTCTGGCATTTTGGACGTGGTTGTGGGGTCCGATTGGCGCGTTCCTCGCTACACCGATTCTGATCATTGGATTGGTGGTGTCGAAGCACTTTCTTCCCGAGGAAGAGAGCGAAGTTGGTTGAGGAAGTTTCCGGATGCGAAAGTTCCCGCCTTTGTCGATGTTTTGAGACGCCATGACTTTGATCAACCTGCTGGTCGCTCCGATACGACGCGTGGCGAATTTTCCGCTGTTTCAGCTCATGACCGCGATAGCGGTCATTCTGTTGCTACAGGCAGCCGACAGTAGATCTCGGCGAAATATTCAGCGCGCCCCATGGCGCCGGATCTCCCCAGCGGACATGCCGGTGCGGTTTCCACATGTCCGTTGTTGAGGGATGAACGGACCTGTCTCCGACGCGACCCAAGGTCCGTTGATGACCCCGAAGCCGACCATCGCAACAAGCGTCAAACTAGCAGAAACATTAGCTTACGTTAAACCGCTGCGGCGGCGACAGTGCTTGCGACTTCATCAAGCTTCTCGGCGGCATGGCCGCTAGCGGCGCGGGCCTCGCGCATGTCTATTCGATCAGGATCAGACCGGGAGGGAGTGACTCGTCGTATAGACTGGCCCGGTCGGATCGTCCGATCGGAACGAACCCTTTGATTTTTGCGGTCTGCAGCGCAGGGACGCCGGATTTCTCCAGCTTGCTGGCAATCAGGCCGCGCAAAGGCATGGGTAGGTCCAGGCTCCGATCGTCGACGACGCGCGCGGCCCGGAGGAACAGAATCTGCAGGTCGAGCAATTCCGGCGTAGTCCAATCGAAGCGCTGGAAAGCCTGATACGCGTGCTCGACGAGATCGGGCGAGACGACAGTCTCCGGCCCTGCGTAGAGCGGAGTTCGGTTGAGCAGGAGCCCGAGCGCCGCAAGATAAGGAGCGCAGTGCCGCTTGGCCCGTGCAAGCGTCACCGCGGTGTCGCAGAAGCAACGCACCAGTTCCGCCTTGGTGTCGTGGTGGATCAGTTCCAGGGATCCAGCCAGGCGCACGAGTTCGTCGGGCGCCCTGCCGCTGCGGATCCTGTCGATCTCTCCGGCCATAAGCCTGGTCTGGCGTTCGCGCGTGAGCCCGCCCGCCACCCGGCGCAAGAGGATGTATTCCTGGCTCTTGATGCGCCGACCGGGAAAACACGGGCCGCCATCGTGCACCCGCCACAGGGCATCGATACGAAGGTCGTCCCGGACAACGCCGAAGCCCGGGCGCAGCAGGAATCCAGCCATGATGAGCCATGCCTCTTCGTGGTCCGCCGAACGTCGTCTGTCGTCCCGCCGCTCCTCGAGCGCAGGCCAAAGGGCGCGCAGCAGGGGCCCGTTCCATTCACTTCTGGCAGACGCGAGGATGCGCTCCACACCCTTGAGGATCGTGGCAGCAGTAATCTTGTTCTTCTTGCTGTTATTGGCAGGCTGGGTGAACACGATCCCGATCTGCCTGCGTGCCGTTTCCAGCGCGTCCGCTGAAGCGTTCGGTTCAATCGGAGCGTTTGCTTCCCGCGCCCGCCCCGCATCGGGCGCGCCCGCGACGCCTTGGACGTGCTCGCGCATGTTGAATTCCAGCGGCCAGGACTGCTGGACGGCGGGGTCGGCGCTGACGCACGAGATGTGGAGCAGCCCCAGTGCGTTCATCCGCGCCGTCAGACCGACGGGCAACATCCCGCCCGCTTCCGGACCGGATAGCTCAGCCGTCCTGACGATGGTCTGGAGCGGGGGCAACGGGTGAAATTCGCCTTCGGACCAGGAAACGATGTCTCCGGCCCGGCTGACGCTCTTCCGGGTTGAGGAATAAGCCTGGAAGCGCACCAGCTGATCGGTGCGGAGCTTAAGCCCAAGATCAGCGATCTCAAAAAGCTGCGACGGCCCTGCACCCTGAGGAAGAACGCATACGAGGGGCGGACGCACAGTCTGGCGATCCGTTGCCTGTATCCCCTCCACTTCGAGAAAGATCGCAGCGGCGGCCCCAGCGGCGATGCGACCCGAACGGTGGTGGAGAAGGGCACCAAATCGCGCGGCTCCGCGCGCCACCGCCAGATCCGGCTCCTCGTTCTCCAGAACCTGCGGTACGAAGCCGTCCTGCCAGCCTCCGATCTGCTCGCGGAGTCTTTGGCGCAGGAGCGGCGGTCGGACGGATCCGCCGTTGAACAGGACGGCATCAATGCGCGGGCGATCGTTGAGGAATTCGGCAAGGTGTCGGGTTATCGCGCTGTCGGGAGGATAAGGAAGCCCCCATTCCCTCAGTGCCGCGCGCGTCCGGTACGGCCGCGCCGCCGCGTCGCAGAAGGGAAAAAATCCGTCCAGCAATAGGCTCTCGATTTCCGCCCGCATCACCGTCGCCGCCTGCGAGCCGCCGACCATCCCCGACCCGCGACCGGCCAGTGCAACAACGAACCGCTCATCCGGCGGCCCCGTAGCGGCCAGCGCGTGCTCTTTCAGATGACGGCAGGCGGCGACGAGCTGATCCCATTGCGGGCCGGAAAGCCGGCCGCCCGCCCCGGCAAGCCGCGGCTCCAGGAAATGGGCGACGGCAAGGTCGATATTGTCGCCGCCGAGCAGCGTATGCTCGCTCACCGCGACACGCCTGATGTCAGGGTCCGGCGTTTGCTCGTTCAGGCGAACTTCAAAAATGCTGAAATCCGAGGTGCCGCCGCCGATATCGATGACCAACACGTGTCGCAGCCCGGCATCGCCGTTGTCGGGCCGCTGCCATAATTCGCGCGCTGGGTCGTGGCTTTCCAGCCAGCAATAAAACGCAGCCTGCGGCTCTTCGAGCAGTCGCACATCGCCGGGGAAGCCCGCTTCCTCGGCGGCGGTAATCGTCAGCCGCTGCGCCGCCGCATCGAAGGAAGCCGGGACGGTAACCGTGATGTCCTGATCATCGAACGCAAACCCGGCCTGGGCAAACCGGCTGTTCCAGATCCCCCGCAGATAGTTCAGAATCAGTGCCGAGGCGCGTACCGGTGAGATTTTCTGCTCACGTGCCAGAACCGTCGATCCCCATGGCAGAAAGGGTGCCGACCGGTCGGCGGCGTGATGGCAAAGCCACGACTTCGCGGAATGGACGACCCGTCCGGGCGCTTCGCTTGCCTTCAAGCGTGCAAAAAGGCCGACGATCCATTGCCCGGCTCCGACCTCCTCACCGCGCAAGTGTGCTGCGACCGCTTCCTCTGGCAGGTACAGGAAAGAAGGTAGCGTTGGCTTCTCGGTCAGACGCGCCAGGCCTTCCCATTGCGGGACGAGAAGGACCTCTGGCGCCCCCTCGCCGACCAGTGGCGCGAATGCGAGTGCGGAGTTGGTCGTGCCGAGATCAATACCAATGGCGAAGCGGGCGCGGTCTTTCGTCAAGAATTACCTCCAGAGGCGGTCCGGCCCCTATTCCGTGCGGACCTGGAACTCAACCTTCCATCGGCGATCGGAGTTCGTGTGCCTCATCCAAAGCTCAAGGATGCCAAGTTCGGTGACGACGGGGCTGACGCGGACCGGCAGCACCTGCCCCACCGGGACGTCCAGTGCCGGGATCGCGACTTCGAGCAGGCCAGCGTCATCAAGGTCACGCTCGGCGTCCGGAAGAATCTGTCCCGGCGTATCGCCGCTTCGTACCGAGGAGGAGAAAAACCGAAACTCCGCCGTGCGGCCGGTGACAAGGCCGAACTCGCGTCCTTCGATCAGCAGTTCCGTGCCTTCCTGCATCCCCTGCGGGACAACACACAATGCCTTCAGCGGCGGCTTGTAGCCCGGAATGGCGGGCATCGACGTTTCCAGGCCGATGTAATAGGAGCGCGCCGCGCCGGCCTTGATGCGCATGCCCTTGCCAGTGGCGCGGTGACGTCCGTAGATCGCGCCGCCGCGTGCGACGGCGAGGTCTGGTTCGAAACCCTGCAATTCGCGGACTAGCTGGCCCCCATTCCAGGACGCCAGCAGATCAAGCACCCGGGTACGGATTGGCGCGGCCTTGAAAACGCCCCCATTGAACAAGACCGCGGTCGGCATCAGCACCTGCGTGCCAGCCGATGCTCCCACCAGAGCGGCAAGCTTTTCGCTTGCCTTCACGTTCTGCAGGCTCTGAGCGAGAAACCGGGCGATATGCTTGCTGACGATCGGATCGGAAGCATACGGCAGACCGAATTCCTGCAGCCCTGTCGTACGGTTCTCGCGCGGCAGGTCGTCAACGCTGGTTCTGGCGAAAAAACCGTCGACAACAACTTGCTCCAGCGTCTCGCGATCGAGAGTCGTTGAGACAGTCTTGGCAAGGAGGCTGGAGCCGCGCGAGGGGACCGCGATTGGCGCCTGGGTCAGCCCGCCATCATCAAACAGGACGATCTTGGCTTTGGAGGCGGCATGCACGAGCGCCAGGAACTGCCAGGAGTCCAGCCGTTTGCCCGCGGCCTCAAGCTTGGCGTGCAGCGCATATGCGAGCGCCAAATCCATATTGTCGCCACCTAGCAGAATGTGCTCGCCGACGCTGACGCGCTCAAGTTCCAGGCGGCCTTCGACATCTGTGACCGCGATCAAGCTGAAATCGGCTGTCCCGCCACCGACATCGCAGACCAGCACGATATCGCCATCAGCAATCAGGTTTCGCCATTCTCTGCCCGTCTGCGCTATCCAGGCGTAGAATGCAGCCTGCGGCTCCTCCAGCAATGTGACATCCTCAAGCCCCGCAGCCTTGGCGGCCTCGGCGGTGAGGCTTCTTGCGACCTCATCGAACGAGGCAGGAACGGTTACAACGATCTCGCCTTCCGAGAGGTCCCAATCCCGCCCCTGCGCCCGTTCGGTATGCAGGAACGCGTCCCTGAGATGTTGGAGGTAAAGGCGTGAGCATTCGAATGGCGAGAGCTTCTCTTCCGCGATGTCGGATCGCCAGGGCAGGATCCGCTGCTTCGGGTCGATATGCGGGTTGGACAGCCAGGATTTGGCGGAGGTCGCGAGGCGATCAGGCACGAGCGCGCCCCGCTCGCGCGCGAACTGGCCAATGATCGCGCGCTCCCCGGCATCGTTCCAGGGCAGAGGAAACGAACTCTCCGGGAACTCCTCGGAGTGCGGAATATAAATGGCGGACGGCAGTGTCGGCATCTCGCCGATCTGATTTGGTCCTAGGGTCTGCGCGATTTCGATAATCCCGGTCTCACCACTCTCGAGATCGGCGATCGCGATCGCGCTGTTGCTGGTGCCGAGGTCGATAGCAAGACTGAAACGAGCGCTCATGAGGGGAGAGTTGTCCTGGTTTCGTGCTGTCAATTCGCGTCAATAGCTGCGCGTGATGGAAAGCACCGGTTGTACGTGATCGGACTCGGGCGTCCGGCAGCCGGCCGGTGCCAGCCCGCTTATCTCAGTTCCACCTCCGCCGGAGCGATTGCCGGAAGTCGATCGGTCGAGCTCCGCAAAACGCGCGGTAGATTCACCGCATCCGTTTTCCAGCCGTGGTGGACAAGCACTCCCGAGAACGGCGCCGGGCCGCTGATCTTGCCCAGCAGTCGGTACTCGTCCGGCGAATAGCCAGCGGCGACCTGCACCGTCGATCCCTCGCTCTCTGCGCGCACGGGGGAGATTCGGAAGTGCTCCAGCAGGGCGGTCTTGCATCCGGCATGGACCACGCGCGCGGCTGCCCCAACCTGTGCGTCATCATGCGCGTTGATGTCGTCCATCAGGAAATCGACCAGCCGGCCCCTTGCCTGCAGCATCGCCAAAAAGCTGACGATCTCGGCGTCTGCCTGGTTTGCGCGAGTCGTAACAGGCATCGGTCGGGCCGCCTCAGCGCCAGCACTTCGGTTATCCCGTGACGGGCCGCGCCCGACCAGGATCGCTATCAGCGCGACAAGGCTCAGCGCCACCGCCCCACCCGATAGATACATTTGGAATGCGCTCGCTGCCGGCAGCAATTCCAGAGCGTTCACCACGACCAGGAGCAGGACCACTATGATGGCGATCGCTTTCATCGCATGCATGTTTAGCCGCAGCTCCCTTTTAAGACGCATCAGCGTTGATTGACGCACGAAGAATATAGGATATCGACGGTTGTGGAAACCTAACCGGGCCCGCGCTTGTCGATTATGCCGTTAAAAAGTCGGACGCCGTGAAGGCTAGGGTAGATGCCGTGAGTACAGCGCATTATTGCTGTTGCCAGAGACGATCTTAATCACAGAAACGCGAGTATCCGAAGAGGCGCACTCAGGCTCAGTCCCGCGCTAGAAGCAAAACAGGTAGAAGCAAAACAGGAAGGCTCCATATTGTTGGCCGTGGCTCCCGCAAATACCGCATCAAATGCTCACGTTTTTAACTACCCTTGGGACTAACAACCCCCGACACGGACCCGTTCCCCTTACCGGAAAGCCTCTATCACGCGCTCCATCGCCGGATGCTTCCGGTTCTTCACCTTCACCCAGAGCTTCGACCGTCCGGCCTGAT
>Ga0137409_10006896_pt1 | contig 11728 bp, 9 predicted proteins | sample CZODoug1_16funga_FD_122059 | JGI IMG/M metagenome (GOLD analysis project Ga0137409, IMG submission 122059) | Vadose zone soil fungal communities from Angelo Coast Range Reserve, California, USA - CZODoug1_16fungal (Hybrid Assembly) | ecosystem: Environmental > Terrestrial > Soil > Vadose zone... | reverse complement strand
GCGTTGAGCACGTAAGGCATGTTGACGAACGCCATGCCCGCAGTCACCCCCGGATAAGACAGTGGCGTCGTGAAATCGTGCCAGGCGCAGTAGGAGTTCTGGTTGAAGCCGGCCTCATTGAACTTCTGCGGCGTCGCAACCACAACCTGCGCATTGGCCAGATCCCCGATACCCAAGCGCAGCACACCACGGGCAGCTTCCTGGGCGAGCTCAAGCGGGCTCAGATTGTCATGTATAGGATTGGTGTTGTCGTACCAGACGCCCGCGAGCTCCTGCTTAGGATTGCCGACACTGGAATAGGTCCCATTGTAATTGTTCTGGTAGTACTGAGCGGAGACCTTGCCCCAGGACGTTCCGCCGATCGCCGCGATGAAACGCCGCATCAGTGCGCCCACACCGTCGGGATCGCTGGCAGGGTTGGTGGGTGACGTGTGATCGAACGCGCCAGGCCCGCCCCAGCCCCAGAGGACGAGGTAGACCTTTGGCTTTGTCTGCACCTTACCCCCGAAATAAGCCATATTGACGGGCATCGGCTGTCCCGCGGCGACGCCGGGCGGGCAAATCCCTGTAGTCATGCAGATATCCACGGTCGGGGGCATGATTCCGACCGCCGGCATGGCATGCGGGTTGGTAGCCGCAGAACGTACGCAGCCCTGGCCGGTGACATCGAAAGCTCTGTTGCTCCACAACGGTTGCACGGCGAACTTCGTGTGATTGTTCATGGAGACGTTAGCCAGAGCGGTCCAGGCGCACTTGTCGCCGTTCTCGCTCCCCTGGATGTCGTTCCATCCGTCCTGATTGCTCGCGAAGTTATCGGGATCGGTAACCGCCTCTGCATACTCGTGGCCGACGACGATGCTGTATCCGTCGAAGACGCCGTGGCCGAAGCTGTCGCTGACTACGTTGACCGAATTCATTCCGCAACCGCCGGTGCCAAGCGCCGGCCAGTTGGCGTTGAGGAACGGTATGAACGCGTATTGCACACGATATGGATTGCCGTGACCGGCGATGCTGGTGGTCTGCGTGTGATAGCCGCAGTAGACAGGCTGCCCGGTGCCGATAGTCGTGGGCGGCGTCAGGATGATGTACGTCGCCTGCGGGTCGTAGCCGAAATGTGCTGAGGCGCGTATCGCCTCCGTAGCGAGCGGATCGTCCACCAGGTTCTCCGCCAGGCCCAATGTCACGATGTCGCTCGGCACGGGCGTCGGATCGGTCCACACACCCTTGAGTTGCTTGCGCGGATTTGTAACGTAGTTGCCTCCACCTACCGCGGCACAGCTGGTCGTCCCCACCGGTACGTTGTTGCAGTACTCGTTCTGAATGGCGGCCCAGGACGTGCCGCCGAGATTGCTCAGGAACGAAGTCACATAGTTCTGCAGTTGCTGGCTCGTATACACGCTCGCGTTGGCGTCGCTCGTGGTGAAACCATTCGCCCAATCGGGTCCCCAGAAGATCAGGTAGGTGGCCGGCACGGTTTCCACGCCTATAGCGCCGGAACCCGCATTGCCGCCGTGATAAATGAGGTCATTTGCCAGCGCCGACGCGCTCGGCGTGTTGGGCTGGCCGGGCGCCCAGAAGAAGTGCTTTGGGTTGCTCGGCGACTGCGCAGCAGCGGCAGAGGTCACCAATGCAAACAGCAAAGCAACGACCAGGTGCAAACCAGAAATCCACTTGTCGGAATGGGTGCGCATTTGTGACCTCCCTTGTCGTGATGAAGAGTCCGGGCTGCCGGCCTCCACCGCGCTCCGACCTACAACCGGAGCTTTCATTTCCCGCAGATACCGGGCTGTGCGAACCCGGCTCTGCTTTGACGCGAGAACGTAGTAGTAGCACTACCAAATGTCAACGCTTACGGAGCGTAAAGTTGACCCCTGGTAGTAGTACACCTACCATGTTTGCAGGAATAGACCTACAGGGGATGTGGTGAGGGCGCCGCGCCGCAGCAAGCCCGCCGGAGCCGCCGGCAGCCGCGAACGGCTGCTGGGCGCCGCCAAACGCCTCATGGCTGAGGCGGGCTACGAGCGCAGCTCCACCGCTGCGATCGCGCGTGAAGCCGGCACCTCGGAATCGCAGCTCGTGCGCTACTTCGGCAGCAAGGCGGGGCTGCTTGAGACCATCTTCGACGAGAGCTGGGTGCCTTTGAATACCCGGATCGCCCCGCTTGTGGCAGCCGCGCCCACAGTGCGGGAAGCCATGATCACGATCCTCTCTACCATGATTGGCGCCTTGGAGCGCGACCCAAACCTCGCGAAGCTGTTTCTGTTCGAGGGCCGCCGCGTCCGCGGGGACAGTGCCGAAATTCTCCTCACGCAGGGCTTCAGGGATTTCGCCACGCTGCTGTTGCGTCTGATCCAGCGCGGTCAGCGGGACGGTAGCTTCAGCCGCACGCTCAAGCCCCAGGCCATGACCTCAGCCCTGCTCGGCGCGGCGGAAGGGATGATGCGAGACCGCTTGGTGGCGGCCCAACAGAACCAACCCTCCCCCTTCCGCGAGGCCCACATTCGCGCTGTGTTCAGCGCCCTGATCGCAGGCCTGGGACCAGACTGAGAGCGACGACGGCTACAATCCCACCGCTGCCTGCATCGAGCTCGTAGCTCGCAGTCTCCGTCAGGTGCCCATCTGGGCTTTCAATCTACCGCTTGCATGGCGTTGTTAAGAACATACTCACCGACCGACGCTCCGTGTGGCGGCGACCACAATGGGTCGAACACTCAACCGCGCGGCGGCATCGGCTCGGCCTCCAGGCCAGGGATATGATTGTCCACGGTCGCGCGCGCTGGGCAAGACGCGGAGGGTTGCTGCATGCTTTCCCAATTCGATGCGATCGTCATCGGTACCGGACAAGCCGGTCCATCTCTCGCAGCGCGGCTGTGCGGGGCCGGAATGCGCGTTGCCATCATCGAACGGCATCGTTTTGGCGGCACCTGCGTCAATACCGGGTGCATCCCGACCAAGACCATGATCGCGAGCGCGTATGTCGCCCAAACAGCGCGCCGAGCGAGCACCTACGGGGTCAACCTCGGAGGAGCGGTAACGGTCGACATGAAAGCCGTGAAAGCCCGTAAGGATGCGATCTCCCAGGGCTCGAGCCGCGACCTGGAAGACTGGCTGCGTCAGATGAAGAACGCGACTGTTTTCCTCGGCGCGGCACGATTCGAGGATGCCACGACGGTGCGAGTCAACGCGGACACGTTGCGGGCGGATAAAATCTTCATCAACGTCGGAGGACGGGCATACGTACCTCCGCTCTGCGGGATCGCGCAGACCCCCTTTCTGACCAACTCGACGATGATGGAAGTCGATTTTCTACCGAGGCACCTCATCATTGTCGGAGGCAGCTACGTCGGATTGGAATTCGCGCAAATGTTCCGCCGTTTCGGCTCCGAGGTCACGGTGGTAGAAAAGGACTCGCGATTGATTTCTCGGGAGGACGAAGATGTATCAGATGCGATTCGCGAAATTCTGCAGAGTGAGGGCATCCAAGTTCGTCTGAACGCCAACTGCATCAGCACCAAGCGTGCGAAGGACGGGATGGGGGTCATCGTCGGAGTTGACTGCCGGGAGGGCGAACCACAAGTCGAAGGTTCGCACCTGCTGCTGGCGGTTGGCCGGATTCCCAATACCGACGATCTCGGACTTGATCGGGCCGTCGTGGAAACGGATACGCGCGGATACATCAAGGTTGACGAACAGTGCCGCACGAACGTGCCCGGCATCTGGGCACTCGGCGACTGCAATGGCCGCGGGGCGTTCACGCATACCTCGTACAACGACTTCGAGATCGTCGTCGCAAATCTCCTGGACAACGATCCGCGCAAGCTGTCCGACCGTATTCCGTGCTACGCGCTGTACACCGACCCACCACTGGGCCGGGTCGGTATGACGGAAATGGAAGTGAAGAAGACAGGTCGCAGGGCGCTGCTGGGCCTACGGCCCATGAGCCGCGTCGGCCGCGCCGTTGAACGAGGCGAAAGTCAGGGCTTCATGAAAGTTGTCGTTGCTGCGGACAGCGGCGAGATTCTGGGAGCTGCGTTACTCGGGCTGAACGCAGACGAGGTTGTGCACTCCCTCCTTGATGTCATGTATGCGCACGCGCCGTACACGCTGGTCAGGCGGGCCGTGCACATTCACCCTACCGTCAGTGAGCTTCTTCCGACGATGCTTGGGGAATTGAAAGCCTTGCAGGTCGAATGACTTTTGGGCACCGCGAGTATCGCGTGAGAGATAGTCGTCGCTAGCGTTCGACGCAATTGTACACAGTGGCGCCCTCGACACGCTTGGCCTCAGCGTGCTTACCCTGACGCGCGCAGTTAGCTTCCGCCTGCTCGAGCGCACGAGCTTCGCGGCTTTCGTCCACGGCGGGCTGACCCGCACCCGGAGCCGATCGATTGTCCTGGGGCGGGGAATTCGCGCATCCCGCGACGAGAGTCGCACAACAAAAGACTATCCATTTCATGTTCGAGTCTCCCGTGGAAATTGTTCTTTGCCGCGCAGTTGCGAATCCATCGCGAAAGCCTACGGAATTGTTCATCAAGTGGCGCGCAGTGCCGTCGTCACGGGCACTCGCGCCGCGCGCAGCGCCGGGAGCAGTCCGCCGAACAGACCCATCGCCAGCGCCCACACCACGCCGGTCAGCGCGAGGGACCGGGTGACCTCGAGCTGAAAACTGTAGCCGAAGGGACTCACCGACAATCCATTGAAGAGCGCCCGCGCCAGGCCGGCCCCGAGGAGCGCGCCCGGCAGCGCCAGCAGCGCCGACTCGCAGAGTATGGAAGCCGTGATGGCGCCGGAGCCGAAGCCGATGGCGCGCAAGGTCGCGAGCTCACGGCGGCGCGCGTCGACGATCGAGTACAGCGAGTTCACCGCCCCCAGCGTCGCCCCGATAGCCATGATCGTGCCGACGAAGTAGCTCACGAAGTCGAACAGCGCATTCAGCTGCTTGAACGAGTCCTCAACCACCTCCCTCTCGTGGCGGGCCTCGAGGTGCAGCGTCGGGTTGGTCTGCACGGCCTTGCGAAACGCATCGTAGTCCGACGCCGAGCGCAGTACGACCGAAACGGTGGAGTAACTGTTGCGCGCGAATGTCGACATGAGGATGTCGACGTCGGCATACACCGAGCACGGCTGTCCGACCCCCTGGTCGAAGTGACCGACGACGGTCCAATCGCCGCCGGGAAGCGAGCGGCGATCCCCGATCTCGAATCCCGTGAACTGCCGGGCGCAGGCATTGCTGACGATGAGCTCGCGCAGCCCCCGCTGGAACATGCGTCCGGACGTGAAGTGCATCTGCGGCCGGTACTGGAGCACGCTCTCGCTGATGCCCACCAGCGGCATGAAGACCCGCTTGCCGGTCACCCGTCTGCGCCCCTCCATCGGAAAGTACGATTCAAAGGTAACGATCGGCTCGCCGTCGGTCCCCCTGCGAATGCCGGGCATGTCACGGATGACCGCGGCTTCCTCGCGCGCGACGCTGCTTTGAAACACGCGCGCGCCGACGCTGGTGAGCACCACGCCGTCGGCGCGCACATTGGCCTGCTCCTGCTGTCGCGCCCCGGCGCCCATGGACAGCATGGAAACCAGCACGCCGACGGCGCACGCCACGCCAATGATGATCGTCAGCACCGAGCCCAGACGCTGCGGAATTCCCGCCAGGCTCATGATCAGCAGAGCGAAGAACTGGCGGATAAGGCGCATGCAGCAGCTCTAGCGGCTGGCCAGGGCTTCGGTGATCCTGAGCCGCGCGGCCAGTATGGCCGGAACGCCGGCGCTGACCAGCGCCACCAGCAGCGCGCTCGCCAGCCCGATCTCGACCACGACGAGCGGCATCGAAAGTCCGCTGATGAAGCGCGCGGCGAACGGGAAGGCAAACAGCGCCAGCGCCAGCCCGCAGGCGGCGGCGACGACGCACACCACGACGGCCTCGGCGAGAATCAGCAGGAACACCGCGCGATCGGTGAAGCCGAGCGTCTTGAGCACCGCGAGCTCCGCGGTGCGCTCGCGGATCGACTGCATCATCATGGTGGAGGTGGCGAACAAGAGCGCCACCAGCACGGCGCCGACGATCGCCCGGATGAGGAAGTTCAGGTCACCGATCGATTGCAGCTCCAGCTGCGCCAGCTCCCGCAGCGACTCCGACTTGGTTTCGTTCGAGGAATTGGCGAAGCGCCGGTCGATCTCATCCGCCACGCTCACGGCGAGCTTCGGATCCGTGACCGCGACGTTGAAATGGTTGACGGTGTTCTTGCCGGCCTGGCGCGCCTCGTTGTAGTAGGAAAAGTTGATCAGGATCTTGTCTCCGCCGCCGCCGATATCGCTGTCCGAGAACGTGCCCGCCACCTCGAACTCCCAGGCGGCCGAGGCGCCCAGTAGCACGGTACGCGTCATCAGCGGGATGTGATCGCCGATCTTCCACCCGTACTTCTTCGCCGTCGCCTCGAGGATCAGGGCTCCCGTGCGGGTGTTGCGCAACGCGGCGGCATGTTCGGGCGTCACCATAAAGGTGAAGGCCGACAGCCAGTCCCCCTCCGTACTCACCGCGACTATGCCCAGCTGCTGATCGGGCTTCTGATAGGTGGCGCCGGAGAGCTCCACCGGCACGACCATCTTCACGCCCGGTACTGACTTGATCCGCTCCAGCAGCCCGAGTGGCAGGGGAGAGAAAAGGTTCGCACGGGTGTGCACGATCAGCAGGTCGGCACGGGCGGCCGCCACCAGGTGTTCGACGCCCGTCTTGAGCCCCTGCAGCACGCCGAACAGCGCGAAGGCGACGCTGATCTGCAGGAACATGAGAATGGTCCGTCCCGGCTTGCGCCAGATGCCGGACCAGATGAGCGGCAAAAATCTCATGCGGCGGTCCGGGCCGGAGCGCCACTCAGTCCCGACGGTTCCATGATGGCGGCGAAGCCCTTCTCCGCAAACCCGGAATCAAAGTTGCTTAGGTGACCCTCTCGTGCCCGCGCCGGAGGTGCCTGCACACACTAACAAAGGACGGGACGGACGTCATCTTCTGCAGCTATCGCATCCCGCCTGCCTGACGCTTAGACTTCGTGCGAGCCGCCCGAAGCAAAAGGATGTGGGATGAAGCGCATTTCTCCGGCGTCGCTCGCCGTTGCACTGGTGGCGCTGTCTGCAGCCCCGCACGCGGCCACGCTGGGCGTCTCCATGGCTTTGTTCGATGACAACTTCCTGACTGCGGTCCGTGCCAGCATGAAGGAGCGGGCGCAGCAGCTGAACGTCCCGATTCAGTTCGAAGACGCGCAGAACGACATCGGCAGGCAGCTGAACCAGATCCAGAACTTCATCGCGCAGAAGGTCGACGCCATCATCGTCAATCCCGTCGACACTGACGCGACGCCTAAAATGACCGGGCTGGCGGTGCGCGCCGGTATACCGCTCGTGTACGTGAACCGCATGCCTGGCGACAAGCAGCTCCCGCCCAGAGTCTCCTTCGTGGGGTCCGACGAGGCTCAATCGGGCACTTTGCAGATGGCCGAGGTGTGCAGGCTGCTGCAAGGCAAAGGCGAGATCGTCATCCTGATCGGCGAGCTGACGAACCAGGCTGCTCGCCAGCGCACGCAGGACATCTATGACGTGATTGCCAGACCGCAGTGCCGTGGCATACGGGTTCTGGAGAAGCAGACCGCCAACTGGAAGCGCACCGAGGCCGCCGACCTCATGACGAACTGGCTGAGCGCCGGCTTGCGTCCGCAGGCGGTAGTAGCCAACGACGATGAAATGGCCATCGGGGCCATTCAATCGCTGAAGCAGGCAAAACTGCTCTTGAGAACGATCGTCGCGGGAATCGACGCCACGGCCGATGGGCTTGCCGCAATGAAAGCGGGAGATCTCAAGGCGACCGTGTTTCAGAACGCCCCCGCCCAGGGCACGGGGGCCGTCGACGCTGCGCTGAAGCTCGCCAAGGGTGAGAACGTTCCAAGCTTCGTCTGGGTTCCGTTCGAGCTGGTGACGCCTGGAAATCTGACGAATTACCTGGGCAGGCACTGAGCAGTCATGGGCAGCCTGGCCACCGACGCGCCGAATGGCTGCCTGCTGGAAGTCAGGAACGTCAGCAAGGCGTTCCCCGGAGTCGTGGCCCTCGACGATGTCTCCCTGCGGCTCAAGCGCGGCACGGTTCACGCTCTCATCGGCGAAAACGGCGCCGGCAAGTCGACCCTTATGAAGATCATCGCGGGAATCTACACCCCGGATGCCGGCGAGCTGTGCTTGCGGGGCCGCACGGTGCACCTGAGCTCTCCGCGGGAAGCGCTGCAGAACGGTATCGCCATGATTCATCAGGAGCTGAACCTGATGCCCTCCATGAGCGTGGCGGAGAATATCTGGATCGGACGCGAGCCTGTGAACGCGTGCGGAGTGATCAGCCATCGCGAGCTGCGCCGCAGGACGCACACCCTGCTCGAGCGATTGCGGATCGACATCGATCCGCAGGCCGAGCTGCGCACATTGTCGATCGCGGGCCGTCAAATGGTCGAGATCGCGAAAGCCCTCTCGTATGAGTCGGAGCTGCTCATCATGGATGAGCCGACCTCCGCGCTGACCGAGAGGGACGCTGAGCACCTGTTCACGATCATTCGCGAGCTGCAGGCGCAGGGGAAAGGGATCCTCTACATCACCCACAAAATGGACGAGCTGTTCGAGATCGCGGACGAGGTTTCCGTGTTCCGCGACGGCAAATACATTGGAACGCAGAGTCCTCTCAACCTGACCCGAGACGAGATCATTCGCATGATGGTGGGCCGCGAGCTGGCGCGGATTTTCCCCAGGGAGCCGGCTTGCCCGGGCGCGGTCGTATTGTCCGCGCGCAAGCTGACCCTGGAGCAACAGTTCCACGACATTACTTTCGACCTGCACGCGGGGGAGATTCTCGGAATTGCCGGTCTTGTCGGATCCGGCCGCAGCAAGCTCGCCGAGGCCCTGTTCGGCCTCGCTCCGGCGAGCTCCGGGCGGATTTTGATCGAGGGCTGCGAGGTGAGGGTCGATTCGCCGCAGGTGGCGATGGCGCGCGGCATGGCTTTGGTCACCGAAGATCGCAAGGAGACCGGCTGCTTCCTCGCGCTCAGTGTGCTCGAGAACCTGGAGATCTCGGTGCTCAACCGCGACTTCGTCCGCTTCGGGTTCGTCCGCGAGCGCGCCGTTACGCAGGCCTGCGCAGCGATGAGCCGCTTGCTGCGCGTCAAAACGCCCGATCTGCACGAGCGCATCGAGAATCTCTCAGGAGGCAACCAGCAGAAGGTGCTGCTCGGCCGCTGGCTGCTCACCGGTCCGAAGATTCTCATTCTCGATGAGCCGACGCGCGGGGTCGACGTCGGCGCCAAGGCCGAGATCCACCAGCTCATTGCGCGTCTGGTCGCCCAAGGCGCCGCCGTCCTGATGATCTCCTCGGAGATGCCGGAGATTCTCGGCATGAGCCACCGAATCATGGTGATGCATGAGGGGCGCGTGACCGGAATCCTTGACCGCGAGCAGGCGGATCAAGTGAAGATCATGGACCTCGCCGCGCGCTAGGCTATACCGCGGAAGGGAAAGCATGCCGCAGGCACTGGCACAGCGAACCGCCCATGCCGGCCCCGCAAGGCGCTCGCGAAGATTTCCCCCTGAAGCGAGCATCCTGATGGTGCTCCTCGGACTTGCGCTGGCCTTTGAGCTACTCGGCTGGATCCTTGTCAGGCAAAGTTTTCTCCTGAATCAGCAGCGCCTCGTCGTGATGATCCTGCAGGTCTCGGTGATCGGCATCATTGCCGTCGGCGTGACCCAGGTAATCATCACCGGTGGCATCGACCTGTCCTCCGGCTCGGTGGTGGCGGTAACGGCGATGGTAGCGGCGAGCCTGGCTCAGTCCTCCGATGCGGTAAGGGCCGTATACCCGTCGCTCACCGATTTGCCGGTCCTCGTGCCGGTGGTGGCGGGGCTGGCGGTCGGAGCAGCCGCCGGTCTCCTCAACGGCACACTGGTCGCCTGGACGTCCATTCCTCCGTTCATTGCGACACTGGGTGTCATGGTAACCGCCCGCGGAATCGCCAAGTGGTATACGCGTGGACAGCCGGTCAGCATGCTTACAGATGCCTATGCCGACATTGGCAGCGCAGCGGTTCCGGTAATGATCTTTCTCGGAACTGCACTGGTATTTCACTTCGCGCTGCGTTACACGCGCTACGGCAAGTTCACCTATGCGATCGGCGCAAATCCGCAGGCGGCCCGGGTTTCGGGAATCAACGTGGCCAGGCATCTGATCGTGGTGTACACGATCGCGGGAACGCTGTCGGGATTGGCCGGAATCGTCACCTCGGCGCGTGCCGTGTCAGGTCAGGCCGGCATGGGGATGATGTACGAGCTCGATGCCATTGCCGCAGCGGTGATCGGCGGCGCATCTCTCTCGGGGGGCATCGGGCGCATCACCGGCACGGTCATCGGCACGATGATCCTGGGCGTCGTGACTTCGGGTTTCACTTTTCTGAGAATTGACGCGTACTACCAGGAGATCGTCAAAGGGGCAATCATCATCGCGGCCGTAATTGCAGACCAGTATCGACAGAAAGCCCGCGGCCAGCGCGCTTAGCGCGATACGCCGACGTCGACAACCCGGCCGCTTCGCAAACTCTCCGCGGCCGCCACGGCCAGCTGCAGCGCTTCCAGTCCGTCGGTGAAGTCCGGGCTCATTGGGCGCCCCTCCTCCAACGAGGCGACGAACGCATTCACTTCCGCTTCATAGGCCTGTCGATAGCGCTCGATGAAGAAATTGAGCAGCGGGTCCCGCGCGGCCGTGCGCTCGGCGCTCCAGGATTCGACGGATGTAGCGTACTGGTTGCCCGCCTGGAGCATGCCACTCGATCCGAAGACCTCGATGCGCTGATCGTAACCATAGGCACAACGGCGGCTATTGTTGATCTGTAGCAGCGCGCCCGATTTTGCACGCAGCGAAATCGTGCAGGTATCGATGTCACCCAGCCTGCCGATCTGTGGATCGACGAGGTTCGCGCCGAAGGCGTGCAGCTGCGCGATATCCCCCGCCAGGCAGCGCGCCATGTCGAAATCGTGAATCGTCATGTCCAGCATCAGGCCACCCGAGGATTTGATATACGTGGCTGGAGGCGGCGCGGGATCCCGACTGGTGATCACCGCCAGTTCCAGCCTGCCGATTTCCCCGCCCTGCAGCCGCTCACGCAATGCTCTGAAGGACGGATCGAATCGCCGGTTGAAGCCAATCATCACCCTCGGCCTGTTCCCGGCAATCTCGCTCCAGCAGGCCCGCGCACGCTCCATATCCAGATCGACAGGCTTCTCACAGAGCACTGCCTTGCCGGCCCTGACCGCGGCCATGATCAATGGCACGTGGGTATCGGTGGGCGTTGCCACCAGGACGCCACCGACGTCGCCGGCGGACAGCACTTCATCCACGCTGCGGGCGATCTTCACGCCCAACTCCGTCGCCGTCTGCTGCGCGGCCTCGGCGAGGACGTCGAACACCATTAGAAGTCGGGCGCGCGGGTGCCGTGCCAGGTTTCGTGCATGAATTCGACCAATGCGGCCACAGCCGAGCACTGCAATGCCAACCATCAGGGCCTCCGTTCAGCCGCAGCAATCAGGGCGGTCTGGTGAGAAATTCATAGCCGGGCGCGTTGGTGAATTGCCATCGTCTCACGGGCCCTGCCATGACGTTCAGGTAGTACAGATCGAATCCATGTGCTGCGCTGACCGGGTGGTATCCACGCGG
>Ga0137409_10006895_pt1 | contig 11730 bp, 11 predicted proteins | sample CZODoug1_16funga_FD_122059 | JGI IMG/M metagenome (GOLD analysis project Ga0137409, IMG submission 122059) | Vadose zone soil fungal communities from Angelo Coast Range Reserve, California, USA - CZODoug1_16fungal (Hybrid Assembly) | ecosystem: Environmental > Terrestrial > Soil > Vadose zone... | reverse complement strand
TCACGATCACAGTCACCAAGGTGGAGCACAACACGGACATCGACGACAAGTCGTTTTCGAAGCCGGCAGCAGAAAAGTAGTCCACGCACAAACCTCTGAGTCGGCACATCCGTCAAAAGGTTCTGTTGCCAAGGGTGTCTTGGTGTGGACCTGAGCGTCAGGGGCGTCATGACGCTCGAGGACGTCGCGTGGGAAGCCACCGCACGCCATCGCTTTCGGGCGGTGATGGTGATCACGTTCGCCGGGCTGGCGCTCCTGCTGGCGATGGTCGGAGTGTTCGGTATCCTCGCGTACTCCGTCCAACAGCGCGTGCGTGACTTCGGGGTGCGGAGGGCGCTCGGTGCCACCACGAGCGACGTGCTCCGCCTCGTCGTCGGGAGCGCCGTTCGCACGATCGCGACCGGTGCCGTCATCGGGCTGGTCCTGTCGACGGTTCTGGGCCGGCTGCTATCCACCATGCTGTTCGGCGTACAGCCCTTGGACGCGATGACGTTCGCGGCTGTGACGATCGTGCTCGCCCTCACCGCCGCGGTGGCGACTGCCGGTCCCGCCTGGCGTGCGGCCCGCATCGATCCAGCGGTTGCGTTGCGCGGTGAGTGATGCGCGATTCTCGACGCGCCTACGACGCAACGCGGCTGAGCGTCGTGCCCTCGAGCTCCAGGACGAAATCCGCGCCGAACGCCATGGACGGCGTATAGGCACCCGGTGCGAGGCGGCCTTCTATAACTTTCAGTGTCGCCTTGACGCCCGATTCGGCGGTCAGAGTGTAGCCTTCGCGCGTCCGCAGGCGCATTGCGACCTTGTGTCCGGCGTCATCCCAGGCTTCGCCGTAAAGATAGACCTCGTCGCGTGCGCGCTGCTCGTCGGTCGGGCCTTTCACCCGCCTCGCGATCTGCGCTTTCATGAATGCCTGCACCGGCGCCAGCCCCGCGAGCCAGCGCATGAAGCCGGGCATCTTCATTTTCCCGATCTGTTTTTCCGGCACGCCTACGAAGACTTCGATGTTGGGAATCCCGGTGGAGTAGTACGCGGTGGCGACGTCGCCCCAGGGAATGGCGACCGCGGTGGCCGACAGACTTTCGGTAAACGGGATGGTTTCGACCTTGTAAGTGGAGGGAACCTTGACGATCCTGCCGTCCTGGCGAATCCTCCCGCCCTCGGGCAGGCCTTCGAACATGGTCTTGGCGGTGCCGGGACTGAGTTTGCCGTAACGTGATTTGAAGGCAAGCTTGAGATGGGTCGCCGACGCGAGCTCGCGTTTCAGCATGGCCGCGAGACAATCTGTGGGCACGACGTCAAAGCCGACTCCGGGAATGGCGACAATGCCGGCGTCCCTGATTTCCTGGTTGCGCGAGTGGATGTCTTCGAACACCGCGATTTCTCCGGTGATGTCGAGATAGTGCGTCCCGGCGCGCAGGCACGCGGCGAGCATCGGCCTGCTGGTGGCGGAGAACGGACCCGCGCAGTGCAACACCGCCGCGACGCCTTCAAGATTCGTTGCACCAACCGCCGGATCGGCGAGATCGAACACGCGCGATTCAAAGCCCAGTTCGTGCGCGAGCGGCCGAATGTGTTCGGCGTGGCGGCCGGCCAGAACCGGACTGAGACTGCGATCTTTTGCAAGGCGCGCGGCGAGCCTGCCGGTGTAGCCGTTGGCCCCGTAGATCATCCACTTTCCGCTCATTCATTCCTCAGACGATAGCATTCGCCTCGAGGCTTCTCGATCATGGCTCACCCGAACGTGCTGAACCGGCTTCCAGACGCATAACGACGCAGGCCACGATCGAACACGAGCACGGCAAAGGTCAAGTACGCGCCCGCCCCGATCGTCAGGAGGGCCACATTCGAAACTGAAGGGGCGTGCACAACGCGCGCCGGTAAATAGCCCACGAAGCCTGCCGGCAGTACGGTAAACAGCGCGAGCCGAAGCATCCCTCCAAACAGCGGTTCTGGGTACAAGGAAAACGTGATCAACAGGTCCCACAATTGCAACGCGAACGTTTCGACCTTTCCGAGCCAGAACGCGAGACTGAAGAACACAATCCCACATGCGACGAAGACAAGTGCGCTCGCGACGATGGCTGCCACGACGAAGGGCAGCATGTGCCAGGAGACCTGTCCTGACCATGCGATGAAGATCACCCCGGAGATCAAATCACCAAAGCCGGAAGGCTGCGAGCGGAGTCCCAGAGCATGCACCAGAACGGACTTCGGCTGCGTGAGCAGCGTGTCCAGATCGCCTTCGTCGATGAACCGGCCGAGATGGCGGACACCGCCGGCCACGGTCACCGTCAGCCCGAACGCCGCCGCGACCACGCCGAACAACACCTGAATGTCGCCGAGACGCCACCCGCGGAGCGTTGTCACGTGTCGCATCAGCGCCCACCAGAAGACAAAGAACGTGAGGTTGTTGAGCGCCATGAACACAACACCCATGACGAAGGCGCCGCGCAGCGCCAGTGTCGCCTTGAGGTTGGTCGCAACGAGCGCGCGCGCGAAGGCCAGATTGTTTGATCGTCGAATCACAAATCACCCGTTGCGGCCCGTGCTAGCCGCCGTTGATGGTCAACGCCGACGTGGCCCGCCGAAAAATCCAGCACACGGCGAAGGTGGTCACAAAGCACCAGATCACGAGATTGCGGGCAAGCACGCCGGGCGTGACGATGCCGTTCGGCAACACGAACGACGCCGGCCCTGCCAGCAGGACCGGAAAGGGCGTGAATGTCGCCACTCTCTGTATGAATTGCGGGTACAGCTCAAGCGGCAGCATCAGGCCGCCAAGGACGAACATCAGCTTCTGCCACACCCAGAACACCGGCGCTACGTCCTGGAGCCAGAACGCCAACAGTCCAATCCACAGGTAGAGACCCGTCATCAGCGCGGCGGCGACGAGTCCGAAGGGCACGACGATGACGAGTGCGCCGAGCGGCGGAGTCCACCCGGTGAATGCAAACGCACAGAGAAACGCCGTCAGCCCCAGCAGCGGTGCTCGCACCGCGAGGAGACCCAGACCCGCCGCGAGCTCGGCGATCACGTACGAGACCGGACGGCCAAGCTGATACACGACGTCGCCTCGCCGGATCGCTTCCTGAATCTCGATATGGATCGGAGGCGCGCTGAGCAAGATCCACTCGGTGGCCGCCAGGTACCACACCAGCGCCTTGGGATCGGCGGCCACCGGCATGCCGGCTTCAGCCACCGCACGCCACAGGCTCGAGAACACGCCGAGGATGACGGCAAAGAACGCCACTCGGCCGTACAGCTCGCCGCGCTCCCGGCGCGCGTGAGCGACGGCGATCCGCGAAAATGCCGTGTACTTCGCGATGCGTGTTGCCGTCATGACATCTCGCTCCTTCTGTCGGCATCCGCGTACAATGCCCGGATCACGTCGTCGAGGGGGGCATCCTCGATGGCCATGTCTCGAATCGCCGCCTGACGCAACGCGGCGTCGACGACCTGTCCGAGCGGAGTGATCTCGAGTGCGATCTCCAGCTCGGTCCGGTACGAGCTCGACGACAGCACCCGCACACCCGGTAACGTCAGCTCCAGATGTTCCGCTTCACTCCATAGCGTGACGCGCTTCGCTTTCAGATAACTGCGACGGAGCGCTGGGATCGCGCCGTCCCAGAGCAAGCGGCCGCCGTGGATCACGATCACGCGCGTGCAGACGCGCTCCATGTCGCCGGTGTCGTGCGACGTCAAGAGCAGCGTCACGCCCGCTCGCTCCGACTCTGTCCACAGGAGCTCGCGAATCACCGCCTTCGCCGACACGTCGAGGCCGATGGTCGGCTCATCGAGAAACAACATGCGTGGCGAGTGGAGCAGGCTCGCGACGATCTCGCAGCGCATGCGCTCGCCGAGCGAGAGATGACGCACCGGCGTGTCGATCAGCGTGCCGAGCTCGAAGACGGACGCCAGCGCGCCCATCCGGCGCCGATGCTCGCGCGCGTCGATTTCGTACACGCGGCCGAGGAGCTCGAACGTGTCGCGCGGCGGCAATTGATACCAGAGCTGCGAACGCTGCCCGAACACGGTGCCGATCTGAAACGCAAGCTGGCGCCGCTGCCGCGAGGGAACGAGTCCGAGCACGCGCACATCACCGGCATCCGGCTGGAGAATCCCGGCGAGGATCTTCAGCGTCGTCGACTTTCCGGCGCCGTTCGGACCGATGAAGGCAACGCGCTCGCCTGGCGCGATGGAGAACGACAGCCGATCGACGGCCAGCACCGTCTGCGTTCGCCGGCGAAACAGATCGCGGGCGCGAGCGGCGACCCCTTCGCTGCGCGCGCGACGTACGCGAAACGATTTGGAGAGGTGATTCAGCTCGACAGCGAGTACAGGGGGTTGCATGGCGACCACTCCGTGTCGCCCTGCGGAGCTCCCGGAAATGACAAACGCCCTTCCGGGGAGTTCCGGAAGGGCGTGATTGCTGATGAATCGAGACGCTTCCGGCTTTAAGCAGCGACACCCATGTACAGTTCGCCCGAAATGGCGATACCGCACTGCGGGACGACGATGCTGAAAACCGGTCGGATCATGTGAACCCCGGCATTATGCCGGGCTCTCGGGCGCGTTGTCAAAATCAAGCGCACGACCTGTTCGATCTTCTCGACGAGCGACGCCGGTGCGTCGTTGAAGAGCCGATGCGCTTCGTCGAAGAAGAACACCAACGTCGGCTTGTCTGGATCACCCACTTCCGGCAGACGCTCGAAGAGCTCGGACAGCATCCACAGGAGGAACGTGGCGTAGACCTTCGGCGCGCGAATCAGCTCGTCGGCGGCCAGCACGTTGACCACGCCGCGGCCGTGATCGGTCTGGAGCAGGTCATCGACGTCGAGCATTGGTTCGCCGAAGAATGTGTCGCCGCCTTGTTGTTCGATCTCGAGAAGTCCGCGCTGGATCGCCCCGATTGATGCGGCCGAGATGTTGCCGTATTCGGTCCGGAACTCCCCCGCACGATCGCCGACCGTCTGGAGCATCGCGCGCAGGTCCTTCAGATCGAGCAACAACAGCCCGGCATCGTCCGCGATCTTGAAGACGAGCGTCAGGACGCCCTGCTGCGTGGGATTCAGATCGAGGAGCCGGCCGAGCAGCAGCGGACCGAGATCGGAGATCGTGGCGCGAATGGGCACACCACGGCGGCCGAAGACGTCCCAGACCACCCTGGGTTCGCACTCCACGGCGGCTCGGCTGCGCCGATGGCCTTCAATCGTTCCCGCATCTTCGGGCGTCGCCGAGCCAGCCGCCGCCACGCCCGGAGGTCGCCCTTGACGTCCGCGACGAACACCGGGACACCGATTCGTGAAAAGCTCTCGGCGAGTGCCTGGAGTGTGACCGTCTTACCCCTGCCAGTCGCCCCGGTGATGAGGCCGTGACGATTGGCCATTGCGGGATCGAGGTGAAGATCCACGCCGTGGGACGTAATCGCAAGTTGAAGGGCATCTGGCATTCTGCAAATGATAGCGCGTCACTTCGAGCCGGACCCCGGTCATAATACCCGCGCGATGCGGGTACTCTCGTTCGTCCTGTCGCTGGCCGTGACGGCTTTGACGACGCAGCAACCTTCGGCGCCGCCAATCCTGCAGGAACCGCAGACGATGCTGCTGTGGCCGAACGGCGCGCCGGGTGCGCTGGGCGAGGACGACGGTGACAAACCGGCCATCACGGTCTACATGCCGCCAAACACGGCCGGGCCGATGACTGCCGTGATCATCGCGCCTGGTGGTAGCTACGCGCGATTGTCGATGAACAACGAAGGACGCGCTCCGGCAAATCACTTCAACACGCTCGGCATCGCGGCGTTCGTGCTGCGCTATCGGCTCGGACCGCGGTACCACCATCCAATAGAGCTCGGCGATGCGCAGCGCGCGATCCGCACCGTGCGCGCGCGGGCGGCCGAATGGCACATCGCCACGGATCGCATCGGCATCATGGGCTTCTCCGCCGGCGGGCACCTCGCGTCGAGCGCGTCCACACACTTCGATGCCGGCACACCCGACGCGGCCGATCCGATCGACCGCGTCAGCAGTCGCCCCGACTTCGCGGTGCTCGCGTACCCGGTCATTTCATTCGTCGAGCCCTGGACGCATCAAGGGTCGAAGACGAACCTGCTTGGCGAGCATCCGGATCCGGCGCTTGCGCGCAGCTTGTCGAGCGACACACAGGTGACGGCGTCGACGCCGCCGACCTTCATCTATCACACGAACGCCGACACGGTGGTGCCGGCCGAAAACGCCGTCGCGTACTTCCTGGCGCTGCGAAAGGCCGGAGTGCCGACGGAGATGCATCTCTTCCGGAACGGTCCGCACGGAACCGGTCTCGGGCAACAGGATCCGGCGCTCGCCGAGTGGCCGCGGCTGCTCGCGAACTGGCTGCGCATCAGCGGATTCATGAAGTCATCGAGTTGACGTCCCGCCGCGATCGTTACATTCGGGCAAATTCGCACGTTCGCGTCCGCGTGGAGGATCGCCGATTCGGGGGAACGGCCCGGCTCGTCGACGACGGGCGCGAGCCGGACCTCGCTGAGGCCGTGAAGGCGCTGTCCGACGCGAAATACGGGTGGAGCGATGGCTTGATCGTGGAGATCACGCCAGAAAAGTAGTCCGCGTCCCCCTCTGTCGGGAAGCGGCTCGCGCTCGACAACCGCCGGGCGCCGCCCGCCGTCTAAGCCAGACACCATGATGACGTTACTGGGCGATCTTCGTCTTGCGGTGCGGGGACTCCGGCGCAGCGTGCTGTTCTCGACGGTGGCCATCCTGTCGCTCGCACTCGGCATCGGCGCCAACACCGCGATCTTCACCCTGATCGATCAGATCCTGCTTCGTCAGTTGCCGGTCACCGCTCCCGAGCAACTCGTCATGCTGTACCAGCGCGGGTCTCATAACGGCAGCAATATGGGACCGCGGATGCATTCGTATCCGATCTACCAGGACATCCAGAAGCGCGCCGAGCCGCTCGCTGAAGTGCTGTGCCGGCGGCTCGTTCCCGCGTCGGTGAGCATGGACAACCGGACCGAGCGCGTGGAGGCCGAGATGGTCTCCGGGAATTTCTTCTCGATGCTCGGCGTCAAGCCGGCGATCGGACGCGTCTTCAACTCCGACGAGGACGATCGGATCTACCAGGGACACCCGGTCGTGGTTCTCAGCTACGACTACTGGACCAATCGCTTCTCGCGCGATCCGGCAGTCCTCGGCAAAAAGATTCTGGTCAACGACTACGCCATGGAAATCATCGGCGTCTCCGCACGGGGATTCGCCGGCCTCGATCCGGCGCAGTCGCCGCAAATCCGCGTGCCGGTTCTGATGAAGCCGGCGATGGTGCCCGACTGGGGATGGCTGCACATGGACGACCGACGGGCCCGTTGGGTGCAGGTCTTCGGGCGGCTGAAGCCAGGCTACACCGTTGACTCCGCGGCAGCGCCGCTGCAGGGCCTGTTCACGCAGGTCAGGACCTACGAAATCACGCTCCCGGCGGCGAAGGACTGGTCTCCCTACGCTCGACAAGAGTTCATGAAAGGCCAACTGCTCGTCGAGAGCGCCGCGACGGGATACTCGGGACTTCGCAATGACTTCTCCACTGCGCTCATCGTGTTGATGGGCATGGTGGGACTCGTCTTGTTGATTGCCTGCGCCAACGTGGCGAATCTGCTCATCGCCAGAGGATTCGCGCGGCAAAAGGAGATCGCGGTCCGCCTGTCGTTGGGTGCGTCGCGCGGCCGGTTGGTGAAGCAGCTGCTCGTCGAGAGTCTGGTGCTGTCGTTCGCGGGCGGTCTTGCGGGCGTCGCTCTTGCTGTCGTGTTGACGCGAGGCCTGCTCGCGCTCGTGCCATCGCCGGGTCAGCCATTGTTGATTACCGGCCATCCTGATGTCCGTATTCTCGCGTTCGCGTTCTGCTTGACCCTCGCGACCGGCGTCATCTTCGGCTTGCTTCCGGCGTTGCGCGCCAGCCGTCCGGATCCGTGGACCACGTTGAAAGACACGATCGGGTCCGTCGCGGGCACGGGTGGATCGCTGTTCCTGCGGAAAGGATTGGTGACGGCACAGGTTGCGCTCAGTTTTCTGCTGCTGTTCGGCGCCGGCCTGTTCGTGCGGAGTCTGCAAAACCTCAGGACGACCGATACCGGAGTCGCCCTCGACAACCTCGTGATGTTTCAAGTCTCGCCGGCGCTCAGCGGCTACGACGAACCGCGCGCGGTGCAGTTCAGCAAGGAGCTGCTGGAGCGATTGCGGTCGGCGCCAGGCGTGACGTCCGCGGCGATGGCGGCCGTGCCGATCCTGTCTGGAGATGAATGGGACAGCTCCACGGCGGTCGAAGGTCATCGCGCTGCCGACGGCGAAGACATGCAGGCCTTCATGAACGCGCTGTCGCCCGGATACTTCGAGACGATGCGGATCCCGTTTCTCGAAGGGCGCGACTTCAGGCAAAGCGACATCACGCAACAATCGACCGTCGCGATCGTCAACCGCCGCTTCGCCGAGCACTTCTTTCCAGGCAAGAGCGCGTTGGGGAAGCGCCTTGGGAGAGGCGGTGGCCCGAACGCGAAATTGACGATCGAGATCATCGGCGTCGTCGCCGACTCGCTCTACGAGGGTCCGCGTGAAGGCGTGCGGCGTCAGGTCTTCGTGCCCAATTGGGGCCGAAACAGCGCCGTCTTCTACGTGCGCACGAACTCGTCCTCGTCCAGCGCATACGGCGTCATCCGTAACCAGGTGAAGCAACTGGACGCGTCGATGCCCGTGTACGAGATGAAGACGGTCGAGGCGCAACTCGACCAGACGCTGCTGAGCGATCGGCTGATCGCGTTGTTGTCCGCGGGATTCGGTCTGCTGGCCACGATATTGGCGTCCGTCGGTCTCTACGGCGTGATGGCGTTCGTCGTCGCACGCCGGAGAAAGGAACTGGGGATCCGGCTCGCGCTCGGCGCACAACCCGCGTTCGTGATCTGGTTGGTGATGCGAGAGGTGTTGTTGCTGCTCTCGATCGGCCTGGCTGTCGGCATTCCGGCCGCGATGGCGCTGGGCCGCTTCGTTTCCTCACAGCTCTATGGGATTCAGCCGAACGATCCCTGGATGGCCGTCTGGACGATGGTGCTGTTGACGATCGTTTCGACGGCTGCCGGCCTGATCCCGGCGCATCGAGCGAGCCGGATCGATCCAATCCTCGCGCTGCGCTACGAGTAGTCAGTCGGCGTGATACCCCTGCCGAACTCAACGGCTACATGGCACACCCGGCTATACTCGTCGACGTTCGATAGCGGGCGCCCATGAGCTCGATTGTCGTGCACGTCGTGTTGCTGCTTCAGATCGTGGAGAACCTGAAGCGCCGCCACGTACCCGTCGAGTACATCCTCTTTCCAGACGAGGGCCACGGATTCCGAAAGGAGAAGAACCGCATCACCTCGACTGTGAAGATGGTGGAATTTTTCGTCGCGCATCTGATCGGGCGCAACCGGCCACGGTCTGCGCGAACTGGGGCCTCAGACGTGTCGAAGGTACAAGTCGGTGTATCGCCAGCCGCGCTAAACGTGCACAAATTGTCGCCGGGACGTTCCGCGGGTCCTTCCCAAACGTTTCCGCCCCCACGGCCGTCTAACTCGCGAGATCTCAGAGCCAGGAGGCGCCGTGCTGCAGGATGTTCGCTTCGCCGTTCGCATGCTGCTCAAGCGTCCGGGTTTCACCGCGATCGCCGCCCTCACGCTCGCGCTCGGCATCGGCGCGACAGCTGCGGTCTTCAGCCTCGTAGAGGGCGTTCTCCTCACGCCGCCGCCGTATCGCGATCCCGAGCGCCTCGTGCTCGTTCCGTCCGTCCGCGTCGACAACCAGCAAGCGGAGCGGATCGAGGCGACGCCAGCCGTGCAGTGGATGGATTGGCAGAAGCAGGCGACGTCGTTCGAGGCCATTGCCGCATACGTCTGGACGTTCAACTTTCTGATCGATTCAGAGAGCAGCGAGTCGTTCAGGGCATGGTGGTCACGCCCGACTACTTCCGCGTGATCGGCGTGCAGCCGATGCTGGGGCGCGCGTTCGCGGCGTCGGATACGACGCCGCCGGCAACGCTCATCATTCTTGGGTACGACTTCTGGCAGCGCCGCTTTCATGGCGATCCCGGCATCGTCGGCAAAACGATTCGCATGAGCCGGCGCGACACGCCGCCGACCGTCGTCGGCGTCATGCCACCCGGCGTTCGCTTTCTGCCGTCGCCAGCCGCGTCGCAGGAGCCAAATTATGACGTCAACGCCGTCGTCGATATCTGGATGCCCGGCGCTCCGAATCCGCAGCGGCTCAAGCAATCGATGTGGGATGTCGTGGGCCGGCTGAAGCAGGGCGTGACGCCGGAGCAGGGTCAGGCGGAGCTCGTCGTTCTCAGCACGCGGCAAGCACAGGACGATCACGATCTGGACGGCCGCCTGCCGCGGTTGCAGCCGCTCATGGCAGCCATGAATCGGGACGGCCGTCGCATCCTGCTGCCGCTGTTCGGCGCCGCGGCGTTGGTGCTCCTCATTGCGTGCGGCAACACGGCGGCGCTGCTGCTCGTCCGCGGACTGCAGCGACAGCAGGAATACGCCGTGCGCACGGCGCTGGGCGTCGGCCGCGCGGCGCTCTTTCGCCAGGTGTCGATCGAAAGCGCATCGCTCGCCCTGGTCGGCGGGACGGCCGGCGTGGGGCTCGCCTTTGGCATCGTCAGAGTATTCAAGGCGATCGGCGGCCACGCCATTCCGCGTCTCGATGCCGTCACGGCCGGCTGGCCGCTGCTGGCGTGGGGATTTGGATCAGCGCTGGTCGCGGCGCTCCTTGCGGGGCTCGTGCCTGCGGTGCGCGCCTCACGGCTCGATCCGGTCGTAGCAGCGGCGATGCGGGTCCGGCTAAAACCGGACACTACGTACTAATACCGTCGGTTTGAAACGGGTTGTCGCGTCTGATCAGCGCAACTTTGCCGCGCGTCCCTTGACGGTCGCCGCGAGCGCCTTCAGGCGATCCGCATCGCGTCCGCTCGCTGCGGCGGCATCCTTGTCCAGTTGCGCCGCCAGCGCGTCGAGTTGATCGAGCGTGGCCGCGGCGCCCTTCTCCTGGCCGGTCCGCAGTCCATCAACGCGATCGAGAGCACTCTTCACATCCCGCGCGCGCTGCGGCTGAATGCTCTTGCTGCGCGTGAGCTGATCGATGTACGCACGCGCCACGACCGAGCTGGCCGGCCACGTGATCTTCGTCTGCTGCTGCGTGTTGAGCTCCTCGACCCTGACGAGACTCGCGGCGTCGATCTCGTTCTGCGAGAGATATTCGCCCGGCTTCAGCCGGAAGACGTCGATGCCGCGCGCGATCTCGGAGCCGTAGATCGCGCCGTTGTACCAGTACGTGGACCAGTACCCGCCGGTGATCAGCTGCTTCGCGTCGATCGGGCCGCGGTCGAAAAACGCGATTTCAACCGGCGTCGTCGCGTCAGTGAAGTCGAAGACCGACAAACCGCCCTGATACCACGCCTGCACCATGATGTCGCGCCCCGGCACCGGGACGAGCGAGCCGTTGTGCGCCACGCAGTTCTCCGTCTCGGTCTGCGGCGCCGGCATCTTGAAATAGCCGCCGAAGCGGAGCTTCTTGGATCCGTTGGTCTCAATGACGTCGAAGATCGCGTCAGCGCCCCAGGTCAGCGGATCGGCCGCGCGGCAGCGGGGCCGCGTACCGCCGCCCCACTCGTCGGTGAAGATCACCTTCGTGCCGTCGTTGTTGATCGTCA
>Ga0137409_10006894_pt1 | contig 11731 bp, 13 predicted proteins | sample CZODoug1_16funga_FD_122059 | JGI IMG/M metagenome (GOLD analysis project Ga0137409, IMG submission 122059) | Vadose zone soil fungal communities from Angelo Coast Range Reserve, California, USA - CZODoug1_16fungal (Hybrid Assembly) | ecosystem: Environmental > Terrestrial > Soil > Vadose zone... | reverse complement strand
CCCCCGTTCATAGAGCGCATTTCCGCTTTCATAGTGCTTGACCGCTTCCACGAAAATCCGACACCCCGTATGACCTAATGCTACCGTGTAATCTCGAAGGAGAGGACGAAATGAAAGGCATGCAGCAGATCGCGATGCTGCGCCGGTATGCTCTTTCTAACATCGCTGATGCCGGCAACAAGAGAGGTATGAAGTGGGGGACTCAGTTGAGGTCTAATGCATGCGCACTCTTGATCGTGTTTCTGGCGTGCGCGGCGCTTTCGGGGCAACGGAAGCCCGGAACGGTTTGTGTCGCTCCGAACCCTTCCGAACCACCGACTAGAATTTCTCCAGGCGGAAACTACAATCCGGCAACGCTTTCGGTGAAAATCGACAAGAGACAACCGATCCTTTGGCCACACAAGGAGAGCGTAAAAATTGGAGACCTGGATCTTGCCGAGCGTCACCTTGTGGTACTCACCTCCGATGGAAGACGAATAGAGTCCTTTTGGTTCCGTTTCGCTGAATACAACAGTGGTGAACTATGCGTTTCTTTCGATGGCTACCAGCGAGTCCAATTGCGGGACACAAAGTCCTCGCCCTGGTGCAAGTGCAAATGAAAGCCCTCCATTGCCCGGATATCATACGGAAGCTTGTGCCTTTGCTACCTCCGAGTCGCCGATCGTAAACAGATTGATGAAGGCGACCGTCTGGACGAGGTTGGAGTGCGGCCGCACTAAACGGTCAGAATCTCCTGTTCCTTCTTTTTGGCGACTTCTTCGAGCTTGTGAACGTAATCGTCTGTGAGCTTCTGGATCTCGGCGAGCGCGTGTTTTTCGTCATCCTCGGAGATCTGTTTGTCTTTGAGCATCTTCTTGAGATGGTCGTTGCCGTCGCGGCGGATGTTGCGGACCGCGGTGCGATGTTCTTCGAGGACTTTATGAACGTGCTTGGCGAGTGTCTTACGGCGCTCTTCCGTCAAGGCAGGGATTGGAATGCGGATAACCCGTCCGTCGTTGGAAGGATTCAGGCCAAGGTCGGATGCCCGAATGGATTTCTCGATCGGACCGACGAGCGAGACATCATAGGGCTGGACCGTGACCAGCGTCGGGTCCGGCGTGGCAAGTTGTGCGACCTGGTTTATAGGAGTTGGTGTTCCGTAGTAATCCACCTGGATATTATCGAGAATCGAAATGGATGCGCGGCCTGTTCGAATGCTGGACAGCTCCTTGCGAATGTCCTCGATGGCTTTTTCCATCCGCTTTCGGATTTGTGCAACCTCATCTTTGATCGCCATAATGCCTCATCACTGTGGCGGCGCTCTGTGAGCGCCGGCGGTCACAGACCGCCGCTACACTCTGGAATGCGTTAATGGACCAATGAACCGATCTTTTCTCCCATGATGACGCGCTTGATATTGCCTTTGAATTTCATGTTGAAAACGATGATCGGCACGTTGTTGTCCTTGCAGAGCGAGATCGCTGTGCTGTCCATCACGCCCAGGCCCTGCGTAAGGACATCGAGGTAAGAAATCTCGGGATAGAGTTTTGCGTTGGCCACTTTCACCGGGTCCGCGTCGTAGATCCCGTCCACTTTCGTGGCCTTGAGAATGACTTCGGCTTTGATCTCCATGGCGCGCAATGCGGCGGTTGTGTCCGTGGAGAAGTAAGGATTGCCGGTGCCGGCGGCAAATATGACGACCCGATTCTTCTCGAGATGACGGATGGCGCGCCGCCGGATGAACATTTCGGCGACTTCCTTCATTTCAATAGCAGATTGAACGCGGGTGTAGACGTCCATTTTCTCGAGCGCGTCCTGAAGCGCCAGTGCGTTGATCAGCGTGGCGAGCATGCCCATGTGATCGGCGGCCACGCGGTCGAAGCCTTCGGCGCTCGCCTTGATGCCGCGGAAGATGTTGCCGCCTCCGATGACAATCGCGATCTGAACGCCGAGACTGTGGACGTCTTTGAGCTCGGCCGCGATTCGAACCACGACGTGCGGATCAATGCCGAAGCCCTGATCACCCATCAGGGCTTCGCCACTGAGCTTCAGCAAAACACGTTTGAACTTCAGCGACGGTGCTTTATCGCTCACAAAGTTTACTCGCCACCCAGTGCCTGTTGCACATCGGCCGCCAGGTCTGTTGATCGTTTCTCTAATCCTTCGCCCGTCTTGAACCGGGCGAAGCGTCGCACCTGGATGTTTTCACCAATCTTGCCAACGAGGCTGTTGATGAGCTCTTTGACGGTCAGATTGGGATCTTTCACGAATGCCTGGTCGTACAGGCACGCCATTTGATAATACGACTCGAGCTTGCCTTCGGCGATTTTATCGATAATGTGTTCCGGCTTTCCAGAACCACGTGCCTGGTCTTTGTAAATTTCCTTTTCCTTCGCAAGTTCATCGGCCGGAACATCTTCGCGGCGGACGTAGAGCGGATTCTGCGCCGCGACGTGCATCGCAATGTCTTTGACGAGAGCCTGGAAATCGGGGCTGCGGGCAGCGAAGTCCGTCTCGCAATTGACTTCCACAAGAACGCCGAGCTTTCCGCCCGCATGGATGTAGTGCCCGATCATACCTTCGGCGGCAACTCGCGTGGCCTTCTTCTGTGCGGAGGCCAGTCCCTTCTTTCGCAGGATGACAATGGCGCCTTCCATGTCGCCCCTCGCGTCGACGAGAGCATTCTTGCAGTCCATCATTCCAGCGCCCGTTTTCTCCCGGAGTTCTTTAACTTGTACGGCGTTAATCTCCATTGCTGCTTTTCCCCCAGTTCAAATCTGACACAAAAATAGCCGCGAATTGCGCCAATTACGCGAATAGGTTGGCGTAATTGGCGTAATTGGCGGCTCGGTTTTCTGTTACATCATCGCGGCTTCGTTCGGAGTCTCGACCGGCTCTTCTTCGCCCGCGGTGTCGGCCCTCTTCATACGCGTGCGCTCGAACGGCACGACGCCTTCCTCTTCCGATCCTTCTCCGTCTTTCGGCGGTTTCGGACCGGAGGCGGCTTCCTTGTTGACAGCCTGGCCTTCGATGACGGAATCCGAGATCTTCGAAGCGAAAAGACGGATTGCGCGCAACGCGTCATCGTTACCAGGAATAACGAAATCTACGAAATCCGGGTCGCAATTAGTGTCCACGATCGCAATCACAGGAATTCCAAGCCGGCGCGCTTCGGCGACGGCGATCTCTTCGTTTTTAGAATCGATGACGAAAATCGCATCCGGCAAGCCGGGCATGTTCTTGATGCCGGCCAGGTTCTTTTCCAGAGCTTTGCGTTCCCGCTCCAATCGGGTAACTTCCTTCTTCGGAAGGAGCTCATAGCGACCATCCGTCGCCATGGAGTCCAGCTCTTTTAATCTCTTGATCGATTTCTGGATCGTTGCGAAATTCGTGAGCAGCCCTCCCAGCCAGCGCTGGTTGACGAAAAACATGTTGCAGCGCAATGCCTCTTCGGCGATTGCGTCCTGGGCCTGGCGTTTGGTTCCGACAAAGAGAACTGTTTTTCCTTGTGCCGCGAGATCGGTTACGAACTGTGTAGCTTCCTTGAACAGGCGCAGTGTCTTCTGGAGATCGATAATGTAGATTCCGTTGCGCTCTCCGAAAATGTACTGTTTCATTTTCGGATTCCAGCGCTTGGTTTGATGCCCGAAGTGGACGCCAGCCTCCAAAAGTTCCTTCATTGTAATAGACGCCAAATAAACCTCCGTTTCAGATTTTGGCCAAAGTGACTAGAGTCGCGAGCAGGGAGGCGATCCCTGAAAGCGACTTTCAAAGATTACCGCTTCGAGAACTGGAACCGCTTTCGCGCGCCCGGTTGCCCATATTTCTTGCGTTCTTTCATGCGCGGATCGCGCGTTAAAAATCCGGCCTTCTTCAAGACCTGCCGCAGCTCGGCGCTGAAATCGACAAGAGCGCGCGCGATACCATGCTGTACGGCGCCGGCCTGTCCGTGCATTCCGCCGCCTTCGACATTCACGACCACATCAAATTTGCTCAGGGTATCCGAAGCCTCGAGGGGTTGCTTGACAACCATCTGGTGGGTCTTGTTGAAGAAGTACTGATCTAATGTCTTGTCATTGACCGTTAAAATCCCTGTCCCCGGCCGGAGGAATACGCGAGCCGTGGATGTCTTTCGGCGGCCCGTACCGTAATGCTGGACTGTGCTCAATTAACCTCCAACAAATCTGTGGGGGCGCTCTGTGAGCGCCCGGGCGGTCATAGACCGCCCCTACAGTTTTAAGCTCTGCGGCTGCTGCGCCGAATGCGGATGCTGATCCGCAAGATAAATCTTCAACCGCTTGACCATTCGTTTGCGCAGCTTATTCTTTGGCAGCATGCCAAGGACCGCCTCGCGAATTACCTTGTCCGGCCTGGATGCAAATACTTTACCAGCTTTGACCTCTCGCAATCCTCCCGGATACTGGGTGTGCCACCGGTAAACTTTCTTGTCCAGTTTCTCGCCGGTGAGCTTGATCTTCTGTGCATTCACAATGATGACATGTTCGCCGCTCACGAGAAAAGGGGCATACTGGGGCCTGTGCTTTCCAATTAGAATGGTTGCGGCTTTCGTCGCGACACGTCCAAGAACTTGATCTGTCGCATCAATCACGTACCATTTGTCAAGGGTGGCCAATTCACCCGCCGTCAGAAACCGTGTAGACATGCTCAGCCCTCAAAATAAGTGTGTGGCAAAAATTTGATAGTATAGGAGCCCTTACACCATGTCAAGCAGCCCGCTCGCCATTCCGCTCATTGTTCTCATGGCGTTAGCCCTTCAATTGCCGTCGGTAGCCGATCTTTTGACCCGGGACGAAGTCCAGCAGGCCGAGGCTCTGCTCGACAAACAGCCGAGGACCGCGGAGTCCGTGGCCTTACGGGGTGAAATCGACTACAGAAAGGGAAATTTTGACCGGGCCGGGGCTTTGTATAAAGAAGCGCTCGGCATGAACGCCAAGACCGCCCGCGCCCATTACGGCCTGGGGAAGCTCGCGATTGGGAAGCTCAAAACCAAGCAGGCTATTCAGGAAATGATGCGCGCCATCGAGCTGGACCCGAAAGAGCCGCTCTACCGGTTTTACGCGAGTGAGGCCTGGGCGCTCGAGAAGAATTACGCCGAGCAACGCAAACAGATCGAAGAATACATCGCGCTCAATCCGAGCGATCCCGACCGGTTGGCTGAAGCCAAGGCAGGTCTCGAGATGCTCAAGGCCCTGGGCAATGACGTGGCATCCGTCGATGCGCCCCAGAATCCGGCTCCGATTCCTCTCCGGAAGTCGCTGAATCTCGTTTTTGCGCGAGTGATGATCAATGGCAGGGGACCTTACGAGTTCGCCGTCGACACCGGGGCCTCACAGATTGTGCTCAGTGAAAAGCTCGCCGGCGACCTTGGTCTCACGCCGGTCACGTCGACCATCATGCACGGCGTTGGCGGAGGCGGAAAGATCGACACCAAGCTCTATAGCGTGAAAGAAATGACCATAGGCGACGTGAAGATCAAGAACGTGCCCGTCGGCACGTTCAATGATCCTCTCGTGTCGCAGCTTGCCGACGGCATTTTCAGCACTGCCGTGCTTTCGGACTTCATCCTGACGGTGAACTACCCCGGCAATCAATTGGAAATTTCGCGGAAGCGCCCCGCAGCAAACCCCGCGAGCGAGGTTCTTCCAGCCTGGTACTTCAGCAATCTTCTGCTTGTTCCCGTCCAGGTGAACGGCCAGCACCGCGGGAATTTCATCGTGGATACCGGCGCAGTAACTACGGTGATCTCGCATAACATGGCTGCAACGCTGGGTGTCGACGAAAAGACGCCGGGCGCCAAGATCGACCTGGGAATTGCCGGCGTGGGAGGTTTCGAAGGTGTCGTGCTGCGAGTGCCGAATGTCACTTTTAAAACGGCAAAGAATTCCGAGACGTTTCCTCAAGTGGTATCCATCAACCTGAAGGAAATGTCCAAAATGATCGGCACCGAAATCGCCGGCGTGATCGGGTTCGATTTCCTCGATGAGTACAAGCTGACGCTGGATTACTACGCCGCCGAGGTGCGTTTAACGAAGTAAAAGAAGAAAGCCAGAAGCCAGAATGGGATTCCCTATTCTGGCTTCTGGCTTCTGGCTTCTTGGCTTCCTTTCTCCAACACGTACAGCGCCTGCGGCCGCGGCTTGTCCACCAGGATGAAATCGGTAATCAGGTAACCGGCCTCGAAGTAATGCCGGCATGCGGCTCGGACTCGTTCCTGCCAGAGCTTCGCTCGAGCGATGTCGGTGTTTCGCAGTTCGTTGATGTTGGTGGGAATTTCGAGCAGGAGCGGACTGGTCTCCAACCGAAGGTCGGGTTCACCATCCGGCGTGTTGATGCGCGCAGTCCCGTCGATATCTCGAAGTATGACCCCGGCCTGTCGATCCGAGTCCAGACGCCACTCCGCCACCAGGCGGTCGGTCGGGAGACCGCGATGCAATGGACTTGGAGAATAGCCATATACATTCTCCTCGTACTCCCGCACGATCACGCCGAGCTTGTGAATATTGAAATGAGCGTTCAGGGCTTGCAGCGGATCGAACGTCCACTGGATCTCATCGATACCCGCAGCCAGAGCCTCTTCCCGCTGCCGCATCTTCAAGCGATGCCCGATGTCCCGGCCTCGATATTCTGCGACGACCGCTGTCATGTGCGACCACCAGAAGAGCTTTTTCTCGCCGGTCCAGCCGAGATTCGCCATCGAGAAGCCGACGATCCGGCCTGAGGATTCCTGGGCGACGAGGACCACGCCGCCAAACCGATTCGCGATCATCAGAATCGGCACGGCTGCCAGGTCTTCCATTTCCGTGTAGCCCCAGACTTCTTTCTCGAGCTCCACGACGGCCTGATAGTCCTCCAGGCCCTGCGCGCGACGGATCTCCACATCGACTTCTTTCATGGCTCCGAAATAGAATATAGAAGCTGTGCTCGTTTTCAAAAAGATCATGCTGTTACTCACACGATGACTACCGAAAGGCGCAACCCACGCTCCGTCGACATCGACCTTTTTCCAACTGAACGCATCCTGAAAATCATCAATGGCGAGGAAGCGCTCGTGGCTGGCGCCGTCGCGGCTGCCATTTCCGACATCGCCAGCGTTGTAGACCTTGCAGTCGAGTCGCTCAAAGGCGGCGGTCACCTGATTTATGTAGGGACAGGAACCAGCGGGCGGATTGCAGTGCTCGATTCCGTGGAGTGTCCCCCAACGTTCGGTTCGCCGCCCGACTGGATTCAGGCTGTGGTGGCGGGCGGAACGAAAGCGCTGGCTCAGGCGACGGAGGGATCGGAAGACGATCGGGAGAAGGCGGCATCGGATTTGAAGTCGAAGAAGGTCGGCAGGGGCGATCTCGTCATCGGCATTGCAGCCAGCGGCAGCACGCCATACACCGAGGCCGCGCTGGAATTTGCCAAGAGCAAAGGCGCAAAGACGGTGGCGGTAGTCTGTGCTGAAAATACTCCGATGTCGAAAATCGCAGACGTCACGATACACACTGCAGTCGGTCCGGAGGTCATCACCGGCTCGACCCGAATGAAGGCCGGCACGGCACAGAAGATGGTTTTGAACCTGATCAGCACGGCCACGATGATCCGGCTCGGAATGACGTACAGCAACTGGATGATCAACGTCAGCATGACCAACCGCAAGCTGAAAGAGCGTGGCATGCATATGCTGCAGGAAATACTGGGAGTGAAACAGGAACAGGCCGCGAAACTGGTCGAAGCTTCCGGTGGAAATCTGAAACTGGCCGTCATTATGGGCGCGGCAGGATGCAGTCGAAAGGAAGCCGAAAAACGGCTGACTGCCGCGGGCGACAATCTTCGGAAAGTGATAGGACATCTCGGGACCGGCCGTGAGTAAACCGAAGATCGTCGCGATCGAAGCGGGCACGCTATTCACACCCACGAAGAAACTGGCGTCGGCCCGACTTATCATCGAAGGGAATTCGATAGCCGAAGTCGGAGAGGCTGAATCGGTCCGGATTCCGGCGGGCGCGGAGAAAGTCGAAGCCTCACAGTTTGTTGTCGTGCCGGGATTCATCGATTCGCACATCCACGGATGTGGCGGTGTGGACGTGATGGACGGTACCTACGAATCGTTGAATGCAGTCAGCCACATGGTCGCTCGTCATGGCACCACGGCATTCCTGCCGACCACTGTATCGTCTCCTACTGAACTGCTGACGACTGCCATCGAGAAACTCGGCAACCTGATGACAAAGACTTTTGATGGAGCGCGCCCGATCGGGATTCATCTGGAGGGGCCATTCATCAATGCCGCCAGGCGTGGAACCCATAAGGCTGCGAACGTCATCGCGCCGGATGCCGAATTGTTTGGGAAATGGATTCGCGCGTCGGGTCATTCGCTGCGTCTCGTCACGATCGCTCCCGAGCTGGAAGGAACCGAACGGATTATCGGAATGGCCAGGAATTCGGGCATCACCGTTGCGATGGGCCATTCGAATGCGACTCTCGAAGAAGCAAACACCGCCGCGGGCCGCGGGGTTTGCTATGCGGTGCACACGTTCAACGCCATGCGGGGATTTTCGCATCGCGATCCGGGCATCGTTGGAGAAGTGCTCTCCGACGATCGGGTGTTTGCGGAGATCATCGCGGACGGCGTTCATGTCGATCCCGCCGTCGTGCGCCTCTTTGCACGAGCGAAAGGAAAGGCGCGCGTCCTCCTGGTCACTGATGCCGTCAGCGCCACGGACATGCCGGACGGACGTTATGTCCTCGGAACAGACACGGTGAACGTGACGAATGGCGTGTGTAGAGACTCGGAGGGCCGGCTCGCCGGAAGCACGCTGACACAGGAAATCGCACTGAAAAATTTTCTCGAATGGACCGACTGGGCTTTCGAGGAAGCCCTGCTCGGCCTGACGTTGAATCCGGCTCGTGCTCTCAAGCTGGAAAGAAAAGGCGCGCTCGAACCTGGTGCTGACGCGGATATCGCCATCCTGGATACCCGGTTCAGGGTCATGAAGACATTTGTGGGCGGTAGAATGGTTTTTGATCGAAGTTGAACGCGGGCTAAAGCCCGCGACTACATTGGGACCTGCGTGTTTTCCATTGCGGACATGGGTGCCCTGTGCGGAGGCTTCTAAATGTAGTCGCGGGCTTCAGCCCGCGTCAGGGCTACGAAGGACATATGGACAAGTTACGAGTCACTGGAGGCACCCCGCTTCACGGAAGCGTGCACATCAGCGGAGCGAAAAACTCGGCGTTACCTGCAATGGCGGCTTCACTACTTACGGCCGACGAGGTCACGCTGGAGAACCTTCCGCTGGTGAACGACATTTTTACCATGCGGCGTCTTCTGCGCGAGCTTGGTGTCAAGGTGGACTTCGAAGCCGATCATTCGGCGCGCCTTCGCGCCGAAAAGATCCTTTCGGACGAAGCGCCTTACGATCTCGTCAAGACAATGCGGGCGTCGGTGCTCGTTCTGGGTCCGTTGCTCGCACGTACCGGACACGCTCGAGTTTCACTCCCCGGCGGGTGCGCGATCGGCGCCCGGCCCATCAACATGCACATCAAAGGCTTCGAAAAACTCGGCACGATTGAGCGGACCGAACACGGCTACCTCGAAGCGAAGGCCGAACGCCTGGCGGGTTCCGAAATCATCTTCGACAGGATCACGGTCACGGGGACTGAGAATTTGATGATGGCCGGCACGCTTGCCGCGGGCCGCACCGTACTTCAGAACGCGGCGTGCGAACCGGAGGTGGTGGACCTCGCCGAAATGCTGATAAAGATGGGCGCAAAGATTGAAGGTGCCGGCACGCCGACCATTACCATAGAGGGTGTACATGAGCTGAAGGGAACATCGCATCGCATCATTCCCGATCGCATCGAGGCGGGAACGTTCCTGGTGGCGGGCGCGATCACGAATGGGGAGCTGGAACTCCTGGATGCGAATCCCAGCCACCTGGCTAGCGTCATCGAAAAGTTACGGGATACGGGAGTACATATCGAAACGGGACCGGGCCGCATCACCGTGCGCGGTGGGGAGATCCGGCCCGCGGATGTCGTGACGAAGGAATATCCGGGATTTGCCACGGACATGCAGGCGCAATACATGGCGCTGATGACGCAGGCGAATGGAACTTCCGTCATCCACGAAAACATTTTCGAGAACCGCTTCATGCACGCCAGCGAACTGCTGCGCATGGGTGCGGACATCAAAATCGACGGTTCTCGCGCCATCGTCACCGGGAAGACTCAGCTCACGGGAGCGAACGTGATCGCTTCCGACCTCCGCGCCAGCGCTTCGCTGATCATCGCGGGCCTTGTGGCCGACGGTTTCACCGTCATCGACCGCGTTTACCACCTCGACCGCGGCTACGAGAAAATCGAAGAGAAACTTCGGGCTGCCGGCGCCCAGATCGAACGCCTGAAGTAATTTCTCGCGACTTTTTTCCACTTTTTTCCGTGGTCTTCGTCCAGTCCCAGGGGCAAAGTACCGTGAACTGGAGGGGACTATGCGCGCTGCTCGTTTCATCGCTCTTTTATTGCTGATCAACTCGACCGCGATCCTGCATGCCGAGGTCAAGGCGGACCAAAAAGACAGGGTTCAATTCGAAGGCATCATGGGACGCATGATAAATCTTTTTGGCGGCAAGGCAACTCACGAAGGCGTGATCCAAACCGTTGCCGTGAAAGGAAACCGTAAGCGGACGATAACGGACACGAACAGTCAAATTGTCGATCTGGATGAAGAGAAGATCTATGAGATCGACATGAAGAACAAGACTTACCGGGTTATGACGTTTGCTGAGTTGCGCCGCCGCATGGAAGAAGCCCGGCAGAAGGCCAAAGAACAGTCACCGCCAGAGGCTGCCGAGCCTTCCGGTAAATCGCAAAAGACGCCGGACATCCAGATCGATTTCAACCTGAAACCATCCGGCCAGCAGAAGAACATCAACGGCTACGATTGCCGCGAACTCGTCATGACGATTTCCGTACACGAGAAAGGCAAGCCCCTCGAGCAGGGAGGAATGGTCCTGACGGCTCACGATTGGATCGCACCGAAGATCGCCGCGATGAAGGAAATCGACGACTTCACTCTGCGCTTTTATCAGAAGCTCGCCGGCCCATACGGGTTTGGTGATCCGGAGCAGATGGCTGCGGTCATGGCGGCAAATCCGTTCATGAAAGACGCCATCGAAAAGTTCCAGAAGGAGGCAGCCAATCTGGATGGAACCTCGATCCTGCTCAACATGACCGTGGAAGCTGCTGCGCCTCCGGAAGAATCGGCACAGCTCCAGAAGGTACAGGAGCGCGAACCGAAAACCGACATTACTTCGGTTCGCGGCGTTTTGGGCGGCCTCGGTCGAAGGATAGGGCGTAAGAACGATGAAAAGAAGGAAGAGCCGCAAACCGCCACGCCAGGCCGGGTGGGACTCATGAGCATGAACCATGAACTCGTGAGGATTTCAACCGATGTGAGCGACGCCGACCTCGCGATTCCCGCGGGATTCAAGGAAAGAAGGAATTAGCGGGGCAAGGGTGTTCCCCTCCTGGAACAGGAGGGGTGGACGCGCCATCAAAAAAATGCTGCGAAGCCACTTTTGAAGGCGCGGCCGGGGTGGTCAGGCATGAGACATTTCGCAAAAGTGACCACCCCGTCTGCGCCATTTCGGAACGGGAACTTTTTATTGATCGCGCAGCCTCCCCTCCTGTTCCAGGAGGGGAACACCCTCGCCTCATGACCTCTCCTTAGTTGAAACTGATGCGGCCG
>Ga0137409_10006893_pt1 | contig 11732 bp, 9 predicted proteins | sample CZODoug1_16funga_FD_122059 | JGI IMG/M metagenome (GOLD analysis project Ga0137409, IMG submission 122059) | Vadose zone soil fungal communities from Angelo Coast Range Reserve, California, USA - CZODoug1_16fungal (Hybrid Assembly) | ecosystem: Environmental > Terrestrial > Soil > Vadose zone... | reverse complement strand
TGGGACGCGAACGGCCAGCTCCACTTCGACATCTTCGACACGGAGTCGGGTTTCGTGGCCGACGTGATGACGGTGAACCTCGTGTACAGGCCGTTCTTCGAGGTGGAGCGGCGCAAGTACCGCTTCCGCATCCTGAACGGCGCCGTGTCGCGCTTCTTCAAGATCTCGCTCTCCGACGCCTCTCCGATGATCCAGATCGCCAACGACGGCAACCTGCTGCCGAACCCGGTGACCATCACGCAAACCGACCAGCTCGGCATCGCGGAGCGCTACGACATCGTCATCGACTTCTCCCGCTACAGCATCGGGCAGACGGTGTCGATGGTGAACCTGCTCGCGCACGAGGACGGCACGGAGCCGTCGGCGACCCTGTCGCTGTCCTCGGCGCTCAACGGCAGCTCGACCGATCCTTGCGTAGGCAGGTTTCTCGAGTTCCGCATCGTCCGCAATCCGGCCCAGCCCGACGTGAGCCAGGTGCCTGCCGTCATGATCCCGAACCCGGATCTGTCCGCGATTCCAGTGGCACGGACCCGCACGTTCGTGTTCGGAGACGGCGCCACCCAGAACACCAACGATCCCGTCACTTCGTTCCGCGGCCCATGGGGTATCGGGACGGGTAGCGGAGAAGTGCTCGCGGCGGACTTCGGGCGGATCTCGGCGGCGCCGAGCTTCGGCACCCGCGAGATCTGGAACCTGGTGAACGACGGCGGCGGCTGGGATCATCCGGTCCATATCCACTTCGAGGAGGGGCAGATCCTCAAACGAAACGGCAGCGCGAGCAACGTGCCGGCGTGGGAGAAGGGGCGCAAGGATGTCTATCGCCTGCGCCCGGACGGAAGCGTCCAGCTCACCATGCAGTTCCGGGACTTCGGCGGGATGTTCATGGAGCATTGCCACAACACCTTGCACGAGGACAACGCCATGTTGCTGCGCTGGGAGATTGACGACGGCGGATCCCCGTTCCTGAGGCCGCTGCCGACGCCGATTCCGACGCCGCAGGGCGTGAGGTTCCAGGCTCCGACGGTGCTGCAGTTCTGATCAAGTGCACGAATCGAGAAGGAACGAAACATGAAGATACCTAGACTGTCAGTTACTCCCGTCGTGCTGTCGTTTCTCGTCGTGACTCTGTCGGGGCTGATGTGGTGGGCAGGCCCGCCCGCCCGCGCGGCCTATGCCCCGACCATCGCGCTCATCCCGGTCTCAGGCTCAGTGAGCGGGCAACCGGAAAGCGTAAGGTTCTCGGGCCAGGCACGAGTCTCGAGCGAGCTGGTGCTCGATACCAGCAGGACCCGCCCCCCCCATCCACCGTCCGTCATCCTGATCATCGACCTGTCCGGTGTCTCCGGCACCGGGTCGTCGAGCGAGGCGAGATATACCGTCGGGGGTGATGGAACGCCCGTGTTCAGACAGCTCGCCAGCACCGATACGGTCGAGATCCCCTTCCCCTTCTCCCGGGGCACGAGCATGGGGATGTCTTCGGTGCGCACGGGCGTCGCGTCCTTCGCGCTCAGCTTCGACACGAACACCGGAGCGATCACGAAGGGAACGGCCACCATCGCCGCTGCGAACTTCCCGAACTGACCGGTGAAAGACTCAGCCGGCGGGCAGCCCGCGAGGGGCCGCCCGCCGTTCTCGATCCCAAGTTTTGCCGAGGAAGGAAAACGGGTGAACTCCGTTCGGGCGACGAGTAGGGCAGACCTCACGGCGGCTGCGGCCCTGCTCGCCTGCGCCGCAGCGCTTTTGCCCATGGTCGCGGAACGCGCGCACGCTCACGATGCAGCGTCCGTGACCCGGAATGCCGATGCCCCCGCCGTTACTGTCGCCCGCACGCAGTGGCGAGCGGACTATTTTCCCAACGTTCCGCTCACCACGCAGGACGGCACGACCGTTCATCTCTACGACGATCTGCTCAAGGGCAAGTCGGTCGCGATGAATGTCATATATACCAGTTGCAAGGACGAGTGCCCGCTCGAGACGGCGCGGCTGGTGCAGGTGCAGCGGCTTCTCGGCGAGCGGATGGGAAAGGACATCTTCTTCTACTCGATCACCATCGACCCCAAGCAGGACACACCCAAGGTGCTCAAGGCTTACGCGGAGAAGTACGGCGTCGGGCCGGGGTGGCTCTTCCTCACGGGCAAGGAGGAGGACATCAAGCTCGCGACCAAGAAGCTGGGGTTATCCCGGGTGCGCGACTCGGTCAGGAAGGACGGCCACTCCGCCAGCCTCATGGTCGGCAATGAACCAGGGGGACTGTGGATGCGCAACTCGGCCGTGGACAACCCGCAGTTCCTCGCCACTACGATAGCGAATTTTCTGGGCTGGAAGGATGCGACGCCAAAAAAGAGCTACGCGGAGGCGCGCCCGCTCGTGCTCGACCAGGGGGAATACTTCTTTCAAAGCCAGTGCAGCGTCTGCCACACTATCGGGCAAGGCGACAAGATGGGACCGGACCTCGCAGGCGTGACCGCGCGGCGGGATCGGGCCTGGCTTAGCCGTTACATCATCGCTCCGGACAAGCTGCTCGCCGAGGGCGATCCGATCGCGGTCGCGCTCTTCGAGAAGTACCAGTACGCCCGGATGCCCAATCTGCGTCTCAGCTCGGATGAAGCGGCCGCCGTGCTTTCGTACGTGGAAGCGCGGAGCGGCGCTCGGCGCGAACCGGCGCGCAAGGATCCGATCACCGCCCGTTAGGTCCGAGCCGCCGAGCCGGCTTAGATCAGGATTTGTCCTTCGGCTCTGCGGGTCGCGCACCTCGGTATTCATCCAAGCTGACGAGGACCTTCCCGCTCTCGAAATAGCTATGCGTGCCGGATTGTAGTGAATTCCCGACACGCTCTGTAGAGGAATCCCGACACAGGAATTTTTCTTGCCGCACCGCACGAGTATTTCAAGGCCCTTGTATTGAAACATTTGTCAAAAGGGCTTCAAAGGATAATTTCTTTCGGTTATGCTCGCTGTACAAAAAGGGCGGAATAAAAAGAAGGAAACAGTGTTAACTCCGCCTTGCAAGGGAGACCCATGCGCAGTTCATGGCGCGCAAAGCGCCTTGCCGGCGTGTTCGATTTAGAGGAAAAGGGGGATCGCAGTGCCCCCGCTTGAGCATCTTCTGAGCGTTTCTGCCGGACGCGTTCAAGTATCGGCGCTAGATCATTCAAGCCGCGCCGGGCTGGCGCGGTCTGCCAAGTACTCAGCGAAGTCTTCGAAGTAGGAAATAAACCTCGGAGACCCCAATATGCCTCGCCTGCAACGCATAATGGCCGCCGGATTTCCACAGCACGTGGTTCAACGCGGCAACAATCGCGAAGATTGTTTCTTCGCCGAAGCCGATTATGCCGCCTATCTGCATTGGTTGGAACGGGCGGCACGTACCTACCGGGTGGCCATCCACGCTTATGTGCTCATGACGAACCACGTGCACCTGCTGGTCACCCCGGGGTTGGAAGGCGGCGTCTCCAGGATGATGCAGTACCTGGGGCGGCACTACGTTCAGTACATCAACAAGACTTATCGTCGCAGCGGTACTTTGTGGGAGCGGCGGTTCCACGCGAGCGTAGTCGAGACCGAAGCCTATCTGCTCACGCTCCACCGTTACATCGAGCTCAACCCGGTGCGGGCGGGAACTGTGAGCGCACCGGAGCAATACAAGTGGTCGAGTGCAAAGGATCACCTTGCTCCGATGGGAAGCTCACTGATCGTGGATCACGAGGTGTATATGCGCCTGGGTGCAACCCCCCCAGCACGTGCCCGGGCCTATGGCGCTTTGATTGGGGAACCGCTGGAAGAAGGGGCCCTTTCGCAGATTCGCACCGCAGCCCGTCAGGGGGGCGTGCTAGGGAGTGACCAGTTCAAGGATCAGATCGAGATTCAACTCGGGCGCCGCGTGCGCCTCGCTAAACCCGGGCGGAAGCCGAAGCAACTCGATACTCCCGGAGCCGGGCAAGCTTCGAGTCCAGTGGCGCGCGAAGGCGCGCCCTCACTCGTTTTTGCTTTGCTTTCTCTGGTGCCTCTGCTTTCGCCGGAAGCAAGGACGGTTCGCCGAGGATAGAAAAGGCTAAGATTCGACCCTCAAATCGTTTCTTGTTTAAGGCCGGCGGGTGTCTCGGGCACGCACGCGGTGACTTTTCGCTTTCCGCCTCGGCGGGGCCGCCCGAAATCTCCGAGCGAGAATATCTCCGAGGATCCTCCCTCCGCGCAGCAAGGGGTCCTTGGTCGCTTCCGCTCGCGAGAGTATCAGCGCTCCCTCCAAGGTGGCGAGAATGAGCTCGCCCACCTCGCGGCGCTTGGCCTTGGGTACCTCGTCCAGTCCCGCCGCGATGATGTCTTGCCAGGTCATGAAGATTGCCCGGCAGACAGCGCGCAATCTCTCCGAGTCGCGGTCGAGGTCAAGCGTCACCGCGGCGACCGGACATCCCTTCATGAACTCGCTTGCTTCGACGTTCTTCGCGGCGTCGATGAAAAGCAATTCCACTTTCCTGGCGATCGCCTTGCGTTGATGGAAGACTTCGCGAAACCACTGCCCGATGCTCCGCTCGGCTTCTTCGAGAGCGACGGTTGCGAGCTCGAGCTTGCCGCCTGGAAACAGCTGGGAGACCGAACCTTCGGGGACGGCACTCGCTGCTGCGACCTGTTTGATCCCCGCACCTGCCAGACCCGATTTGTTCAGGAGATCCAGCGTGGCGCGGATCACCCGGGTCTTGGACACGGGAGGTTCCACGCGTCGAAACCTATAGAGAGAGGTCTGTGTTGTCAACACATCACTACGGCCACAAGTACCGGGGCGCGCTGTAACTAACGCTCGTGCTTGTAGCAAACCGCATAAGCCGCGGTCTTTCGTTTTTTTAATCCCATAGATTTGAGAAGCAAGGACGACGATGGGACTTGCGAGAAATCCGGCTTTGACACTGATTATTTTGTTCGGCTCTGACACCGATTGCCGGTTGTTGACAGACTCCAATCGTTAACAGTATTAATGGCGCGCTATTCCAGAGAGAGGCAGAAGAAGAAGTCACGGCCGTGCGCGCAGCGGCGCACCGGCCTGACGCTCGGAAGTTTCTGTAGCTTCCGTGGCGCGCTTCTCTCCCGGTGGTTCCGAGTTCTTAGATCCGACACTCGATCATTGCTCGGGTTGCGCTTGCGCGCAGCGCCGGGCTCTTGGAGAAAACTGCAGCTCACGGGAGTGAAGAGGAGAAACCACATGCGTCTGCTCAAATATCGTCTGACCAAGCGTCAACGCGATGTACTGAAAAACCGGCAGGAGCTCATCAAGGCCGGCATCAGCCGGCGCGATCTGCTCAAGCTGGGCCTCATGACCAGCGCGGGCGTGCTGGTCGACGGCCTCAGCGTAAGCAAGGCCTTTGGTCAAGTAGCCGCATCGAGAGGAACTACAACGACGGTGCCTAGAAGTACGAGCCAATCCTGCGGGACCCGCGGGTCCAGTCTTTGCGTGATCAGCCCGCCGATCCAGCCGTTTCTGGACTTGCTGCCGACGCCGCGCGACGGGACCTGGAGGGTCCAGACCCCAACTGCGCTGAGTCCGGCGCCGACGGCGGCGCCGAACACGGCCGCGGGCGAAGGCCGCACGATCGCACACCAGGCCTTCACTCAGTTTCCCCCGCAGAAGTTCTATGCCGTCACGCAGAAGGCCGGAGCGCTCAGCATCACTTCCGATCCCACGATAGCTCCCCAGAATCTGTGGGGTTTCGCGATCGGCACGCCCGAGCAGAACAATCCGATCAACGTGCCGGGGCCGCTGTACGTCGAGCGCTACAACGTACCAATCCTGGTGCGCAACTACAACCGGCTGCCGCCGGAAGGACAGAACGGCGGGTTCGGGAAGCCCTCGGTGACGACTCACCTGCACAACGGCCATACGCCCTCGGAGAGCGACGGCAATCCCTGCAATTACTTCGAGATCGGGCAGTTCTACGATCAGCACTACCCGAACGTCCTCGCTGGAATCAACTCCACCCATCCGGGCACGGGCGACATCCAGGAGTCGATGAGCACGCTGTGGTATCACGACCACCGGGTGGACTTCACCTCGCAGAACACCTACAAGGGACTGGCGGGGATGTATCTGCTCTTCAACGACTTCGATACCGGCGATGAACTCACGGGCTTCCATCTGCCGAGCTTCCCGCAGTACGACATCCCGATGGTGTTCAATGATAAGGTGATCGATCCCAGCACCGGTCAGATCTTCTTCGATCTGTTCAACCTGGACGGCGTGCTTGGGGACCGGTACTTGGTGAACGGAAAAGTCCAGCCGGTCCTGCACGTCAGCCCGCGCCGTTACCGCTTCCGCTGGCTGAACACCGGGCCGTCGCGCTTTCACCAGTTCTTCCTGACCGATCTCACGAACCTCAGCGCCAACAACACGTTCTGGCAGATCTCGACCGACGGCAATCTCACCGACAAGCCGTACCAGGTCTCGAGCGCGCGGGTCGCCGTGGCGGAGCGCGTGGACGTCATCGTCGACTTCACCGGGAAGGCCGGGAAGACGTTCTACATCGAGAACCGCCTGGTGCAAAACGACGGACAAGGGCCGAGCGGTGGGCTGTTTGCGGCGGGGCAGGGCAACCTGCTGCTCAAGATTGTCGTCGACGGTCCCGTCGTGAACGACAACAGCCAGAACCCCGCCAACATCACCGCGTTCTACGGCTTCCCGTCCACGACCGCGACGCCGCGGGTCACGCGCAATTTCACTTTCCAGAATCGCGGCGACTGGAGGATCAACGATAAGATCTTCGCCTGCGAGGACATCCGCTTCAGGGTGCTGAAGAATTCCGTCGAAATCTGGAATTGGCAGAACGAGGGATCGAGCTGGCATCATCCGGTCCACATGCACTTCGAGGAGTTCCAGACGCTCTCCATCAACGGGCAGGCGCCGGCCACCTCGCCGCTGGTGCAAAAGGGCCGCAAGGACGTGGCGCGTCTCGAGTCGCGCGACAATCATCGGCTGTTCTTCCGCTTCCGCGATTTCCATGGAAGGTACCCGCTCCACTGCCACAACGTCGTGCACGAGGACCACGCGATGATGCTGCATCTGGAAATCGTAGAGTCCGGCGCCGACACCAATACGCGGCCGTAGCCGGGGCAACCGAGAAAGGAGGACGACCATGAGTCAAATGTCCAGAAGAACGTGGCTGGGAATGGCCGGTGCCGCCGCAGCGGCCGGGCTGGTCGGATTGCCGCAGTTGCAGCGCGAGAGTCGGGCGGCCGCCTTGACCCCGCGTGACCTGATACGGCAGCGGAATTTACCCAATGTCGCACTCACCACTCACGAAGGTGAGCAGGTCCGCTTCTACGACGATCTCGTCAAGGACAAGTTCGTGACCATCAACATGGTGTACACGAGCTGCAAGACGAGCTGCCCGCTCACTACAGCCAACCTCGTGCGCGTGCAGAAGATGCTTGGCGATCGTGTCGGGCGGGATCTGTCCATGTATTCGATCACGCTCGACCCGGAGCACGATACGCCCGAGGTGCTGAACAGCTACGTCAAGACTTTCGGGACGGGCAAGGGCTGGAAGTTCCTCACCGGAAAGCCGGAGGACATCGAGTTCCTCCGGCGTCGGCTGGGTTTCGCGTGGGCCAACCAGGAAATGGACAGGAACAAGGACTTTCACACCGGCACCCTTCGCTACGGCAACGAGCCGCTCATGCTTTGGGGGGCGGTCCCGGGCATGGCAGAGCCCGAGTGGGTGAGTGAATGCATCCTGTTCGCCGACTGGCCGCAGAACCGGGAGAAGGACCGCGAGCGCATCGCGCAGTTGAAGTCCCGCAAGGCGTCGCGCGCCGAGAGTGGTGCCAATCCGACGGCACCGATAGCTCAAGGCCACGGGCACCACTAGGTCTGAACGCACTCTCAAACAAAAACGGGCGGAACGAAGGTCCTCCCGCCCGCTTCGTGCCGCCGGGACGCCTCGCGGCCATGCCGCATGTGAGCCTGTTGCGGACGGTGGCCTGCGCGCTTCTTTTTGCAGGCATTTCGACTTCTGCACCGGTCCGAGCGGATACGCCGGGCAAAGTCGACGATCTCTCGCCAGACGAGGCGCGCGGAAGGATCATCTATACGACGGGCCGCAGCCCTTCGGGGCGCTCCCTCGCGTTCCGGCTACTCGGTGCGGGGGAAGGCTTGTTGCCGGCCGAAGGGTTTTTCTGCGCGAACTGTCACGGGCCGGACGGCAAGGGCGGGCGCGAGGGAAATATCGTGATGGCCGATATCACATATCCGACGCTCACCAAGCCCTTGAGTGCTTCGCCGCCCTGGTACAAGGCTCGCGCACCTTACACGGATGCGCTGCTCGCGCGCGCCATCACCCACGGCCTGGACTCGTCCGGACAGCAGCTCGACGCCTCGATGCCCCGCTGGGTACTCTCCGAGTCGGATCTGCAGGATCTCCTCAAATATCTGAAGCGCCTGGGAAGCAGATAAGACAGCGTCGCCCGCGTTGCCGCACGGTCCTACGCAGCAAACGGGTCGCGGTCCGGGATCTGCGGATCGAGCGTTCGCGCCCGGATCGCCTTCACCGCATCGGCGGCGATATAGCAGCGGCCGCTCTTGTCGCTCGTCGCAACGAGAAGGCCGGCCTCCACCAGGCGCTCAAGATCGTCGCCGGCTTCACGCGCGGAAACGCCGGCTGTCGACTGATGCAGCGCTGCCGTCAGGCTGCCGCCGATCGCGGCCCCGGCGAGCGCGAAGATCGTCCGCTCGGCCAAGCCGCGATGCTTGACGTCGCGCTCGAGCTCGTCCCACAAGCGGTCGTACTCCTCGGTCCGTCTCAGCAAAGTCCTCGCCTGGAGCCAGTGCGCGGCGAGGCAGAAGCGAACCCACGGGCGCGCGTCCCGTTCCGGCTGCCAGGCGCCTTCATCCACTGCATCGAGAATCCTGTAGTACTCGCCGGTGTTCACGCTCAGGTATTCATCGATGCTCGCGAACGGCGGCGCGGAGATGCCGTCGCGCGCGAGGACGAAGGTTTGCAGGGCCCGCGCCATGCGCCCGTTGCCGTCGCGAAACGGGTGGATCGCCGCGAGATTCAGGTGAGCCATGGCGGCTCGGATGAACACCGGGACTTCGTCCCTCGCGTTCAGCGATGCGATCAGCTCTGCCATCAGCGCCGGAATGAATTTGGCGTGAGGAGCTTTGTACATGGCCTTGCCGGAGGAATCCTCCCTGACCGATATGGAGCCTCGCCGCCAGCGGCCCGCCGCATTCTGGGGGTCGTGGCCCGCCATCATGTAGTGCAGAGCGCGAATGGTCCCCTCGTCGATCGCGAAGTCGGGAGCATCCGCCACCTGAAGCACGAAGCTGAGCGCGGCGTGATAGCCGGGCGCGGCCGACCAGGCATCGGGGTTCTCGACGCGCGGCTCGTCATCTTCGCCGCCGCCCGCATTCTCGATGAGCACGTTGCCCAAGGCGGGATTCTTCGAGGCCTGCAGAATGCGGTCGTGGATGGCCCGCCACGGCAATCCGGGCCACTCCCGCAGCCCGGGCAGGTTCAGTTGCCGGCGGATGGTGTCGATCTCGTCGATGACTTCCGCTTCTCGCTCGGTGATCGACGGCGTCTGGAACAACATCGTGGCTTTGTCGAGGTTTGGAGGCTGCAGCTCGTCACTCTAGCGGGCGCCCGCAGCGGTTGCAACGGCACCTCTCCCAGAGTTTGAGCAGCGAGATCGCGCGGAGTCTTCTTTGATCGTGGCATCGACGAGCACGGATGCGTCCTCGCCGTCGTATCTCTTGCTCTCCAACCGGAAATTTTAGGCATTTGCGCAGAGTCAGTGCTTGTCTCAAAGAATTTTCGTCGGTATTCTGGCCGGGTTGCGGGCGTTTTCTGTGCTTGCCGAAGGGGCAAGCGGTCCGCGGCGGTAGCTCCCTCAAGACAAAAGTCCGCAGCACCCAAGAAACATAAATCTCTCAACCGCTGGGCGCGAGCTTGCTCGGGACCCATATTGCTGGTTGAAGGGGAAGCGGCTATGAAAAGCAAGTTTGTTGTTCCGTTGGTCTTGGCGTCAGCAGGCGTTTGTTTCCTGGTTTTCCAAGTTGAGATTGCCTCTTCGGTCGGTTTTCTGGCCATCGATCCGGGCGTGCGCGACGGACCTTCGGGAGCGGGCGGCCCCATCGCGGGGCTGAGCGACTCCGAGGGGAAATTTTTCGAGGCCGGCCTGGGAGATTTCGCGGAACCGGATGGCACCGACGAGGGCCTCGGGCCGCGGATGAACCTGGACAGTTGCAGCGGTTGTCATCTGCAGCCCGAAGTCGGTGGAACGAGCCCGTTCGTGAATCCTCAGGTCGCCTTTGCGAACAAGATGAATGCAACCAACACCGTTCCGTCGTTCATCACGGCGAAGGGGCCGGTGCGCGAGGCGAGGTTCGTAAGGAACCCCGATGGTACGCCTGACGGTGGTGTCCACGCTCTATTCACCATCACCGGACGGACAGACGCGCCGGGCTGCATGCTCGGGCAGCCGGCTTTCGAGCAGGAGCTCGCGAACCGCAACGTCATCTTCCGCATTCCGACGCCGACCTTCGGTGCGGGCCTGATCGAGGAGATCCCGGATTCGGCGATCGCCGCGAACCGGGTGGCGCACGCGTCTACGAAGAGGCTGTTCGGGATCTCGGGCCGAGTCAACAAGAACGGCAATGACGGCACGATCGCGCGGTTCGGGTGGAAAGCCCAGAACAAGTCGCTGCTCTTGTTCTCGGGCGAGGCGTACAACGTGGAGATGGGGATCACGAACGAACTGTTTCAGACCGAGCGGGATGAAACACCGACCTGCCAGTTTACGACGGTTCCAAACACGGTCACCAACACCACCGGCGCCACGCCTCAGGAGACCATCAGCGCGATCGAGAAGTTCGCCTTCTTCATGCGTTTCCTGGCGCCGCCGGTGCCTTCTACGGATACGCCCGGAGGCGCCGAGTCCATCGCAAGGGGCAAGACCCTGTTCAGCCAGATCGGGTGCGCGCTGTGTCACACGCCCACGCTGCAGACAGCGAATTCCACGGTCGCTGCGCTGCGCTATCAGGACGTCAATCTCTTCTCCGATCTGCTCGTTCACGACATGGGGATAGGCTTGGCGGACGGCGTGAGGCAGGGCGAGGCGGGGCCGAGGGAGTTCCGCAGCGCCCCGCTCTGGGGGCTGGGGAAGCGGGCATTTTTCCTGCATGACGGACGAACCTCGGACCTCATCGAGGCGATCGAGGCGCATCAGAGCGGGAACTTTTTTTTCGGCACCGCCTCTGAAGCGAACGTCGTGATAAGCATCTACAACGCTCTGTTTGAAAGCCAGAAGCAGGACCTTCTCAACTTCCTGCGATCGCTATAAGTAGGTGGCACCCGAAGCCCGCGTCGATGAAAAATCGGCGCGGGTTTTACTTTGCGAAACGGGGCGCCGTAACCCCATCCGTAGCCTGCCCGGCCTGGTGTCCGCCGATCAGGATTTTTTCTGCGGCTCCTGCAAGTCGCGCACCTCGGTATTCATGCGCACGTCCTTGCGCCTGCGCTTGACCAGCAGCTTGCCCGTCTCGAAATAGTCGCCGTTCACGGCGAGCTCGGCCGCGCGCTCGAGCTCGTCCGGCCATTCCCCGAGCGAGTAGCCGAACCACGGCGATTCGGGCTTGAGCTTCGGTAGGCCCAGCTCCTCCCAGATTTTCTTCGCGCGCTCCATGTACTCGCGCTTGGGCAGCGAGATCGGCGGGAAATCCTCCTTCATCGTCGCGTCGATCAGCA
>Ga0137409_10006892_pt1 | contig 11733 bp, 9 predicted proteins | sample CZODoug1_16funga_FD_122059 | JGI IMG/M metagenome (GOLD analysis project Ga0137409, IMG submission 122059) | Vadose zone soil fungal communities from Angelo Coast Range Reserve, California, USA - CZODoug1_16fungal (Hybrid Assembly) | ecosystem: Environmental > Terrestrial > Soil > Vadose zone... | reverse complement strand
CGCTGCAGTTCGATCATGCTGATCAACGACTGGGCCGCGTTGACATTGCTCGACTCCAGCATGCCGGAAGTCACGGAGACGGTGTCGTCGGTATTCGCCTTCGCGCCCGACTTGAGCCGCAGCAGGCCGTCATCGCCCTTTTGCAGATCCGTCGTCTTGGGGTTCACCAACTTGATTCGGTCGACTTGGGTGACCGCAAGCGGTGCGGAGCCCTGCGGAACCACTGACACCGTGCCGTCGCCGCCGATGCTCACCTGGGTCGAGGGCGGTATCACCAAAGGGCCGGACTCGGTCAGCACCGCCAATCCGCTCGCGGTCGTGACCGCGCCCGTCGGCGACAGGCGCAAATCGCCGGCACGGGTATAGGCCTCCTTGCCGTCGGTGCCGCGAACCGCAATGAAGCCTTTGCCGTTGACGGCGATGTCGAGATTGCGGCTCGTGCTCTGCATGACGCCCGGGGAAAAATCGGTGCCTGCGTCGCCGGCCACGGCATTGACGCGCGTCGCATAGCCCGGGCCGTAGATCGGCTCGCTGTCGAACGCCACGGTGTCCGCGCGGAACCCGATGGTGCTCAAGTTGGCGATGTTGTGGTTGTTGACGGCCTGCGCTTGCATGATCTGCTTCGCGCCCGTCATCGCCACATACAGTCCTCTATCCATGGTTCAGTTTCTCAATGGGCGCCGGATCAATGCGCGATATTGATGACGGTCTGCGACAGCTGATTGGCCGTGGTGATGACCTGCGCGTTGGCCTGGAATGCCCTTTGCGCGGTGATCATGTTCACGAGCTGCGTGGTCAGGTCGACGTTGGAGGCTTCCAACGCACCCGATTGAATGGTGCCGAATCCGGCCGAAGCGGCCGTGCCCGAGACGACCGTGCCCGAGCTGAATGTCTCGGACCAATTCGTGTCTCCCAGCTGCTTCAGTCCCTGGGGATTGGGAAAGTTCGCCATGGCCAGTTGCCCGAGCTGCGTCGAACGTCCGTTGGTATATACGGCGGACACGACCCCCGCGGTGTCGATTGCAACGGTACTGAGCTGACCGGTCGCATAGCCGTTCTGTACGATCGAAGTCACGCCGAACTGCGCGCCGTACTGCGTGGTGGCGCCGAAGTTGAAAGTCATGTTCATCGGATTCGCCCCGCCCGGCGGCGTAAACCCGTTGAACGGCAATGCACCGCCCACCGGTGCAGTCACCGCGCCCGTGCTGGAGAACGTCAGGGGTTGCGCGCCCCCGACCTGAGTGCCGTTGACGGTCAGGTTGACGTTCCATTTGTTGGGCGTCGCGGTCTGGGTGAAATAAAAGGTCGCCGGGTACTGATTGCCCAGCGAGTCGTACACCGATGTCGACGTGGATTGGCTGTAAGTTTGCGAGTTGGTCGGATCAAAGGGCGTGACGGCGGGAACGGTTGAATTGGCGGGAAGATTCAGAATCACCGTGCCCGAGGTGGTCGCCAAGGGAGCGCTCTGCGCCGTCTGCAAGTTCAAATTCGTCAGGGAGCCTGTGTTGAATCCGCCGTTGGTGAGGGGCGGATATACCTGCAAGGCCTGGCCGGTGGCGCTCACCACATTGCCGGTCTTGTCCTCGGAAAACTGGCCGTTGCGCGAATAGACGTAGCCGTTCGGGCTGTGCAGAGTGAAGAAACCATCCCCGCTGATCGCAAGATCGAGATTGGAAGACGACGATGAAATATTGCCCTGAGTGAATTGCTGCGCCGTGGTCGTGAGCCGCACGCCCTGACCGACGACCGAGGTGTTCAGATTCACCGCGCCGGCCGAATACACATCCGCGAACTCCGCCCGCGAATCCTTGAATCCAACGGTGTTGGCGTTCGCCACGTTGTTGGCCGTGACGTCCAAATCCGAACTGGCGGCGGTCAAACCCGATAAAGCAATGCTGAATTGAGCCATGTCTTCTACTCCTGCTCTGAATTAGTTGGAAATCTGCTGAACGCTGCTGAACGGCACGCTGCCGAGACCGGTGACGTTCAAGGTAAGTCCCGTCGAGCCGGCACCCATGGAGACGCTGTCGACTGTGCCGTTGACCAGCGTGGTCGCTGCCGTGCTGCCGGAGGTGGCACCGGCATACTGCGCGCTCAATGTATAGGTGCCTGCGGGAGCTTGTGTGCCATCGCCCATCTTGCCGTCCCAAGAGAAGCTCGCCAAACCCGTCGATTGCGCACCGAGATTGATTTGCCGCACCAGGACGCCGCTTGAAGTTTTGACGTCGAGCAGCACCTGCGAGGTGGTCTGCGGCACGTTGACGGCGCCGGTAACGGTCCCGTTCGCCGTGAGGTTGGCCGTGGCGCTCGCCGCGAGCACCTTATGTCCCAGCAATGACGAGGCCTGCAGCGCCTGGCTCGGGGAGAGCGCACTCGACAGGGTGCTGAACGACGTATTCAGCTGGGTAATCCCCTGCACTTCGCTGAGCTGGGCCAATTGCGTGAGAAAGGTATTGCTGTCCACCGGACTCGTCGGGTCCTGGTTTTTCAATTGGGCCAACATGAGCGTGAGGAAATTCGTCCCGCCCAAAGTCGTGGCGCTGTTCGCCGCCCCCGCGCCCGACGGAGAATTCGAACCGGCTCCGGCGGCCGAGCCCGTGCCGCCGGTGGAGCCGGTGCCGGTATTGCCGGCGGCGTTCGTTCCGTTGACTACCATGATGTGTTCCTAGTGCCCGATCGAGATGGTTTTGAGCAGCAAATCGCGTGCGGTGTTGATCACGTCGATGTTGGTGGCGAATGAGCGGTTGGCCGAAATCATGTTGGTCATCTCTTCGATCGAATTGACGTTCGACGTGAAGACATAACCGTCCTTGTTGGCCACCGGATTGTCCGGTTGATAGCGCATCGACGGCGGCGCCGAGCTTTCCACCACACCGAGCACCCGCACGCCCGCCGAAGCCTCTTGGTCGTCGGCGAAGGGATTCGACGTGTCCATCATCGACTGGAACACGGGATGCCGCGCGCGATAGGTCTTGGCCGCGTCGCCGTTTACGCTTTCGGCATTGGCCAGATTGCTCGCGGTGGTGTTGAGCCGGATGGTTTGGGCGTTCAGTGCGCTTCCGGCGACGTTGAATACATTGAATAGAGACATTTCTTTTCCTCGAGGGCGACTAACGCCCGGCAATGGGACTACTGGCCGGCAATGGCGAGTTGCATCTCCGCTATCGTCCCGCTGATGAACCTCAAGCTGGCTTGATAGCGGACGTTGTTCTCCGCGAAGGCCGCCTGTTCCACCGGCATTTCCACGGTGTTGCCGTCGAGCGAAGCCTGATACGGATTGCGGTACTTCAAGGCGCCCGCCGACAATTCACCCTGAGGGGTCGCGATATGCGCCGCCTGGGTCACCCGCATGGACAACGATCCCCCATCGCTCTGCGCCAGCACTTCGCTGAAATCGATATCGCGCGCCTTGTAGTTCGGCGTGTCGGCGTTGGCAAGATTCGTGGCAAGCACGCCGATCCGCTGCTCGTGCAGCAGCAGCGCTTGCTCATGGATACCGAAAACGTTCTCAAACATGCGTTGATCTCCTTGACGGAAACCTAAAGCAAGAGGTGTGCCAAACCGCTGATACGCGGGCAATCGGCCGTCCAGGGGCCAAGGAGCGCCCATTGCTGCCCGGCACTTGCCGGCGTGCCCGAGCCGCGCGGCAAGAAATTGCCGTAGGCGGCCGAGCAGCGGCCGACCGCGGACGGCAGGCAAGGACTGGCCCGCGGCGCTCCGCCCGCCATCGTGTCGCCATGGCACGCCGCTTGCACTTGTCATCTATGATGCAAGCAGCGCCAAAATATTGTCGTTGGTTACTCTGTCGCGGGCTCCTCGGCGTGAGCCTCGGGCTCGGCCTCCCGGCGGCGCCCCTGCTGCAGGCCGCACCCGGCCCGGAGAGCGCCGGCGATTCGATTCCCCAGCGGGATACGGATCTTCAAGACATTCCGACGCTCGAGTCGCTGGCGAAGGCCGAGGCGGTGCGGCAGTTTCCTCCGCTGACCGATCGGCAGCGCTTCTTGATCGGTCCGATCGAGCCGCACCTGGAACTCGCGCGCTGCCGCCAACCCGTGGGAGCCGCTCTCGCCTCGGTGCATCACATGCAAGATAGAGCGACGGTCGAGTTGCGCTGCCAGGACGGCAAACCCTGGCATCTTTATGTTCAGGTCAGAATCATCGGTACCTCGCCGGCAGTGGTCGCGGCGCACGCCATCGTGGTGGGCAGCGTTCTCAAGGCCACGGATTTGCGGGTAGAGGAGCACGATATGTCCGAGCTGCCGCCCGGCTTCCTGGATGACCCCGCCATCGCGGTGGGACTGACCGCCGGCCGGCCAATCTCAGGCGGCGCCTTCCTGACCAATCAACAATTGGTGGCCGCCAAGGTGGTACAACGCGGCCAATCGGTGACCTTGGTCGCAGACTTGGGTGGCATGAGCGTGCGCACGGCCGGCAAGGCTCTCAACGATGGGCTTATCAATCAACGAGTTAGAGTGCAAAACATGTCTTCCGGCAAGATCGTCGAAGGGGTTGCGCGCTCCGAGCAGGTAGTCGAAATAATTTCTCGATAGCCCTTCAGTGAAGCGCGTCACAGTCGATAACTAGTCCGGAGGATGCAACTCGAGCGTAATCGCTAAAGTTCATCCGAACCCTGACGATAAGATGGCATGGGCCGATGCAAGTAGCCCTAGGAGAATTTCGGTGACTGACAAAATCAGCGCATATTCAACGGCCGAGCCGATCGCGCCCATCAAGGGCTCGAACAGCAACGGCGTGGTTGCCGACAAGGCGCAGGGCGAAGCACAGGCCGCGGGCGCCGCTGCATCAAAGACCGGCGATACCGTCACCCTGACCCACTCCGCCCGGTCCCTGCAGAAGATCGAAGAGGCCGTCGCCAAAGCGCCGGTGGTCAACGCGTCGAAAGTCGCAGCGGTGAAACAGGCCATCAATTCCGGCACCTACCAGATCAATGCCGGCCAGGTGGCCGATAAACTGTTGCAGTTCGAACGCGGACTGAAGTAAACCCATGGACCAGGACGCGCGCCGCCGTCTCGAGGATGTCTTGGATCGCGAGATCGATGCCGCGCGTTCCTTGGCGGCCACTTTGGCCGCGGAGCGCACCGCTCTCACCGGTGACTCCCCTCGAGCGGTCGAGCAAAGGGCCGCTGAGAAAATCCAGATTTTTGGAACCATTGAAAAACTCGAAGCGGAACGCCGCGCCCTATGGGCCACTCCCAGCCTTGGGCTGGCGGCGACGATCGCCGACCGCTGGCGCGCCCTGCTGGAGCTGATGGCCGGCTGCCGCACCGCGAACGAAATCAACGGCCATATCATTCATGTCCGGCAACATCAGGTGGGGCAGCTGATCGATATCATCCGCGGCGGTCCCGCGATCACCTACGATCCTCGAGGAAAGACCTTCGCCAAAGCGCTGCGCGCGTTGGCGCGGGCTTGATCCATGCTGGTTCTCAGCCGCCGCGCTGATGAATCCATCGTCATCCAACCGGCGGACGGCGTGGACGCCAACATGACCATGGCGGAGCTTTTCGCCAACGGCCCCATCCAGATCACCCTGCTGGGAGGAACGGGCCGGCGCGTCAAGATGGGTATCGACGCTCCGGAACAGCTCTCCATTCGGCGCAAAGACGCCGTCTAAAGGTCGTCCGCTCTGCGGTCGATTTTTTTGACCTCCTCGGGCGCGCATAGGTCCTTGATTTTACATATCAGTTCCGCGCCTTACATATCGGTGCCCGCGCAATTGAACGCTTCGCTAACTACTGCGCGATGTGCATAATGGCTACCTCTCGTCGATGATCAACCGAAGGGATAGAACGGATGGAGCGTCGCTTGCACACCCGTCACCGAGCACGCACCACCGTGTATGTGGTGATGTCGGGACGAAAGAGCCGAATTTGCAGGGCTAAAAACCTGAGTGCAAACGGCGTGTTCGTCGAAACGGAAAATCTCGGGTTGCGCAAGGGTCAGCAGGTCCAGCTGGCCTTCGCCATCAATCTAGGCTTGGTGACCAAAATCCATCGCCGCACCGCCATCGTGGCGCATGTCACGCGCGGCGGCACCGGACTCATGATGGAGCAGTTCGCCGGACGCTGAGCGCTCCCTTGATTCGCGGTGCGCCGCACGATTCCCTGTAAACTAACGCGGATGCCACCCTTCGATCCGCCCCGCTCGGATGCCATCCGCATCCGTGGCGCCCGCCAGAACAATCTCAAAGATTTGGACCTCGATCTTCCCCTCAACGAGTTGATCGTCGTGACCGGTGTGAGCGGCTCCGGGAAATCCTCGCTGGTATTCGACACATTGTACGCCGAGGGCCAGCGCCGCTACGTAGAGACCTTCTCCCCCTACGCCCGTCAGTTCCTGGATCGGATGGATAAGCCGCAGGTCGACCGCATCGACGGAATTCCGCCCGCGATCGCCATCGACCAGACAAATCCGGTGCGAACCTCGCGCTCCACCGTCGGCACCATGACCGAGCTCAACGATCACTTGAAGCTGCTGTTTGCGCGGGCCGCGGTACTTCACTGCCGGGGCTGCGGCCGGCCGGTGCGGCGCGACACAACCGCGAGCATCCAAGCAGCGCTGAACGAGCTCTCCCGCGGCAGCGGCGATCCGCCGTTGCTCCTGACCTTTCCCGTACCCATTCCGAAGAATTTTACCGAGGCCGAGATCAAGGGATTGCTGGCCGGCCAGGGCTACACGCGCATTCACGAAAAGCGCGGCGACACCCTGCAGGTGATTCAAGATCGCTTTCGGTGGTCGACCGTGGATCCCGCCCGAGCCGGCGATGCCATAGAGGCCGCGCTGAAGGTCGGTCAGGGACGCCTCGATGTGTACCCAGGCGCCGCACCCTGGCGCTTCTCGACCGGCCTGCACTGTCCGGATTGCGACATCAACTACAAGGACCCCAGCCCCAGCACCTTCAGCTTCAATTCACCCATCGGCGCCTGCGAGACCTGCCGTGGTTTCGGCCGCAGCATCGGGGTGGACTATGGCCTGGTCATTCCCGATGCGGCGTTGAGTCTTCGCCAGGGGGCCATCAAGCCCTGGCAGACCGAGTCCTACAAGGAATGCCAGGCGGATCTGCTCAAGTTCGCCCGGAAGCGCGACATCCCGGTGGATACGCCCTGGCGCGACTTGACCGGCGCCCAACGCGCCTGGGTGATCGAGGGTGAAGGCGAATGGACCAAGAACGTCTGGTACGGCGTGCGCCGCTTCTTTGCCTGGCTCGAGACCAAGGCCTACAAGATGCACATCCGTGTGCTGCTGTCGCGCTACCGCTCCTACACCGAATGCGGCGCATGCAGCGGCGCGCGCCTCAAGCCCGATGCCCTGCTGTGGCGAGTCGGCAATCCCGGCATCAACATCCGCGAATTGATGCTATTGCCGATCGACGACAGCCGCCGCTTTTTCGGCAAGCTCGAACTGCCCGCGCCGCTCGATGAGGCCGCCGATCTCTTGCTGCGGGAAATCCGCGCGCGCCTGCAGTATTTGACGGATGTGGGCTTGGGCTATTTGAACCTCGACCGCCAGTCGCGCACCTTGTCGGGCGGCGAGGTACAGCGCATCAATCTCACCACCGCGCTCGGCACCTCGCTGGTCAACACCCTGTTCGTGTTGGACGAGCCGTCCATCGGGCTGCATCCCCGCGACGTCGGCCGCATCGTCGGCGTCATGCACCGCCTGCGCGACGCCGGCAATACGCTGGTCGTGGTCGAGCACGACCCGAAGGTCATGCAGGCCGCGGATCGCATACTCGATATCGGCCCCGGCCCCGGCGAGCACGGCGGAGAAATCGTGTTCTTCGGGCCGATCGCCGGGCTCGCCAAGGCCAAGGGATCGCTCACGGCCGATTATCTGCTTGGCCGCAAGAGGGTCGAGATCCCGCCAGTTGGGGCGGTCGGCACAGGAGCAGCCGGCACTGGCGTAGTTCGGACAGGCGCCGCCGGCGTCAAGGCAGCCGGCATTCGTGCGACCGGCGCGAGTAAGGCGGGCACAGGCGCAGCCGGCACCAAGGCCGGTGCTGCCGGCGTTCTGCGTCTCCACGGCGCCACGGAACACAACCTCAAGAATATCGACGTCGACATTCCGCTCGAGCGCCTGGTGTGCGTCACCGGCGTCAGCGGCTCGGGCAAGTCCACCCTGGTGCACGACATCCTGTTTCCAGCGCTGCTGCGCGCCAAGGGCAAACCCACCGAAAATCCCGGTCTGCACCGCGCGCTCGAGGGTGCGGATTTGATCGCTGATGTCGTCATGGTGGACCAGAGCCGTATCGGGCGCACGACCCGCTCGAATCCCGCGAGCTACGTCGGCGCCTTCGATGCAATTCGCGATCTGTTCGCCCGCTTGCCGCAGGCTCTGACACGCAAGTACACCGCCGGCACCTTCAGTTTCAACGCCGGCAACGGCCGCTGTCCGGGGTGCGGCGGGAACGGCTTCGAACACGTCGAGATGCAATTTCTATCCGACGTGTACCTGCGCTGTCCCGATTGCGACGGCCGCCGCTACCGCGCCGAAGTGCTCGAGGTGCAGTTGTCGCGCGGCCATGCGCCGCCGAAGAGCATCGCCGACGTGCTCGATCTCACGGTGTCCGAAGCACTGGCGTTCTTCGCTGCCGACACGGAAGTTTGCCTGCGATTGGCGCCGCTGGCCGACGTCGGTCTCGACTACCTGCGCCTGGGACAACCCGTGCCGACGCTGTCGGGCGGCGAGGCGCAGCGCCTCAAGCTTGCCGGGCATCTCGCCGAGAATGCCGTGCGCCTGCAGACATCGAAGAAGGCGCCGCGCAAAGCGGCTGCGCCGAAATCGGCGGCTGCCTCGAATGGATCCGCGCCGGCTGCGAATGGATCCGCGCCGCGCCGCGGCTCGCTGTTCCTGTTCGATGAGCCGACCACCGGTCTGCACTTCGATGATGTCGCCAAGCTCCTGCGCGCCTTCCGGCGATTGATCGACGCCGGTCACTCGCTGCTGGTGATCGAGCACAACTTGGATGTGGTGCGCGCCGCCGACTGGATCATCGACTTGGGGCCCGAAGGCGGCGAGGCCGGCGGCAGCGTCGTTTGCGTCGGCTCCCCCACCCACGTCATGCACGCCGCCGCCTCCCACACCGGGCGCGCGCTCGTCGACGCCGAGAATCCACCAGCCCTGGGCTCGCCGTACGGCAGCGGCCCTCTTGACCCGGGCAACTCCGTTCGAGATGCAGGCGGCGCGGCCTACGGTCCACCGGCATCCGCTCAGGATGCGAGCGGATCGGCGCATCGTTCGAGCCCGCCAACCTCGATCGAGATTCACGGTGCCCGCGAACACAATCTCAAGAACGTCGACGTGAGCCTGGGTCTCAATCGATTCACCGTGATCACCGGCGTGTCGGGGAGCGGCAAGAGCACCCTGGCTTTCGATATTCTTTTCGCCGAGGGGCAACGGCGTTACCTCGAGTCCTTGAACGCCTACGCCCGGCAATTCGTGCAGCCCGCATCGCGGCCCGATGTCGACGCCATCTTCGGCATTCCACCCACCGTGGCCATCGAGCAGCGCACCAGCCGCGGCGGACACAAGAGCACGGTCGCGACTCTCACCGAGATCTATCATTTCCTGCGGCTGCTCTACGTCAAGCTCGGGGTGCAATACTGCCCTGTCTGCGAGGCGCGCATCGAACCGCAGTCCGCGGACGCCATCGCCGCGCGCCTGCTCAAGGACTTTCGCGGTAAAAGCATATCCCTGCTGGCGCCGCTCATCGTGGCGCGCAAGGGTCTGTACACCGCGCTCGCAAAGTGGGCGCGCGGCAAGGGCTTTTCCCATCTGCAGGTCGACGGCAAGCTGCTGCCGACGGCGAAGTGGCCGCGGCTCGATCGCTTCATCGAGCACAATATCGAACTGCCCGTGGCGACCCTGAATGTGAGCGCGGCGCGCGAGGTCGAACTGCGTCAGGCGCTGGATTCGGCATTGGAGCACGGGCGCGGCGTCGTGCATGTGGAGTCCGGCCCCGGCGCAACGACGCCAACGGCAGCAGCGACGACGAGCGTCTTCTCCACCAAACGCGCCTGCCCCAACTGCGGTACGGGCTTTCCCGAGCTCGACCCCCGGCTCTTCTCCTTCAATTCGAGGCATGGTTGGTGCAAGAGCTGCTTTGGCACCGGATTGCAATTGGAACAATTCGACGCCGAGCAAAGCGGCGAGGAATCCACGTGGCGAGAAGCTGGGGCCGCCCAAACCGGCGCCGCGCAAGCCGACGCCGCGCCGGCAGAGGACGCGCGCCCGGTCGCCTGTCCTGACTGTGCAGGCCTACGCCTCAATCCCGTCGCACTGCACGTATTGTTCCGAAACCAGTCGATCGCCGCCCTTACCGATTTACCGGTACGGGATTTCTCCGCCACCCTGCAAGCGCTCAAACTGGCCGGCCGCGAGCGGGATATTGCACGCGACTTGCTGGCGGAGCTTGCAGCCCGCACGAGCTTCCTTTGCGACGTGGGTCTGGGTTATTTGCAATTGAATCGCGCGGCCCCGACCCTCTCCGGCGGCGAGGCCCAGCGTATTCGCCTGGCGGCGCAGCTTGGGTCGAATCTGCAGGGCGTGTGCTACGTGCTGGACGAACCGACCATCGGACTGCACCCGCGCGACAATGTCGCGCTGTTGAATACCCTGGATAGATTGCGCGCGAAGGGCAATACGCTGGTCGTGGTCGAACACGATGAAGACACCATTCGCCGCGCCGATCATGTGATCGACTTGGGTCCGGGCGCGGGCGCGCGCGGCGGGCGGGTGGTGGCGCAAGGCACCGCCGCAGAACTCGCCCGCTCCGGCACATCGGCGACGGGCCGCTGTCTTGCGGCGCCCCTTCGGCATTCCCGCTCCCGTCGCCGCATCATCGACGGCGCTACGCCCGCGATCGAGATCAGCGGCGCCACGCTGCACAATCTTCGCAAAGTCGACGCGCGTATTCCGCTCGGGCGATTGACGGTGGTCACCGGAGTGTCGGGATCCGGCAAGTCCTCGCTGGCGCGCGATGTACTGTTGCGCAACTTGAAGCGCCTGTTGACGCGGCCCCGGCGCGCCGATAAGACGCGCAAACCCGAGACGGTCCTGGAGGGATGCGATGAGATCGCCGGGTGGCAGAAAGTGAGCCGCGTCCTCGAGGTCGATCAAACTCCCATCGGTAAGACACCGCGCTCCTGCCCTGCGACCTATATCGGGTTTTGGGACTCCATTCGGCGCCTGTATGCAGATACCACCGAAGCGCGCATGCGCGGATTCACGGCAAGCCGGTTCTCCTTCAATACGGCCGGCGGCCGCTGCGAGGCCTGCGAGGGTCAGGGAATGCAGCGCATCGAGATGAGCTTCCTGCCCGATGTCCAAGTTCTCTGCGACGTCTGCGGCGGCAAACGCTTCAACCCCGAGACCTTGGGCGTCCTGTTCAAGGGCAAGAGCATCGGCGAGACCCTTGCCATGAGTGTCGACGATGCGCTCGAGTTCTTCGCGGCCCAGCGCAGCGTACACCACCCGGTGAGCCTGCTCGCCGACGTGGGACTCGGCTACCTCAGTCTGGGTCAACCCAGTCCGACGCTTTCCGGCGGAGAAAGCCAAAGAATCAAGCTGGTCACCGAACTCACCAAGGTGCGGACCGATGCGCTTGGGCTGGATATCGCGCGCCGCGAGGGCCAGCACACCCTGTATGTGCTCGATGCGCCGACGGTCGGCTTGCACATGGCGGATGTGGAGAAACTCGTGCGCGTCCTGCAT
>Ga0137409_10001354_pt2 | contig 11733 bp, 12 predicted proteins | sample CZODoug1_16funga_FD_122059 | JGI IMG/M metagenome (GOLD analysis project Ga0137409, IMG submission 122059) | Vadose zone soil fungal communities from Angelo Coast Range Reserve, California, USA - CZODoug1_16fungal (Hybrid Assembly) | ecosystem: Environmental > Terrestrial > Soil > Vadose zone... | reverse complement strand
TAAAGCTTGAACTCTAAACTGAACAACGGTTGCTGGCGGGCTAGACAATGTGGCCATCGCGCATCTGGATAACGCGCTGGCACGCCGCGGCTGCTTCAGGATTGTGCGTGATCATGATAATGGTTTGATTGAAGCGGTCATTCAACTCTCGGAACATTTTCAAGACGAGCGCTGAATTCTCGGTATCAAGATTTCCGGTCGGCTCATCAGCCAGAACGATCGCCGGCCGGTTGACGACCGCGCGCGCCAGAGCCACACGCTGCTGCTCACCCCCGGAAAGTTCCAGCGGCTTGTGATGCATCTTGTCCTCTAACTTCAGCATGCGCAGAATTTCCCGGCGCCGGTCGGGATCGTCCGCACCGTTCCCATGAATACGCTCAGCCAGGCGGAGATTGCCGTCCGCGGTCAAGGTGGGAAACAAATTGAAGCGCTGAAACACAAAGCCAATCTTTCGCCGGCGAATGTCGGTGCGCCTGGAGTCAGATGCGGCGGTCAAATCCTCGCCGTCGATGATGATGCGGCCTTTGGTAGGCGTCAAGAGACCGCCCAGCAAATGCAGCATGGTCGATTTACCGCAACCGGAAGGTCCCATCACGGCCACAAACTCGCCCTCCTGGATCGCCAGCGATACGCCCCTCAGAGCGGGCACGTCTACTTTGCCGACGCGGTAAACTTTTTCGAGATTCTCAGCTTTTAAGATCGTTGCCATGTCTTCCACGGTCAGGACAATTCTATTGCACCAGTCCTGTTAATCCGACAGTAGTCGTCGAAAGATCCTGAGACTCTAAAGCCTCACTAATCGCCGAAGATTCAAGCTACTCGTAGGCCAGGGCGTTTACCGGATCGAGGTTCGCTGCGCGCGCGGCCGGATAGAAGGCGCCTAACGCGCCACCCCCCAACCCAATCAAGGCCGCTGTCAGGGCCCACCAGCCACCGAATTCGAAGATTAAGCCGGTGAACTTATGAATGCCGTATCCAGCCAGGGCTGCCAACGCAAAACCGACTACCAGGCCCATCCCGCTAATCAACAAGGCTTCCCTTTCAATCTCGCTGATGATGTAGCCGCGCGAGGCGCCCATGGCTTTCAGGATCCCGATCTCACGGGTGCGTTCAGTAATCGTGGTGTGCATGGCCAGCATGACCACCAGCGCACTGACAACCGCTGACAGGATAACCAGCACGCGCATGAAAATGGCCAGCCCGGGAATTGAACTCTCGACGCTGGGAAAAAATTCGCGCGTAAACTGGACCTTGTTTCCCGGAAGCTTTTCGCTGATTCGCCTGGCGACCGCAACTTGCTCGTTCGGGTTTTTGCACTTCACGAAAATGTAGCTGCATTTGCCCGGGGCTTCCAGTGCCGTCTGCATCGCTTCGAGCGACAGCTTGGCGCGCGCGCCGGATTCGGGAGCATAGATGCCCGCGACGCGGTACGGCTTGTCGCCGAAGAGCTTTAGCTGACTGCCAACCGGATGATTACGGCTGGCCTTGGTCTCGTCGATCACAATTTCATCAGCCCCGCGCGGCGCGCTGCCTTGCACCAAACGAACATTATTCATTTTAGCAAAGCTATCCCAATCGACCCCTTCGACTTGATCGATACCCCAAACACCACTCGGATAAAAGTGACGAATGACGGGCACCGCCGCGTCAACTCCTTCGATCTGCTTCAGCAGCTCAACATACTTGGTGCTCAGATTGGCTGAGGTCGAAGTCGTCTGGAACGACCCGGGCCGGGTAAAAATTATTTCCGCGCGGACGTTGGAAGAGCGCCGCTGCAAATCGTCCGACATCCCGCGCGACAGTCCGGTAAACAGCATGACCAGCGTTACGCCGAGAGCAACGCCCAGCACACTGATCGCCGAACGAAGCGGACGCTGACGAATGTTGGAAACGACTAGACTGTCCAAGGAAAGCCTCTTCTTAAGCCCGGAATATTAATACAAGCGTGTAAGGAACACCTAACCGGACGAGCTGCGAAAGGTGCCCTCCTTTCAGAGCGTTTAGAGTGTTCAAGTGCAGATGCGCTCTATATCGCTTGATAAAAGCCTAACTAAAGACGGTACTCTGAACATCGTTATCAAGCGGGACGCTACCAAACTGTTCAGGTGTCGCTACCAGGAAGTGGCAAGGTGCTGCTAGTTCTTTGGTGGGGTGGTCTTGTTTTGCGCGTCGAGGTCGGCTTCTCTCAAACCCCATTTGTTTTCCAGCACAAAGACCTCGGGCGGATAGTCTCGATCCAGCGTGACACCTTCAGGCGTTTGATAAGTAATCGTCATCTTGTAGTGATCCTGCGGTCTGGTCAAACCTACCTGAGTCGGCAACAGGACATTGCCTTCGGCGCCAAACTTTCTTAATTCACCATAGCTGACATCGGTAATCAAAGAACCCTTCCCGTCAAAGGTTTGTAACCGGGCCAGTCTAATTCCGTTAACCCGGTCGAACCAGAAACGCCTCAGCAAACGCGCGGCGCCATCGCTGCTCGCTTGCAGCTCGTCCAGAAAGTAATAGCTGCGAACGACGCGCTTCGTGCTGCTTGGCTGGCTGGTGTCTTTCTCTGATTGAAAAAACTCACTCTGCGCATACATTATTCCCGGAGCGTGCGGGTCAATCGGGTTCAGCAAGAGAGCGTCTGTCAGGTGTTGCGGCCGCAGATTCGAAAGCGCATTCACGGTCTGCGCTTCAGTGTTTGGCTTTCCCTTTTTGCCGGTGTCGGCGTTGCCATCCATCTCGAGTTTTGGATAGACAGCGTTGTTCGTTCCGCGCACAAACCTCCTGTACTTTTCGTCACCCTTCAAGATTGCGATCCGGAAGTGTTCGCCGTCTGAGGTCATCTGCGCCACATCCGTGGCAAAGGGTCCCTGGACGATCAGATAGACCTTGCCCGGCCGCTGTAGAGTTACCGATCCGTCAGCGGTGCGATATTTTTCGGCAATGCCCGAGGTGGCAAACGAAGTGTCTTCAAACTGAATGTCGACTTTGCCATGGATTGAACGGACGCTTACCAGGCTGTTGACCGCGGTTATTAGTTGAGTCGTGTCGGCTTCCGCGACGGGCGTGAGTAGTTTCTCAACCTCGACGGGTTTTTTAACTATATGGCACGCGGTCGCGACGGTCAGGATGATCGAAAGCGCGAGCGTAATTGCCAGGCGTGGATTGGCGGCCCCGAAACGGGCATTGTGATTCTGCATCAACGATCGAGTTAAGGCCGGCGCATGGCAGGCACCAGCGCGATACTCTACTTACTTTCTTAAGCGAACTCACGCTAACAAAGCGCCTTCGCGGTTGTCAACGCGGGCCCGCTGAAACTGCCGACGCACTGAGTGTGCATCAGGTTCTTTCGGAAGTCTGGCTCTCAAGAAGCATGCCACAAGAAATCGCGGCGACGCGGACCGCTCCGCTGTCGCCGCAAGTCATGTGGCTCATCCGGCCCAGTTGTCGGGTTCTAGGGTTGATTGCCAACGCTGGTGGAATTGCTGACCGCGAGATTGAAAGTCGTCCCACTATCCAGGTGAAGGTTGCGGCCACTCAAGCTGAGAGTTGACCCGCCTTCTGCCGAGGCGTTGCTTGATTGGGTGATTTGCAATCCTCGCAGAGAGCCAGTCAGATTACCCGTCGTGCTACCGACCGTATTGGTGGTAGCGCCAACCGTATTGCCCACTGCGCCGGTCGTCGTTCCTGCGACGTTTCCTACGGTCGAGGTGGTGGTGTCAGCGACACCGCCAACCGTATTGCCAACTCCGCCCAGCAGCCCGCCGCCGCTGCCACGCTGTCCGCTGGTGCCGGATGAGCTGGATCGCGCGCTGGAAGATGCCATCGTGTCGGATTCAAGCAGATCATTGTTGGTCCGCGCACGTGTCTGCGCCCGAGTAATAGATACAATAGTGGCGGTGATCGGAGTCTCGGTAGATCCGGTCCGCAGACTGTCGAAAAGAATGCCGATGTGCGACTCGCCGGTCGCCTCTGTTTGTTGCTGAACGTCAGTTACATGGCCGATCAGTCGCGCGCCCTTAGGCACCACGGTTTGGCCATTCTGTTTGACGGCGGAAACGGTTTTCAAAACCAATTGGTCTCCAGGCTTCACGCGTCGCGCGTCCAGACTGTTCTCTAATTGGGCGGCGAGTTGGGTGCCGGACTGCAAGTTCACCTGCCGCCCCTGCTTTGACGCGGAAGTTTCGTTGTTGGCCACGGTTCTTGACCGCGTTGAAGTCGTCTGCCCTAACGCCACGCCGGCCATTGCTATTGCAAGTGAAAGCCCGAGAATAATTTTCTTCATGTTTCCGTTTGCTCCTGCGCCTGCGCTGGCGCGCTAAGCCGCCGGCCATAGTCGACAAGCAAGCGGCGATTTAGATTCGGTTCGGGAGAGTGCAAATGTCGTTTTGGATTTTTTGGAAACCAACGCCGCCGATCGGAAAGCGGCAGTTTCTCCTCCGTGATGCACGGTTGATGCGCAAGATTCTAGAGACAGTTGCTGCTCGCTACGCGACGGTTTGATTACAATTCGGTTGTAAGAAAACCAAAGGAAGGGGTGGGAAGATAGGCGAACTGATATCTCACGGCGTGGAGGAGCGCCGTTGCTAGCGACAATCCAAAGACGAACAAATGCTTGAAGCCAAGGCGCGCCCGTGCGTTAACGACATGCTGCGTGCTCGCAGCCGCAGCCGATTTCCATCACGTGCGATTTCTCAGCTTCACGGCAATATTCGCCACAGTACTTGCTGCCTTCCTCGATAGGGCAATCACAAGCACCATGCGCGCACTTGCCGGTTGATTCCTCGGCCATGAGAGATCTCCTTACCTTTCAGCCGATCGTTTCAATTGTTGGGGGATGGTGGAATCTATGCTAGGCCCGATGTAGAACAACGTCAAGAAGGTAGCGGGGTCCTGATTTCGCGGCGTTTAGAATACTAACTTCAGTTGGCTTTGCCCAAAAAGTAGAGTTATCAGTCCGCAAAGCGGACGAATGATAGTAGCCCAGCAGTTTACTGCTGGGGATAGGAGCGCGAGGATTGGTAGTCCGTGAAGCGGACGGCTGAATGATAATCATCAGATCCTCTCGCCTTTTCAGCCGTCCGCTTCACGGACTTCGTCTCTGTTCCGACCGATCCCAGCGATAAAAATCGCTGGGCTATTTTCAATCGTCCGCTAAACGCGGACTCAGTGGAACCGACTTTTTGGGCAAAGCCACTTCAGTTCAGTTCTTACCTAACAGTCGGAAGCCCGCGCGTAAGCAAGGGCACGTTTGTTGAGAGGCCCTCCCTGACGGTCGTGCTGCTGACACTTTGCGTTATCGGCGCAGTTTAGTCAGGCGCTCCGCCGCTGACAAAAGCGTCTCGTCTTTCTTACAGAAGCAGAAACGCACCTGTTGCGAGCCCAGCGCGGGATCGCTATAAAAACTCGAGCCCGGCACACAGGCGACGCCAATCTCACGAATCAGGTGGCGAGTGAATTCAATGTCGTCTTTGAAACCAAAGCCGCTGATGTCGGTCATGATGTAGTACGCGCCGTCAGGGCGGAACGTTTTGAATCCGGCTTTGTCCAATTCGGGCAGAATCAAATCGCGGCGCGCTTCGTAATCAGAGCGAAGCTGATCGTAGTAAGACGGCGGCAGTGTCAGAGCATAAGCCCCGGCAGCCTGGAGGGGCGCCGCCGCGCCCACGGTCAGAAAGTCATGGACTTTCCGAATGGCGCTGGTGATTTCGGGCGAGGCGATGCAATAGCCGACCCGCCAGCCCGTCACCGAATATGTTTTCGACATCGAGTTGACTATGACTGTGCGGTCCCGCATGCCTTCGATTTGGGCCATTGAGATGTGGGCGATCTCGGCGCCCGGGCGCGGATACAGGATGTGTTCGTAAATCTCGTCAGTGAAGCAAAGCGCGTCAAACTCGCGACAAAGGCCGGCGATGAATTCCATTTCATCGCGAGTAAAAACTTTCCCGGTTGGATTGTTGGGATTGCAAATTATTATCGCCTTCGTTTTCGGATTGAAGGCCGCGCGCAGCTCCTCGCGGTCGAAACTCCAATCGGGAGCGCGCAAAGGAACGTGCCGCGGACGCGCGTCAGAAAGAATTGCGTCGGGCGCATAGTTTTCATAAAACGGTTCGAAGACTATTACTTCCTCGCCGGGATCGACGGTGGCCATCATCGCCGCGATCATGCCTTCGGTTGAGCCGCAAGTGACTGTGATCTCAGTCTCCGGATCGATCTCCAGCCCGAGATACCATTTGGTTTTGCGGGCGATGGCGTCGCGGAAATCCTTTGCGCCCCAGGTGATCGCGTACTGATTTATGTCGTCGGCGATGGCCTGCATGGCCACGCGCTTGATATCTTCCGGCGCCGCGAAATCGGGAAAGCCCTGCGATAGGTTTACCGCGCCGTACTTCATGGCCTCGCGGGTCATCTCGCGAATAACGGATTCAGTGAACTGAGTTGCTTTGCGCGAGACGCGTTTTGAAATCGAGGGTGCGGGTGTCGTCATAGAATTAGCCGCGGATTCACGCAGAGAAAAGCGGAACGAAGTGCGATTATTTCACCTACTTCGATCCGTGTCTATCTGTGTTCATCTGTGGTAGTGCTCCGTTAGATAAATGTTGCCGACGTTGAAAGTGCTATCTCACTGTGAAGTAGAACTCGAAAATTGATTGAGCGCCACAGTAAAGAAAGTGCCTTAAATGTTAAAATCGAAGAGGGCTTTGAGGTATACCTTAAGACCCTAAAGCGGCTTAGGGTTACGGTAACTAGCCTTACAGAATACTTGAATTACTTGAAAAACTTAAGAAAAGCATTTCATGTAGTTTATAGTTGACAAGTGGTTAAGCGCTTAGTATTAGGTATACCGTAGTAACGCTAGCGTGAGTCACGGGAGCGTTACTGAGCGCACACAGGGACGCCAAAGCAACCATCCAACGCGACGCGCGCCATCCAAGACACCATTTTGAAACTGTTGGAATCATTGATTGGGCGATTTGTGTTTGTGAGGAATGCGCCCGGTAGGACTCCAACCTACGACCTCCGGCTTTCACAGAAGCGGCGCGCTACGGGTGCATGTAAAGCGGGAACGGAACGTGTATTCCGTTCCCGGCAATTCCCCTCCAAAAGGGGAGCGTACGTTATTTGACAAGCCTAACTATAGGGCCGAAGCCCTATGGCGGCACAAGCAGGACAATCGTTAGATCGCCAAGATGAACAATGATAACGAGCGCCTGCCTCCAACGGACATAACAGATCATGTCTGTTAGCTCCTTTTAAGGTTCACCCTCGTTGTTGTTGTGAGCAATCATCGGGGGTGTTTCCGTCTAAAGCATGACGGAAACCTTCTAGGGGTCGGAGACGCCCTGAGATCACCTCATCTATACCACATGCTATGTCGAGCTAGTCAAGCGAAACTGGCACTAATACGTGAGCGGTTTGGAAATGCGAAACGGGAGCACTCACACAATTACTACGACCACTGTTTTGTTCGCTGGTGGTGTGCGGATTGACCAAGCTTTCAAGGTCATCAATAAGATGGTGAGCGACGGCATCATTGAGAACTATGCCATTGGTGGCGCGACCGGAGCCTTCTTCTATATCGAACCTGATACTACTTACGACGTAGATATTTTCTGCGTTCTCAAAGGGGTAAAAGCCGATGCTTTGGATATGCTGACGCCGATTTATGATTACCTGCGAACCAAGGGATACGAATCTGAAGACGTGGCGGTTAATATCGCGGGTGTCGCAGTACAGTTCTTGCCTGTCTATAACCCTCTCAATGAAGAAGCAGTTGAGCACGCAAGAGAGTTTGACTATCAAGGAATCCCAGTTCGGGTTATGAGTCCTGAACACCTAGTGGCAATCATGTTGCAAACAGGAAGGTCAAAAGACCTCGTGCGCGTTGCTCGATTCTTAGAAGCGGAAGCCTTTGACGTTAACAGCGTAAAAGAAACATTGAAGCGCCACGGACTTGAAAAAGAGTCCGGGACCTTACGGCTTCTGCAACGGAGAACGAAATGAAGAAAAAGTATCCAGACATGACTAAGCTTTTTGAGTTGAAAGAGGCTCGACGCCGCAAACTGGCAAATCTCCCCATAACTGAGAAGATGGAGATCGCTCAGCGGCTTCAAGAGATTGGGCGTCATGCACCTGGAAGAACACGTGCCTCTGACGGAACAAGGGCTAAGTGGAACTTAGTAACCATGCGGCCCAAGAAGAAGCGTGTCGCCTAACCTCACGCGACAAGTAACTCTCAGTGTCCAAACTGTTTTGGTGATTCCTGCCTCCATTGCCGTCCTAACGGAGCACTACCTCATCTGTTGCTAATTGGTCGGTGGTTGCTCTCTCAACTGCTCGACGATTGATCGCACCGCCGGGGCCAGCGAGCCGTTGGGAGCCAGACGCAAATAGTCCTCATAAGCTAGAACCGCTTCCTTATTTTTTCCCGCCTTCTCGTAAGCCGCGCCGAGCAATTGATAGATGATTGGCTCAGTCTCAAAAAGCTGATCGATGGCGATCTGGAATTCGCGCGCGGCCAAGTCGTACTGGCCCTTCTCTTCATAGACTCGACCGATTCCGACATGGGCCTCAGGTTGGAATCCGTGACTTTCGCGAATAGCGCGATTGAATGCGCCTATCGCTTCGTCGGTCTGCGCCGATTCGCGATAGATGCGACCTTCGACCGCTGACGCCTCGGGATAGATGGCCTTGTAACGCCGCGCGGCTTCGATTTCGGCCAGGGCGCCGTTGGTGTCGTTGAGATCCAGAAGCACGCGCGCCAACCCAACGTGTGCGGCCGGAAAAGCCGCGCGGAGTTGTATCGTTCGGCGATAGAGATCAGCGGCCTTCTGACGTGACTCGTCATCCTTCGCGGTTTCGCGCGCCGTTTCGGCTTGCTGAAAAGTAAGTTCAGCTTCGTCAGTCGTGCGCACCAGGCGCATCTTGATCTCGCCGCGCTGAAGGGCGGTTACCGGACCCGTGATTTCTTTAAAGCCGGCGGCGCGCACGCGCAAGGTGTGCGGGCCCGCGGAAATTTTCAGCGCTGCGAGTCTTCCCGCGGCATCGGTTGCGCCGCGACGAATCTCGTCCAACCAGACGATAGCGTTGGGCGCGTTTGGTTCGGTCAGCACCGTCAATGTCCGCCCGGCGTTGCCGGCAGAAGCAACCTTACGTTGCCGCTGCGCCCAGGCGTCGCCAACGACGAACACCATCAACAGACCGGCAAAGCAAATCCTTCGTTTCATTTGCTGTACGTTTACCGCAGAAGAACGGGCCCTGGCAAGTGAGTTTGAGGAAACCCTATCTTGTAAAAGTGTTGCGTCATGACAGGCTCTGGGTGTAATCTGCGAACGAAATAAAGACAAGCAGGAGTGTTTACCGATTACTGTTTCTAATGGTCTGCCTGGCAGTAGTGCGTGCCGACAAGACGAACTAGTTTGGAGGAACTTATGATTCTCGACACTACGCAAGTGGGTCTGGCAATGCTTCAGGGACTTTTCAAGACACCGACCGCGAGCGAAATTTCCCACATTGCCATGCGTTGGCTACACATCCTTGCCGGAATAGCCTGGATTGGTCTGCTTTACTTCTTCAATCTGGTGAACGTGCCGCTGCAGAAAAAGCTCGATGCCGATACCAAGAAAAAGGTCAACCCTGATTTGCTACTGCCGGCGCTGTGGTACTTCCGCTGGGGCGCCCTGATTACCGTGTTGGCGGGCCTGGGGTACTACGCAATGTACATTCTCAGGGCCGACGTCCACAATGCCAACAATGCGGGGGGAAAGGTAAATGGATGGGTGGTACTGATCGTCTGGATGATCATCCCCATCGTCACGTTCCTGATCGAATTCCTGATAATCAAGAAAGTTCCGGCCTTGATTAAGGACGGTCGCGTCTTTGCCATCGTGGCGCTAATACTGGTCGTCGCCATGTCGTTCGTCATTGTGAAATGGCTTGATTCCAATTTGACAGTGGGCACGCACGTAGCCGCCAACAACTCTCTGTCCATCGGCATTGGCGGCGCGCTCGGGCTAATCATGTTGTTGAATGTGTGGGGAATTATCTGGCCCAATAACAAACGGATGATCGCCGCTTTTCAGGGCGGGCCGCCGGCCGCGCCGGAATTGGCGAGACAGGCGTTCGTTGCCTCGCGTACTAATGCCTGGCTGTCTTTACCTATGATCCTATTCATGGCTACCTCAGAACATGATTGGCAGATTTTCGGCGGAAGGTAGAGCAAGCTTTTGTCCGCAGTAGGAAAAATGTGTGGCGCAGCTTTCGGTCTCGTAGAAACTGACTGAAGGCTGCGCCACTTTTCCTCTCGCAACACTATTGGTTCATCCTCTCCATCGCTTCGCCACACTTTCGCTGAATACTTGCCCTAAAGTGGGGAGAGTCTCTCAATACACGAGTGCGCTCGTATAGGCACAGACAGCACTAATTCCAGGGAGGTGACAATGGGTTCTACCAATAGTTACAAAGCAAGACTGTTCAATCTGAGCAACCTGAAAGGCATCTCAGACGAAACGATCGAGATGCATTTCAAGCTTTATGAAGGCTATGTCAAAGAAACCAATAAGCTAAACGAAAAGATTGCCGAATTCGTCAAAGGCGGCAAAGTCGATCAGGAAGAGTTCGCGGAATACTCTGAGCTGAACCGGCGGCTCGGGTTTGAATACAACGGCATGGTCCTGCACGAATACTACTTTGACAATCTGAAAACCGGCGGCGGGACCGGCGATCCGAATAACAGTTCGGCGTTTCGCAAGGCAGCCGAGGAAAGCTTTGGCAGCTATGACATCTGGAAGGCTGAGTTTGTCGGCATCGGCAAGATGCGCGGTGTTGGTTGGGCGATCTGCTATGAGAATCCCGTCAACGGACGACTGTCGAATCACTGGATCACGCTGCATGAAACCGGCAATGTCGCCGGGTTCAATCCCGCGCTGGTGATGGACGTTTGGGAGCATGCATACCTGCTCGACTATAAACCTGCGGATCGACCGAAATACATCGAGGCGTTCTTTTCGAATATTGACTGGAGCGCGGTCGACAAACGTCTACGCACGCAGACCGCGCGTCTGGCGGCTTAGGACTTGGAGTGTGCCGGCAGAGCGCAGCGGCGACGGCGCTTTTATTAGCTAACTTTATGTCAATCCAAAGCGGTGTCGCGCTACGCTTGCCACCGCACTCCATAAACCCGGGCAGGGCTTGTGCCCTGCCCGCTTTTTGCGATAATGCGATAAAGTCAAATCCGTAAAGTAATCGATCTGGAGGAGCCATGAGAATCCCGAACACTTCTCTATTGTTTTTTAGTCTTTGCTTTACCGCACTGCTGCTGCCGGCCGGCTGCCAACAGACTAGGGACACCAACCCAAACACCACGGCCACTACCAACGCTACCCCTCCGGGCATGCAGAGTCTAACGGTGGTGCCGCGCCCGCCAAAGATCGTTGACATGATGAAAGCGCGCGGCGAACAAGATGACGCAAAACCTGTCCTGAAGATCATTTCGCCGGCGAAGAACGCGGTCATCAATGGATCGACCGTGGTTGTCAAACTGGATCTAAGCGGTGATCTCAAGGGCTATATGCCGCACAAGGATCCGGTAAGCGGAAAAGGCAATCACATCCACGTCATTCTCGACAATCAACCATACGAGGCTTACTACGAACTCAACCAGCCTTTTGAGATGCGTAACGTGACCGAAGGCAAACATACTTTGCGCGTCTTCCCCTCGCGGCCCTGGCATGAAAGCTACAA
>Ga0137409_10006891_pt1 | contig 11734 bp, 12 predicted proteins | sample CZODoug1_16funga_FD_122059 | JGI IMG/M metagenome (GOLD analysis project Ga0137409, IMG submission 122059) | Vadose zone soil fungal communities from Angelo Coast Range Reserve, California, USA - CZODoug1_16fungal (Hybrid Assembly) | ecosystem: Environmental > Terrestrial > Soil > Vadose zone... | reverse complement strand
AGGCGAGTCTCGCGAAGGGCAAGGGCTCGACCGGCGGCGAGCGCAAGCCCGCGAAGCGCGCCGAGCGCGCCGCCGAAGCCAAGCCCGCCAAGAAGCGCAGGGCCGCCAGCGCCTAAGCGATGACGGGCTATACCACCGTGGAAGTCGCTCGGCTCCTCGGCCTCTCTCCTGCGCAGATCCGATCCTACACTCGAGCCGGTTTCCTCTCCCCCGCGCGCGCTGCGCGCGGGGAGCTGCGCTTTTCCTTTCAGGACCTGGTGCTGCTGCGGGCCGCGAAGGGCCTGATGGCGGCCCGGATCCCTGCCGCGAAGATCCGCGGTTCGCTGCGCCGCCTGAAACAGCAGCTGCCGCGGGGACGGGCGCTCTCCGAGCTCCGCATCACGGCGGAAGGGCATCGCGTTGTCGCGCGGGACGAGGCGATCGCCTGGAATCCGGAGTCGGGGCAGCTGGTCCTGGACTTCGACGTGGCGACGCTGGCGCAGCGGGCGGCGCCACTGGCGCGGCGGCGGGCGGCCGCGGCGCGCCGGGTCGAAGAGGACCTCGACGCCGAGCAGTGGTTCGCGCTCGGCCTGGAGCTCGAGGTGAGTGAGGCCGACGAAGCGCGCGACGCGTATCGTCGCGCGCTCGAGCTGGATCCGCATCACGCCGACGCGCATGTCAACCTGGGTCGACTCCTCGTCGAGGCGGACCGGGCCGAGGAGGCCGAGACGCACTTTCGCGCCGCGGTGGCGGACCACCCCGGACATGCGACCGCGTGGTTCAACCTGGGGATCGCATTGGAAGATCGGCGGCGTCCCAACGACGCCGTCAAAGCGTACGAGCAAGCGATCGTGGCGGACCGGCGTCTGGCGGACGCGTACTTCAATCTGGCGCGGCTGTACGAGCAGGCGGGGAAGAAGGCCGCGGCGCTACGGCACTTGTCGATCTATCGGAGACTGAACGTCGATGACCGCTAGCCCTGAGCCACCGTTCGGTATCATCCGGGTAGCTCCGTTCGCCGGATTCGTGCAACGGTTTGAAGATCTCATCGGGTCTTCGACCACGATGGCCCTCTACTTCATCCATTCACGTCGGTGGCGCGAGAACCACGACGCCGCCATCAAGGCCTTCCTCGCTCGGGCAGGCACCGCGCTCGAGGCGTTTCTCCCCGATCTCGAGAGCCACGAGCTCATGTTCTCCCTGGGGAAGCACTTTGAAGACGGCCCCCTGATCCCGTCGCTGGTCGCGGATGCCTACCGCTATTTCGCGCGGTTGGCCCGCGATTTCGGCAAGCCCACTCAGGTTTGGCTGTTCGGTCGTTACCCGACGTACTCCTTTTACAAATTCGATCAGCGCGCGGTGATGGCCCTGTATTCCAACACCTCCGCTAAGAAGGAGCTACCGGCGTTCGAGATCACCACGGATTCCATTCTGGGAAAGTTCCTCGCGGCGGACATGGAAGACTTGAAGAAGGAGTGTCGCAAGCGGGCCCCCCTGGATCTGGAAACCGTGATCGGCAACGCCACGCCGTGACTCGACGGAAGGTCGATCTCGCCCGCCGGCGACTCGCCACTCAACATCTCCTGACGCCTACCATCACCGAGCCGGCTGAGGTTGTGCGTCGACTCGGGGCCGTTCAGGCGCAGGACTACGGCAGCGCCAAGTGGGGCGTGGGAACGCGCACCCGTGGAGCCGTCGATGCAGTGGTCGAGCGCGCCGCGAACGAGGGATCGATTCTCCGCACCCACGTGCTGCGTCCGACCTGGCACTTCGTCACCCCGGCCGACATCCGCTGGATGCTGGCGCTGACCGCGCCTCGCATAAAGGCGGCGATGGCGTACTACGACCGCCAGCTGGAGCTCGACGCCGCGGTGTTTCGGCGGAGTAACGGCGCGGTGTCGCGCGCCTTACCCGATGGCAGGCAACTGACGCGAGCGGAGCTGGCGCAGGTGTTTCGCCGGGCCCGCGTCAACGCTGCGGGATCTCAGCGCCTCGGCCATCTGCTGATGCGCGCCGAGCTCGAAGGCATCGCGTGCAGCGGGGCCCGGCGTGGCAAGCAGGCCACGTACGCGCTGTTCGAGGAGCGCGTACCACCCGCGGCGCCGCTCGATCGCGACGAGGCCCTGCTCGAGCTGACCGGGCGATACTTTGCGACGCGCGGGCCGGCAACGGTGCAGGATTTCGCGTGGTGGGCAGGCTTGACGGTGGCGGACGCGAGCCGGGGCGTCGAGATCGTCGGGCGGCGCCTCGAGCGCGAGGTCATCAACGACGAGACCTATTGGCTCGAGCCGGCAACGCGATCGCCGCGCAAACGGTCACCCACCGCCCACCTGCTGCCCAACTACGACGAGTACTTCATCGGCTTCAAGAATCGTAGCGCGATCGGGGAACGGCTGAGCGTGGCCGAGGGCATGATGGTGGGCGATGCCCTGAGGGCACACGTCATCGTGGTCGACGGTCAACTGGTGGGCGGGTGGAAGCGGACGCTGACGAGGGCGGCCGTCGTCGTCGAATTGACGCTGCTCGTCAGTCTGACCAAGCCCGAGCAGGAGGCGGTTGTTGCGGCTGCGCAAGCGCTCGGCGGCTTTCTCGAGCTGCCGGTGGAGCTACGCGGCCTGTAGCGCGTTAGCCCTGCCGGCGGCCCGTTAACGGCGCTCTCGGCCGGTTTGAAGCCTGCGTCGATTTCCGTGTCCCCTCGCGGCGCGGCTTGCCCCGATCCCAGCGCTCGCGAGCACCGCCTGGAGCAACCCCGGAAACCGGGCTTCCACGTCCTCCGAGCGTAGCGACAGCATCCGGCACGTGCCCTCGGGACGGACCCGCACGAGTCCTGCCGTGCGCAAGCGTGCCAAGTGATAGCTGAGGTTCGTCTTGGACGCATAGCCGTGGAACGCGGAACAACGGCATTCGCCCTCCTGCGAGAGCCGCTGCACGATCCCCCGCCGGATCGGGTCGCTCAGGGCCTCGAGCACGTCCGACAGGGCGATCTGGCTGGGTGCGGGGTGGCGCAGGGGCTTCGGCACTTGTGAAAGCTAGTCACGGCAGCTCGTTGTTCAAGACTCGTTGAACCTTTTGACCGCGTCCGGCGTTCCTTCATTTGTTCAATGATTATTGAACCACGACATACCCACGGAGGAGCACCATGACCGCTCATGCCCCATCGCTCGAATCCCCGTCCGCCGCGCCCGCGCCGGTGGCCGGCCGCCTCGCCGGCAAGATTGCCCTGATCACCGGGGGTAATAGCGGCATCGGGCTCGCCACTGCGGAGGAGTTCCTCAAGGCCGGTGCGAGCGTGGTAATTACCGGGCGTGATCCGAGCACGCTCCGGTCAGCGGGGTCGCAACTCGGCGAGCACGCGGGACCCGATCAGCTGGTCGCCGTTCGAGCGGACGTCACCATTCCTCAGCAACTCGACCAGGCCATGGACGAGATACGCGGACGGTTCGGCCGGCTCGATGTGTTGTTCGTGAATGCCGGCATCGGCGAGTTCGTTCCCGTCGCCGAGGTGACGGAACAGCACTTCGATCGCATCTTCGACACCAACGTCAAGGGCGCCTACTTTACGATCCAAAAGGCGTTGCCCCTCCTCGCGCGCGGCGCGTCCATCATCCTCAACAGCTCGATTGTGGGAATGATGGGCATGCCCGCCACGAGCGTCTATGCGGCGAGCAAGGCTGCGGTGCGGTCGTTCGCGCGCACGCTCTCGGCCGACCTGGTTGATCGCGGAATTCGCGTCAACGTGATCAGTCCAGGGCCCGTCAGCACCCCGATCCTCGACCGCTTGGGTCTTACGCCGGAGGCGCGCGCGGAGTGGGACGCACGCGTGCGACAGAGTGTGCCGCTCAAGCGCTTCGGCGATCCACATGAGATCGCGCACGCGGCTGTATTTCTGGCGTCCGATGAATCGACGTTCTTTCTGGGCGCCGAGCTGGTCGCCGACGGCGGGCTGAGCCAACTGTAATGAGCGCGCACGATCGGTGCGGGTCGGAGAACGCGAAAACGGCGAGCCACTCGGCTCGCCGTTTGAAGCTTCATCTCTGCAAGGGACCGGATCAGGAGACCAGCTTCGTAAACTCCTGCGCCAGCTTGGGCCCGATCCCCGACTCCTCGTGCTTGAAGAAAATGAACGCGTCGCCCCACCCCTTCCCCAGCTCCTTCACGGTCTTGGCCCACTGCCCGAGATCCTCCTTCGTGTAGCCCTCATCGCGCAGCCGCATGTAGCCGAAGTCGGCGGTCGCCACGAGCGGGGTATGCCCCGCCTCCGTGTCCGCGACGCACAACGCGGCGTTCCCGACCCGCAGCGCCTCGTACACCTCGTCCGCGAACCACGACTCGTGCCGGAACTCCCACGCACACCGCAGGTCCGCGGGGAACTGCGTGAGCAGATCATTCAGGCGGTCGAGGTCCTTCTTAAAGTTGGGAGGAAGCTGAAACAGGATCGGCCCGAGCTTGGGGCCCAGCTTGCGTCCCGTTTCGAGGAAGTAGCGCAGCGGGTCGTCCACGTCCCTGAGCCGGGCGATGTGCGTGATGCGCTGCGGCGCCTTGAGGACGAACGTGAATCCGGGAGGAGTCGCCGCGTCCCAGCCGGCCACCGTCTTCGCGTTCGGCATGCGGTAGAACGTGTAGTTGATCTCCACCGTGCCGAGCCGCTGGGCGTAGTATTCGAGCATCTTGGCCTCCGGCGTCTTGGCCGGATAGAACGTCCCCTTCCATTCTGGGAAGTTGTAGCCCGAGGTGCCGACCCGAACGTTCACGCCACCCACACCGTCTTGACATTCACGAACTCGCGCAGGCCATACTCCGACAGCTCGCGCCCGTAGCCCGAGCGCTTCACGCCGCCGAACGGCAGGCGTGGATCGGACCTGACGAGCCCGTTCACGAACACGCTTCCGGCCTCGACCTCGCGCGCGACGCGCTCGCCGCGCTTGGTGTCCGTGGTCCAGACCGACGCCCCCAATCCGTAGGACGAGGCGTTCGCCAGCCGGATCGCGTCCGCTTCGTCGTTGGCGCGGATCACCGCCGCCACTGGGCCGAATGTCTCCTGGTCGAACACCGGCATCCCGGGCTCCACGGCGACGAGCACGGTGGGCGGGTAGAAGGCGCCCCGGCCGGTGGGGAGCTCGCCGCCGAGTATGAGTCGGGCGCCGCGCTTCACCGACTCCTGCACCTGCCGGTGCAGGTTCTCCCGCAGGTCGAGCCGCGCCTGCGGCCCGACCTGCGTCGCCGGGTCGAGCGGGTCGCCCACCTTCCGGGCGCGCATTTCGCTCGTGAACCGTTCGAGGAAGCGCTCCGCCACACGCTCCACCACGATGAAGCGCTTCGCGGCGATGCAGCTCTGACCGCTGTTGATGAGACGGGCCTCCGCGGCGGTGGTCGCGGCCCGTGCGAGGTCCGCGTCCTCGAGCACGATGAACGGATCGCTGCCGCCGAGCTCGAGCACCGTCTTCTTCAAGTGCCGCCCCGCTTGCTCCGCCACTTGCCTGCCCGCGCGGTCCGAGCCGGTGAGCGTCACCGCGCGCACCCGCTCGTCGGCGATGACGCCGCCGGCGGCGTCGTTGGAGAGGAACACCGCCCGGAACAGCCCATCCGGGAACCCCGCGTCTCGGAAGACGCCCTCGATCTCGAGCGCGCAGCGCGGCACGTTCGGCGCGTGCTTCAGGATTCCGGCGTTCCCCGCCACCAGCGCGGGTGCGGCGAAGCGAAACACCTGCCAGAACGGGAAATTCCACGGCATGATCGCGAGCACGGAACCCAGGGCTTCGAACCGGACGTAGCTCCGCGAGGCGTCGGTCGGGTGGGGCTCGTCGGCGAGGAAGGCCGCCCCGTGCTCTGCATAGTAGTCGCACGCCCACGCGCACTTCTCGGCCTCTCCCACTCCCTGCGCCAGCGGCTTTCCCATCTCGAGGGCCATCGTGCGGGCGTACGCGTCCTTGCGCTCGCGCAGGACGCGCGCCGCGGCGCGCAGCCGCTCCGCCCGGTCCGCCACCGGCCGGCGGCGCCATTCGCGCGACGCGGCGTCGGCGCGCTCCAGGATCCGGGCAAGCCCGTCCGGCGCCGTCTCCTCGAATGTCTCGAGCACCTCCCCGGTGGCGGGGTTGATCGACTGTAAGCTCACCCCACCACCTGGGGCCGATCCCGCACGCGATCGACGGTGCAGAGAAACCCCAGCGGCTCGTTTTCGGTCGCCCGGAACTGGTGGGCCACGCCGGGTGATACGTACACGCAATCGAACGGCGCGATGTCGTAGCTCTTGTCGCCCAGCATCACCCGCCCCCGACCGCGGATCACCACCACCGCGTGCGGATGCTGGTGCCGCTCGAGCGTGGAGTAGCCGCCGGGTTGGATCTCGAAATACCGCGTGACGAAGGTGAACGGCTCCTCGCCGGCGCCTTCGCCCAGGAGCGTCTGACGGGTGACGTCGCGGAACGGCACGTCCCCCGTCTTGTATTCGCGCACGGGGACCCCGTCCCAGCGAAATCCGCCGAACTTGAGGACCTTCGATCGATCATCCATGGGAATGTCGTCTCACTGCCGCGACCACCTGTCCCGCAGCCGCGATCGGGTCGGGTTGCGCGTACAGGCTCCCGCCGATCAGAAAGATGGTGTCCGCGCCGTAGCGCTCGATCCAGTGCGGCACGCGCCCTGCGTCGATCCCGCCCCCCGGCGCCGGAAACGCCGGGGCCACCGGCCCGAGCGGCGCGCGCAGCCGCGCGTTGATGGCGGCGCAGGTCGCTGCCGAGAACGTAAACCGCCCCCCGACGTTGGGATAGATGACGGCATCGCTCCCCGCGACCCGGAACAGGTCTCCCAACAGCACTTCCGGCGCGAAGCCGTGATCCGGCCGAAAAAACGCGCCCGCGAGGGCCGGGTGCGACATGATCGCGAGCTCCGTGGTCGCGGCGATCTCGCTCACGGCACCTAGGCCCGCCGGGAGTGCGTTGACCAAGACGCCGCGGCAGCCGGCGCGTCGTGCGGCGGCGGCACGCTCCGACATGACGGACGCGACGCTCGTGACGTTCGGGAAGTACAGCGCGTTCCCGCCGGTCTCGGCGTTGGCCCGCGCGACCGCTTCCTGGCAGCGCTCGACCCGTTCGCCGAACGGCGCGGGCGCTTGGTCCACCAGGCTGTGGTCGTCCTTGATGAGATCGACGCCTGCACGGGCGAATCCATAGGCCAGTTGTGCGAGCTCAGGGACCGAGAGGCCGAGCGGCTTGAGCACCGTGCACAGGAGGGGTCGCTCACCGGCGCCCGTGAGGTCGCGGAGCCCCGCGATGCCAAGTCGCGGACCGCGCAGCGCGGCGAGCAACGCGTCGGGCCACCCGAGATCCGCAATCAGGACTCCCGGTTTGAACGAGATATTGCCGAACAGGAGGTTCAGGAGCTGCGGCAGGTCGCCGCACACGGCGCCCGGGTCGTACGAGATGACGGCGCATGAGCGATCGCGGCCGAGTGACTCGACGGACTCGACGCGTCCCGCGACCCGCGCCGCGACGTCCGGCGAGACGGCGTCCTCGGCGAGCTCGACGGTCTGCTCGAACGCGATGTCGCGCGCCTGAGCGGCGGCGAGCCGGCTCGAGCAGGCGAGGTGGTATGTCACGCGGAGGCGCATGGTGATCGCGGTCACGCTGGATGTTAGTGTCGGAGCGCGGCATCGCGGCCGACTGTGCGACAGCCGCGGCGCCGACCGTCCCGGCCGATCGGCCCTCTATCCTTATAGCACGGGCCGACTTGTCCCGCACGCCCCCCGCCAGGCACACCGTTTGCGACTCTGGACCTGCGGCCGCGCGGCGCGGCCCACGAGGAGTGATGTATGACACAGTCATGGCGATCGGACGATTGGGCGGCCGACGACGCGGCCTGGCGCGGCGATCTCCATCGCGACGTCGAGCCGTGGCGCGGCCAGGAGCACCTGGCCGACTGGCCGGAAGCGCAGGCCGGGCCGGAGTACTGGATGTACAAACGGGCCGCGGAAGGGGCGTGACCGTTCTCACGGGAAGGGGGTCAAGCGTCTAAAAGGAGGCTAGATGCCTGCCACGTTCCCCCGCCTGATCGCCGTCGCTACCCTGACCGTCGTACTCACGCTGCCGCTCGCCGCTTCGCCATCCACGAGACCGGTCTGCCCCACCGCCGTCGTCGGACAAGAGCCGCATCCAGAGATCACCGCCGCGATCCGCGCGCTCGAGGCCGCCAGGCTGCATCTGCAACGCGCCGCGCATGATTTCGGCGGACACCGCGTGAAAGCGATTCGCGCCATTGATGCCGCCCTGGTGCAACTCAGGCTCGCCCTGAAGTACGATAGGGAGTGAGCGTGTAGATCACCCACAGCCGGGCCCGGCCGCTTTATTAGGCCGGGCCCCACGTGTTTCGCGGGCGGCTTGCGACGCCTCCCTCGGTAGGGTATGCTGCGAGCCGTTCGTCAATTCCCGGGAGACAAGCGGTGACTCTGACCCTTGCGGCGCTTCTCGCGTCATTGCCGGCGGGCGGCGACACACTGCACGGCACCGTGGCCGACACGGCCGGCCATCCCCTCGCAGCGGCGACCGTCAGCGTGGCCGAGCTCGGCCTGACGCTGGTGACTCGGGCGGACGGAATGTTTCGGGTCGCCGAGCTGCCCACCGGTCGCTACACGGTGGTCGTTCGTCGCCTGGGCTATGCGCCAATCGTTGCGACCGCCGCCGTACCTGGCCCGCCGCTGGCTCTCGTGCTGCGACCCAGCGCGCTGCACCTGGGTGCGGTCACGGTGACCGCCACCCGCTCCGCGATCAGCCCGCTCGCTTCACCGCTACCGGCCGCAGAGCTCTCGGGTGAGCAACTGCGGCGCGCCCACGAGGTGTCGCTCGCGCACGTGTTGGACCAGCTTCCGGGTGTCCGTACGCTGAGCACGGGCGAGCAGGTGGGCAAACCGGTCATCAGGGGACTCACGGGACCGCGCGTGCTGGTGCTCGATAACGGCCAGCGCCTCGAGGACTACTCGTGGAGCGACGAGGACGGCCCCTCCGTGGACGCCAGGCTGGCCGAGCGTGTGGAGCTGATCCGCGGTCCGGCGAGCGTGCTCTATGGCTCGGACGCGATCGGCGGCGTGATCAATGTAATCCCCAATGAGGTACCCGACGGCCATGGGCGTCCGGCCTTCATGCGGGGTGCCGCCGAGCTGTACGGCGCGATCAACAACAACGAAGTGGGAACGGTCCTTCGGGCGGAAGGGGCGAGCGGCCGGTTGGGCTGGAGCGTGACCGGCATCGGGCGTCGCGCGGACAACTTCCACACACCGCCGGGCAACGACTCGACGCCTACGGGCGATATCTATAACACCGCGTTCCACGCCATCAACGGGGAAGCGGTGGCGGGCCTGCACAGCGATCGCGGCTCGGTCACCCTTCGCTATACGAGGTATGGAGGCTCGTTCGGGTTGCTCGATGGCCCTCCGGTGCCCGCCGACAACACGGACGGACCGCTCCGCCGGCTGTCCGACAATCGGCTGCAGCTCGTGAGCAACAGCGTGATCGGTGGCGTGCGCCTTGAGACGAAGTCCCAGTGGCAGCGTCACTCCCTCCGGGAAGTGTCCGACCAGAGTCGCAACGGGGATTCGACGCCGAACTTCGATCTGCTGCTCAACACGTACTCGACGGATGTCTTGCTGCACCACTCGTCGTCCGGCGGCCTTACCGGCACGGTAGGCGTTTCGGGCCTGTACCAGGACAACCAGACTCGCGGCATCGAGCCCCTTGTCCCCGCGGCCCGCACCGTCGGCGGCGCGGCATTCGCGCTCGAGACGGCCACCCTGGGCCGCTGGACCCTGCTGATCGGCGCTCGCGGCGACGCCCGCCACTTGAGCGCCGACTCCAATGCCGCACTTCAGGTTTCGGCGCAAACGCGGAACGCCGCTGCGTTGACCGCGAACCTTGGCGTGGTCTATCGCGCCGCGCCGGGGCTCGCGGTCGCGGCGAACGCCGGCCGCGCGTTCCGCGCGCCGACCCTGTTCGAGCTGTTCACCAACGGGCCCCACCTGGGGGAAGACCGCTACGAGATCGGGCTGCCGAGCGCGCGCCCGGAAGTGAGTTTCAACGCCGACCTGAGCGTTCGGTGGCAGAGCAGCCGTGTGCGAGGCGAGCTCGCCGCGTATCGTAACCAGATCGGCAGCTACCTCTACATCGCGCCAACCGGCTCGACCGACCCGGGGTCCGGGCTTGCGATCTATCGCTACCAGCAGGCGCGGGCTGTGCTTGTGGGCGCGGAGGCGGGTGCGGAGGTCGTGGCTGCCCCGGTACTCACCTTGCGCGCCAGAGTGGACGCCGTGCGGGGCACAAACGAGGACACGAACGAGCCATTGCCGCTCACGCCCGCGCCTCGCGCGGACGTCGAGGCGGAATGGCACACGACCGGGCTCCGGTGGGCGGAACGCGTCTACCTAAGCGCCGGGCTCCAGGCCGTCACGCGCCAGACCCGGCTCGGACCGTTCGACGAGCAAACCCCGGCGTACCAGCTCCTCAACTTGGGGGCGGGGCTCGAACAGACCGTCGGCGGACGTCTGATCTATGTCGACGTCCGAGTCCGCAACGCCACGAACACTCGGTACACCGACTTTCTCAGCCGCTACAAAGTGTTCGCGTTTGGCGAGGGTCGGAATGTCGTGGTGCGCCTGTCCACCGGATTGTAGGCCGAGCGCGATCGCCGTGAGGATCGCCCTCGTCACCGCGGGGCTGGCGTTGCTCGCTCCCTCCCGGACGCCGGCCCAAAACGTCCGGCAAAGGGACTTCGACGCCTACGTCGCCCGAGGACTCCAGGTGCTCCGGACGCCGGGAGCCGCGATCGCGGTGGTGAAGGACGGGAGGGTGGTGTTCGCCAAGGGCTACGGCGTGCGCAGCGTGGGCGACACGGCCCGCGTGGACGCCCACACGCTGTTCCAGATCGCGTCGAATACCAAGGCGTTCACCACCGCCGCGCTCGCGATCCTCGCCGACGAGGGAAAGCTCTCGTGGGACGATGCCGTGACGAAGTTCCTGCCGGGGTTCCAGCTGTACGACCCATATGTGACCCGCGAGTTCACGGTGCGGGATCTCGTCACGCACCGCAGCGGCCTAGGTCTGGGCGCGGGTGATCTGCTGTGGTTCCACTCGAGCTACAGCCGCGGCGAGATCGCCAATCGCATCCGCTTCGCCAGGCCCGCGTCGAGCTTCCGCAGCGCCTACGCGTACGACAACGTGCTCTACATCGTGGCCGGCGAACTTTTCCCCGCCGTCGCCGCTCAGAGCTGGGACGACTTCGTGAAGAACCGCATCTTCACGCCGCTCGGCATGACCGAGTCCGGGACGACCACGGCGTTCTTCACGTCGAGCCGAAACGCCGCCAGCCTGCACGCCGTCGACGACGGCAAGCTGCAGGTGGTCCCGCTCGATTCAGTCGACAACATCTCCCCCGCCGGCGGGATCGCGTCCAACGTGACGGATCTGGCGCGGTGGCTCGCCTGTAGGCTCGACTCGGGCCGGTACTCGGGCGGGGGGGGCCGCCTGTTCAGCGAGCGGCAGGCGCGTGAGATGTGGTCGGGCCAGACGATCCTGCCGATTCCGGACTCCCCATCGCCCCTCGCCGCGCTGCGGCCGAACTTCGCCGAATACGGCCTGGGCTGGCGGCTGCGGGATTACCAGGGGCGGAAGATCGTGTCGCACACGGGCGGCCTCGCCGGGATGTCGTCGCAGATCACGCTCGTGCCGGCTGAGAAGCTCGGTATCGTGATCCTCACCAACTCGGAGTCCGACCT
>Ga0137409_10006890_pt1 | contig 11735 bp, 12 predicted proteins | sample CZODoug1_16funga_FD_122059 | JGI IMG/M metagenome (GOLD analysis project Ga0137409, IMG submission 122059) | Vadose zone soil fungal communities from Angelo Coast Range Reserve, California, USA - CZODoug1_16fungal (Hybrid Assembly) | ecosystem: Environmental > Terrestrial > Soil > Vadose zone... | reverse complement strand
CACCAGCCTCAACAAGGAGGCCAACCCCAACAACACGGGCGGCGCGCAGGATTCCAACGCCTACGCGCAGGTGAGCTTTGCCGGCTTCACCTTCGGCGGGGCGATGGAATACCGCCAGAACTTCGGCGACGACGGCGCCGACCAGCTGGTGTACGGGGCGGGTGTTACCTACAACTGGGACGCCTGGACCGTCGGCCTCGGCTGGACGCGCGGCGACTACCAGAAGGCGGTCGGCGAAAACGGCACCGGCCCGTTCAACGCCGTGTACGACGACATCGCCCTCACCGCGGCCTATGCGCTCGGCCCGGGCATCACCGTCGACGGCCTGCTCGAATACTCGCGCTACAAGAGCAACGATGCCGCGGGGCCGGACTATCAAGGCTTCGGCATCGGACTCGGCACTGCGATCGCGTTCTAGGGCCATCGCATGCAGGCACAGCGGCATCAGGATGGCGGTCGGGCAGCTCCCGGTGCCGACCGCGGCTCGGTCCACGAAAGCGCTGCTTGCGCGAGTTGATGATGGTGGCCAAGGAGCAGCGAAAAATCGGCTTGTTCTACGCGACCATGCTGGTCGCCGGAAACATCATCGGGACGGGAATCTATCTGCTGCCGGCGCAGATGGCTCCAACCGGAACGATCTCCAGCCTGGGATGGATCGTTACCGTCCCGGCGGCTCTCTCGCTAGCATTGGTATTTGCGACACTGGGCATGTTCAGCCCGCTGGCCGGAGGCCCCTATGCCTACGCGAGGGAGACGCTCGGCCCCCGCGCCGGCTTCCAATGCGCCGTTTTCTACTGGATCTCGAACGTCATCGGCAATACGGCCATTGCCGTGGCCGCCGTCAGCTATCTCGTGAGCATCGTTCCGGCGCTGAAATCGCCCTTGTCGGCCGTGACTGCAACCATTGTCATCATCTGGTTGGCTGCGTTCGTCAACGCGATCGGCCCACGCATCGTGGCGACCGTCGAATCATATACGCTTCTCCTGGGACTGCTGCCAATCATCGGGGTGGGGGTCGTGGGCTGGTTCTGGTTCGATCCCGAGCTATTCCTGAGTGCCTGGAATCCCGCCGGAGTCGAGAGCTCGGCGGCAATATCCGCGGCGGCGGCAAACATGTTCTTCGCGTTCATGGGAATGGAGAGCGCCGCGGTCGCTGCCCGTGTCGTCGCGGATCCGCAGCGGAACGTGCCCCGCGCCACTCTTATCGGCGTCATCATCGCCGCAGCCGTATACATGCTCAGCACGACGGTCATCGCCGGCATTCTGCCGAACGAGGAGCTGCAGAAATCGCTCGCACCATTCGAACACGCCATCGCCATCATGGCCGGCCCCGTCGGTGGTGGTATCTTCGGACTGTTTCTCGTGATCAAGGCATTCGGGTCGCTCGGCGGCTGGACGCTCATGGTGGCGGAAACCGCGAAGGCGGCGGCGGACGACAACATGTTTCCGGCAGCGTTCGCCAAGACGAACTCGAGGGGCGTCCCCGTGATTGGGTTGTGTATCACGGCCGCGATCATGAGCGCGTGCCTGCTGCTGGCAGTAATCGGATCAGTCGGCCAAGCGTTCGACAGGCTTGTGAGTTCCTCGGTCCTGATGGCACTGGTCCCGTACATTTTTTCTGCCACGGCGGTTGGCTACTTCGTACGCGGGAAGGTCAGCGACCGCGTTCACTGGACTCTCGTGGCAGTCGCGGTGGTTGCCGCCGCCTTCTGCGTCTGGCTGATCACCACGGCTGATCGGACAAGCATCCTGCTCGTCGTTGTTCTGTCTTTGGTGATGGGGCCGCTTTATCGCTTGTACGTGCAAACGTCCGGTCGGACAGCCAAGGCGCCGTCGTCGGAGGAGCGGACATGACTTCATGGTCGTGAGCGAGTGCCTTAGGCGTGCCCTCGCTCAAGGTGAAGAATGCGTTCTGTCCTGCGGACACTTTCAAGCCGGAGTCTCATTCCGCCAAGCCTCATCGGATACTGCAACAAAGGCCCAAAGCGATCAGGCCATGTTTGACAGTCTAACGCATCCAACCTACGCTATTTACTAGTTCCGTGAGGATCCAAAGTGATTCAATTCACACTGTTCGGGGCATGATTTAATGGCAATATCGCAACACCCCGCCGCGCCACATTTCCTGCCGTGGTTCGTGACGGCGCCGGGTGAGACGGACGTTCTTTATGTCATCACGACGGTTGTCGTCGTCGTGAGCGTTCTCCTCCTCGGTGTGTTCTTCTTCTGGCTGCACTCCCTGCCGGAGCGAATGGGTCACAAGAAGCTTCAGTTCGAGGTCGTGGCTGTCCTTGGTCTGATCTCGCTGTTTACCCACATGCACGTCTTCTGGATCATTGGCCTGCTGCTCGCGTTGATCGACTTGCCGGATCTGATGTCACCGCTTCGCCGCATCGCCGATTCGGCCGAGAAACTCGCCGGGACCGACACTCCCTCGGCTCCCGAGGCGCCGCAGCCGTTACCCAGCGAGAAGGCCGATCACACCGAGCCGAAGGTGTAGGCCATGCTGGAGCTCATCCTTTGTTCTTTGCTCACCGTCTTTCCCGACTACCTGCTCCGACGCTTCCTTCAGGGTAAGCGGATCGGACGCGAGATAACCTTCTTTTCCGTATGGTATGAACTCCGGTGGGGCATCTCGGCATGCGTGATGCTGACCGTGCTTCTCATCACCACCATTTTCTACTTCCACCCATCCACGACCAGTGCGACTTCGTTCTTTCGCACGATTCCCATACTTCCTGAAGCAAGCGGCCGTGTCAGCGAAATCGATGTCAAGCTGAGCGGCGTGAGTGGCGAGATCGAAAAGGGTCAACCCATCTTCAAGCTCGACAGCACCGAGCAGGAGGCTGCCGTCGAGGTCGGAAAGCGGCGCATTGCTGAAGTTGAGGCGGAAATGGTGATGGCGAGAGCCGACATCGCGGCTGCGGAAGGCCAGTTACAGCAGGCAAGAGGCGCGCTGAAGCAATTTGTCGATGAGTTGAGGGTCAAGCAGAAACTCGCGGACATCAAGTCGGCAGCAGTGACACCACGCGAGATTGAACGCCTTAAGACCGCGGTAGCTGGCGCCGAAGGGCAAGTGGCAGCAGCCGAAGCCGCAAAGCAGGCCGCCGAGACAAAAGTCTCCACACTACTCCCTGCCGAAAAGGCGAGCGCGGAGGCAGCGCTGAAACAGGCAGAGGTCGATCTTGCCAAGATGGTTGTCTATGCGGGCGTTAGCGGCAGGGTCGAGCAGTTCGTTCTTCGGGTCGGCGATGTCGTCAGTCCCATCATGCGGCCTGCCGGCATTCTAATACCGGCCGAAGGCGGTCGGACCAGCCTGCAGGCGGGCTTCGGACAGATTGAAGCCCAGGTTCTCAAAGTTGGCATGGTAGCCGAGGCAACCTGCGTGTCCAAGCCGCTGGAGATCATCCCATTGGTGGTCACCGGCGTGCAAGACTACATCGCAGCGGGACAAGTCCAAGCCGGCCAGCAGTTGATTGACGTCCAGCAGGTGACAAAACCCGGGACGATCCTGGTCTTTCTGGAACCCTTGTACGAGGGAGGGATAGATGGCGTGCCGCCGGGCAGCAGCTGTATCGTCAATGCCTACACGAATAATCACGAGCGCCTGGCTAGCGAGGACCTCGGTTTCGTAACCCGCATCGCCCTGCACGTCGTGGATACGGTTGCCGTCGTGCATGCGATGATCCTGCGCGTGCAGGCCCTCCTGCTTCCCATCAAGACCCTAGTCCTCGGTGGGCACTGACGGAGTCTGATCCCTCGCCATGACCTATCTGTCGCCGCCGCAGGTGCAGTGACATGAGTGCCGATCCAACCAGCGGCGAACCGTCCGCCTCCGCCAAGCACGTCCTGGATCCAATCGACAGGGTCTCGGAGATCCTGTTCGGCCTGATCATGGTGCTCACCTTCACCGGCTCGCTCAGCGTCGCCGAGTCCGGCAGGGAAGATGTCCGCATCATGCTGGTGGGCGCGCTGGGCTGCAATCTGGCCTGGGGAATCATCGATGCGGTGTTCTATCTCATGGGCTGCCTGGCGGATCGGGGCCGCAGCATCATCGCCCTGAAAGCCCTGCGCGCGACAGCCGATCCGCAACGAGCCCATCGCCTGATCGCGGACGCGCTGCCCCCCATGATTGCTGGCGTGCTGAAGCCGGCGGAATTCGAGGAGATCCGCACGCGCTTGACCCATCTGCCCGAGCCACCCAAACGGGCTCGTCTCAGAAGGGAGGATTGGCGGGGTGCCGGCGGCGTGTTCCTTCTGGTGTTTCTGGCCACCTTCCCGGTGGTGATCCCGTTCATCCTTTTCAGCGACGCCATGCAGGCGCTGCGCTTTTCCAATGCCGTCGCGATCGTGCTGCTGTTTTTGATGGGCTATACCTTTGGGCGCCTGACCGAGCGCAACGCATGGGCGGTGGGGCTGTTCATGGTGCTGTTCGGCATCCTGCTGGTGGCCATGACCATAGCGCTGGGCGGATGAGTGGGTTCGGCGTGTCGTTCCTGAACTTGAACAGCTGCCGCGTTGCCTCCGGGCGGTCTCGATGGAACAGCGGTCGCTTAACTTCGGAGATTGGTGTCTCCACTCTTGGTCTTGGTTTCGTTTGAATTCTCGTTCGAGACATTCAGGAACCGCTCCTCGTAGTGCCGGATCACAGCGCGCGCGTTTGAAAACAAGCGCTCCCCTCCTAGCCGGTCGGCGAGGCCCGACGTCTTGACGCACTCCATCACCCCCGGACCCAGGCCCGCCAGCCAGACCGTGGCACCCTCTTCCGTGGCGCGCCGCTCGCTCTCGATCAGCATCTGCAGTGCCGAATACTCGATATCGACCACGCGACTCATGTCGAGCGCGACCACGCGCGGCCGGTGGTGAGCGATCAGGGCTCTGATCCGGTCGGCTACCTGCTGCGCATTGGCGAAGAACAGCCGCCCCTCAGGCCGCAGAATCAGCAGGCCCTCGATGGTCTCGTCGTCCGGATGCTCGGGTGACTGCGGACGCAGAACGTCCGCGCCGCGCTTCCTGCCGATTACATAGACCTTCGGGTTGGCGGCCTGGTTGGAAAGGCTGATCAACGACAGGATGATCGCCACGACGATCCCGTTGAGGGTGCCGAAGATCAGGACGCCAGCGAAGGCGGCGACCGCCCAGCGGAACTCCATCATCCGCACCTTGCGGATGGCCGCGAACTCTGCTGGCTGGATCAACCCGACGGAATAGATGATGACCACTGCGGCCAGCACCGCCTGCGGCAGCAGGCCGAGCAGCGGCGCGAGGACGAGCATGGTGGCGAGCGCCGCCGCCGCGGTGATCAGCGACGCCTTTTGCGTGCGCCCGCCGACGGCGCGAACCACGGCGGTCTGTGAGGTGCCGCCTCCCGCCGGCATGGCGCCGAAGAAGGCGCCGGCGAGGTTCGCCGCGCCGGTCGCCAGGAGCTCGCGGTTGGCCTTGATCGGCGGCTCCGACGAGACGGCGAAAGCGCGCCCAGCGGAGACCGTCTCGGTGAAGCTCATCAACGCGATGCCAAGCGCTCCGGGCAGGAGAATCCAAACCAGTCCCGGGTCGGGCAGAGTCAGAGACGGGAGCCCCTGCGGGATCAGCCCCACCGTGCCCACATTGAGCGCCTGAAGGCCGAGGATCCAGGACACCGCGATGCCGCCACCGACCGCGATCAGTGGTGCTGGCGAGTGCGGCCACCGCCGCTCCATGCCTGCCAGCAGGAGCAGGGTCGCCACGGCGATCGCCAGGGTGATCAGGGAGGTATCGGGAACGTGGTGCGCGATGCTCAGGATGTCGCGAAAGAAGCCCTGCTTGGTGATGTGGATGCCGAGCAGCTTTGGCACTTGGTCGAGGACGATGACCAGCCCGATCCCTGCCTTGAAGCCCGTAAGAACTGGCGCCGAGATGAAGTTGGCGATGAAGCCAAGCCGCAGGGCCGAGGCGAGCAGGAGCAATACACCCGTCAGCGCGGCGAGGGTGGCTGCCGCGGCCGCCAGCTTGCCGGGATCCCCGTCAGGAACAGCCACCGCCAACTGCGTGCTGGCGAGGATCGCCAGCGTCGTCGTCGAACTCACGCTGAGCACCCGCGACGTGCCGAGCAGTGCGTAGACGACCATCGGCACGAATGCGGTGTAGAGGCCGGCGGCGACCCCCAGTCCGGCGACGGTCGCGTAGGCCATCGCCTTAGGCAGCACGACAGTGGCGGCGGTTAGACCGGCGACGAGATCGGGCTTCAGGCGGTCGGCAGCGGTTTGTGTTTGTCTGGTCGCAGGCTTCATTCGACGTCTCCCGACAAATTTGGCGACTGAGGTTCCGTCGACCTAATACCGCCGAGGACGGCGCGCAGATCATTTGCCTGCGACCGCCCTTGCCTGCTCTTCGAGGAACTCGCGACCCTTTCGCGGATCAGTCTCCCCAGGTGTCTGCGGGCTCATCTGCCACAAACGGGTCTTTCGCCGGCGGCGGCACATTCATCTTGCCCTTGGGATCGAAGTGCTTACCTTCCATGGCTCCAGAGTCCGCCAGCACGCCGCCCCCGTCAAAGCGGCCGAAGACCTGAGATCACGACCACGAGCGCGGCGGCGCACTGGCCGCGCTCGCCGCCCTAACGCGAAGGAGATGAGCCGATGAAATCGACCGTGGCTGCCGCCGTCGTCCTGACCTTGGTCATAGTTGCAACACCAGCCTCCAGCGAGGAGCCGCCGGCTGGAACATGGCAGATCGTCCACGCGGGTACCGCTGCCAACAGCACCGCAAGCGTAGCATGGGTAGTGAACACGTCTACCGGCGCTGCCCGCGCGTGCTTCATATCAAGCCCCGACGTGCATGGAATCTTCTGCACAGACTGGGTGAATGTCGCGACGATGCCGGCCGGCGTGCAACAGTAGAGGTCGCCGTTTCCTACACGCCGCGCCGGCTCTCCGCCGCGGGTCCGACAATCGCGTGGAAGGCAGCTCGCCTCGCCTCCAAAGCCGAGATCACCTCGTCGAGCCGCGCTCCGACTGCGACCACGGCCTTGCGCGCGCGCTTGGTTTCGTCGGTGTGTCGAAGTTCGGCCGTGACCTCAGCCTTCAACCTCCCGGCCTCCTCGTTGATGTGGCGTCTCAGCTTGTTGGCAAGACGCAGCGCTCGCTCGTCCTGACCGACCCTGTTGCTCGTCATTCGAGGTTTCCTCCGCGCAAGGAATCTTGGCGTCGCACTACCACTTTAAGAAGAAGCCGATGTTCCCAGGCACACCGCCAGGATAGTCAATGACTTGCACACGCAGCTTGTAGCCGAGCGGTCGGAGCTCCTTGTCGAAATAGTCATAAGCCTTCTTTGCGAAGCCCTCTAGTGACTCGGGCCAGTCGGGTTCGTTGTTGTTGATCCGTCGCCCGCGATCATTGCAATAGGTCGAGGCAAAGGTGATCACCTGAAGTTCGTTCAGCCCTTGCTCGGCGGCGCGCCGAACTGCCTCGTTGATGCGTTCACTTGCCTTCGGCGAAATTTCCCTCGCCATGAACATCTCGAGTAGTGCTTTTTGTTCTTCCTCTTGTTTCTTTGCAGCCTTGAGATGCTCCGCCGCCTTCTTCATTTCGGCGTCATTGGTCACTTTCTTCAGGTCCTCGGGTCGCATCAGGTCAGTCATTTCGCTACCTCACGTCGCCGCCACGACCTTGCGTGCTTTCGGCACCCCACGGAAACGGGAACGTCGACAGCCGAACTAGTCGAGGCATGCCCGGAACGCTAGGCAAAAGCCGGCGTCGGCGCCATTGGACCTTGGTCCAATTGTCCCTTCCGAAGGCCGCCATCACACTTCCGCTGCAAGCGAGCAGCAGCATATTGATTGATCCGACGCATCCACTCTTGTGACTCGGGTGAGGCGGCTTGACAGTGGCGAAGAGCGCCTAAGTTTGGCGCGGATTGATTTGGGAGCGAAACGATGAAGAAAAAGCAAAAGACAGAGCGCAAGAAGGAAGTCTCGAGCTCTCCGGAAAAACTGAAGGGCAAGGATTATCTGCGCGAGCTTGAGCGGCTGCATGTCGAACTCGTCAAGCTGCAGGAATGGGTCAAGAGCACGGGCGCAAAGATTTGCATCGTATTCGAAGGGCGGGACGGAGCCGGCAAGGGAGGAACGATCAAGGCCATCACAGAGAGGGTCAGCCCCCGCGTCTTCCGCGTGATGGCCTTGCCGGCTCCTACCGAGCGCGAGAAATCGCAGATGTATATCCAGCGCTATATTGCTCACCTCCCGGCGGCGGCGGAGATCGCGATCTTCGATCGCAGCTGGTACAATCGCGCCGGCGTCGAGCGTGTCATGGGCTTCTGTACCGAAGGCCAGGTGCGATGGTTCCTAAAGGCCGCTCCTCCCGTCGAGAAGTCGATAGTCGATTCTGGAATCAATCTCCTGAAATACTGGCTGGAGGTGAGCCCGGAGGAACAAACCCGGCGTCTCGAAGCGCGCATCGATGACGGGCGGAAGATCTGGAAGCTGTCGCCAATGGATCTGAAATCCTACAACCGATGGTATGACTATTCCCGGGCGCGAGACGACATGTTCAAGGCCACGGACACCGCCTGGGCGCCTTGGTTCGTCGCCCACTCCGATGACAAGAAACGCGCCCGCTTGAACATCATCAAGCATCTCCTCAGCAGCATTCCCTACAAGAAAGTGCCTCGCCCAAAAGTCAAGCTGCCGAAGAGACAGAAGCAGGGCGGCTATAAGGAACCCAACTATCCCTACAAGATGGTCCCGGAGAAGTACTAACCTGCGGCGGTTGCGGTGCTGCAGTGACGTATCATGTGCGCGACGCTTGCCGTCATCGTGATCGGCGCGATCGCAGCAATGCCGTGTCGGGAATGCTTGCTGGGTTCCCGATCCAGATAGAGGGGTGCTGCCATGCAAGAAACGGCCATCGAAAGCGGCCAGCGTCGGCGCGTCATCGAAACGGCGCTGGCATTGTTGCTGGTCTCGCTGCTGATAGCGGCAACCTTCCGGGTGTTGCTGCCCTTTGTCGGCGTCCTTACCTACGCAGTGATTTTGGCCACGGCCACATCGAGGCTGTTCGAGCGACTGGCCGATGCGCTGAAGGGACGGCGCAAACTGGCTGCAACGCTGTTCGGGGTCGTCGCCACCGCAATTACGGTCGTGCCGTTGGTCTATCTCGGTTTGTCCGTTGCCGACTTGGTCCAGGTCGGCGAACGTTGGCTGACCGCCGCCAAAGACACGGGAATCCCCAACCTGCCGGCGTGGATCACGGGTCTGCCTCTGATCGGGGCAAAGGCGGCGACAGCTTGGCAGGCCCTGCAGCGCGACAGCTTCGGGGTGCTGCAGCAGTATCAGCACGAACTTGCGGTCGCGGGCCGCTGGCTGCTGGATCTGAGCGTCGGCATTCTCGGTGCCGTCGTCGAGTTGTTCCTGGGGGTGATTGTGGCGGCGATGATCCTTGCCGCGGGAAGCCGGACGCTTCAGCCGGTGTCCGACGTCGCCGAACGAATCGCGGGGCCCGCCGGGCTCAAACTGCTCGATGCCGCTGGCCGGGCCATTCGGGGCGTTGCGACCGGCGTTGTCGGAACGGCCCTCCTGGAGGGCGTGTTGGCCTGGATCGGCTTCGCCATCGCCGGCGTGCCCGGCGCCGTCGCGCTGGCCGCCCTGACGTTCTTCCTCGCCGTCATCCAGGTCGGACCGGTTCTGGTCTGGCTGCCGGTCGCCATATGGCTGGGCTCCGATGGCCAGATCGGCTGGGCGATCTTCACGGCCGTCTGGGGGGTGGTCCTGCTCATGGGGGCGGACAACATCGTCAAGCCCATCCTAATCGCGCGCAGCGGTCAGCTGCCGCTCCTGGTGCTGTTCGTCGGCGTCATCGGCGGGCTGGCAACCTGGGGATTCACGGGCATGTTCATCGGCGCGACAACGCTGGCTATCCTTTGGACGGTGCTGCAGGCCTGGCTCGGTACGGGAGACGATCAATCGCGCTCGATCGCTTGAACGCCCCCGATCAGCCGGCCGCTGCACGGCCCTCGCGTCGCCAAGTCGCGCCGGGGTCTTGGTCGCCAACGGGAATCCGGGAGGCCCACTGTGTGACATAAGCAACTCGGACCATCTGGGGGAAGTTTGATGGGTTCGATAGCGCTTCCGCCGCACTCGCGGGAAGCGGGCCAAGGCCGGCTCAATGCTGAAAATGCCTCATGCCCGTGAACGCCATCGCGAGCCCCGTCGACCGTGCATAGCACGAGAGAGGACGAAAACGACTTCACCCGTTACTTCGCCACCCCGCCTTGCGCCAAGAGTTGGACCTGCTGGATCGCGCTTAAGAACCTTTACGTCTTCCCGGAGGATTTGGCGCCTGCCCGTATTGCGGATTCGCAGGGCTTAGGCGGTGCTTCCGGAGCGAAGGCGTGATCCGACCCAAGGTTTGGTGCAACAGGCTATCGAAGAGGCTGCATTCTCGCGGTTATCAGGAGAAAGCAAGGCTGGCTGCGCTCTTCGGATTTGAGCCTATGGACTAGTACTAGACCAAGTCCGGAGGGTCGGTATTCTCGCGGTGACTAGCCGAAAACAAAGCTGGCTGCGCTCCAGGGACTTGAACCCCCGACGGCTCCCTCACGCCGCGACCGCCGCCGCCTCCGCGCCTGCGATCCAGCCGCCGCCGAGGACGCGGTCGCCGGCGTAGAACACGCAGGCCTGGCCCGGCGCCACGCCGTATTGCGGCTCGGCGAACACCACGCGCGCCCCCTCGCCCGCCGCGAACACCGTCGCCGCCACGGCCGGCGTGGTCGAGCGCACCTTCACGGTGACGGCGAGCCCCTCGCCCGCTGCCGGCGACGCCCCCAGCCAGTTCACCTCGCGCAAGCTCATCCCGGCGATCGCCAGCGCCGGCTTCGGCCCCACCACCACGCGCTTGCGCGCCGCGTCGAGGCGCACGACATAGAGCGGCTCGCCGCCGCCCTGCGCGTCGGCGATGCCGATCCCGCGCCGCTGCCCGACCGTGAAGTTGATGATGCCCTCATGCCGCCCGAGCACGCGCCCGTCGACATGCACGATCTCGCCCGGCTCGAGCGCGCCCGGCCTTAAGCGCTCGACCACGCGCGCATAGCTGCCGTTCGGCACGAAGCAGATGTCCTGGCTGTCGGGCTTGGCGGCCACCGGAAGATCCAGCCGCTGCGCCAGCGCCCGCGTCTCCGCCTTCGGCAGCCCGCCGAGCGGGAAGCGCAGGAAGTCGAGCTGCGCCGGCGTGGTCGCGAACAGGAAGTAGCTCTGGTCGCGCGCGGGATCGGCGGCGCGATGCAGCTCCGGGCCGCCGACGCCCACGACCCGCCGCACATAGTGCCCGGTCGCCAGCGCCGCCGCGCCCAACTCGCGCGCGGTCTCCAGCAGGTCGCGGAACTTCACCCGTTGATTGCAGCGCACGCAGGGGATGGGCGTCTCGCCCTTCAGATAGCTGTCGGCGAAATCGTCCATCACGGCCGCGCGGAAGCGGCTCTCATAGTCCAGCACGTAGTGCGGGATGCCGAGCCGGTCGGCCACCCGCCGCGCGTCGTGGATGTCCTGCCCGGCGCAGCACGCACCCTTGCGCCCGACCGCCGCGCCATGGTCGTAGAGCTGCAGCGTGATGCCCACGGCCTCGTACCCCGCCTCCTTCACGAGGGCGGCGGTCACCGAGCTGTCGACCCCGCCGGACATGGCGACGACGACCCGCGCCCCGGCCGGCAGGCTGTGATCTGCGAAAGCGTTCATGGGCGGCGACTATAGGCCGAACTCACTC
>Ga0137409_10006888_pt1 | contig 11737 bp, 8 predicted proteins | sample CZODoug1_16funga_FD_122059 | JGI IMG/M metagenome (GOLD analysis project Ga0137409, IMG submission 122059) | Vadose zone soil fungal communities from Angelo Coast Range Reserve, California, USA - CZODoug1_16fungal (Hybrid Assembly) | ecosystem: Environmental > Terrestrial > Soil > Vadose zone... | reverse complement strand
CAGTTTCCCAGGACCGCGTTTCTCTAACCGGTCTCTCCGATTCATGTGTTTCGCAAAATCCGATGCGGACCTCATGCTGCGACCAATAGACGTAGTCAAGATGAGGCTTCGAGGGTAATTCCGTTTTTCGCTCAGGCATGTCGTCTATTTTAAGCCTGAGTAATCTCAAATGATTTTCAAATCGCTGGCGAAGCTTAATCGTATTGAAATTGATTAACTTTCCGAGATAGATCCGCTTTTGCCCGTACTCGTTTAGTTCCAGCGTCAATGTTCTCAGTTGTTCTATCCGGAGATTGCCATCGCCGATATGACGATCTAGGAGTGTGTAAAAGTCTGTCTTCGTCGATGCTGAGTGCGGCTTCAATCCAGAGATCTTTAGCCAATGCTTTATTGCTTCGTGATGACCGTAGTCAACGATGTCTTTGAGGTAATTTGATTTCATAAGCAGATGGCTTCTGTTCATCAGCCGCAAAAGATCAATTACACGTCATGCGGAGGAGACCGGGACTTTAATGATCGAAAATCGCAGAACAGCAGGCCTGACCCCGGTTTCGGGTTACTAAGCGTATTGAACATACTCGCCAGCTTCTTGTGGTTCGCTGTTTTGGCATGGCTCATCAGCGCTGTCCTAACGCTGTATGGTCTTTCTCGCCAAAAGACTTTGTCGCCAATAGATGATTCACGTTTGCAGGGGAATGACGCGCCGCTCGTGTCTGTTCTCGTTCCGGCTCGCAATGAAGAGCACCGTGTATTAGCAGACTGCATTCACTCCATCCTCGACCAGGACTATGGACGTCTGGAAATTATCGCTGTTAATGATCGCTCGACGGATGCAACCGGCGCTATATTGGAATCACTCGCCCGGGCCGATGCCCGCTTGCGTGTTATTCAAGGAGCGGAACCACCAGCCGGATGGCTGGGCAAGGCCTATGCGATGCATCAAGCGTTTAATCATGCGCGCGGCGAGTGGATTCTGGCGACAGATGCGGACATGATCTTTGACAAGACAGCTTTGCGTACGGCGGTCGCTAATACCATCGAGCGGAAAGCAGATGCTATGACGCTCATCCCCTATTTTGAAGCCAGCTCATTTTGGGAGCGCGTGATAATACCGACGTGGGCCTGGGCGCTGTTGATGTTCACCGTCAGCTACCGCGTCAATAATCCCAAGAGCGAGGGCGCGGTGGGCATCGGCGGATTCTTTCTGATGCGGCGCGGGACGTTGGAGCATGCCGGCGGATACGAAGCGTTGAAAGACGAAGTGCTGGAAGACGTGCGCCTTGCCGAGATGATCAAGCGTTCAGGTGGAAATTTGCTTACTGAGCACGCGCCGAGTCTGCTCAGGACACGCATGTATCGAAATTTCGACGAGATGTGGGAGTGTTGCACTAAGAATTGGTTTTCGGGCATGAAGTTCTCACTGCCTTTTGCGATGTGGGGCGTGTTCTCAATTTATCTCATCGCGGTTGTGCCGCCGCTTATTGCCCTGGCCTCTGGGATTGGAATCGCGACCGGCGTGAGCACAGACCTTTGGCGATTGTTCATTCCCGCTGCTTTGTCATGGCTGATGCAAGTTCTTGTCCTTGTGATAGTCAGCATAAGGTCTGAAGTTTATCCTGCCTATGCCTTGACCGCGCCACTCGGATTAGGAGTGCTCTACGCGATGTTATTCGATTCAAGCATCAGAATTACGACAGGAAAAGGTGTGAGATGGAAAGGGCGCAGAATCTACGAACGTGGGGGAGTTCGCCCGCCGCAACTCCGCGCCGAGGCCTCTCGTTTTTCTAAAAAGAAAGAAGGTTAGAAGTCGGGGTCACGCCTTCGATTCTGCTTGACGCTAGACAGCGATTGGGATTTCCTCGCCCAGCATTTGCAATAACAGAGTAAAGCCGGGGTCAGGCCTGCGATTCTGCGATCGTGAGTGCGCGCCGCGGACGAATGACGGTAATCAGTAAGCAGTGGGCGGTGAAGCAGTGAGCAGTCCGAAATGAATCGTGAGTCCGGGAAACGGACGAACCCGCGAAGCGGATGTCAGCTTTGGAGTGCGCCGGCAGAGCGAAGCGTCGACGGCGCTTTGGATTGACTGATCTATCGTCAAGTTATCCAAAAGCGGTGTCGCGCTACGCTTGCCACCGCACTCCATATTGCCTGGCATCTCAGTAAACCCTCACCTCAATCCCCTTCCAGGGGGAGAGGAAGAAACAGCTTTCATCGCGCGCGGGCTCGCGCCAGTCCAACGCTTGAAGGCCCGCGAGAACGCGGCGGGATCGGAGAATCCCAACTGATAAGCGGTCTCGTTCACTGAGACATTTTTTCCGTTCAAGTATTCAAGCGCCAGCTTGTGCCGCAATTCGTCCAAGACTTGCTCGAACGTGACGCCCTCCGCTTTTAGCTTTCGAAAGAGCGTCTGACGGCTGAGGGCAAGTTTGCGCGCGATCGCTTCCATATTTGCCTCGCCGGTCTGCAGGATCGGAATCAAAAGACTTTCGACGCGACCGCGCATAGATTTTGAGTCTTCCAGTTTCTCGAGCAGCGCTTCCGCACGTTCCGTCAACAGACCGGAAAGATACTGGTTCGGCTGCGGCATCCGAACCGAAAACAACTCTTGACCGAACAGGATCGCGTTCATGCTGCTGCCGAATACCAGCGGGACGCCAAAGATTCGATCGTATTCTACGCGGTAGCTCGGCTCTGCATGTGTAAAGCGAATTGCTTTGGGTGAGGGGCACTGCGTAACACCGCCTGTGGCCGCGGCCAGCTTCCGTCCGTCACACACGCACCGCGCGAAAGCGGATTCCGTGAGCAGCGGATTGCCGGCGAAGAGTGTGCTGGTAAACCTCAACCAAACCTGGCCATCTTCCGGCACAAATTCGATACGATGCGCAGTCTCGCCATCACCGCCATCGATCGCGAGACGCGCATAGCGGTTCATCTGGCGGCGCCCTTCCTCGGCGGTTGCGGCCTGACAGACCGACCCCAGGATTGATATGTCCGACAAGCTGACCTCCGCCCCAAACAGCAATGCGAGCGCCGGCTCGTCGCACAATTTGATACCGGCTTCGATCAATGCGATGTAAATCCCCAAAGGAATGCGGTTGTCCTGTTCCACGAGATCCTGAGGACGCAGGCGCGATTGTTCTATCAAGGCCTGACGATCCGCGCCTCTCGCGACCGCGAACTTCAGAAATGCATTGGCAAAGCCGGTTGCTATCGTCGGTTCAGCCACCTGTTTGTCCTCCTGCAACGTGCGGTCATGCTTTTGTTACGTGAAGTAATGTCCATTGGTTTCCACCATCGATACTTTTGCGGTGGTTTCTCGTATCACTAATGGGTAGTGATACGTTAGCGTGTTGCTGGAGTGGATCGATAATCGAAGCACTAGCCGACCGTCAGGGACGGCTCAGAGTCCGCGCAGATTACCAGAAGTGAGCCCTCCCTTATGGTCGGCTAGTGCCCCGTCTCGCGTCAACACGCTAACGCATTACCCGTTCGGGGCACCATATCGCAGCGTAAGAATAGGGAGGAACGACAATGAGCAAATCTGAAATGACGGCGCGCTTTAGAGAAGAATCCCCGGTGCGGCGGGCCAGGATTGCCGGCGCGTGTTGGTTGCTCTGCATCTTAGCGGGCCTCGGGGGCTTCATCGCTGCGTCTCCACTCATCGTGGCAAACGACGCGGCGGCTACGGCGGCCAACATTCTGGCAAAGGAGTCATTGTATCGTCTCGGATTTGCGTTCGATCTCATTAGTGGCACCTCGTATTTGGTGACGACAGTCTTCCTCTATTACGTGCTGAAACCCGTCAGCAGAAGTCTGTCAATGCTTGCCGCGTTCTTCGGCTTGGCAGGCGTCGCGATCGGAGGCATCTCGTGGGTTCTTCGTCTTGCGTCTTTGGTTCTATTGCATGGTGATCAGTATCTGAGTGCGTTCACAACGAGTCAGTTACAAGCGACGTCAATGATCGCTCTTAAGCTTCAGCTGACGGTCTTTAGCATCGGCATGGTATTTTTCGGAATTCAGTGCATCTCGATCGGATGCCTGGTTGCGCGATCGATTTTCCTGCCACGCGTGTTGGGCATAGTCCTGGCAATCGGCGGAACGAGTTACGTGATCGCCTCTTTTGCCAGCTTCCTGATACCGTCCTTTGGACCGCATCTAATACAGTTCGTCTTGCCGGTGGCGCTTATTGGCGAAGGATCGCTGACCCTGTGGCTGCTCGTGAAAGGAGTAAACACTCAACGATGGAAGGACCAGGCCAGCGCAGCAGAAAGGATCATCCGAACATGAAAGCTGCCATCTATACGAGTTACGGGCCTCCGGAGGTTGTGCGAATCGCGGACGTCGAGAAGCCCGTTCCGAAGGACGATGAGGTCTTAATCAAAGTGCGCGCGGCTTCCGTCAATCCACTTGACTGGCGCCTCATGAAAGGCACGCCTCGCGCGCTCCGCATAATGCCGCGGTTGCTCAAAATGCCGATCGGACGACCCGGCGTTGATGTGGCCGGCGAAGTTGAAGCGGTGGGCCGCAACGTCACGCAGTTCAAACCGGGCGACCAAGTGTTCGGCGGATGCCGTGGAGCGTTTGCGGAGTATGCGACCACGCGCGAGAAAAGTATCGTCACGAAACCCAACAGCGTCACGTTCGAGCAAGCCGCTTCAATATACGTCGCAGGGCTAACCGCATTGCAAGGTCTTCGAGACAAAGGAAAGATTCAGCCGGGGCAGAAGGTCCTGGTTAATGGCGCCGCGGGAGGCGTGGGCACCTTCGCGGTCCAGATGGTCCGCACCTATATGCGCGATCACTATACCCGTACCGCGCAGGTCAAGGCGCTCACGGAGTATCTGAGCGGCAATACGTCGCCGGCCGCGCTGCAGATGCTGCTGTCGGTCGCCCGCCGTCATCGCACCAATGCGGTCCAGGTGTTGGCGCAAGCGCTGGTCGAACGTATCGCCGACGAACGGGGCTGGACCACCGACGAGTTGGCCGACCGCACCATCCCGACCGCAGGGCTCGATGAGCGTGGCATTCTCGATCTTGAAATCGGCAGCCGCCTCTATCAGGCGAGGCTCGATGCGGAGGATGTGCTCACGCTGTACAATCCCGACGGCAAGGTGGTGAAGAACCTGCCTCAGGTCAGCGAAGGACCCGACAAGGAGAGTGCCGCGGAGGCCAAGAAGGCGCTCTCCAACGCCAAGAAGGAATTGAAGCAGGTTCACGAATTTCAAGCCAAGCGGCTGTACGAAGCGCTTTGCACAGGCCGGCGCTGGCAGCTTGCCGAGTGGCGACGCTTTTTGCTTGAACACCCGATCGTTGGACGGCTGGTGCAGCGCCTGGTCTGGCTCGGTTTGGACGCGCAAGGCGAAATCGTCGGGTCGTTCCGGCCACTTGAGGATCTGTCCCTCACCGACAGCAGCGACAACGCCGTCGATCTCGCGTCTTTCGCCGGTGTCCGGCTGGCGCACCGTTCTCTCTTCACCGGCGAACAGAGTGCAGCCTGGAAACAACATCTCGCCGACTACAAGATCGAACCGCTGTTCAACCAGCTGGACCGCCCGGTGTTGGCGAGCGCGGCGGGAGCTTCCATTGACGATCGCACCGGCTACATCGTCGAGGCATTCAAGCTGCGCAGCGCGGCGCAAAAGCTGGGCTATGAGCGTGCGCAGGCCGAGGATGGCGGCTGGTTTACGCAATACATCAAACCCTTCACCGGCATCGGGATCAACGCTGTGATCGAGTTCACGGGATCTCCGCTGCCTGAAGAAAATCGTGCGGTGGCCCTGCTCGAGGCTAAATTCGTGCGGGCGCGCAAAGGCCAGCGGTCGGGTTACGGCGCCCAGATTGCGCTTAACGAAGTGCCGCCGGTGCTGCTGAGCGAAGTCTGGAACGACCTTCATCAGATTGCGGGCGCTGGCAGCGGATTTGCCGCCGATTGGCGCAACAAGGTGGCCTGGTAATGGAACAAAGACATGCGTTGCAACTGCGCCCCAGCGCCGAAACCCGGTTCGCCGACGAACTCGCGGCGTTGAAGGCCGCCGATCAGGGCAGACGACCGCCGGGATGGGCGCTCTCCGCAAGAGCGGTCCGCAGTTTCATCCTCGGCGACGGCAAGCTCTCCATTCGCCGCAAGTTCTATGGCGACGATGCGCTGGTCGAACGGGCTCTGGTCGCGTTGATGAGCGAGCAAGGCCTGATGCTGGTGGGCGAGCCGGGCACGGCGAAATCGATGCTGTCGGAATTGCTGGCCGCCGCGATCAGCGGCTCGTCTATGCTGGTGGTGCAGGGATCGACCGGCGTCACCGAGGACCATGTCCGCTACGGCTGGAATTATGCGCTACTGATCGCCGAGGGGCCGACCCCACGCGCGCTCGTATCCTCCCCCGTGATGGAAGCGATGCGTCTCGGCCGCGTCGTGCGCGTCGAGGAGCTGACGCGATGCCCGCCGGAGATTCAGGATGTCCTGATCTCTGTGCTGTCGGAAAAGGTGATGACGGTACCCGAGCTCGGCGAGAGCGCCAGCGTCTACGCCGCGCCGGGCTTTTCGGTGATCGGCACCGCCAATCTCCGCGACCGCGGCGTGCATGAAATGTCGAGCGCGCTCAAACGCCGTTTCAACTTCGAAACCGTGATTCCGCTGAGCGATCCGGCCCTGGAAATGCAGTTGATCCGTCAGGAAGTCGATAAGCGCCTGGGCCAGGCGGACATCTCCGTGAACTTCCCCGACGAGGTCACCGATCTTCTCGTCACGACGTTCCAGGATTTGCGCCGCGGCCAGACCAGGGACCAGGTGCCGCTGTCAAAACCGTCAGCCGTGATGTCGACGGCGGAGGCTGTGAACATCGCGCATGCGGCGGCGCTGGAGGCGGCGTTCCTCGGCAATGGCGATGTCGGAGGTGGCCATATCGGGCGCCAATTGCAGGGCGTCATCGTCAAGGATAATGCGGAGGACGTGAAGAAGGTTCGCGCTTACGTCGATCACATCGTCAAGGAGCGCGCCCGCCGCAGTAAAGTGTGGTCGGATTTTTTCGGCGCGGTGAAGGCGATGAAAGACGAGAGCTGAGGCTCACGGCATGAGCGTACTCGATCCGGCCGCAACCGCCATCCGCTTGTTTGATACCAAACGCAACCTTCATTTCTTCCCGATCCGTCATCATTCGCCCGCCTGCGCGTTGCATCTGCGCGAAGCGCTGCGCGCCATTCGTCCCGCCGCCGTCTTGATCGAGGGGCCGGTCGATTTCGAACCTCTCATCGGCGAGTTGCTCGCGCCAGGCGTCGTGCCACCGGTGGCCATGGTGGCGCTGCCCGATAGCGAAGCGCGTGCCGAGAAGGGCCGCGCCGGCACCACCTATTATCCAATTTGCCGCCATTCGCCCGAATATATCGCGATCCAGCACGCCAGCGAACTCGGCGCCACCATCCGCTTCATCGACCTGCCATCCCGCCACCCCGCGATGCTGTCAGACGGTCGAGACAAGCAGGACCAGCCGCTGCTGCCGATGCGGGAGACCATGTTCGATCGCGGCGCCTATGTGGAAGCAATGTGTGCGCGAGCCGGGTTTCGCGACGGCTTGGCATTGTGGGACGGGCTGTTCGAGGCGCGCGCCCGCAGCACCGACTGGCGCGGCTTCTTTGCCAGCGTCGGCGCCTATTGCTCGGCGTTGCGAGCCGCATCGGACCCGGACGAATTGCAGGCTGACGGGACGCTGGCCCGCGAAGCCATGATGCGCGCCTGCATCCGTGACGCGATGACAACCGTGTCGGAACCGATCGCAATCATCACCGGCGGCTTTCACACGCCCGCGTTGATCGATGAGCAACCGGAAGCGCCACGCGCAGCCGCCGGCGCCGCCACCCGCTCGAATGCCTGGCTCATTCGCTACGATTTCCGCGCACTCGACCGCCTGAACGGCTACGGCGCCGGCCTGCCGCTGCCGGGCTTCTACGAGCGTGTGTGGGAGCGCCTGGTCGGAGCGAACGGCGATACCAAGAGCTCGCTGACCGAGGAGATCCTGGTCGGCTTTCGCGCGCATCTGATCGCAAACGAACCGGCCCTGACGTTCTCGTTCCCGACCCTTCGCGCGATGGTCGAGGCGGCAACACGGCTTGCCGAACTGCGCGGGCTTTCCGAGCCCGGGCGAACGGAGCTGTTCGACGCGCTGCGGTCTTCGGCCATCAAGGAGGAGATCGAAGTCGGCAGCCATCCGCTGCTGGCCGCGTTCACCGCATTTCTCCAGGGCGACCGGCTGGGTGACCTGCCGCCCGGCAGCCGGCTGCCTCCCCTGATCGAGCGGGCCCGGCGCGAAGCCAGAGCCCACGGCCTGTCTCTCGAAGACGCCGTGCCCAAGACCCGCGAGCTCGATATCTACCGCACGCCCCGCCATCGTCAGATCAGCCAATTTCTGCACGCGATGCGGCTGGTCGCACCAGCCTTCGCTGAGCGCATCAAAGGCCCCGACAGGGTGCATGGCTTTCGCGCCGATATCCTGCTGGAGACCTGGACCTATGCCTGGTCCCCCGCCGTCGAGGCATCTCTGATCGAGCGGGCGGCTGATGGCGAGACTGTCGGAGATGCTGCGGCCACGATCCTGATACGGCGTCTCGGCGAGCTCGAGAAAGACGGCCAATGCAACAATGCCGAGGCGGCATTTAACCTCTTGAGCATAGCCTTCGATGCCGGGATCGGCGGCGCCGCCGACATGCTGGTCGCAGCCGTTGGCGCCGCGGCGCGCGCGGACAGCAACCTTTTACGATTGACCAAGGCCTTGATCGTCGGCCAAGCGCTGGAGAGCCGGACCAAGGGGATGCAGTCTGAAAGCTCCGTCCAGGCCTTCGCCTCACTGCTCCCTCCCCTGCTCGATCAGTTGGCGCGGCGCATCGCCGAGCTTCTGCGCGACCTTGCCGCTGTCGGCGCCGACAATGTCGGCGAAGCGATACGCTGCCTGGCGGCGCTGGCGGAAGCGATGGCCGATCCTGATCCGCCATTCCCGACGCAACCGCTCCGCGATGCCCTGCAGGATCTGATGACCGCACAGCTCGATCCCGAGCTTGTCGGCGCCGTCATCGCGCTTGCCGCCTTGATCGGCCTGATCGATGACGCCGAGGCAGGACGGCGTCTGTCGGCGGCCCTGGCGGGAGCGTTCGAGCGACCCGGCGAGGCCATCCGCACGCTTTCGGGCGTGATGGTGCTGGCGCCGCAGCTGTTCATCAATGACAGCAGCGTCATCGCAGCGATCGATGACCTGTTCGGCACGGTGGACGACCAGGGCTTCCTGGCGCTGCTGCCGCAACTGCGCATGGCATTCGCCGAACTGAGCCCGCAAGAAACCGATCGTGTGGCCGCAATTGTCGCGGCAGCGCATGGTGCCGGCGAAGACGACATCGCTATTCTGCAACAAGTTCCGGATGCGCGTGTCCTGTCGAATCATTTGGCTCTCAGTGAAAGGCTGCGAAACCAATGGCTCCAGGACGGCTTGGCAGCCTGGCTGGAGCCCCCGGCATGACAGCACCCGACGACAACGCCAGGCAGCCATTATCTGCGGAGCAAACGCGCCGTCTCCTGCGCTGGCGCATGGCATTGGGACGCTATGCCGACAATCAGCTCGGCAGTTCAGGCCTTTCGGCGGAAGATCTGCGTCGCGATCAATTGCTCGAACGCATCTATGCGGAGCGCGGACGCCAACGCGGGCTGCGCCTGGGCAGCGGCCGCAAGGGCTCGCTCGATCCGAGCCAGATCACCATTCCCGACTGGCTCAACGAGAGCCGCCGGCTGTTTCCAGCCTCGGTCTTCGAAACCATTCAGGGCCATGCGCTCAACGATCTCGGTCTTGCCGGATTGTTCGCCGATCCGGCAGCGTTGCAGAAACTGCAACCCAATCTCGATCTGATGAAGGTGCTGCTTGCCTTCAAGGGCAAGGCGGACAGGAACCTTGTCGAGGCGATCCGCCGGGTCGTCGATGTCGTGGTCGAAGAGCTCAGGCGGAAATTGAAGGCCGAGATGGAGCGCGCGTTATCGGGCCGACGCGATCGCTTCAGCCGGGGCAAGCTGCGATCTGCGGCCAATCTCGATCTTCGCCGCACGATCCGCGACAATCTGCGGCATTACAGCCCCGAGCGTAACGCCGTCATCGCGGAGCGGCTGCATTTTGTCGCCCGGAAAAAGCGACGCATGCCATGGACGATCATCCTGTGTGTCGACCAGAGCGGCTCGATGCTGAATTCGCTGATCCACGCCACCGTGATGGCCTCGATCCTGGCGGGGTTGCCGGCCGTCGAGGTGCGCTTCATCGCCTTCGACACCTCAATCGTCGATATGTCCGACAAGCTTGCCGACCCGGTCGATCTCTTGCTCTCCGTGCAGCTTGGCGGTGGCACCGATATCGCGCGCGCAATGACCTATTGCGAGAGCCTTGTCGTCAACCCGAGCCGCACCGTCATTGCGCTGATCAGCGATTTTGAAGAAGGCGGCTCGCTCTCCGAGCTGCTACGCTGTGTCAGACGCCTGGCGGAAGCACGCACCAGGCTGATCGGCCTGGCCGCGCTCGACACCAACGGCGCGGCCGTGTTCGATCGCTCTGCCGCCGAGAAATTGGCCGGTCTCGGCATGCACATCGCCGCGATGACACCCGATCGCTTCGCCGAATGGCTGGTGGGCATCATGGACTAAAGGTCTGTCACGATCATGCCCCAGCTCATCCCGCTCTACGCCCAGATCGACGACGCGACCCTGGAGGCAATGGCTTCCAAGGGCATCGTTCGCCGCGCGCGCGCCGATGCGGTCAATGTGCACTTTGAATCCACCGGCGCCGATGAAATTGTCGGTACCATCGAGGGCGCCACGGTGCGGCTCGACGACAAAGGCCTCGCCAAGGCGCGATGCAGCTGCCCGGCGGCGACGGTCTGCCGGCACAGGATCGCCGTTGTCCTGGCCCTGCGGACCCAGGCTGGCGAGCAACAGGCCGCGCCGACGGTGGAGATCGATTGGCCGACGCGCCTGTCGACGTTCGACCGCAAAACCTTGCAGAGCGCCGTCGGCAAGACCGGTCTGCGCGAGGCGATACGGCTCATGGCCCTGGCGGAAGCAACGACTGTCGAAGCAGGCCAACTCTCGCTCAAAGTGGTGCTGCGGTTGAACGCGGAAGAGATCGAGGTCGCGATCCCGGCGCAGGGCGATTTCGCCACCGTCGTCTCCAGCCTGCCCGAGCGCCGCCGGCCAGCCAGCCATGCCGCCGCCATACTCGCAGCGCGCCGCCATTTCGGCCACGAGGCCATCGCGATCGACGAGGCGGAAGCACAGGTCGCGCACGATGTGCGGCGGCAGCCGCATCCGGCAGGCGAGCGCGTCCTCCGTGACGGTGCCGCCGTTCGCGGCCATCTCGGTGAGGCGCACCATGATCGAGACCCCGGCCTCCCGCTCGCCGACGCCGTCGAGGCGAAAGGCCGTCGCGCCGTGGACGAGGACCTGATCGACGTGATGGGCCACCGCGATCTCGGCGCCGACGAGGAACGTCATCCAGGACGAGAACACCCACAGCAGGAACACGGGCAGGGCCAGGAGCCCCGAGCTGAGCGGGTCCGACTTCGCGGCGCCGATCTGGAAGCTCGCGAACACCCAGAAGACCACGAGCAGCGCGAGCGTCGCGAGCGCGCCGCCGACGGCGGCCGAGGAGAACGGGAGGCGGGCGCGCACAGCCGCGAGGTAGAGCAGCATCACGGCGAGCCAGAGCGCGCCGAAGCCCAGCAC
>Ga0137409_10006887_pt1 | contig 11741 bp, 9 predicted proteins | sample CZODoug1_16funga_FD_122059 | JGI IMG/M metagenome (GOLD analysis project Ga0137409, IMG submission 122059) | Vadose zone soil fungal communities from Angelo Coast Range Reserve, California, USA - CZODoug1_16fungal (Hybrid Assembly) | ecosystem: Environmental > Terrestrial > Soil > Vadose zone... | reverse complement strand
CCTCAATTATCTTGCTCATCGTTACGGGAGAAGCAGATAGGACCGGAACCATCCGCAACCATCACTTATCTTGATCAAGAACCGCCCTCGTTCCATCAATTATTGTACTAACTCTCACTTGTCCCGGCAGCTGCCGGTTTCCACGACATGCGAACCAGCAAGTCCGGGAAGACGGCGGCTTCCGCGACATGCTAATCAGCAAGTCCGGGAAGACGGCAGCTTCCGCGACATGCTAATCAGCAAGTCCGGGAAGACGGCAGCTTCCGCGAGATGCTAATCAGCAAGTCCGGGAAGACGGCAGCTTCCGCGAGATGCTAATCAGCAAGTCCGGGAAGACGGCGGCTTCCGCGACATGAGAACCAGCAAGTCCGGGAAGCTGGCGGCTTCCGCGACATGAGAACCAGCACGTTCCGGAAGAACTTCTAAATTAGGGGTCCGAACGGTCAGCGAAAAGAGTACGCCCTGCGAGAAGGCGGCCCGCACCGCATCGGTTTTGCTTACCAAGCGACTCCGATTAGGAGAAGTCCAATTGTTTGTTCGAGATGACCTCTGATTTTCACGTGCAGTTTCTCGCCTTCACACAACTTTCTTTTTACCCACCCTTATGGTCATCTTCACTCGCCCGCGAGACAGCATAGCGATCACACAGAAACCAAAAGATACAGTTGTTGCAATCGAGCCTCGACTCCGACGTCTTGTGACCGAGCCCGATTGGTTGAAAGAGAAGCACGGTCGTCCAATTCGGGATAAGTCCTATCCGCAGTACCTTCTTTATCGGCCTGCCGATCATGTGTCCCTACTGAAAACCTCGTGAGCGACCGTTTCGGGAATTTGGTGATTTCGAAGACCTGCCCAAAGGCTGCGTTCAATGAGATAACTTCGCTTGAAATTATCGACGCATTCGCTTCGGTGTCCTCCGTTTTGCCGGGAACGAATGAATTCCACCATCACGTACCCAATAATGAGGGGTTCGTGTGCGTTCCTCATGCGGTCGGTGGTCTCAAATTCATTCGCGCGAAGAGTTATGATCTTCGAACATCCGTTGGTTTGACGTTGGGGAATCCCTGACGTGCAGCTCGCCGCCCATGATCGACATACGGCGATAAGCCTCCGATTATCTTATTGCGCCGCAACCGTCATCGGGCTCTCTGCCGGTTCTTGAACTCGACGACGACCCTTTCAGCGAGGGTCTTTCCGACATTCCGCGGTCCGTACGATGTCGAGTCTCCGCAGAAAACCTGTCCAGCCTTGCTTTCGGATGTCGGGCCGTCAGCTTCCTTGAGGGAGGAGTCCGTGATCTCAATCTCGCATCAATATACTGGCGCAGGAAATTGGATGATTCCTGCAACTCTCCACGACTGCAAGATTCCCAGGTCACATAGTCGTAGATTGCGAATCGCATCGGAGGTAGAGTTTGATGTCTGTTCCTCAAACACGATTAAGAGGTTTGCGATGCGCGTTTCATCTCTCGTAGCGGCCGTAGCCGTTTTGTTCGCAGTTGCTTCCGTCGCGGAGGCCCAGAGTGCACCGCCTGCGTCGGCGTCGTGCAATCTGCCCCATGCTTCGGGAGTCCAGCAGCGTCAGCTCATGTCCGGCGGGCGGGAGCGGTCCTATCGGCTGTTCATTCCTCGCAGGTATGACGGGCGCACGCCGTTGCCTATGGTTCTCGACCTGCACGGGAGTGGGGGAACATCTGCCGGTCAGGCGCGAAACAGCGGATTCGAAGATGTGGCCGCCCGCGAAGGATTTGTCGTGGCGAGCCTGCAGGCCGACGCTGGCAGGTGGAATGTTCCGGTCCGCGAGAATCGCCCCGATGATGTCGCGTATGTCGGCGATGTGATCGATGATGTGGCGGCACAGCTTTGCACCGACAAGACCCGCGTGTATGCGACGGGGTTCTCCGGAGGCGCGCGGATGTCGTCTCTCCTCGGATGCATGCTCAACGGACGCATCGCCGCCATCGCACCCGTATCCGGACTGCGCTGGCCCGCCCCCTGCGCAGGGCGGATCATACCGGTCCTGACTTTCCACGGACTGGCCGACCCACAGAATCCATATGACGGAAAGGCAGAAGGGCGCGGTGACGAGTGGCTGGAGAGTGTTCCGGACGCCCTCGCGGGTTGGGCCGGTCACGATGGCTGCGGTCCCAAAGTCATTCTGGAAGATCCCCCCGGGCTCTTGTCGACGATGCGCTACACCGGTTGCCGTGACGGTGCCGAGGTCCGAATGATCCGCATCGATGGTCTGGGCCACGCCTGGACGAGAAAGGAAATCGATACCACCGAGGTGATGTGGCAGTTCTTTAAAAGCCATCGCCTGCCGTAGCGGCTCTCGTCCCCCAACGAAAGACAAACGCCGACTCTCAAGAGAATGGAGTCGCTGCTTCGCAAAGCGATGGACCAAGGAGCCGCCGCAATGGGTCTGGCAGCGCCTATACGCCAGCGCGACGATGCCCAACAGCTTGCCTGCGAGGTTTCTCGAGCTGTTCTGGAATATTGTGTTGATTGAATCCTGTGCTTGCGACAGTAAGTCTCGAATGATTTCGTGCCTTCCTGCCCTTTTCAAATGGCGCGTGCGAACACCCCAACCAACTGTAGACGAATTTGTAGATGCAAAAGCACCAGACTTCCACACGTTTCAACAAGGAGTGGCACACACGCCGTAAAAGATTCAATTGAAAGCATCAAAATTCCACGCATTTCCAACAGACTTCAACAAGCATTGAAATGTGGTTCGGGACCAGGGGGTCGGAGGTTCAAATCCTCTCGCCCCGATTTTCTATTCCTTCTAAATCAGCGGCTTAATACTTCGCCGCTTTGCGAGCCTTCCGAAACTTGGGTCCGTTTGGGTTCAAAAACCAGTTTCTCTACGTTTTCCACCGCGCGCCGCTCTTCGGTCGGAATGCCATGCACGTAAATTGCAAAAGTGACGTCAGTGAAGCATGTCCTAAGAGCGATCGCACGGTGCCCAGCGACGCGCATGCCAGGTGATCCTCGGCAATCCGAGCAGCTTACAGGTTTGCTTGCGGATGCCGGCCGTACCGGATTCCGCGGCCGAACACCAGCGGTTAAGAAAGGCGAGACCTATCAGGACCGTGGCAAGGAGATGGTTGAGTTGCGTCGAGTTCTCGAAAGACCTCTTCTCCGTCAAGTCCTTCGCCCCGGTTGAGAGAAGCGAGTCCGTTAGCGATCTTTGTCTTCACTTCACGAAGGCGTTCGGCACGAATCCGCTCCGCCGCTTCCAGGAGGCGAAGCGCTTCCTGGACGACCTCACTGGCGGATTTGTACTTACCCGACCTCGTTTGCTCCTGAATAAATCCCGCAAGATCCGAGGTCAGTTTTACGCTGATCTTAGAGTTCTGCCGGCTCAAATTTCATTTCTCCAATGCTCATCCCATTCTACTCTAATGCGGCAAAGCCAAAGTCGCCATGCTTCCAACTTGATTACCGTTTCCACCAGCTCTTTTGCTTCTTATATGCCGTACGACTCAGGCAGGCCGTAATGCTGGCTTCGATAGCATCGAGATTAAAAGGTTTGAGAATGTAGTCGAAGGCGCCCGTCTTCAGGGCCTGCTGAGCAATTTCGCGGTCCGCGACCGAGGTTATCATGATGACGTTCGGATGCGGGTCGCCGGCCATTATCGCCGTCAGCGCTTCGAGCCCTCCCATTTCAGGCATGCTCACATCAAGCAAAACGATTTGAAGTGCCGGATCGCTCTTAACCTGCTGAATCGCCTCCCGGCCATTTTTTGCGAACGAGACCGTGTAACCTTTACCAATCAAGAATTCCATAAGCATGTCACGAATATGCTCCTGGTCCTCAGCGATGAGGACATGCACACTGTCTTCGCGTCCCATAATGAGCACATCCGCGCCTATGAAACTACGGATGGCGGCCATAAGGCCGTCCAGTCCGTTGGTTCTCTCGACGATGGTCTCGATACCCATCGCCCGCACCTGATCTCCAACCTCGCCGGATGCCGTGACGGCCACGACCTTCGTTCTCAAACCTTTCCGGCGAACGGAATCGAGAAATTGGATTCCATACGGTATCGCCGGATCAATGACCAGAAGGTCAGGCGCTTGCAGATCGAGGAGACGAGCAGCTTCGTCAGCCGATGTCGTTCCTACCACGGACAGATCCTTTGAAGAGAGGACGCGGATCAGCAGATCGACGAGAATCTGGTCTCGATCAACAATTACAATCGTTCTCTTAGACATCGCTAATGGAGTAATCCTGCCGGGGTATTCACCCCGTTGCCTCGGATTCCAGTACCTCCCGGACCTTACGGGCGAGCGACTCCGCACTGAGGGGTTTCTGAAGAAATGCATGCCCGGAGTCCAGCAGGCCGCCGTCGACGATTCCAGCGTCCGTGTAGCCGGACATGTAGATAATTTTAACGTGCGGCAGGCGCGACAGGAGACGGCCGGCCAGGGCCGGGCCGTTCATGCCGGGCATGATGACGTCGGTAAGCACCAGGTCAATCGACCGATCGTGCGTATCGCATATGCTCATTGCTTCATGTGGGCTGCCGGCTTCGAGCACGGTGTAACCTTTCAATTGGAGAATTTCGCGAATCAATTCCCGGACGGCCTCTTCATCTTCGACCACTAAGATCGTCTCTGTGCCACGAGCATCCTTGTACTCTGGTGGTGTGATCGCTTCGATGGGTTCGTCGACTCGCGGCAAGTAGATCTTGAAGCTTGTCCCCTGCCCGAGCTCGCTGTAGACCCATATCTCTCCACCGCTCTGTTGGACGATGCCGTAGACCGTGGACAAGCCCAATCCCGTGCCTCTGTCTTTATCCTTCGTCGTGAAGAAAGGTTCAAAAATCCTGGCCTGAGTCTCCGCGTCCATTCCTTGACCGGTGTCGCTCACGGCCAGCATCACGTACCGTCCGGGCCGGACTTCCAGGTGCTGCCGGGAGTATGACTCGTCGAGGTCCGCATTTGCCGTTTCGATCGTGATCGTTCCGCCCTCGGGCATAGCATCTCGTGAATTCACAACGAGGTTCATGATCACCTGCTCCATCTGGCCGGGGTCGGCTTTCACGGTTCCCAGGCCTGGGTCTGAGCGAACAGTCAGCTTGATATCTTCACCGATGACACGGGTCAGCATTTTTTCCGCGTCCGCCACCAGGGTTTTCAAGTCGATCACTTTCGGTTGGAGCACTTGTTTACGACTAAACGCCAGCAGTTGGTGAGTCAATGTGGCCGCACGCGATCCAGTCTGCCGGATTAAATCCAGATCACGGCGCCCCCTTTCGTCAGCCACCCGGCCGAGAAGGATCTCCGCGCGGCCGATGATGACGGTAAGCAGGTTATTGAAATCGTGTGCCACCCCTCCGGCGAGGCGGCCAACAGCCTCCATGCGTTGTGAGTGTCGGAGCTGTTCTTCGAGGTTTATGCGCTCCGTGATGTCGCGCGCAATTCCCTCAATCGCTATCAGCTTTCCATCCTTGTCGTGTGCAAACACGTGGCGCTGCTCGATCCAGATTTTGGCGTGCTGCCGAGGCTGCCACCGAAGCGTGGTCGTATCTCCCTGAACATCACCGCGAAAAAGTGCTTCCAACAATGGACGATCTTCCTTGTGGACCAGTTTGAAGCTCAGTTCGGGATCGGCGTAGAAATCTTCAGGGGTATACCCGGTGAGTCCTTTCACGGACGGACTCATGTAGACGCAGCGCAGTTGAGGCAGTAGCTCGTATCGAAATACGATATCCGGCGCGTTGTCTGCCAACCGCCGGTAGCGCTGCTCTGCAGTGCGCAATTCTTCAAGCAGCGATGCTGCATGCAAACCCGATGCGGCTGTCCCGGCCAGGATATTTAAGGTCTTGATTCGGCCGGGTGGCACTGGACGCTGCGGGCGGTCCGGCGAGAAATTAAGGATGCCCATCAATTTGCCGTTAGCCAGCATTGGCATCGACACGTCAGTTGCGATCTCCGTCACAGTGGAAGCCGGAATGGGAGGCTGGACATCAGATCGTTGTTCAGGACTGGAGAAGAGCTTTTCAGTGCGCGCCACCCAATTCGAAATTGCGTACGTGATTGGCACGCGCCTGCCCTCCATACTATCTGCATTCCGACCGAGTGACACCGCAACGTAGAGCTCCTTACCGTCCAGCGTGGGCAAAAAGACAGAGACGCTGCTTGCATCACCTTGCTGGAAAACAGCCTCTGCCATCTTTCGTATGATGGTTCCGGAATCGCGAGCGAACGCTATGGCCATGCTCAGTTCATAAATCCCCACCGTTTCCAGCAGCTGTAGGTTTTCCATCCGCAGGCGGCGCACCTTCAGGGCCCGAGCGATGACCGGCAGGACCACACTCAGTTTGAACGGTTTGAGGACGTAGTCCAACGCGCCCATTTTCATCGCGTCGACTGCGGTTGGAATCGTCGCATGTCCAGTCATCACGATCCCAACTAAAGTCTTGTCGATTTCAAGCGCCGCGTGCAGGAAGCTGATGCCATCCATTTCGGGCATCATCAAATCGGTGAGGAGCAAGTCGAATTCCTGGTCGCGCAGTGCTTGAAGCGCTTCTTTAGCGATCGTAAAACCGGTGGTTGAGTAGCCCTCCTGTTCCAGCGTGTCGCAGAGGGCACTCAGGTGGAGCGCTTCATCGTCCACAATGAGCAGCCTGGCCTGCGGAGTCGTAATCATTCGCGGCCTCGATTAGTCGCTGTCAATTCCGTGAGCGCCGCCCGAAGATCATGCAGTTTGGGGGGTTTGTTGAGTACGCGGTCGACGTGTTGTGGGATGTCGCGCTCGGCCAGCAGACGCTGTCCCCAACCCGTGAACAAGATGACCGGTGTTTTGGGCGACAGCGTTTTAACGGCAGCAGATACCTTGCGTCCGTCCACGTACGGCATTCCCAGATCCGTGATGACAACACTGAAGGGTTCGCGGCTCTGGTGGGCCGCTTCGAACGCATTAATGCCCTCCTGCCCGCCGGCGGCCGAAGTGACAAAGTGGCCATCATTTTCCAAAGTGTCCAGGAGCGCTTTCATTAGCAATGGATCGTCGTCAACGATCAAAATACGCAGCGGCTGCTGCGGCGCAGTTGGAGAAGGAGACCTCACTACTGCAGCTGTCGCCGCTACCGGAAAAACCAGCCGTATCGTCGTGCCTTTGCCGGGCTCACTTTCGATTTGAATCTCTGCATTGTTTCGTTCTGCCATGCCATACACCATGGCCAGTCCAAGACCCGTGCCGCGCTCTCCCTTGGTAGTGAAGAACGGTTCCAGGCAGCGCCGTTTTGTGGCCTCATCCATGCCTGTGCCTGTGTCAGAAACTTCCACGTGGACAGACTCCTTACACGCGTGAGTGCGAATGGTGATCGTTCCGCCCTCGGGCATGGCATCTACGGCGTTAAAGATGAGGTTGACGAGTGCTTCCCGGATTTCGTTCTCGATACCCATGATGGAGGGAAGGTCGGGTGTTAGTTCGGTCGCCATTTCGATGACGACGCCTCGCTGCTGTGGCATGTCGCTCCACCTGGCATGCGTGAGGTCCTTCACCTGGCCCACCAGATTGTTTAAGGGCACCGGAGCCAGTGTCAGTTGCGGTTCGCGCTGGCGATAAAACTCCCTCATCCGAGTGATCGTTTGCGCCACGTCTTCGATGGCATGTTGCGTGATCTCCAGGTAGCGGCGGGCTCGTGCACTGAGATTAGGCTCTCTTTCCAACAGAGACTCGGTGTAGAGGGCTATCGGTGAAATAGCGTTGTTGATATCGTGCGCAATTCCACTGGCCATCTGTCCTAATGCCCGCAGCCGTTCTTGTTGCATAACAGCTTGCTGCGTTTGACGGAGGTCATCGTAGGCCTCCTGCAGAGCGCTATACAGGTTTGCCTGGTTCGCGGCCAGCGCCACGTGCTCGCTTAGGTGACGGATGAATTCGCAATCGGGACTGCTAAAACTATGCGGGGCGTGCCGCGCAGCAATGAGAACACCAAAGACCTTGTCCTTCATTTGTAGCGGCGCTGCCACAAATGAACGCAAGCCGCCGCTTGCAAGCCGCTTCAGAAACGGAAATAGCGCGTTGCCAATGTCCGGCTCGTAAACCAGATCACCACGCACGCAGCTTGACAGACCACTCTCGTCGATGGCGATGGCTGCATGATCGGTCATGGCTAGTTTAGTGGCCAATGGCGCGCTACGGACTCCGACGTTCGCAACGGTCAGTACTTCTGCCGCCGGGTCGTAGAGGCAAATACAGCCAAAGTCCAGAGGCAGATCTTCTTCCAGCCTCCCGATTACCACTTGGAATATGCTGCGCAGATCCTGGCGTTCGGCTTTGGCCCGCGTGATGCGGTCGAGCAATTCCATCCGGCTAAGTTGGGTTTGTAGTCTGGTCTCGGCCTGCTTGCGCTCGGTGATGTCCGTCACGAAACCGCAAAACGTCATGGCACCGTCGCTATCCATAGCTCCAATCGATAAGTCCACCGGGAATTCAGTTCCGTCGCGGCGCAAGGCAGTTATTTCGAAGACCCGATTCAGAACAGCAGCCTCGCCGGTTTTCAAGAAATGTGCCAGGCCTCGCCGGTGCGCGTCACGAAATCGGTCCGGTATGATTTTTTCAGCCAGTTCTTGTCCGGTCGCTTCTGCGCTCGTCCAGCCAAACATGGTTTCGGCGCGAGGATTCCAATCGATGATTTTCCCTTCCGTATCGATCACGATGACACCGGTCATCGCCGAATTCAGGACGGCGCGCACGCGCTGTTCGCTTCCTTTCAAAGCTGTGTTCTGCGCCTGGATACGCGTGAGCATGTGATTGAAGCCATCCGTGAGCAGGCCCAATTCGTCATCTTCACTTGTCTTCTTTGCCCGGACGGAATAGTCCTGCCGGTTGGAAACGGCCTTCGCAGTCTCCGCCAGCTCGAGAATCGGTTGAGAAATCCGCCGTCGCAGTGTTTTGGAAAGCATGTAGGCCGCAGCCAGGAGACAAACCGTCATGATGACAATGATGCTGGCCCCGTAGAACAGGAAACGCTGATAGACGGCTTTCAGGTCCCATTTGAGATAGAGCGTTCCCAGGCGGTTGTTCTGACCCTGAATCACGGGTTGAAAACCGAACAGATTCGAAGCCACAAAGCGATAACCATCCTCTTTCGGCGTAGCAGGGAAATCGCTCTTGGGCACGTTTGGTGGATAGTGAGAAAAGAGTTTTCCTTCCTTGTTGTAAAGACCAGCACCGACGATAGCTTGCTCAGCTTTCACTGCAGAAAGAATCTCAGTAGCGTCGCCCGAGTTGTCGAAGGCAAGCGCTGCCGTACTATTGGCAGCAATGATTTGTCCAAGCGTTGAAGCCTGTTGAATGGTGGTCTGCCGGAACGTCAGGAACTCATAGGTCAGTATCGTGGTGGACGCCGACAGCAATACCACGCCGCTGATCAACAAAACAATCCTCACTAGTTTTCGCTGAATCGTATTTTCCTTGAGCTTCATGCTACCTCGGTCCTGGATTGATCACCGTGGCTGGCCGGAGGAGCTTCGAACTGATTGTCAGCTTGGCGGCCCTGGCTGCCGCCAGGTTGATCCGTAGCCGGATTCTATTTTCCTGCGTCACGAATTGAATCATTCCGCCACGGTCGGCAAAGCCATTCGAATCGCCCACAATGAGGATGCTTCGTCCTTTGAGAGCCGTGACAATATCTCCTGTTCGGCTCGCCTCCGACCCGCTCACAAAGAGGACATGACAGTTCTTGACCTCTTCCAGGCGCCGGTAACGCTCGACCGCGAGTGCGTGGCCATTCGCTCTTTCGTCGCGCACGGTTTCCTCCAGAAAAGTTCCGAAGGGATCTTCTCCGAAAATGCCGATCACCAGCGGTGTCTGCGCTGTGGAAAAGGCTTCAGTTGGCCAGTCAACAAACTGAGTGAACTGAAACAGGAATGTGGCCTTCACTCGAAACTCCGAAATAGCGGAGGATTGGCCGGCCACTGACTGCTGTAAAAGCGGAAACAGCAGTGTGGACGTGAGTAGCAAGAGCGCAGACAGACTCTTCCGGATTCGAATTGCGCCAGCTTGTGCGAAAGTCAAAATGACCATACCAATCTCAGGCTGGCAGAGCGTTCGATCTCCCGCCGCCCGGGCAATGTGCCAAATTCAGCGTGGCGTCGGTGGAGCAGGTTTTGGCCGAGGATGGAAATCTCGAGTGCCGTGCTCGGCCGCCAGCCCAGACGGCTATCCAGTTCAGCGTATGCTGGAAGACTTTGATTATCGATCCGGCTGACATAGCGTAACGCATTGTCGAACTCGAGATTAGCCGCCAGGTCCAGCAGCGAGCGCAGCGAGAATTGGTGGTTCGGATCATGAGACTCGCTGGCGCCGGGATTAGGATCGGTACTGCCAGGCTTCCTGGCGAAGTGAAGTTTTAATGGCGAGTACGCTGCCCGAAGACGCCAGGATTCCAGAGGCCGATATTCAGCGGCCAACTCTGCGCCATGAGATTCGCCCTTAACTCTGTTGGCCAAAAAGACAGGGAACGGCAATAGGGGGTTGGTTCGTTCTGCACTGCGGACGTTATCGTAGTGGTTATAGAATGTCGCTATAGAGAGCGAAAGGCGCTGTTGGAGCTGACCCCGATATCCCAACTCGTAGGCCAGAACATCTTCGGCACGAAAGTCGGGACTGCCCAAAAGAATAAACGGCGGACTGCGTGGTGCAAAAAGCTCACGATCAATTCGCGAAGGCGTCCGCACCGCGCGGGAAACGGCTCCCCATAGACTTTGTTGCGTACTCATCTTCCAAACCAGGCGTGCGGTCGGCTGGAACTCAAAGCCGGTGTAGTCGTTGTGTTCGATTTTTGTGCCGAACGTCACATGCAGGCGGTCTTTGACAACGGCAACTTCATCCTGCGCAAAGGCGCTGAACCACTGCCGCGACACATGCGGCGGCAGGAAAGCGAGGGTCGGAGGATTCACGATGTCGTCTTCGATCAGCCGATAGGCAACACCCCACACCATGTCGTGCCGCTGTCCTAAAGGAAATCGGTGTTGAAGATCAACATCGTACGTGTCGAGGCCCTCAGCAATGGACGCCGGAATGCGCCGGTTGGTCCGGTCGTAGTAGAACTGCAGTTTCAAATCCGAGCTATCGGAAAAGGCGTGTTCCCACCGGCTCATGAGATTGCCGCCGCCCAGACCAATCGGATCTGCAGTTAGCTGGTGAACCGCTCCATCGTAGAGATCGCCCTGAAGCGTGACAACGTCGGCTTGCGATGCGTTCCACTCGCCGCGAAAACCGATCTGGCCCGAGTGCCAGCTATCGCGGGCATCTTGTCCGGTAGCGAGCACAGAGCTGTCGCGGTCAAAATACTTGCCGTAAATCCGGTATCGAACGTCAGGGCCAACCCCACCCCCGTAGCGTGCGCCACCGAAACCACGTAGCTCCGTACCGCCGCCTCCTGACAGCAGGCCCCCCTGAGTGTCTTTCGCCTTCTTCGTGATAATGTTGATGACACCGTTGACGGCGTTCGCTCCCCACACCGTCGCACTCGGTCCGCTAATGACTTCAATCCGGTCGACATCTTCTAATAAGGTGTCTTGGACATCCCAGAACACGCCCGCATACAAGGGGGTGTACAAGGTGCGCCCATCCATAAGGACGAGCAATTTATTTGAGGTCGTGTTATTGAATCCTCGCGCACTAATGGCCCACGAGTGCGCATCAACCTGGGCCACTTCCAGATTCGACGCCAGGCGCAGTGCTTCGGGTATGCTGGCCGCCCCCGAACGACGGAT
>Ga0137409_10006886_pt1 | contig 11741 bp, 10 predicted proteins | sample CZODoug1_16funga_FD_122059 | JGI IMG/M metagenome (GOLD analysis project Ga0137409, IMG submission 122059) | Vadose zone soil fungal communities from Angelo Coast Range Reserve, California, USA - CZODoug1_16fungal (Hybrid Assembly) | ecosystem: Environmental > Terrestrial > Soil > Vadose zone... | reverse complement strand
GGAGACAACATACCCGTGGCGTCGCGCGAACGTGCCGCGCGCTATCTGGCGTTTTTGTGGCTGCCATTCGATCCCGCCACGAAGAGATTTCGAAACTGCCTGAGCCACGAACACCAATGGCAAGAACTTGCCGGTTCAGAAGACAGCCATGGCCGAGCACTGTGGGGGCTGGGAACGGTGCTCGGCAGAACAAAGGACGCCGGGCTGCGGGGAGCGGCTGGGCGATTATTCGAATACGCTGTTCCCGCTGTTACAGAATTTCGAAGTCCTCGTGCGTGCGCTTTCGCATTGCTTGGACTTGAAGAGTACCTCGAGACTTTGCCAGGAGACCGCGCTGCGCAGCGAGTTGCAGATGCGCTGGCAAAACGGTTGTTCGATTCATATCTAGCCAACCGTTCGACGGAATGGAAATGGTTCGAGAATGTGCTGGCGTACTCGAACGCTCGCTTGCCGGAATCGCTGATACGGACCGGAAAACGACGTTCGGATGAGGCGATGATTTCCGCGGGCCTTGAGGCGCTGGATTGGCTGACAGCGGTGCAGCGCTGCGAAATAAAGGGTCACTTTGTGCCGATTGGATCGCATGGCTTTCATTCCAGAGGGACGGAGAAGGCGCGATTCGACCAACAGCCGGTGGAAGCTTGTGCTTCGGTGTCGGCGTACCTGCAGGCATATCATGCGACCGGAAAGGGCCGGTGGCGGAGAGAGGCGTGGACAGCGTTCAATTGGTTCCTGGGAGACAACGACCTTCAGATCGCGCTCTACGATCCCACCACGGGCGGATGCAGAGATGGATTGCATCCCGACCGAGCCAACGAGAACCAGGGAGCAGAATCTACGTTGTCATTTTTGATGGCACTGTTGGAAATGCGCAAACTGGAAAGCACAGACATCACGGATCAAACATTCTGAACACTACAACTTGTCGAGAGAAATTCGGAACCGCCGAAAAGTCTCAGCTCCCGCCAAACTAAAAGAGAGAAAATGATCGAACACAATACGCTATTCAAGAGGCATTCTTCGAACCCAATCCTTTCGGCGAAGGATTGGCCTTATTCGATGAACAGCGTTTTTAATGCAGGGGCCATTTTGTTGGCGGACGATTCGACGCTACTGCTTTGCCGGGTAGAGGATCGGCGCGGGCTTTCCCACTTGTGCGTTGCGCGGTCCGTGAACGGCGTTGACCAGTGGCAGATCGATCGCGAGCCCACACTCGCGCCGGACGGGGACAAATATCCGGAAGAGATATGGGGGATCGAAGACCCGCGCATTACGTACGTACCCGAACTCAAGCAGTACGCGGTTGTCTATACATCTTACTCGCGGGGTGGACCTGGAGTTTCTCTGGCTCTCACGAAGGACTTTCGGAAGTTCGATAGACTCGGCGTGATTATGTCACCGGACGACAAGGATGCGGCGTTGCTACCGCGAAGGATCAACGGATTCTGGGCGCTGATTCACCGGCCGATGACACCGCTGGGAGCGCATATCTGGATTTCCTACTCACCCGATTTGCGACACTGGGGAAATCACAAGCTCATGTTGGAAGCGAGACGCGGCGCGTGGTGGGATGCAAACAAGATTGGCATGTCACCGCCGCCAATTGAAACCGAACGAGGCTGGTTGATGATCTATCACGGCGTGCGCAGAACACCGTCAAGTTCTATATACCGACTTGGATTGGCTCTTTTTGATCTTGAAGCGCCAGAGAAGTGTTTGGTGCGCGGTGATTCGTGGATGTTCGGGCCCGAGGCGGAGTACGAGCGCAATGGAGATGTACAAGACGTTGTGTTTCCGTGCGGCTATACAATTGGGAAAGACGGGGACACCATCAACCTCTACTACGGTGCTGCGGACTCCAGTATCGCGCTGGCGCAGGGAAGCATTCGAAACCTTCTGACGTGGCTCGATGAAAATGGCCACTCCGAGCAAGCCTATGAACGACGGAAGCGACATAGTTAGTTTGCGATGTCGCTGATGCGGGAATATACGTTTCAGGTGAGCGAGGACGGCGCGGATCGCGAATTCACGTTAAATATTTCGAACGATGCGCTCGTATCGCATCGCGCGCGCTATCAGGATGCGCCGGCAATTTGCTCGGAACGACTGCAATTGGAGCTGGCGGCTCATTCGAATCACCCACCGACGTCGGACTATGAGATCACGGCTTCGGAATTAGAGAACTACATGGAACGGCGGAATCCAAAAATCGGACGAAGTGCGTTTGGATAGGAAAAGGCGCAGGAAGATTTCTAGCGAAACGCCGGTGGAAAATACGCGGAAGGTTTCCCCGGTTATATGGCAGCAGAGCTGCCATATATAGATTTCCTTTTTGATACCGAACCCGAAAAAGAGCTCCGCTACATGTGCAAAAGGGTAAGACCCAAGTCCGAATCCGGACTTGGGTCTTTTTGCGTGGGTTGAACTGAGGTCTGATTGCGGAGGCCAAAAAACCTACGGAGCTTTGCGCCATTCAACTCCCGGACAAAGCCAGTCTTGCGTACTTGTCTTCATCGCAATTACTGGCCAAGGCCAGAATCGTCACTACCGCACGCGCTAATCTCATCCGGTGGAACGGCGGGGCCGGTGGTGGATGGATTTGGTTTGTGCAATTGGATGTTGCCGCCAGCCAAGTAGCGGGTGGAAATCGCGACGGCACTTTGGCCGGTGCGCGGATTCGTCAGTTTCAGGCCGAATCGATCCACGCCGATTCCGGGCTCGCCGTTGTCCTGCGTCCTGGCGCGGAACTTGATGCCGGTATCGTTGGGAGGAGGCAGATTGGTGTTTGCCGTTCCGCAGATGTCGCGGATGGTGGAACCAGGAGCCGGTTCGAAGTAACCGTCGATGCTGACACTGCTGACATGCAGGCCGGCGAAGAATCCAGACGTGTCATGGTCTACAAAATTGACGTGGCCGAAGTAGCCGCCATTTTTGCATCCGCCGACAAGGCCAAAGTTTGCGTGGTTCCCAGCGTCGGTGAGAACAAATCCTCCGCCGGTCGTGAAGTCGCAAGGCGCTGGCATGACGTGCGCTCTTACGGGGGTGGTCCGGAAGGTCAAGAGAACGGCCAAAACGCCTCCCACTAACAATCCGAACGCGAATAGATGTCCTAGCTTTTTTTCCGCTTTGCTCATTGCTTCGTCTCCATGTGTGATTAAGCCACCGGAAGGTGGGTTAAGAGATACCTGCCGTGGCGGACGCGACGACAAGGTTGGCGACGCCAGCGACGGCGACGTGCAAGGCGTTCACGACAGCGGCTCCGGTCGGCGAGATGGTTTGCTCGTTGATGGTGACGATGCCACCCGGAATGGCGACGACTTGGTTCGGCGCGCCGGTGACGTTGATGGGAACGCCGGCGATCGCAAGATTGCTAAAGGATGAACTGCCGGTTCCGGCGCTGCCGGCGATTTGGGATGCTTCCGCCGTGACTGAATCGGCAGTGATACCGATTCCGGCGACGGCCATGCTCAAGTTCGTGAGGGAAGCCGTGGAGTAGACCTGGTTGGGCCAGCCAATCGTGGCCGCGCTTAGGGTTTCTCCTGTAAGGATCGAAGGAAGGCTTCCAGCGGTCATGGAAGCATCTCTAGCATCATTGACGCCGGACAGCGTGCCAGTAGAACCGAGTACGGTCGTGAAGCCGAGAACGGTGGAACTCACTGCGCTCGCGCTTCCTAAGACCGATGAAGTGGCGGTCGGAGTGGGAATTGGAAGAGGAAGTGGTGTTGGAATTGGCAATCCGCCACCTAACTGAGCAAAGCCGACTGCGGGTGAGAGGAGGACGGCCATCGCAAGAGCGACCGCCAATGAACAGCGCTTGATTGAAACAACGTGATGCATGCTACCTCCGTGAATGAAATAGGAAACTTACACACAAGCCGAATGTGCAGAGCGCAGGAAGGAGCAACGCGAGAAGAGTCCATGACTCGACGACACCGCGAGGCGCAATTCCATGCGTCGCGGGAAGAATATTGGGCGTGGTGTGCGACAACAATCCGGCGAATTTTGTAATTTGAGATACGGAGAAATACGAAACGTGTGGGATATGACCCGAGTGGAGCCATTACTAATGAAAAGCGAGTGCGGGAAAGCTTAAGCCCAATAGGAACGGTCGAGGGTGCGGTATTGGATGGCTTCGCCGAGATGTTTGGGTTCGATGGAATCTGAAGCGTCGAGGTCGGCGATGGTGCGGGCGACTTTCAGGATGCGGTCGTGAGCGCGGGCGGAGAGGCCGAGGCGAGTGATGGCATTTTCCAAGAGTTTTTCGCCGTCGGAGGAGATGGCGCAGTGTTTGCGGATGAGGCGCGCGGGCATTTGGGCGTTGGCGTAGGTTTTCTTTTCGGAAGAGAAGCGAGCGGATTGGCGATTGCGAGCGGCGATGACGCGGGCGCGGACGGTGGAGGAATCTTCGCTGGAAGAAGGTGCGCGGAGTTCTTTGTATTTTACGGCAGGGACTTCGATATGGATGTCAATGCGGTCGAGCAGCGGGCCGGAAATTTTTGCGACGTAGCGCTGGATCATGGGCGGAGTGCAGTGACATTCGCGGGTGGGATCGCCAAAGTAGCCGCAGGGGCAGGGATTCATTGCGGCGGCGAGCATGAAGCGCGAGGGAAATGTGATGGACGTGGCGGCACGGGAGATAGTGACCGAGCCGTCTTCGAGCGGCTGGCGCATGACTTCGAGGACGTTGCGCTGAAATTCGGGGAGCTCATCGAGGAAGAGAACGCCGTTGTGGCCGAGAGAGACTTCACCCGGACGCGGAATTGCGCCGCCGCCGATGAGGCCAGCATCGCTGATGGTGTGATGCGGAGAGCGGTAAGGGCGCGTGCCGACAAGGCCGCGGGAGTCTTCGAGTGTGCCCGCGACGGAATGAATGCGCGTGGTTTCGATGGCTTCTTCGAGAGACATCGGTGGAAGGATAGTGGGAATGCGTTTGGCGAGCATGGTTTTTCCGGCGCCGGGCGGGCCGATGAAGAGAATGTTGTGGCCACCGGCGCAGGCAACTTCGAGAGCACGTTTGGCGGATTGCTGGCCGTGAACTTCGCGGAGGTCGACACTGTATTCCGCGGCTTCGCTGAGCAAAAGCTGCGCATCGACTTGAATCGGAGAGAAAGATTCGGGAGCGTTGACGAGGTCGACGGTTTGGGGAAGAGTTTTTACGGCGTAGATTTTAATGCCTTCGACGACAGCTGCTTCGCGAGCGTTGGCCTCGGGGACAGCGAGTGCGATGAGGCCGCATTCGCGCGCGGCGAGCGCAGCAGAGAGTGCGCCACGGACGGGGCGGATGCTGCCATCAAGGGAAAGTTCACCAAGGAACATCATCTTGTTGATGGGCTTGCCGAAAAATTGGCCCATGCAACCCGCGAGGCCGAGGGCCATGGGAAGATCGAACGCGGAGCCTTCCTTTTTTACGTCGGCGGGAGCGAGATTGATTGTGACGCCCTGACCGTACGGGAATTCGATGCCGCAGTTGCGGAGCGCGGATTTAATGCGTTCACGGCTTTCTTTTACAGCATTGTCGGGCAGACCGACGACGTTGAAGTCGTTCATACGGGCGGAGCCAACGTCGACTTCGACTTCGACGAGGTAGGCATCGATGCCGAACACAGCGGCACTGAGAGTCTTGAAGAGCATGAATGAGGGAAGCGGCCTTTCCGAGAGCGGAGCATTAGCTAAGTAGATAATTAATTCCAGCGGTATCTTGGTTCGCTGAAAAGTGAAGCGGCGCGGACATTCGCGGCAGAGAATCGTCTAGCCAGTGACGGCAATTGACGAATCGCGCTGATTGGAATAGCGTTACCGCAGAGAGCAGTTGGGTTGCCAACATTGGGTCAATGATGTTTCTTTGCTACTTATGGTTTTGCGGGCGACGTTTGCTTCCCAGACTAATTTTGATGAGTTGTGCTTTGGGGCTTCCTGCCATTGCGCAATTGCCTGGCGCTAGCTTGCCCGGGCAAACCACAAACATGAATCGAAGCCTGACGCTGCTGGTGAGCGTGCGCGAGGTTAGCGGGATACCGTTAGACCGGCAGGCAATCGTTCGCCTCTCGACTCGCTTGGGCGGACAAAACACAATGGCAGTGACTCAGGATGGGGCAACAGCTACGTTTAGCGATATAAAAGGTGGCGACTACGAAATTGATGTCGAGGCAGTGGGATATAAGGCGGCCCACGAGCGAGCAAATGTTGTCGGGGTCTCCGCATACACAGTTTACGTGTACCTGACGCCGGAAGGCGCGCCAGAGGCGGTAAGCCCGGTTGATTCCCGACCACTACTGACGCCAAAGTTGCAGAGGGAGATAGACCGAAGCCTAGCCGCGATCAAAGAAAAGAAGTATGCGGAGGCAAGGGAGCACCTGGCGAAAGCGGGTAAGCTGGCGCCGTCGAACTATGACGTGGAATACCTGACGGGAATGGTCGACTTCCTGGAGCAAAACCTGGAAGCCGCATCGACTCATTTCCAAAAGGTGCTTAGTCTGGCGCCGACACATGAGCGAACGTTAATGGCGTTCAGCCAACTACGGATGCAAACGCACCAACCAGACCAAGCGGCAACGATGTTGGAGAACGCCGTTTTGAACAATAGCAAGAACTCCCAAGCGCGCCTGTTGCTGGCCGTGTGCTATTTCAATTTGCAACGGTTTTCGAAAGCGCGAACCGAAGCGCTGACTGCCGGCGAGATCGACAAGAGCAAAGCGGCCGCTGGCCGGATGATCGCTGCCAAAACGTATCTAATGGAAAAGGACTTCGGGCATGCGAAGGAAGCGCTTACGGCGTTCGTCAAGGATTTTCCAGCGGAGAAAAGTGCTGCCGAGGCGAAAAATCTGCTTGAAAAGCTCAAGAAGATTGAGGCGGCGACAACTGCGGATAAGGAAATTCCGCCGGCAGTCACCCCGCCTTCCGTGGTGGTCGAACGGGTTTGGGCGCCGCCCGACACGGATGAAAAGACGCCAGCCGTCGCGCCGGGAGTCACGTGCTCGGCAGACGAACTTGTAGCGCAGGCGCGAAATCACGCGCAGTTGACACTCGCGGATTTTGAGAGGTTCGGCGCGACGGAAAGAATAAATCATCAAGAGATTGACTCTAACGGAAGCGCGGGACCGGCCAAGACGCGGGAATTTACGTACGTCATACTCGTCCAGCGCCCGCGTCCGGATCGGTACTACATCGACGAACGAAGAAATGGAGGCGAGGCGACGTACTCTTTCCCTACCGCGCTGGCGACAAGAGGGCTGGTGTCGATTGGAATAAATATTTTTCATCCCGATTTTTCGGGTGATTTCAATTACTCCTGCGAAGGGTTAGGGCGATGGGCGGGGCACCCGGCCTGGCAGGTTCGCTTTGAACAGAAGAACGGAGTGCCTTCCCACATTCGCAGTTGGGCGTATGACGGCAAGATATTCCCGATCGCTCTGAAGGGGCGAGTTTGGATTTCTTCCAACACGTTTGACGTTATGCACCTTGAGACGGATTTGAGAGAACCGGTGAAAGAGTTGCAACTGACGCGTGAGCATCTCGCGATTGACTACGGCCCGGTGACGTTCAAGCAGCACAAAGAAGAGCTTTGGCTGCCGCAGACGGCGGAGATGTACTTTTCATTTTTGGGCAGACGTTATCACCACACACATACTCTCTCGGATTATTTCCTCTTCGACGTCGATACTCACTCTAAAACGTCCGCGCCGGCTACGCCCACACCGAGCCAAGATCAGCAGTAATGCGGATTGGTCGTAGGCTTCACCGATGCGCAGGCACGAATTGTCCGCCGAGAGCTTTACAGGGTCAGCTCGGAAACGTATATTCGATTCATCCGAAGTTGGAATTTAGCGGCGTGAGGCGACTATGATCGTTTGGGTTGTGTTGGGATTGCTCGTCCTGCTCGTGGTTGTGGTGATCGGGATGTACAACGGGCTGGTGCGGCTAAAAGTGCAGGCGGACAACGCCTGGTCCGATATCGATGTGCAATTGAAGCGGCGCTACGACTTGATTCCGAACCTTGTGGAGACAGTGAAGGGATACGCCGGGCACGAAAAGGGCACGCTGGAAGCGGTGATCAACGCGCGGAACCGCGCGATGAGCGCGACATCGCCGGGCGCGAAGGCGGAAGCGGAAAACATGCTGAGCGGGACGCTGAAGAGTTTGTTTGCGCTGTCGGAAGCGTATCCGCAATTGCGCGCGATTGAAAGTTTTACTTCGCTGCAAAATTCGCTGAGCCAGATTGAAGATACGGTGCAGAATGCGCGGCGGTATTACAACGCGGTGGTGCGCGACCTGAACACCAAGATTCAAGTGTTTCCGACAAATTTATTTGCGGGGATGATGGGATTCAAGACACGCGAATTTTTTGAAGTCTCCGCGGCGACGGAGCGCGAAGCACCGAAAGTCAGCTTCACTACGCCGACGGCGCCGACGGCCTGAGGGCCGGGCAGAAGAATGGGCGACAACTCTGCACCACGGTTGAGTCGAAAAATGTTCACGAATCATTTTTGGCGGCTGGCGATTTATTTCGCGGCCGCTTTTGTTTTGGCGGAGGCAGGAAATGCGCGGGAGCTGCGCATCGAGAAATTCGATGAGCAGGTGACGATTTCACCGAACGGAACAGTCGATGTGACGGAAAACATCACGTTCCGATTTATCGGACATTGGAACGGCGTTTATCGAGAAATTCCAATCGAGTACAACACGCCGCAGGGAATGAACTATTCGCTGTTGTTGAACGTGAAGCGGATCACTGACAGCAACGGCGAAAAACTGAAGTATGAGTCGAGCCGCGTGCGGCACTACCGGAAGCTGAAGATTTACGTTCCCGGGGCGGAAGACACGACGAAAACGATCGTGATCGAGTATACGGTTTCGGACGCGTTGCGTTTTTTTGACGACCACGGCGAATTTTATTGGAACGTAACCGGCGACGAGTGGGATATGCCGATTGTGAGTGCGGGCGCGAATATCACGTTGCCCGTTGGCACGACAGGGATTCGCACGAATGTTTTTACGGGAGCGTACCGCTCGACGGGAAAACAGGGTGAGGCAGAAGTTGTGGGAAATGGCGTTGAAGTGCACACGACGGCGCCACTGGGTTATCACGAAGGCCTGACGATTGCGGTCGCGTTCGACAAGGGAATTGTTCACGAACCTACGACGATCGACCGGGCGGTGCTATTTCTACGGAGCAACTGGCCGTTAATCGTTCCTATTTTCGTGTTTTTCGGGATGTTCTGGCTGTGGTGGACACGAGGTCGGGATCCGCGGCTTCGACCCATCGCGGCGCAATATGAGCCGCCGGACAAACTGACGCCGAGCGAAGTGGGAACACTGATCGACAATTCCGTGGACATGCGTGATATCACGGCGGCAATTGTGGATTTGGCGGTGAGGGGATTCATCACGATTGAAGAAAAAGACACGAGCAGCATGATGGGGTTGGTACACAACAAGGACTATGTTTTCCATTTGAAGAAATCGTCGGCGGAATGGACGACGCTGAAACCACATGAACAAGAGTTGCTGAATGGATTTTTTTCGGGCGGGGCCGCAGTGGGTGAAACAGTATCGCTCTCGGACCTGCACAACCAGTTCTACCGGTATCTTCCTTCCATCAAAAACCGAATCTTCGAATCGCTGGTCGGAAACGGATATTACCGGCGCCGGCCAGACAGCGTACGGACTACGTATGTCGCGGGTGGAGTAGTGGTGGGGTTTCTGAGCATCTGGGGCGCGATGCCACTGGCCACGATGCTGGGGATGGCGCCGCTGCCCTTTATCACGGCGGGCATATTGACGGCGGCAATTATCTGCGTTTTCGGATGGTTTATGCCGGCGCGGACAATTAGTGGGACGCGCACGCTGGAAGGCGTGCTGGGTTTTGAAGACTTTCTGGCGCACGTGGAGTCGGATCGTTTTAACCGGATGATCAAAACTCCAGAGATGTTTGAAAAGTTTTTGCCATTTGCGATGGCGCTTGGCGTGGAGAAAAACTGGAGCAAGGCGTTCCAGAATATTTATACGCAGCCGCCGTCATGGTATCAGGGCGGGTACGGGCCGAGCTTTTATCCGTACATGTTCGTGAACAATTTGAACTCGATGTCGTCTGTTGCGGGAAGCGTTATGACCTCCGCCCCGCGCAGTTCAGGGGGGTCGGGCTTCAACAGTGGAGGCGGCGGTGGCGGCGGATTTTCTGGCGGCGGGTTTGGTGGCGGCGGTGGTGGCGGCTTCTAGCACTCCGGCACAAAGACGAACTTCTGGCCGAATCTAGTCCGCTTCTCCAAGTCCGTAGAGGTTTAGAACGTCCTGCAGGGTAACGACTCCTTCGAGTTCGCGGATGTTGGCGCGGCTAACGACGGGCAAAACGTCGAGACGGGCGGCACCCATGCGATCGAGAGCGGCGGAGAGGCTATGGTCAGAGTGGAGATGGGGGAATTCTCCAGCTTTCGCCGCCCGCTGATGATCGTTCTTCCGATTGGTTATGTGCTCGTGCTGCGGTTCGTGGAAGAATTTCTCGCTGTTCGCGCGCTGGGCATTCTTTGCTTACTCGCCGCCGAGCCTTTATTGGAGGCGGCATTCTTCCGTTACGAAACCAGCCGCTTGTTCCTGACGGTGCTCGCCTACTTGCTCATCGTTGCCGGTCTCTTTTGGGTGACGATGCCATACTTGCTGCGCGACCAGATCAATTGGAGCGCGCGGAGCGACATGCGCTGGCGCACGGTGCACGGTATCGCAGCCGTCTACGGGATTGCGATCCTCGCCTGCGCGTTTACGCAATATTAGTCTCGGCGCATTGAAGCGCATTCTGGTTATCCGCGGCGGTGCGATTGGCGACTTCATTCTCACTCTCCCTGCGCTAGCAGCGTTGCGCGAAGCGTATCCGAATGCGGAGATCGAAATTCTTGGCTACAAACACATCGCGGCGTTGGCTGAGGATCGCTTTTATGCCCAACGCGTCCGCTCGATTGAATCGGGGCTGCTCTCGAGATTCTTTGCCAAAGATGCAGACCTTCCGGCTGAACTCATGAGATATTTCGCCGAGTTCGATCTTATCGTCAGCTACCTCTACGATCCCGACCAAATTTTCGAAACGAATCTGCGGCGAAGCGGCGCGCAGGAAGTTGTCTGCGGCCCGGCAAAGATCGAAAATTCTTCACACGCAGCGCGGCAATTGGCGCAGCCAGTCGAAGAGCTTGGCCTCTCAATTTCCAACTTTGCCCCGAAACTCTATCCTTCCAGCGAAGATCGACAGCGTGCCCGGGAATTTCTCGCCGGATTGGCGGCTCCGGTCGTTGCGTTTCATCCCGGAAGCGGCAGCGACCAGAAGAATTGGCCGCTGCAGAAGTGGATTGAGCTTGGAAATCATTTACTAAGAAATTTCGATAGTTCGCTTCTGATCATTGCCGGTGAAGCCGACGAAGATCAAACTCGGCAGCTCGAATCGATCTGGCAAAATCCAAGGGTTCGGTTCGCGAAACATTTGCCGTTGCCCGATCTGGCGGCTTTGCTGGAGAGAACGATCTTTGTCGGGCACGACAGCGGCATCTCCCATTTGGCCGCGGCCACTGGCGCAAAATGCATTTTGCTGTTCGGCCCGACCGACCCGTCCGTCTGGGCTCCGCTGAATGAAAACGCGCGAGTCATCCGCGCGCCGGACAGAGATCTATGCCGTCTCGATGTCGATCTTGTGCGCGCCGCGCTCGATCAGGAACTGATGCGCATTGGCATCAGGACATAAAGAAACGGCGTCTGGATTTTCA
>Ga0137409_10006884_pt1 | contig 11744 bp, 10 predicted proteins | sample CZODoug1_16funga_FD_122059 | JGI IMG/M metagenome (GOLD analysis project Ga0137409, IMG submission 122059) | Vadose zone soil fungal communities from Angelo Coast Range Reserve, California, USA - CZODoug1_16fungal (Hybrid Assembly) | ecosystem: Environmental > Terrestrial > Soil > Vadose zone... | reverse complement strand
AGCTGACGGAATCGCTGACATTAAGGGAGATTCCAATCCAGGGCGTAGATTTCCTGGACGCTGATGTCGCGCATAAATAGAGGAGTGTCACCCGGGCCCAAGCCGGTCCACGATTCAAAATCTCCCAGGAAGCGCCGTATGCCGTTAAGACTTACAATCCGTTCCAACTTGGAATCGCTGACACGGACGCGAAGATACGCGGCATCTGCGGTGAAGAGATTGTCGAAATATACGTAGGCGCTGTCCGCGGACCAAGCCATGTATCCGATGTTGCCCACGTCGGCTATCAACTGCCGCCACTGGTTGGTTCTGAAATCAAAGAGCAGGAGCTTCTTCTCGTCCGGCGATAGCGCCACGATATATCGCCCGTTCGGGGACCAGCGCGGCGCCCAAATGCCTTGCGAGGCGGGCAATGTCGAAAACTGATGGCTCATTAGATCGAACAACATGATCGGCCTGTGGCCCTCGATCGGAGTAATGTTCGGCGGGCTGCCGAACGCGATCGTATTGCCATCGGCGGACCATGCCGGGTCATCTCCTTCAGCCGATTGGTCATTTGTGAGCGGCCCGAGATTAGAACCATCTCGCGAGACTAACCATATCTTCCAGGACCCGGTCAATGCCCTCGCAGCAAAGGCAATGCGCTGTCCGTCTGGCGACCAGTGAGGCAACTGCACTTCCATGGGCAGAAACGTGAGCTGACGGCGGTCGCTTCCATCGGCCTTGCTGCGCCAAAGGAGGCGGCCGGGATATGTGACGTAGGCCAGCCATTGGCCATCCCGGGTGAAATCAAGGTCGCCCGCTGAAATGCCGCCGAGAAATGGAACAAACTCACCGGTTTTTTTGTCATAGCGAACCAGCTCTGCACGCGGCTGCGCGCCAATAACAAATAGTTTCTTTCCCTCTCTACTCGGAAGCGGATTGCTAAAGACGAGTGGCCCGGTCGTGAGTTGCACAGGCTCTCGTGTGCTTTTGCGGAAACCTCGGGTTTGATCGGCCATGATCCACACGTTGCGAGAGCCACCGCGCCCGCTTTCGAACACGTAGTACCGTCCGTCAGCAGTCCATCTCCCGCAACATTCGCTGGCGGGACCGTTCCATTCCGGAAGTAGAGAATGAAGGCCACTTCCATCCAATGTTACTTCCCAGAGTGACGAACTGTTTCCGACATCGGTTATTGTGAAACGTAGGCGAGATGCGTCAGGTGAAACAGATAAATACGTCGGGACGCCCGGAGCGGATATTAGTTTCCGAGCTTTGCTGCCATCGTGCTCGCCAATATAAACATCGTTGTCTCTTGCGAATAATAGCTTCCCATCGGGAGTCCAGGCACCATCATGGCCGATCGCGTTGGCGAATTGCCGCGGTGGGCCGATGGGAAGCGGAACGGACCAGAACGTGTTGGCGCGAACGGATTGCACGAGTAGTTCCGAAGGCTCGATAGAGACGTCGAGCAGCAGCGGATTTGCGACTGCTGTATCAATGATCGCGGTTTCGCCTCCCGCCGTGGATGCCTGGGCAAGAACCCAGCTACTCGACGAAAATTCAGCGAGGTAGATACGAGCACCGTCAGTGGCTAAACTAAATTTTGGCAGGCCATCACCTGTGATCTGTTTGGAGCCGAGAATGCGCGGCGGAGGGCCCGGAGAACGCAGCCAGAACGCCGCGCCTGCCAGGACTAGAACAATGGGGATGGAAATGGCCAACCATTTCGCTGTCCGGCTGATTTGCGGACCAGCCACAACAGCAGCGTCGGTTTGTGCGGAGGTGGTGTCGCGGCGAAGGCGTTTGAGGTCTGCGCGAATCTCCGCGGCGCTTTGATAACGTACGTCGCGATCTTTTTCAAGCGCTTTGAGGATGATGCGCTCGAGCTCGGGTGGCAGATTGGGATTAAGACGGAGCGGCGGGACTGGAGCTTTGTGGAGGATGGCGTCGAAGAGCGAACCGGACGTGCCTCCAGAGAATGGAAGCGTGCCCGTGGACATTTCGTACAGCACAGCGCCAAAAGAAAAAATATCGGTGCGCGGATCCATTTGCTTGCCCAGCGCCTGCTCCGGAGACATGTACGCTACGGTGCCGAGCGCAGTGCCCGGGCTGGTGAGATGCTCTTGAGAAAGGGTGGCCTGAGTTTGGCCGCCAACGGCCGGAGCGCCGGAATAAAGCTTGGCGAGGCCGAAGTCAAGAATTTTAGCGTGCCCGCGGCGAGTGACGAAAAGGTTAGCGGGTTTGATATCGCGATGGATGATATTTTCGAGGTGCGCCGCTTCGAGCGCATCGGTCACATCAAGAGCAATTGAGAGTAGCGTTTCGACTTCAAGCGGACCAGTTACCAGCGCATGTTTGAGTGTTTGGCCATCGAGATATTCCATGGCGATGAAAGGGCGGCCCTGGTGATCACCGATTTCATAGATGGTGCAAATGTTCGGATGATTGAGTGCGGACGCGGAGCGGGCTTCACGGCGGAACCGTTCCAGCGATTGCGGCTCGCCGGCGACGTCTTCGGGGAGGAATTTGAGCGCGACGAAGCGTCCGAGTTGAGTGTCCTCGGCTTTGTACACCACACCCATGCCGCCGCCACCCAACTTCTCAACGATGCAGTAGTGCGAGACGGTTTGGCCGATCATGGAAGGTCGAAACTCTGGGCCGCCATGTTAGGAGTACCGAAGCAAGGCGTCAACCAACGCAAATGCCATTTAGTTGAGCGGTAAGGGGAACTTGAAACGTAACGTTAGTGCGGGAGGCCGACGCGGCGAAACAAGGTGGAATAGCGAGGATCGGAGCGGAGATTGTCGATACGGACGTCCATTTAAGAAACCACGGCAGGTCGGGCGATCTTTCTTGATAAGCCTTTTCCAGGAAGTCGAAGGCTTTATCCTTGTCGCCCAGACTGGCATAGACTGTGCCAATCATGTAGGGCGAAACGTATGTTGTCTTGGATCTTTGCAATAGATCGTGAAGGATGTTCTCCGCTCCTCTTTGTTGGCCGGCGATCACATATGCGTGGGCTAGTGCGGCGACCGTATCGCTGTCTCCCTGTGACATCTCAACTGCTGTTTGGTACTCAGTGATTGCCTTTGGCGCCTCGCCCGAGGCTTCTTGTGCAACACCAATCCAATAATGAGAGATCCAGTTCGTGGGATTCGAAACCAAATCCTTTCGACTTACTTCCTCCAGCATTTTGTAATCCTGCAGATGGTAGTAGGCAGCTCCGGTGGTTGAAGAGATGGGATCGAGTTCATGGTATTTCGCAAACTCAGCCATCGACTCGGGGCCCTTGCCGCTCCACCCTAAGTACAGGCCGAGGTCTATATAACCGAGTTCGTAGTTCGGATTCATCTCGACGGCGCGTCTGAACTCTTTTTCGGCTGCTGGCCAATCCCATTCAAAACGCCAGCTCAACATTCCAAGGGCCGAGTGCGTCTCGCCGAGACTCGAATTCAAATCCAGCGCCTTGCGGATCGCCTCGTTCGCGTGGCGATAGGCCTCCTGGGGCGGGATCCATCGAAAGGTGCCAAGGTTTAGATACGTATCCGCGAGGCCCACATATGCCAGTGCAAAATTTGGATCCTTTCGGATGGCCTCTTCGAAGAACGCCTGTCCCGCCCTCATTCCGTCCAACTTGATGCCAAGGGACGACCTTCCCTTCAAAAAGGCTTCGTAGGCGTCTGGATTCACCTGCTGAACGGAATGGAGCCCGGCTTGCTGCTGCGGCGTCAACTGGATACGAACCTGTTGTGCGACAGCTTGTGCCACCTCGCTCTGCAGTCGAAGGATGTCGCCAAGGTCGCGGTCGTAGCTTTCCGCCCAGAGATGCTGATCGGTGGGTGCGTGAAGCAGTTGCGCTGAGATGCGTACCCGATTGCCGGAACGCATTACTGAACCCTCGACCACTCCATCCACATTCAGTTCGCGCGCAATTTCGGGCAACGTCTTGTTTGTTCCCTTGTAGTGTGCGGCAGAAGTGCGAGAAATTACGCGGAGCGCGCCAAGTTTGGAAAGACTGGTGGTGAGCGCATCTGTCATGCCGTCGACAAAATATTCCTGCTCGGGGTCATGAGAGAGGTTCTCGAGTGGTAGCACGGCAATAGACCTGATGGTAGGAACTTTGCTTCCCAGCAGATAGCTCCGCCAGTGGCCTACATCGGCAGCGAACAAGATTAGCAGCAACAGCGCCGAAACTCCGATGCCAAATAGAGCCCAACGGTGTTTTTCCCACCGGACCAAGAGGGAAGATGGCGATGTTCCCACCGCGGTACTCTGTCTTCCGGATTCCGTGTCGCGCCGTAATCGTTTCAAATCGGTTCGAAGCTCGGCTGAGGACTGGCAGCGTATGTCACGATTTTTTTCAAGCGTCTTGCTAATGATCTGCTCGAGTTGCGGCGGCACGTCGGGATTAATGCGCAATGATGATACGGGAGTGCGATTCAAGATCGATTCGAAAATGACTCCCGCGGTGTCGCCGCGAAATGGAGGAGTGCCGGTGGCCATCTCGTAAAGAACGATTCCAAGGGAGAACAGGTCGGTTCGCGCGTCCAGTTCTTTTCCTTGCACTTGCTCGGGCGACATGTAAGCCACGGTGCCCATCATGGTGCCGGGGCTGGTGAGATTCGCTTCGGGCGCTTCCAAGGTTGAGCCGCCTAGACCCGCGCCAGATGTCACCTTCGCCAAACCGAAGTCCAGAATCTTGGCTTGGTTCCGGTTGGTGACAAAGATATTGGCCGGCTTGATGTCGCGGTGAACGATGCGCTTGGAATGCGCAGCGTCCAAAGCATCGGCGATTTGTATTCCGAACTCCAGAATTGTGTCGATGTCGAGCCGCTGCACACTCATCGCATGTTTGAGCGTATTGCCCTCGAGTAACTCCATGGCAATGAAGGTGCGGCCGTCGACTTCATCGATGTCATGAATCGTGCAAATGTTCGGGTGATTGAGAGCGGACGCCGCCCGGGCCTCAAGGCGTAAACGCTCCACGGCGTGCGGCACTTTCGCCACGTCATCGGAGAGAAATTTCAAAGCGACAAGACGGCCTAACCTCAGATCCTCCGCCTTATACACAATTCCCATCCCGCCTCCGCCGAGGTTCTCGATCACCCGGTAGTGTGAGATGGTCGAGCCGACAAGTGTGGAAGGCATCGCCATGGCGGGAATGTTAGGAGTGCCACTAGATCAAGTCAACCGTCGCCTGATTCGCCGGGTAGGTCCGTGTCTGCCGCACGAAATTCAACAGCGCTTGTGAATCGTCAGAGAGGAAGACCTGCGTGCCTACTGCGGATTAGTCTTTTAGGAGGGAGATTAGTTGGAGGGGATTGGTGCGGGCGCGGTTTACGGTGGCGGCCCAGTGAAGGTGGGGGCCGGTGACGCGGCCGGTGGCGCCGACTTTGCCGAGGAGCGCGCCGGTGTCGACGAGGTCGCCGGCTTGGACGGAGATGGACTCGAAATGGCAATAGAAGGTGTAGAGGCCGAGACCGTGATCGAGGACCACGGTGTTGCCGGAGAAATAGAGCGGCTCGGCGAGGACTACGCGGCCGCGTTGCGCTGCGTAAACGGGTGTGCCTGACGGAGCGGGGAAGTCAACGCCGCCGTGAGGCGAGCCGGCTTGGCCATTGAGAATGCGGCGCTTGCCGAAGTTGCCGCCGGTGGTGACTCCCGTAAGCGGGTAATGGAAGCTGCCATCCCAGAGACGTTCGGGCGTGATGGTCGCGAAAATGGCGCGGAGGCGCTGGCGTTCGGCTTCGGCGCGGGCGAGTTGTTCGGGATCGGGCTTGACGAAATTGGGAGCGACGGTGAGGCGCTCGGTGGCGAACTTGCCTTCTTTGACGTCGATGATTGCAGAGCAGGGGAGATCTTCGGCGGATTCGGTTTTGGCGGTTAGCGCCAACGGATATTGTTCCGGTTTTAGTTCGAGGTCGACGCCGAGTAGGGCGCGCCAGATGTTGGGAGATTTTTCCGTTGGCTTGGGCTCTTGCCAGAAAGGGATTTCGCGATTGTCCCAGGTGGCTTTTATTTCCGTTACGGATTGAGTGGGGCTGCGGAGCTCTAAAAGAAGAAGGCTGCCTTGAGTGGGGTCGGGAGAGCTTAGATGGAGGGTGACGTTGTGGCCGCAATCATGAGTAGAGGATTGCGCTGCGACGGGTTTGACGTTGCGGCGATGGGGGCGAGGGTTTTGCGCGATGGCGGGCGCGATTCCGAGGAGCAACGCGCAAATAGTTGTGAGTAGGCGCATTTAAGAGGAAAGAAAGAATTTAACACAGAGGGCACAGAGGGGGCAGAGCACAAAGGCGACAGAGAAGAGGGTGTGCTTAGTTTGCGGCGGACCAGGCCATGCCGTCTACGCCAGGAGTCAGATCGATTGTTGGCTGGAGCTGCCAGGTGCGGAGGTCGAGGACGGCGATTTTGCCGGCGGGCATGCAGGTGATGTAGGCGACGGCGGCGTCAGGGCGGATTAGGACTTCGCCGGGTAGCTGGGGGACGTCGAAGGATTTGGCGACTTTGAGGGTTTGCAGATCGATGGCGATGGTTTTATTGGCGCGGGGGAGGACGGCTAGGAGAAAGCGGCCGTCGGGAGTGGGCTCGGAAGCATAGGCGTAATCGGGGATGTCGATCCAGTTGGTGATTTTGTTGGTGGCGGTGTCAATTACGGCGATGCGGGGAGCATTTTGATCATGGGTGAAGACGTGAGCGCCGTCGGGAGAGATGGAGATGCGCTGGACCTGTTTTGCGACTGGGATGGTGGCGATTAATTTGCGATTGGCGATGTCTACGACGCTGACGGTGCCAACGTGGACGTTGGAGGTGTAGGCGCGGTGGCCGTCTTTGCTTAGGACGAACATGTGCGATTCGGGTTGGCCGGTGGGAGCTTCGGCGACGACTTTGCGCGATGTGGGATCGATGATCGCGACGGCGTTGGCGAGTTCGGCGCTGACGTAGAGCAGGCCGTCGGGTCCGAAGGTGGGTTGGTGCGGACGCAGCGGCTTGCCAAGTTCGATGGTGGCGGCGAGTTTGCGTTGCTGGATGTCGATGATGTCGATGGTGGCGCCGTCGGTGCCGGGCTTGCCGACTCCGGAATTGCCGTAGATGGGAACATAGGCGAAACGGGAGTCTGGGGAGACAGCGACTTCATGGCCGTTGACGCCGACGGAAATTTTGGCGAGTTCGCGGCGGGCTTCGGGGTCGACGAGGAGCACAGTGTGTTCTTTTTGATTGGCAACGACGAGGATGCCGGGTGATCGCAGTGCAGAATTGCTCGAGCGGCCGAGGAGAAGCGCGAGCAGAGTGAATGAAGCGACGAACAGCGCGGAACGCACCAACATGTAGCACCTCGATTGGCCTACGGTCGGCTTATTGTGTACCGAGAGAAGAAATTATGCTACTTGCGCCGCGGAACCAGCGGATTGCAAGTCAGAGAGTGGGGAAGAAAAGATCCTTCGGGTCGGTACTCCAGCCATGGATAGAGTTGGGTTTTATTAGACTTGGAGTGTGGGTCTGGCTTCCGTCACTCATCTGGAGGGAATAGCCGTTGGCTAGATAGGAAGGGATGTCGCGCGTGTCAGTAACCGGAATATATGGGCCTTCTTTTCCGAGGTGGACGTGATACCGGTTGTCGTTGAAGCGATGAGGAAATAAACGAGTTCCTACCTTCTTGCCGCGAGACACCAAGGCGAATAGCACTGAGCACCCCCTCAAAAAAGTTCCAGCGCATTTTACAAACGGCGGGCTGCGCCGGTAAGTCATAAGTCTGTGGAAAAGTGTGGATTCTTTGGCGGGAGGCCAGCGAGTATTTTCGGGGGAGGCGGACGGGTGTACGCTAAAGGCCTCGGCCCCTGTGCACAAGGAGAAGAGCTCATGCGCGAATTTGAAGGTGGCGAGAGGAATATCGAGGGAACGGTTCGCGAGGAAAAGATTGGCGGAGTTACGCGGCGGGAATTTTTGGAGCTGGGTGTGGCGGCGACGCTCGGGGTGGGCGCGGGAGAGATCGCTTGGGCGGCGGATACGAAGTCCGAGGTGCCGCGACGGACGCTGGGACGCACGGGCGAAAAAATTTCGATGGTGGGGCTGGGCGGGTATCACATCGGTAGCCAGAAGGACGAGCAGGAAAGCATTCGCATCATTCGAACGGCGCTGGATAGCGGAATCAATTTTCTGGACAACTGCTGGGACTACAACGGAGGCGCAAGCGAAGAGCGCATGGGCAAGGCGCTGCGCGACGGGTACCGGCAGCGGGCCTTTGTGATGACCAAGATCGATGGCCGAACCAAGAAGGCGGCGGCGCAGCAAATCGAGGAGTCGCTGCGGCGATTGCAGACTGATCACATCGAGCTGTTGCAATTTCACGAGATTATTCGCATGGAAGATCCGGATCGCGTATTTGCCGCGGGCGGCGGAATGGAAGCGGCGGTGGAGGCGCAGAAAGCGGGAAAGGTGCGCTACATCGGATTCACCGGGCACAAGAGTCCGGACATCCATTTCAAGATGCTGGAGACGGCCGACGCGCACAAGTTCCACTTCGATTCGGTGCAGATGCCGCTGAACGTTATGGACGCGCATTACAACAGCTTCGGAAAAAAAGTGCTGCCGGTATTGGTGAAGAAGGAGATCGGCGTGTTGGGGATGAAGCCGATGGGCGCGGGAATCATTTTGCGCAGCAAGACGGTGGAACCGGTGGAGTGCTTGCACTATGCGATGAGTTTGCCGACTAGCGTGGTGATTACCGGGTGCGATTCGGTGACGCTGGTGGAGCAGGCGGTGAGCGCAGCGAAATCGTTTAAGCCGCTGAGCGAGACGCAGGTTGCAACGTTGCTCGCGAAGACCAAAGCCGCGGCGCAGAATGGCGAGTTCGAGGGGTACAAGACGACCACGAACTTTGACGGAACGGCGCACAATCCGCAGTGGCTGGGTTAAGCAAAGTGACAATCAGTTAAGTCAGTGGTTATCCCCCTTCGGCACGTCCCGTAAGTCATTGTGTCTGAAGGCATATACAGGAGCGCCTTAGGGCGCTATACACGCATGACCGGATTGCCGGAGTTCCTGCCAGTAGCTTAATGTCCAGTCCTCGCCCATTCAGGTTTCAGGAGAGGAACCATGAATCAATCCTTGGCAAAGGTGCTTTATGTGGCCGGTGTCACAACGTTTTGCACGTTCCTAGGCTGTTGGGCGGTGCTGGCTCATCAGGAGAACACGCCGTCGTCAGCAAGACAAAGTACGCAGCGCGCTCATTATAGCGACGAGGTCTTTGTAAGGGACGCTGCGGAAGGAAGCATGGCGGAGGTAAAGCTCGGCCAGCTTGCTGAAGAAAAGGCGCAAACGCCCGAAGTGAAGAATTTCGCGAAGCGTATGGTGGAAGATCATTCCAAAGCGTTGGAGGAAATAAAGCAGCTCGGCTCCAAAGAAGGCATCAACATGCCGACCGATATAAGTCATAAGGATGCCGAGACATATAACCGGCTATCCAAATTGTCGAGACCGGAGTTCGATCGAGCCTATTCGCAAGAAATGGTGAAAGACCACCAAAAGGATATAGCCGAGTTCAAAAAGGGCGAGACGTCTGCGCAGAAACCTGAAGTCAAAGAGTTCGCGCAAAAAACACTGCCCACGCTGCAATCTCACTTGGAGCTAGCTCAACACATGCAGGCGCATGTTTCTCGGGAGGGCATGAGTAAGGGCAAGGCTAGCGGCGGCTCTTCGCAGAAGTAATCCTCGACACAATTTTTGCTTCGCGGCACAAGAGCCGCTTCCCCTTTGCGGAGGGGAAGCGGCTTTTCGTGTTTCTGGATGACATTCACATAGTCGCATTTCGACAAATGGATGGCCTACAAATGGTATAGTGCCGCCGCTTTCGATGTTTGCGAAGGGGCGAACGCATGATGGACCGGCGGCGTTTTATGGAGGCGTGTACGGGATTGGGATTGGGATTGGGCTCGACATTGTTTCCAGGAGTGCTCTGGGCGCAGGCGGAAGGGAAGGGCGCCGTCAAAATTACGAAGGAGATGATTGACGCGGCCGCGGCGATTGCGGATGTGGCCATCTCCGACAAATACAAAGAGATGATGCTGGACAACTTGAACGAGCAAGCGAAAGGGTATGAAGCGATTTATGGGCTGCACATCCCGAACTCGGTTGAGCCGGCGCTGCTTTTTGATCCGGTGGTCGGTGCGGCGAAGTATGAGACGGAGCGGAAGACGGCGCGATTGTCTGCCGCGCCGAATGTTTCTAGTTCCAAGAAAGTGGAGGAGTTGGCGTTCGCGAGCGTGCGGGAGCTGGCGGAGTTGGTGCGCACCAAGAAAGTTTCATCGAGTGCGCTTACGGAAATGTATTTGGGGAGGCTCAAGCGATACGACTCGCAGCTGAAATTTACGGTGACGCTGACCGAGGAACGCGCAATGGATCAGGCTCGGGACGCTGACCGGGAGATTGCCGCGGGGAAATATCGCGGGCCGCTGCACGGTCTGCCGTGGGGCGCGAAGGACTTGTTGGCGGTGAAGGGATACCGGACGACTTGGGGCGCGGCTGGCTTCGAGAGGCAGACCGTGGACGAGGATGCTGTAGTGGTTCAGCGGCTTGACGCTGCGGGGGCGGTGCTGGTCGCGAAGCTGACGCTGGGAGCGCTGGCGCAAGGCGACGTGTGGTTTGGCGGCAAGACGCGTAATCCGTGGAATCCGGCGCAGGGTTCGAGCGGATCTTCGGCGGGCCCGGCATCGGCGACAGCGGCGGGTTGCGTGGCTTTCAGCATTGGGTCGGAGACGCTGGGATCGATTTCTTCGCCATCGACGCGTTGCGGTTGCACCGGCTTGCGGCCCACGTTCGGTTTTGTGCCGCGCACCGGCGCGATGGCGTTGTCGTGGAGCATGGACAAACTGGGGCCGATCTGCCGGTCGGTGGAGGATTGCGCGCTGGTGCTGAGCGCTATTTACGGGCCGGATGGAAAAGATCGCACGGTCAAAAACGCGGCCTTTAACTGGGATGCGGAATTGGATTGGAAAAAACTTCGGGTTGGATACCTGAAGAGCGATTTCGAACGCATTCCGCAGCCTCAAGAGGATGCGGAAAAGGAAGAGCCGGCAGCATCTGAAGAAGAGAAAAAGAAGCGCGAAGAGCAGCGGAAAAAACGAGCGGCGTTCCTGGAACGCGCGAAGTATGACCGCCGGTTTGCGGACGCGGCGCTGGCCAAGCTGCAAGAGATGGGCGTCGCGCTGATCCCGGTGGAGATGCCGAAGTTTCCGTATGACCCGATGGTGGTGATGTTAACCGCCGAAGCCGCGGCTGCATTTGACGAATTGACGCGCTCGGGGCGCGCCAAGCTGCTGACCGCGCAGTCCGCCGACGATTGGCCGAACACGTTTCGTTCCGCGCGTTTCGTCCCCGCGGTCGAATATATTCAAGCGAGCCGGGCGAGGCGATTGGCGATGGATGGAGTGGCGGCAGTCTTTGACACGGTAGATGTTATCGTAGCGCCTACGAGCAGCGAACAATTGGTGATCACCAACTTGACCGGCCATCCGGCGCTAATCTTGCCTAATGGCTTCCGGGGCGATGATGCGCCGAAACCTCCCGCCAAGGATGATGGCGACGATGACAATATCGGCGGGCCGGGAACTCCGGTCAGCCTGACGTTTCTTGGGAATTTGTATCGTGAGGCGGAGTTACTGGCATTTGCGCGCGCGTATCAGCAAGCTACTGAGTTCCATCGCAAGCATCCGAAGCTGACTTAAAGCCATTCGGAAAAGATAGCCGCAGCTGCCGGCAAGATG
>Ga0137409_10006882_pt1 | contig 11745 bp, 12 predicted proteins | sample CZODoug1_16funga_FD_122059 | JGI IMG/M metagenome (GOLD analysis project Ga0137409, IMG submission 122059) | Vadose zone soil fungal communities from Angelo Coast Range Reserve, California, USA - CZODoug1_16fungal (Hybrid Assembly) | ecosystem: Environmental > Terrestrial > Soil > Vadose zone... | reverse complement strand
TACGCGCTGCCCCGGGCTTGCCTACATGGAAGGTAGTATGCGCGGACCGTCGACCGCGGATTGCGAGAAGTCGTTCCATCGCACCGGAATCCCTTCAGCTAACATGTTGCGGAAGGCAAGATTTGAGGATAGCGCCGTCGTCACCGGCCCGCTGATTCAGATACAGGCAGCGGTCGCATAGGGTTCGCTTCAGAACGGGCTCCAGTTATGACCGCAATTGGGCGAGATGGTTACTTTGGTGTGCGATCCGTCATTGCAGAGAGTGGATGATTCTTACTTTCACCGTAGAATCGGATTTCAAGCATTAGTAAACCATTAGAAAGTTATCCGACCTGTTCCTATGGACTCTAGAGAAAGAGAAGAAGACATCGACTCCGGACGGCGCACTACCCGGGTTCGCGCTCAAATCCCGCTTCGCGTGACCGCCCTGGACGCTACCTCTCCATTTTCCGAATCCGGGCATACCCTGGTAGTGAATACCCAGGGTTGCGGCATACGCCTTACTCGGCCGCTAAAGGCTGGGGCGGAGGTCTTTCTGGATGAACTGCCCACCGGAAAGCGTGTAACGGCGCGGGTTGCCAACTGTGTGCCGTTGGGCGCGGGAAGCAAATGCTGGGTGGTTGGGGTTGCGCTCGATTGTCCAGGGAACATTTGGGGGATTCATCCAGCGCCCGAGGACTGGGGTTCGGAGAACATTCCAGAGGACGTTTCGGCCAGCGCAGGCACGGTTTCATCTGCCAAATCGAGCGAATGGCCTTACCGCCAATTTTCCAACCGCGGTGAATCTCACCGGCGACAGACTGTCAGAGCTGTTCGGCTGCCCGGTCGCGGTTGAAGCTTCGGGAGACTACCACTACGCGCGGCCACTGGGAGCATCGAGCCTGTCATGAGCATCCGAGGCGTCCTCGTCCCGATGCTCGCCGAGCGCTTCCAGGATCGGGGTCTCCAACTCGGCGAGCCGCCTGACCCGATCGCGGTCTTTCCGGGAATCCACCACGAGGTTGGCGAAATCCGGATCTCTGACAGTCAGACTTCAGCCGATCTGGCCGTGGGCAACATCGTCTACGACCACTTCTTCAATCCGTACGATGAGGAGCGCGGCACCGACAAGGCCGTCGAGGGGATCGCGAACGACGTCGTCCGGTTCCTCGACGAGCTGTTTGCCGACCGTCTTCTCATGTGGCGGTCGGTTGACGGCCGTACGCGGGGATGGCGAGAGCGTGGGGAAGCCGGTCACCTTGCGCCGCTCGTCATCGACGACCGGGAGTACTTGACCTACCTCTGGTCCGGGCCGCTCGGCGTCTGGCGAGCCACACCCGTCATCCTGGCCCGGGGATCAATCCAGGACGACCGGGAATACGAAATCGTCGTTCACCGTGTCCACAACGACGGACCGGACAGGCTTCAAGTGTCCGACCGCGATGCGCTCAAGCGGATTGCCGAAGAGTACGAACGGAAGCGGGCAAGCGGGCAGGCGCCAAGGTAAACAAGGCCAGCAGATCCGTCGTTTACTCAGTACGAGTAGATAATGTTGTCAGCTCCCGCATGCCCATAATCTCGCGCTTCTGCTTCCTGCGATCCCGAACTGCCGGGTTAGCGTTGGTTTGTCTCCTTTTGGCCGGTTTTTCGAGCTCAGCCTGCTCGAGATCTGGAGGCACCGATCCACAACCGGGTTCCGGGGAAGCCGGGAGAGGTGGCGCGGCCGACCGGGGCGGAGGCGGGGGAGGCGGCGGTCGAGGCAATCGGGGAGGCGGGGGCGGCGGACCTGTGCCGGTCGTCACGACGCGTGCGGTCGCGAAGGCCGTCCCGGTCACCATCCCTGCGGTCGGAACCGCCGAGCCACTGGCCACGGTCCAGATCCGCGCGCAGGTGACCGGACAGCTCAGTGCGATTCACTTTACCGAAGGCCAGGACGTCAAGAAGGGCGCGCCACTCTTCACGCTGGATGCGCGTCCTTTCGAGGCGGCTCTCCAGCAGGCCCAGGCGGTGCTCGCCCGCGATACGGCACAGGCGAAGAACGCACAATCCCAGAAGGCGCGCTACGAGGATCTCTTCAATCGCGGCCTCATCGCCCGCGATCAGTATGAGACCCAGATGGCGACCGCCAACGCGCTCGAATCGACGCTGGCGGCCGATCAGGCGGCCATTGAGAACGCCAAGCTCAATCTTCAGTACGCCGGCATCGTCGCCCCCATTTCAGGGCGCACCGGCTCGCTGAACGTGCACCAGGGCGATCTCGTCCGCGCCAACGACACGACGCCCATGGTCACACGCGGGTCGGCATCGTTGGGATTGGGGTGAGCGATGGCATAGCGCCGCTGCAACACATTCATCTCAGCACGCGCTTGCTCCAAGGTGACTTGCGCCTTCAATCGAGCGAATCCTTTCAGGAGTCCTACTGTGCGCCAAGCCCCAGATGGAAGGGCGGACCATTCGGAAGGCCGAGTCACCCACATATCCACGTCAGCAACTGGAAAAGCAAAACCGGCTGGCAGAACGCCGATGATTGTATACGGGACCGCATCAATCGTGGCCGGCTTACCCACGACTTGAGGATCGCAATTGAACCGTCGTCTCCATAACTCGCTGCTGATCATCACCACAGGTTCTCCACCGCGCTTGTCCTCTTCTGGAAGGAAGCTACGGCCAAGGATCGGATCCGTACCTAGAATGGTCAGGAAATTGGCAGAGACTCGAGCTACATTTACAACCTCTGGCTCACCGGCGCCAGAAAGCGTGAAATTCTCCAGCGGTCCGAATGCCCCGAGTTCACTGAAGGATTGAGCCGACGCCCGCATCTCATCAAATCGTACCTCGTTGAACGCTTGATCTGTGACATTGCGGTGGGGAACTGTGAGGACGAGACGCACCAGCCGTCCCGGATCAGGATATTCCAGCGGCTTCAGGAGCACCGTACGGATCACGGTAAATATTGCTGTGTTCACACCGATTCCGAGGGCTAGCGTCAGGATAGCTACGGCGGTAAATCCTGGACTCTTGCGCAGCATCCGGAAGCCAAAGCGCGCATCGTGAATAACAGTGTCCATGAACCATCCAGGTGCTTGTTCGCGACATGCTTCGAGTGTTTGCTCAACTCCCCCGAATGCGATTGCCGCGTTTCTGCGCGCTTGATCAGGCGGCATGCCGGCGGCTATGTTCGTTTCGATCAGATGTTCGAGGTGAGAACGCAGCTCCTTATCTACTTCCTCAGGAGCCTTCCGCGTGACCAGAAAGCGGAGACGTGTTAGAAATTCTGTGAGCATTCGTCTTCTGCTAGACTCGCTGCAGAACAAGGGCTATTGCGTTTGTCAGACGATCCCACTTGTCCATTTCAGTCTGTAACTGCTTCTTGCCCGTCTGAGTGAGCGAATAGAATTTCGCACGTCGATTGTTCTCAGAAACACCCCACTCGGCCTTAATCCAACCTTTGTATTCCAATCTGTGGAGTGCAGGATATAAAGACCCCTGTCCAATTTGCAGCTCATCTTTCGACACCTGTTCAATACGTTCAGCGATTCCCCACCCGTGCATGGGAGCAAGCGCCAGCGACTTCAAGATCAGCAAGTCGAGCGTCCCTTGCAGAAGATCGGTAGATTGCTTCATCTCTCCCCTCGGCATTCGACAAGAGAGTGCCATCGGTTCCTGTCGAGTGTCAAGGGGTATCCTAGTGTGGATTTGGCACAGAATGCGCGACGCCCTCTCCGCCAATCGGCCGATTGAGTCTTCGGTAAGGACACCGAGTGACTTGTCAACTTCTCGCCCGCATGATAAATCCAGCGCCCGCTACTCTTAGATCAAATGGCGACTACGATGCGGTCACCAGCAAATTGCCGGAGACTATGCGCAGACTGCCTGAACCTTCACCTGCCGACCTGAGAAGCTTTGCAGGCTATCGTGATTGGCAATTGCGCACACAAGGCATCGCGTTCCTAGAAGCAGAACTGCGCAACGAGTTTTCGCAAAAGCCCGATGGAAGTGTCGGGGATTACGCAATACCTGGGTTTGTACCAGAAGCCATTATGGCGGGCGACCGCAAGCATGATTACTCCCAGATTCGCGTTCCTGTGCTTGCGTTCGTGGGATATCCAGAACTTCCCCAAGACCAGATACGGAAAAACAATATGAGCGACCCCCCGGAGCGGATAATTATCGAGGCGGTTTTTGGCACCTATGTCGGCATGACTAAAAATCGGATAAAAAGAATCAATAGCGCCGTCGGAGGCGCACGGGTGGTCGAGCTGTGGGGCGCGAGCCACTTCGTTTTTCTATCGAACGAGACCGACGTGGTGCGCGGACTGCACGCGTTTTCAAGAGATTTGAAGTAATTGCGTCGGGACGTACGACCAAGAGCCTGGGAAACAGCGTTCTCGTAGACTTGAAATCCGTCGCCAAATCTGGCCGGTCAAATGGGCGGGAACCCCACCTATCGAGCGTTAACCGAGTAACGAGGACGCTTTTGGCCCATCCCCAACGATTTTCGCGACGGGTTTCATGCAGTGCAGATAAGCTGTCGCCGGATGGTTGATGCAACGCAGAGCACGTAGGTTCCCAACCCCACAGGCGTCGCCAGTACAAGCCAGTAGGTCGATTGCCATCCCGTTTGCGCCGGAAACGGAGCTGACTTCCTGTTGGTGCTCAACTCGAGAACGTTTGAGGAACCGATGCATGAAGCAAAGCAAATGACGACGGGGCAACCCGTTGGTGCGGCTTCACACACAGCGAATGGAATCCCTCCGCCGTGCGAATCGGCAGCAAGTCAAATCAATAACATAGCTTGGTGCCATGTCACCACCGCTCTGCCATAAATCCTAGCCATGTTTCGTTCGTAGAGTTCTGCCCGAACTCGGTCGCAACGTCCTGGATGTCATGAAAGATTGGAGCGTTCAGCCCCTGCACGGTCCTGATGGCTCACCCGTTCCTGCCCGCATCCTCTTCGATAGCAATTTCAAACTCTATTAGCGCCAGCTTGCTCGTATTTCTGCCTTACCACGTAGTTTTTCACCGGGAAGGTTCGAGCCGGAGATCGATGCGGGGGAGCAGACGGATCAGTGATAGTCGGCGTCAGTTTCTTGGTGCACTGCTGGTGCACTATAACCTGCAAATGAGGCCATTCAAGCGCAACGGAGAGCACGTTAAATTACTGAAAACAGGTGAAAATCAGCGAGTGCAAACAGGGCAGGTTTTTAGCAAACCGCCGCATTCAGCCGCTCTGCCACCTCTCCGGCGAGTATTTCCAGCAGTTTAGCATGGTTTTCCGATTTGAATGCTGCACTTTTGGTGCACTCTACCAGCAAAAAACGGTCCCTTCCCGAGAATCCTAATCGGGTAACCTCAGCAAAATGAATACGAGCTTTGATGCATACTCGCTCGCGAAGTTTTGGAAAACCGCCGCCACCCCCGACCAAATGCGGCGACCGTTGCGTGGTTAACTCTGGCGAACCCAACTGCTTTCCCAGGGGGCGGCCGCCCATTTGATACGTTAATCCCCGGAGCCGTGGCCGTCACGAGCACTGCTGTTGTTAAGGCACAGACCTTATCCAAAAAAGTAAGCTACCCGTTTGTGTGCGGTATGAAGATTGTCCACAACGGAGACGGACATGGTTAAGTTTGGACGCGGGTCGACCGGTTGGCGATTGTTCATTGGGAACGCGAACCAGAGACCGGCAAGGTGGTGCAGCCACGAATTCTGTTCACCCTCTACTCCAAGGCCGAGGCGCTCGAAGCGCTCGGTTGTCGGGACGAAGCCGGTGCCGCGGCACCTTCATCAACCAGGAGCGTCCCGACAGTCGAGTTCGACCGGAGAAAAATTTTAAAAAGTGTCTCAGACTATCTCGACGGCTGTGGGAACTCTACGAATACCGGTCTGGTCGCCTCCGCGGTCGATTCCGAAAAGATCTCTGCGCATTCTCCCGTCGGCTTGTCTTGGCAGACCCACAGGAGCGCATCTGGGTCGCGGAGCTGATTCGAGGGCACTGACTCAGTGGCGACTGAAATTGCACAGGCCAGAGCAGAGTGGGTGGAATGCCGATAACCCTTTCTATTGGCGTTTCGTTCTCCGTGGCGGCAAGGTGCCACCAGACACCGAGGAGCATGCCGCAGCCTTCTACGAACGGGGTGAATACGAACTTGAAGAGGCCGTATTCCGCCTACTCGTCGACTGCTCTGATCGATACGCAGAGGGCTCAATTATCTTGGGCACATCGCACTCAGGCGGAGCAAGCTCGATGAGGCGATTAGCCACTTTCAGAAAACCATCGAGCTCTGGCGAAAGCTGTTCCTCAAGCGGATCGGAAAGAAGCGGTACTGGAGCGACCTTCGACTAGCCCTTACATGCGAGGGCTTAGCAATCTTGCTCTCACCCTGAATCAAGCGGGGCGCTACGACGAATTGTCGCCGTGTTCCGAACCGACGTTTTACTTGCGAATGTTCGTGTATGGCGCAGTTATCCACAAATTATCCACCATGCCGGATGGAATCGCAAAGGCTGGACCCGTATCATAGCCCCGGCAATCTGAGGTCGTTGTCGTTTTCAAAGACGGGCGACCCACAATATTGAAGAGGCTTACGCGCGTCACTTCGTTTCTCAGGGTAAAGACGCTGTCGATTTGGAGCAGGATTGAAGGAGACCGTCTAGCAAAATGTCGCTCGTGCGCGCTAAAGGGACTTCGTAAGCCTTAACATGACCCTACGTCATGCCAAGAAGAAGGAAGGTCGCGCTGAAATGGATGAGGTGTTTGCTAGTGGCGACGGCCCACGCAAGACAGAGAACCTATTTGCTGCGGAAGCTGCCTATGCGGACAGCATATTCCGCAGTGCACTCGGCGACGGCCGGGGCTGCATTGATGCTCTCCGGCGTTCCTTAGAGTGCATGCCAACATATGCTCCGGCTCTTCTGTCGCTAGGATCAGTGGAGTACCAGTTGGGCCATCAGGCAAAGGGGCGGAAGCTGTTCATGGCACTTCTTGATCTGCCTGATGACACTGAGGAACTCTGCAAGATCATCGATGAGGCAGGCGATTTCTTGATTCAATCAGCGCGATATGAAGATGGTCTGGAACTCTATAGACGTGCTGCAACCCGTTTTCCTCGCATAGCGTTTTTTCATCAGGGCAGGGGCTGCTGTGCGGGCCACCGAGGCTTCCACAGCGAAGCCATATCAGCATCGCAAGCCGCGCTCGCGTTGGAACCCGACAATCAGAAGTTTGTCAATGATTTGGGTTGGTCGCTATACCAAGCCGGCAGGATCGAGGAATCGCGGACTGTCTTGGAACAAGCCGTTGCGATGGACAAAACGGACTCACTGGCAGCCGAAAACCTTCGTATCTGTATGCGCCGGGCGTAAGCTCGATCATCGCTCATGCGCTACTCGATGAGGCTCATGACAAGCCTACAGCTGTTCGCACGCACCCTTTCTTGCTCAGGACCGCCTCGAAACGAGCACTCGGCTCCGCAAGACGGATATATTGTTTATATGTTGGTACCTCAAGATTTCTAATTAACGACGGTGCTTGGTACCGTCAAGGAGGACGCCGCTTGCAAGCTGCTCGCGCAAAGATCCTTGGGGTTTGGGACTCCAATTGGGAAACGGGAGATCGTTTCGAAGTACAGGCGCATTCACTCGGCGCAGGGACAATCCGATTGGCTCTTCCACCAGAGATGCTGGACCCCGCGACAACGGTGAAGTTGCTCGAAGACGGTGCTGGCCGCCCGCTTCTCTTCGTCCACTTGGCCGGCGAGAATTTAATCGAACTTACCAGCACTCCTGCCCAAGGCGCATCGGGCGCTGAGATCGAAACGATGTGGCTGGAATATCTTTCGCCCAACCGGTATCGGCTGATTATTGATCGGGTTCCGGCACACCTAACCAAGGTGCTTGCCGCGCCCGCCAAGGGCGCAGTCGACGCGGTCGCCGACCGTGAAATCGAATGTCCCTCTGCCGATTTCAACCTACTACGCCGCCCCGCACCACCCATCACGCCGCGCGATTTCGAACTGGCTTTACGCGCCGTCAAACTGGCCAGCCATCCCGGCTTTGACTCGCTCATTACCCTGCCCATGGTGCGCGACATGGAATTGCTGGAACATCAAATCCGCTCGGCGATAACCGTGCTACGCCGACTGCGGGGTCGCGCCCTGCTCTGCGATGAAGTGGGCTTGGGCAAAACCATTGAGGCCGGGCTGGTGTTGTCCGAACTGCTGGTGCGCGGCCTAGTGCGCTCGGTGCTGGTGCTAACTCCTCCGTCTCTAATCACTCAGTGGCAGGGGGAAATGCGGCGGAAGTTCGGCATCGAGCTAATCAGTCACGATGATCCCGCCTTCCGCCGGCGCGAGGCGGACGCATGGAAGTGTCACGACCGCGTGATCGTTTCGCAGCACACCGCCAAACGGGAACCCCACCGCTCCGCGATCCTGAACCGAAAATGGGACATAGTCATCGTGGACGAGGCGCATCACATGCGCAACCGAACCACGGCCATCTGGAAATTCACCAGCGAGATTCAAAAGCAATTTATTCTTCTACTGACGGCAACCCCGGTGCAAAATAACTTGGAAGAATTATTCAACCTTGTCACCTTGCTCGAGCCCGGTCTATTGAGCACCAAACGGGATTTCTCGCAGCGGTTCATTTCCAAGGGAGACAAGCTGACGCCCAAAAACGTGGATGAACTGCACACTCTGTTAAGCGAAGTGATGGTCCGCAACCGCCGTAGCACGGTCGGATTGCAATTTACCCAGCGATTTGCCCGCACTGAATCGGTCGCCATGACAGGGGCCGAGAAAGCCCTTTATGACGCCGTCGCGGCCCTAGTGCGCGACCAATTGCACGCCGAGACAAAAACAACCGCTCTCAACCGCATGACGCTGATCACCTTGCAAATGGCCCTGGGCAGTTCCAGTGCTGCGGCCGCCGCGATGCTCGAAAACCTGTTGGATAAACCGATCCTGCCGGCTTGCCAGCGGCAATCCATTTTGGAATTGGCGGGCCGCGCGTCACTACAAGACCAAGGCGCCAAGGTGGATCGCCTGCTTCGGTTGCTGGATGAATTCCCCGACAAACTCGTGATCTTCACACAGTTCCGCGCAACTCAGGAAATGCTGCGATGCCGTCTGGTCCAAGCCGGTCACGACGTGGCAGTATTCCACGGCGGTCTGTCACGATTGGGAAAGGAAGGGGCCATAGAGCATTTTCGCGAATCGGCGCGTTTGATGATCTGCACAGAATCGGGCAGTGAGGGCAGAAATCTTCAGTTTGCACACGGCCTTTGCAACTTCGATTTGCCATGGAACCCGATGAAGATCGAACAAAGGATTGGCCGCCTGAGCCGCATCGGACAGAAACGTGACGTTTACGTTTTCAATTTCGTGGCCGCCGGCACCGTGGAGGCGGCCGTACTTCATCTGCTGGAAGCCAAGCTAAACATGTTCGAGCTGGTCATCGGTGAAGTGGACATGATTTTGGGCAACCTGGATGAGGAAAAGGAATTTGAGGACATAGTGGCCGACGAGTGGGCCGCTGCCGCCAATGCCGACGAGTTCGCCGCCCGTATGGAGATGCTTGGCAACCGCCTCTTGGCGGCCAAAGTCGCTTATTTCCAGCAGTGCAGCCAGGATGAAAAATTGTTCGGCAACCGATTCGCTCCGGAAGGATAAACAAGTGAGTCGTCTGATCGACCAACCTCTCTCGCCTTTGGAACAGTTCGTCCGCGATTATGCGGAAGCTCGCGGTGGCGTCTGGGACCAAATCGAGCCACGGGTCTATGACCTTCTTATTGGATCGGAAATCACTCGAGTAGCCTTCGACCCCGAAGCTTTGCCGGAGCATCCCCAAGCCCAGTTGGCCAGTTTGGGATCGCCGCTGCTGGATGGCCTGCTGGCCGACGCCGCCGAAAGATGGCGCTATGCTCGGTTTTACCGCATCGGGCTGAACCTCCATCCCCACGGCTTGGAATCGCGCTTCCGCCAGGCCATCTCTCTTTCACCGACCGCCATCGCGAACATCCGGCGCGTGCGGATGATGAACTGTCCGCAAGCCCTGTTCTGGTTCAAGGCGACTTTTGTCAGTGATCAGAAGGAAGAAGAGATTTTGCTGATGGGGATCGATCTGCACAGCTTGCGGGAGGTCAGGCATTGGGACTTGCTGCTAGCATCCAGTGGTCTGTCCGAATTGCCGGAAGCCCTTTTGCCGGAAGCCCGACATGCCGGCATAATCGCGGGATATCGCTGCGCCCGCGACCGCGTGGCGCCAACCGTCGCCGCCTTGGCCAACACTCGCCGCCGCGAGTGGAGCAGTCGGGTAGCAACGCAATTCCAGCGGATGTCGGTGTACTATTCCCGGCTCCGCGAGGAAGCCAACGAGCCATTCCGCAACGGCGACGATGTTGCCGCCCCTTCTCCGATCGCTGCGCGACGCGAAGCGATCGACCGGGAAGAACGCTTGCGCATCGCCGAGTTGCGGCAAAAGTCCACCCTTCGCGTCCAAGTCAAGCCGGCCAACCTGATGATTGTACAGCTGCCGAAATTGCTTATGTCTGTGGCCATTACTGACAGAAATCGCCCCGTGGGCCAGTTGGAGGTCGTGTGGAATCCGCTGTCGGAAGCCATCGAAGCCCCCGCCTGCCCCGCTTGCGGTCAACCGACCTTCGCCTTGCAAATTTATCGCAACAGCCTGGGCTGTGGCTCTTGTATGGAATCGGCCGGCTAGAGTTTCAGTGCACGACAATCCCCGTGGTTGGGTCCTCTCGAAGAAGGCTCCTCCTCTGCTTGAAACGAAGGTCGAGACCAGCGAATTTGAACCACGAACGGGCTTGCCGTTGGTGCGTCAAACCGACGCATCCGCCGAGCGCGTTAACGCTTGTCGAGCACCTTGGAATCCCGTACAGTAGCCATATGAGCCCGCTCCGAGCACATGTCGAGAAAGGGCGGCTAGTTCTCGACGAGCCGACGACGTTGCCCGAGGGTACGGTTGTCGATCTAGTTGCCGACGACGAAGGCGATGACCTCACCAGCGAGGAGCGGCGCGCCTTGCACGAAGCGCTGTCGACATCCTGGAAATCCGCCGAGGCCGGTCGTCTCCGACCGACGGCGGGAATTCTAGACGAGCTCCGCCGGCGGCGGTGAGGTTACCGGTCCGAACCACGCCCGAAGCGGACGCCCAGATCCGCGAGATCGACAGTTGGTGGCGCAGAAACCGTCCTGCTTCACCAAACCTGTTCGCCGACGAACTCGCGGCAGCGTTCGACATCGTCGGCCACGCACCACAAATCGGACGCCTGTATCGACAATCTCCCGTACCGGATACGCGTCGTGCCCTACTCAAGGGAACTCGCTATCACGTCTACTATGTCCCGCGCGCTGACGAGGTAAGAGTGCTTGCGGTTTGGCATGCGCAGCGTGGCGTGGGACCGCCGCTTCGCGCGTCCTAAGCTAGCTTGTCGATCATCCCTCGTTCAGGACTAGAAAGTTCAGGCGACGGCCGGATCGGTAGACAGTCGCCGCCGACACTCTGGTGCACTCTTGGTGCACTATAACCTGCAAATGAGGCTATCTCGGTGCAACTGAGAGCAGCGTAAATTACTGAAAACAGGTGAAAATCGGCGAGTGCAAACAGGGCAGGTGGGTTTTAGCAAACCGCCGCATTCAGCCGCTCTGCCACCTCTCCGCGGTTTGGTTTCAACAGCTTACCACAGAACCAGAAATGCTGTGGTGACCAACTGTTGACCAGTCGGTTGAAAAGTGCGAAAGACC